>Ga0194127_10002609_pt1 | contig 24172 bp, 25 predicted proteins | sample TA2KigC100mmetaG_FD_148624 | JGI IMG/M metagenome (GOLD analysis project Ga0194127, IMG submission 148624) | Freshwater microbial communities from Lake Tanganyika, Tanzania - TA2015036 Kigoma Deep Cast 100m | ecosystem: Environmental > Aquatic > Freshwater > Lake | place: Tanzania: Lake...
AGGGCTTAGCCCGTACACAACATTTGACAAAAGCTCGTTTTCTATCTGTTTTTTTCGTCACCGTGCAATATTCAGGTATTAGTCCTTTTCAAGACGCTGGTGATCATATCTATGACGCTGCCCGCTGGGAACAATTCCTCCAATACTTTTAAAGTATTCAGACAGTGTTTCACCAGCATGCCGGTTGCCGCTATAATTCCAATGGCCATCATTTACTACTAAGAGCTGGGCACCGCTCTTTAAAAGTTTTGCCATTTGTTCGCTAAGAACATCTGAACCTCTGAAATCTCCAGCTTCGCAGACTGAGCGGTTCTCAGAAGTAAACCTGACGTATGGAGTAAAAAAATATATCGGTATATCGCCGGCCCGAGACCGTATCTTTCGGGCCAAAATTTTAGTCACATTAACTGCTTTGCTCATGTACTGATCCCTGCATGCATACTGTTTCTTTGTAAAGAAGCGCTTATTTTGAATCTCAATCCACTTTTGTATAGATTTAGCCCAGTTTTGTGATGCGATTTTCCGTCTTGTTTTGTCATAGATATGCAGTAATCTATCTGCCGAAAAAGAATATTTTCTCAACTGCGGATACGGTAACGGAAGCCTGTAAACAATGGCATTGTCTTCCCAGTAGGGTCTGACAAAATGATTATTGTAAGGGTACTCCCGTTTGTCCAGTTCATAATAGTTGTTGGAGTAGTCATTGTCGCAAAACAGCCAGATGACCGCATCTGGCATGACAGTATCAAAATGATCGTCCATAACCATATATTCTTGCAAGGTGCCGTAGCCGCCCGCACCGAATACATAAAAGGCAATGTCAGGGAACGCCAGCTCCAGGTGGGCATACCATTCTTCGCCGTTAGAGACATAATCCATTTCAGTAAAAGAATCGCCAATTATCAGCACGCGTGGTTTGTCTCCGGGGTCTTTCGGCCATCGTTTAAAGCCATGGTCAAAGTATTCGTTTTCGACTTTTCGGTAGTTGCCTTTTGTATCGTGGACTACCCGGCTTTTTTTGGTGTTTGGGGCAAGGCTCCAACCATATTTTGTTGGTGTGTGTATCTTTGGATAAAACCTTCCAAGCAGTAGATCTGTACATAAAAACAGAACTATTGAAATAGTTGCTATATAGGAAAACGTTTTTAGATATGTGCAGAATAGATTTTTAAAAACAGTGCAAGCGATTCGTATCTTGCCAGGGGGGTGACAAGATCCTGCCATATTGTATTTGCTGTCTGTCATAAAAGTAGGTTTTTTGTTTAACACGTTAGCTCAGAGGTGGTCTGGGTCTTTAGGACAGGAAACAGGGATACATAAGTGGGAAAATGCTCTGGTTTCATTCCGCAACCTGCCTCTGCGGTTTTGTGGTGAAGTAGAACATAGCAGGGTTTTCCTGTCAAGGTATGAAATCAGGTATGAAATCAAACACCAGAGAAGGAATCAGGGAAGAATTAGGGGCCATCCAAAAAATGTAAGTCTCGATATGAACATGGTCCGCAACGGTGTGGTGGCACATTCATCGTTGTAGGGGGGGCAGCGTCCTTAATAATTCATTTCCGCTGAAACTCTCGGTTAGTCTATCAGCTCCTGCGCGCCAGCGCCCTGAGGATAAGCACCAGCAGCACGACGGCCGCCACAACCGGCAGCAGGCTGTCTTCGCTGTGCCGGGCCCCGGCCGCCCAGGAGCTGATGTCGATCGCCAGCCATGCGTACAAAGCGTTGACCGCCATGCCCATCACGAGCGCGCACAGGGCAATCACCGAAACATAGACTGCCGCGACCCGTTTGCCGAGCATGCCCGCCACAACCGTAATCGTTGCGGCATTGGTTGCCGGCCCTGCCATCAGGAAGACCAGGGCCGCACCCGGCGAGAGGCCCTTGAGCGCCAGCGCGGCCACAATCGGCGTTGAGGCCGAGGCGCATACATAGAGCGGAATGCCGGCCGCGAGCATGATCAGCATGGGCAGGATGCCGCTGCCCAGATGCCGCTCGATGAAACCGTCTGGGATCAGCCAGGTGATGAGTCCCGCGATGGCGATGCCGGCCAGAAGGTAGGGGCCGATATCGCGCAACAGCGGCCCGAAGGCATAGCCTATGCCGTCTGCCAGCGCGCGCCACAGAGGTCTGGGAACACTCTCTGTTGTCCTGGTGCAGATTTTGCAATCGCAGGAACCGGGCGGGGCTGCGCATGTTGCTGCCTTGACCGGCAACAGGTTCACGAGCAGGCCCGCGATTGTGGCGGTGATGAAGGCCGCCAGCGGCCGCACCAGCGTCATGATGGGGTCAAGCAGGGCCCAGGTGACGGCGATTGAGTCAACGCCGGTTTCCGGGGTCGATATCAGGAATGCGGTTGTCGGACCCGGGCCGGCGCCCTGTTTTCTGAGCGAGGCGGCAACCGGCACCACGCCGCAGGAGCACAGGGGCAGGGGCACGCCCAGAAGCGAGGCTTTAACAACGGCGCCGGACGAATTGCCGCCCAGGTGCCGGGCGACAAACTCATCCGGAATAAGCGCCTTCAGCACTCCCGACATCAGAAGCCCGAAGAGCATATAGGGGGCCGAGGCGCACAGCACCTGCCAGGCGGCGGAAAGAATTTGTGCGATGGCATCAATCATGGTTGGTGTGCGGCAAACCGTATGCCGCTCCTCTGATATCCTGGAACCGAAGAAAGTATACTGATTGGTATATTAAGCAGTACAATTGCTGTCCGAACGTTAAAAAACCGTTTAAAAATCAAAGCAAAAAACCATTGTTTTATCTCATGGTTTTTGGTATAAATATACCTTACTTTCAAAGGCGGTACAAGGCGCGCTGTTCCCCGCAGCCCTCAGACCGCTTTTTTTTACCGACAGTCAATGAACGCAGTTTTTTCGTATGATCTTTTGAACCCATCCGAGGAGGTAGCTATGATTAAGGAGCTAAAGGATATTGTCGGCTCTAAAAATGTCCTTGATGATCAGGATACCCTGGAGCTCTATTCCGTTGACCGCAGCCTTGCTTCTCCAAAGAAGCCGATTGCCGTGGCAAAGCCGAAAAGCACGGCGCAGGTGCAGGAGCTGGTGAAATTCGCCAATAAAACGCTTACCCCGCTGGTGCCGTCAAGCTCGGGCATTCATTTTTACGGGGCCACGCTGCCGGAGCAAGGCGGCGTGATCGTGGATCTCTCCGGGATGAACAAGATCCTTGAGATCGACCCACAGAACCGCAAGGCCAAGATCGAGCCCGGCGTTACCTGGCAGCAGTTGAACGACGCCCTCAAAGAGCATGACCAGATGGCCTTGAATCCCCTGTTCCCGCATCCGAAAGCATCGGCCCTGACAAGCTCGATCGAGCGCGAGCCCATGCTCATCCCCAAATACGAATACGGCGAGCCCGCGCTCACCATGGAAGTCGTGCTGCCCACGGGCGACATGTTCCGGACGGGCTCGGCATCGGATGATCACTGCCAGGGCGCCTACCCGGAAGGCCCGGGCATCGACTTCTGGCGCACCTTCCTCGGCGCGCAGGGCACCATGGGCATTGCCTGCTGGCTGAACGTAAAGACCGAATACCGGCCCAAACACCAGAAATGTTTCTTCGTCGGTTTTGACGACCTCGGTGATGCAGCCGACCCCATCTACAAGCTGCAGCGCCGCCATGTGGGCAATGAGTGTTTTGTGCTGAGCAAGTTCCTGCTGGCGCAGATCATCGCGGCCGATTCCAGGGAATTCTGCAAGCTGATGGCCGACCTGCCCAGCTATATTCTCGTTCAGGTCATCGCGGGCGCGCCGCGCCGGCCGCTTGAGCGCATCGCCTATGAGGAAGATGCGCTCATGGAGATCGCGGCCGACTTCCAGCTCCAGCCCGGCAGGACCGTAGGCGGCGTTGCCGGCCTTGAAAACATGATGATCGACAAGCTGCGCAACCTGCCCGCGGGCGACTACTGGAAGACCCCGTCACAGGACGTGTTCTTTATCACCACCATGGACCGGGCCGCCGGCTATGAAGATATTGCCATGGGCTATGCCGCAACCTACGGACTGAGCCTGAACGAAGTGGGTGTTTACATGCAGCCCCTTGAGCGCGGCCGTGCCTGCCATCTGCAGTTCAGCTTTCCCTGCGATCCGGCGGATGAGGCTGAAAAAGAAGCCATCGGCTCCCTGACGACCGATCTGGCCAAACAGCTCATTGATGAAGGCGCCTTTTTTACCCGGCCCTACGGAACCTGGGCGGACATGGTCTATCGCCGCTCGGCCTCGTATACGGCGATGCTGAAGGAGCTTAAAAAGGTTTATGATCCCAACGGCATCATGAACCCGGGTAAACTTTGCTTTTAATTTAATTTTCAGATAGATGGAGGATTTCATGGCTAAGGAAATGCTGCTTCCCAAAGATCCGCGCTATTTAAAATACCCCCTTGAGGCGCCCTTCGATCAGGAGAAGGCGCGCTGGATCGCTTTCAACTGCTCGCGCTGCTCAGTCTGCAAATGGGTGAATTCCTGGCAGGTAAAAAGCGCCAAGTACGCCCGCATCTGCCCCCAGCACACGAAGTATCTCTATGACTCCCACTCCGGCCAGGGTAAGTGCGATCTGGCCCTTGCCATTATCGACGGCAAAATGAAATGGGGCGATGATCCCGAGATCAAGGACATTTTGTTCCAGTGCACCATGTGCGGCGGCTGCGACGCCATGGATAAAAATATCCGCGACGCCGAGCTTGTGAAGATGTATCGCTGGATGCGCGCCGAATACATCAAGGAGATGGGGCCCCTGCCCGAGCACAAGCCCATGCTTGACAGCCTGAAGCAGTACGACAATGTCTGGCTGCAGCCGCGCATGAAGCGCAACAGCTGGACCAAGGAACTGAAGGATCTGGGCATCAAGGACCTGAACAAGGAGAAGGCCGAGGTGCTGCTGTTTGCCGGGTGCACGTACGGACTTTCCGAAGAGCTGAAGGGCACGGTCGTCAATATCGCCAAAATTCTCAAAAAAGTCGGCGTTGACTTCGGCACTCTCGGCGACAAGGAACTGTGCTGCGGCAGCCCCGCCGAAAAGACGGGCAACCTGGCCGAATACGAACGGCTTGGCACGGCCAATATAAAGAAATTCAATGAAATGGGAGTGAAGATTGTGCTCACCCCCTGCGCAGGCTGCTACGGCACCATGCGCGTTGCCTACGAAGAGCTGCCCGAAAAGATGAACTTTGAAGTGCTGCATGTGACGGAGTATCTCGAACGGCTTACCAATGACAAAAAGATAAAATTTAAAAAAGAGGTTCCCGTTACCGTGACCTGGCATGACCCCTGCCACATGGGCCGTATGGGCCGTCCCTATGTGCCGGGCAAGGACCTGCTGGGCGTGTATGAAGAGCCGCGCAATATCCTCAAATCCATCCCCGGCGTTGAGCTCGTGGAGATGGAGCGCATCAGGGAATACGCCTGGTGCTGCGGCGGCGGCGGCGGCGCGTTTTCCGGTTTCAAGGATTTTGCGCAGTGGACCGCTCGCGAGCGCATCGAAGAGGCCAAGGACACCGGCGCTTCCATGATCGTCACCAGCTGCCCCTGGTGTGAAACCAACCTGCGGGCGGGCGGCATAGGCATGGAAGAAAAGATGGAGATCGTCGATCTGTTCGATCTTATGATGCAAGCACTGTGAGAGGAGGCCAGCTATGACAGCTAAAGCTAAAAACGACGACCGCCACCAGCAGATTCTGAATGCGTTTCAGTCTGCTATCGGCGCAGACAATGTGAGAGATAATCCCGCAACGGTCAATGCCTATTTCGGCGACTTTCTGCCCCCGAAGATCCTGGGCATGTCCATGCCGCCTGAATTCGTGGTGCTGCCCAACGGCACCATGGAAGTTCAGGCAATTATTAAAATCTGCAACCGCTATAAAATCCCCTTTATCCCCGTGGGATCGAACCAGTGGTCGCTGACCGGTTCTCCCAACCGGCCCCATACCGTGATCATCGACTGCAAGCGCATGGGTAAAATCCACGAGATCGATGAGAAGAACATGTACGCCGTGGTCGAGCCCCTGTGCACGCTGGCGCAGATGCAGGCCGAGGCCTACAAGCGCGGTCTCTACATCGGCTCACCTGAGGCGAGCGCCACGGCAAGCTGTATCGGCGGCCATGTATTCCAGGGCATGTGGGGCGTGGGTTACCGCCTGGGCGTTGCCTACCGGAACATCCTGGGCGTTGAATGGGTGCTCCCGAACGGCGAAATCCTGCGCACCGGGTCGTTTTCACAGGACGCGGACAATGGTTTCTGGGGTGAGGGTCCAGGCCCGGACCTGCGCGGCATGCTGCGCGGATATGCCGGCGCCATGGGCGGCGTCGGCATGGTAACGAAGATGGCCGTCAAGCTGCACCCCTATCCGGGCCCGAAGGTATGGCCCGTGGAAGGCATGATCCCCAACCAGACCTCGGTGCTGCCCGAAGATCGTTTCAAGTGGTACATGGTGAAGTACGAGTCGCTGGAGGATGCCGTCAATTTCATGTATGAAGTGGGCCGGGCCGAGATCGCCGGCGTTATCCAGAAATGGCCCACCGTGTATTATATCATGTGGTGGTCCAATTCCTGCGAGCAGTACTGGACCGAGTGGCAGAAGCGCACATTCCAGGACAACGTGAAAAACGCCGTGGGCGTGTGCCTCTGGGGTTTCTCATCGGGCAAGCAGCTTGAGTATGAAAAGCGCGTGCTTGAAGACATCATCAAGGAAACAGGCGGCAAGCCCGTGAAGCAGGAAGTGCAGGACATGTGGGTGCCGCGCCAGGCAAACAACTGGATCCGCGACACGCATGGCTCGCGCATGATGCGCGCCTCGGGCACGTTCCTGGCACTGCGCCTGCAGACCGACACCCTGAAGTACGCGATCGACCATGTGCGTCAGGGCTACGAGTGGGTGGACAAGTTCTCGCCCCCCATTCTCGACAGCGACGGCCCGGACTGGATCGGCGGCTATGACTTCGGTCATTTCGGCTTCGGCGAGACCGATTTTCCGGTCGAGAAGACGCCTGAGGCCATCGGCGATCTCATGGGCAAGCTGTTGGAAATGACCAAGCAGGACGTGCAGAACGGCCTTGAAAACGGCATCGGCCCGTTCCTTGGCGGCGTTTACCATGCGATGGCCGGCCCGGTATTCGGCTATGACCGCCTGCTCAAAGGCATCAAGAAAGCGATCGACCCGAACGTGGTTTCCAACCCGCCGCATAATTTCCCGATCGAAAATTAGCCGGGCGGCATGAAGGATACCTTTACCTTTACAAGGAGACATGATTATGGATTTGAAGGTTGATTCACTGAAATGCACCGGCTGCCGCATCTGCGAGTTTGCCTGCAACTATCATCAGGATGAGACGATCTCATCGATCGGATCGAGCCTGATGTTTTATTTTGAAGAAAAAAAGAACTATTACGGCATGATGGTCAAGCGCGCCAAAACACTGTACCTGGGACGCCCCGAGGGCGAGCAGCTCCTGAAGCCGGGCGAGCAGATCGAAGGCGCGGGCGCAAGCGCCAAGCCGATCCTTCTGCGGGTCGCCTGTGACTGCTGCGCAGACGAGGATGACGGGCCGTTGTGTGTGCGGGCCTGTCCGTATGGTGTTTTGAGCCTGGAGGGTTAATGCTATGGAACTGATGAACAATTACAAAGAGACGATCCTGATTGTTGACCTTGATGCAAAACAGTGCGATACCGAATCGCTGAGCGAAGATATGGTGGCCGCTGGTCTGGGCGGCGCCGGCATCACCACGGCCCTGTATGAGCAGTACAAGGACCGCGACCCGCTCATTATCGGCACCGGGTTTTTCACCGGCACGTTCATGCCCGGCGGCTGCGCCGGCGTGGTGAGCGCCAAAAGCCCCGTGACCGGCAAGCTGTGCCATGTGCCGTTCGGAGGCTATGCGGCCGTGGAGCTGAAGCTGACCGGCTTTGATTTCGTGGTGGTGCTGGGCTCATCCGACAGCCCGGTGAGGCTGTGGCTGCACGACGGTCTCTCAGACCTTGACGATGCCGCTGATATCTGGGGCAAGGACGTCTGGGATTCGGTCGATAAGATCCGCGAGGCCTACGGCGATGAGATGATCCAGCTGCTCGTGATCGGTCCGGCCGCTGAAGCACAGTCAAAGGCCAGCCAGTTCTCGGTCAACTACTGGGGCAGCTTTGACAAGTCAGCTCTCGGTGCGGTGTTTGGCGCCAAGAAGCTGAAAGCGATCGCTCTGCGCGGGCTTGATTCGCTCGATGTTGCCGAAGGCTTTTTCGGCGCATGCGTCGATTTGAAAAACGCTATCTGCGCCGGGGCCATTTCCGGAAAGTACGGACTGAAGGACATCGCGAAGGACATCGGCATCGATGCCGGCGCGATTGAAAAGCTGGCGAGCATGACGCATCGCAACAATGCCGCTTACAACTGTCCCTACGCAGCCGCCGCGTTCGTGAAATATAACGAGGCACCGACCGCTGTGGATATGAAGGGCCATCCGGCCCCCGGCTGCCTGATCACCGACATTCAGGGCTTTGCCGCGCTGCACGGTGCCGGGCTTGACGCAGGTCAGGCCATGGAGCAGTGCTTCCGTCAGGGCATTGAGCCTGAGGCCGCTGCAAAGGCTGGAAAGACAGACGGCGTGAGCGCTGACGCTGGAAAGGCCGGCGCGTTTTCAACCGCTGTGCCGGTTTCGATCTTCGGCAGCGGCCAGGGCGATGCCGGATGGCAGAAACGCCAGGCGCTCGCGGCTGTTCTGGGAATCGATCCCATGCTGATGGTGATGGCGCCTGAGATTACAGAGGCAAAGATTGTTGAGCTTGTGCAGATGTCGGCCGAGTGGGATGATTTCAGCGCTGAAGAGCTTGACCGGATCGCATCCGCTGTGATCGCAAAAAGTGCTTGAATAAAGGCCCTATAACTGTTAGTTTTTTGAAATATGATTTTCACCTGCGTGCGCACTGACGTCTGCACGGCGGGTCAGGAGAGGAAATGACATATCCAAAAATCGACAAGAAGGTCTATGAGCGCACCCTTGAGGACTATCGCGAGATGGCCTGGGGAGATGCGCGCTGCAACTGGTGCATGAACCAGTGGGGCTGGAATGTTAAAAGCTCGAAGTATAACGAGATCTGCCCAGAATTCCGGCACAACCGTTTTTTCTCCCACAGCGCGATGGGAAAATTTCATATCATCCGCGCCCTGCTCGAGGGCGATTTCGAGGTTGAGGATTCCGAGAAAATGCTCGAAATCTGCTATACCTGCACCTCGTGCGGCGCCTGTGAGATGAACTGTCTGCGCCTCAATGAAAAAGAGCCGCTCAAGGCGGCCGAGGCCCTGAAGACCCGGCTGATCGAGATGGGGATCGGGCCGCTGCCCCAGCACCAGGAGCTGCTCAAGAGTATTAAGAACTATGACAACCCCTGGCTGCAGCCGCGCACCAAACGCGCTGACTGGGCCAAGGGTCTTCCCGTTAAGGATGCCTCTAAAGAAAAGTGCGATTATCTGTTTTTCGTCGGCTGCACACCGGCCTTTGACCCGCTGCTGCAGCATGAAATCATCAATGTCGTTAAGGTGCTTGACAAGGCCGGCATCAGCGTAGGCATTTTCGGCGAAAAGGAAATCTGCTGCGGCAGCCCGGCAATCCGCATCGGCGACCGCGCGGCGTTTTTCGACCTGGTCAAGCGCAACATGGACATGTTCAAGAAGGCCGGCGTGAAGAAGATCATCACGCACTGCGCCGGCTGCCACCATGTGCTCAAATACGATTTCCCGCAGGTCCCCGGCATTGAAACCGACGGGATCGAAATCGTGCATGTTTCGCAGGTGCTGGCAAAGCTCGTTGCCGACGGAACCATCAAATTCACCCGCGAAGTACCTATGACCGTTACCTGGCATGATCCCTGCCACATCGGACGTCACTGCGGCATCTACGAAGAGCCGCGCGATATCCTGAAAGCCATTCCGGGCCTGCGCCTGGTGGAGATGGAGCGCATCAAGGACCAGGGCTGGTGCTGCGGCGCCGGCGCCGGGGTGCGCATCGCCTATCCCGAGCATGCCTTCAGGATCGCTGAGGAGCGTATCGAAGAGGCCAAGGCGACCGGGGCCGACGCGATCGCGACCTGCTGTCCGTACTGTGAGCAGAACCTTAACGATCCCCTGCAGCGCAATCAGGAAAAAATGAAGCTCTATGATCTGACCGACCTGATGCTCATGGCGATGGACGGATAGCAGCAAGCACGTGCGTTACTTTGTCAGTGAGAACAATTGCAGCGTAAACCTTTGAGAGAGGAGAGCACCATGGCAGAATTACAGTGGGAAGCCAACAGCAAGCAGATGTATGATAAACTGATTGAATCTTCACCGAAGCCGTTTCGCGCCATGACACAGAAAAAACTGACTGAGGCCATCGTAGCCAAGGTCGGCGACGGCGGTATGGTAACCGAGGATGTCGTCGTTGCGTGCACCAAGGAAGTTACGCCCAAGCCCTTCGTCGGCATGGCTCTCAAGCATATCGAGCCCCTGATGAGCAACAAGGCCTGACGACAGCGCAGATGATGTTTGATTTTCAGGCGGGTGCATACTATGTGCGCCCGCTTTTTTATTCGACATTAGCGGACATGCACCGTAAAGGAGAATAACCATGCAGTGGGAATTCAGCCCCGATCAGGTGGCCTCAGGCGAGGTCGGCTACAGCCTGGAGGAATTCAGAAAAGACTACTACGCGGAGATCAAAGCCAATTTCCCGGAATTCGACGGTCCGGAAACAGACCGCATGTTCAGTGTCGCCTATGATGTCTGCTACTGCGCGGCAACCAACCGGGATCTGGGTGATCTGGTTGAGCACCTGCGCACAAAAGGGATATCTTCCGATGTGGCGTACCTTGAGCTTATCCGCGCATCGAATCTTGACAATATCGTGATGCTCAAAGCGATCTTCGCCGCAACCGTGGCAGGGTATTTGAAGGAAGGCGTTTCCTCCCGCGAAGCGGTGCAGAAACTTGATGCGTATCACAAAAGCGCAATTTCAGATTTTTAGAGCATTTTTCTACATACTCTAGCCTTAAAAACAGCGTCCGTTCGCCCTGAGCCTGTCGAAGGGCCGAACGGACAACTTATCGCACGGCACTACCCGTGCATGGTTCGACAGGCTCACCACAAACGGGCTTACATTTCCTCTTCGTAAGGGTTAGAGTACAAAGAAGAATGCTTTAATTAACACTTTTTTTGCGTTTTTAAAATATGGTAGTATGCTAGAGTGTCTAGCAGGCTGTTGAAAAAGGTCTCTTTGAACAGCCGGTCAGGAGTATCTTTTATACAGGGCGCTGCCGGGTATATGGAAAGAACGCACGGATGAATGTCCAGACCTCACGCATGCACGGCCTGTCGGCAGCCAACCGGTTGCCGGCCTTTCCCGGGAGAGCCGTGCGTGGCTGCGCCGTACTGCTGAGCGTGCTGTGTTTTGTTTCGGTTATGCGCGTTGCTCCGGCATGCGCGGATGAATACGCTATCATCATCGAAAAGAATCTTTTTCATGATCAGCGCCAGAAATGGGAGATGGAGAAGTCCCCGTCAAAGGGCGCCGCTGCACAGGCCGGTTCAGCAGAAGCGAAGAATATCGAGCAGATTAACCTGTTTGGAACGGTTATCAGGGATTCGCACTCATATGCGGTCATGCGCGTAACCCAGCCGCCGGCGCCGCGGGCCGTGCAGCGCGGGCGCCCCCCCAGGGGAACTCAGCCCGCCGAACAGAGCCAGGAAGGTAAGCGCCCGTATGCTGTGGGGGATTTTATCAGCGGCTTCCGGCTGGTTGAGATCAGGCCCGGCAGCGTGCTGCTGCAGGATCCCGCTGATAATAATCGTTATGAAGTTTTTATGAATCAGGGCGAGACGGAGCGCAGTGCGGTCAGAACCGAGATTGTTGAGGACAAGCCGCAGCCTGCCCCGACTCCGGCGGCTCCCGCCAGTGCCCGCCGCCCCGCGTCCCGCCCGCAACCAGCCCCGGAGGAGTCGCCGAATCCGGCCCAGGCAGCTGATTTCATGCGCCAGCGGTTTCAAAGTAATATGCAGATGCTGCGTGATGATCCAAATGATACGGCCCTGCAGCAGGCTGAGCGTGACTGGGAAAAGCTGCAGCCGATGATGCCCGCTCTGGAAGAATCGGGCCGTGAAGATCTTATGCGCCTGCGTGAGGAATTTGAAAAGATGCGGCAGCGATAGCTCAGTGCCGCAGATCGCGTTCGTTTTCCGTGTATCAGGGGATGCTGCATGAAGAAAAGGGCGCTGACGATTTCACCGAAACTCAGCCTTTTTAAGCGTACGGTTACCGATCCGCGACGCATATACCACGTGGGGCGTAATGATCCATGCCCGTGCGGCAGTTTTAAAAAATATAAGGACTGCCATGCGGATGCCGGTGAAGCGTATCTCAAAAAACTTGAACGTCAAAGAATGCAGGATGAGCTGCGTGCCCGGGGCGTACCCCTGTGGAAACGCTGGCTGATGATGAGATAAAACCACAACTGTCCAACACAAAGGACTGGATTAGAGTGGCAGGCCCGTCGGCCGGGGGTGCTCCGGCCGGCGGGCCTGCGCATAGTATTTTTCGACACTGCCGGGATAAAAAGAGGGACTTGTTTTTTTTGGAAAAGAGTGTATTCTTACATCCTTGGCCGACAGTATTTCGGCAGGCCGGCTGATTTGACATAAGTAAAAAATTGCCTGTCCGGGGCATTGGTTTTTTGTCAAAAAGTCACAGAATGTCACCGGGTCAGGCCGGAAGCAGCGGATAAAAACAAAGTTTTTTTAATACATTGAGGGTGGTTGGGTCTTTTAGTCTGAATGGCATGCGTGTTGCATTATACGGGTGCAGAGCGCACGGGCAGTTCGTGCGGTGATGATAACCATCAGAACCTGGCAACATCCGGCAACCGGTTCCGGGTACCCCAAAAAGCAAAGCCCCGACAACCCCTCAGTATTACCCTTATAGTAAACGGAACCGGTTGCCTTCCCCCCACCCTTTGCGTGTGAGAAACGGCGGTTCGTGGTAACGGAACCGCCGCCGGGCACCGGGAAGCATGCATCAGTGCAGGGGAGCGTGCTGATATCGGTTTACAGCACTTTTGGGCTCTATGATCGATTAAGGATCGCTGCCGGTTGCACAGGGTGCCGCGGCGCGTGCTCACATACAGATAGTTTCGGCAGAAGATGCAGGTATTACACACATAGTGCACCAGATGCAAGGGAGGACACATGAACAGTATTGTATGTTTGAAACAGGTTCCTGACACAGAAGCACAGATTCTTGCGACTCCGGACGGTTCGGATGTCAAGCTGGACGGCGTTAAGTTCATTATCAGCCCGTATGATGAGTACGGAATTGAAGAGGCGCTGCTCCAGAAAGAAAAAGCCGGCGGCGGTGAGGTGACCCTGGTAAGCATGGGTCCGGCCCGGGCGGTCGAAGCGATCCGCACCGGTCTGGCCATGGGCGCTGACAAGGCCGTGCATCTTGACGATGAAGCCTTTAACGGCAGTGATGCCCAGGCCGCGGCCAAAGCGCTTGCCGCGCAGATCAAGGGTATGCAGTATGACATCATTTACTGCGGCCGTCAGGCCATTGATGACGACCAGAGCCAGGTCGGCCCCGCGCTGGCGGAACTGCTGGGCCTGCCGCACACCAGCCTTGTAACGAAGGTGGAAGTGGCTGCCGACAAAAAGAGCGTGAAGGTAAACCGGCAGATCGTGGGCGGCGAGGAAATCCTTGAAATTCCCCTGCCGTGTGTGCTGACCTGTCAGAAAGGTCTCAATGAGCCCCGCTATGCCTCTTTGCCCGGTATCATGAAGGCCAAGAAAAAACCCCTGCAGCCGGTAAAGGCCGCTGAGATCGGTATCGACGCCGGTACGGTCGGCGCAGCCGGTTCCGGAACCCGGGTTGTGAAATTTACCGCGCCTCCGACGCGCACGTCCGCAAAAATAATCAGCGGCGAGTCCCCGGAAGAAAAGGCCGCCAACCTTGCCAAGGCCCTGCGCGAGGAAGCCAAGGCTATTTAGGTATCGGCGTATATGTGAACGAACGGACACCATTCATGATATAAGGAGATCATTCTCATGGGTAAAGGAATTTTTGTTGTTACAGTCCCGGACCAGGGAACCATTCGCAAGGTTGCCTTTGAAATATTGAGCGAAGCCCGCAAAATTGCCACGGCCAAGTCAGAACCTCTGTGCGCGGTGATCATCGGCAAGGGCGTTGCCGCCCTGGCCGGAAAGTTCGCGCCGTACGGTGCCGACAAGGTGTATGTGGTTGAAAATGATTTGCTCGAGAATTACACCGCTGACGGCTATGCCAAGGCTCTGGCCGACCTGATTACCAGGGAACAGCCCTCAATAGTGCTGGCCGGGGCAACCGTGGTCGGCAAGGACCTGATGCCGAAAGTTGCCGCGCGCATCAATGCCGGCATGGCTGCTGACTGCACCGCCATCGGACTTGACGGTGATGCTTTCACTGTTAAACGCTATATGTATTCCGGCAAGATGATCGCGGATGTGAAGTTTCAGGCCGACAAGGTTGCCATTGCTACGATCCGTCCCAACGTGCTGATCGCTGCTGCACCTGACGCTTCAAAAAGTGCTGAGGTCGTCAATGTGGCTGCAGAGGTATCCGCAGCTGACATCCGCGTGAAAGTCCTGGAAGTTGTCAAGGGCGATGCGGGCAAGGTCGACCTGACCGAAGCAGAGGTTATCGTCTCCGGCGGTCGCGGCATGAAGGATGCGAGCGGTTACGGCATTCTGGAAGACCTGGCCAAAGTGCTGGGCGCGACCGTGGGTGCTTCGCGCGCCGCGGTTGACGCGGGCTGGCGCCCGGTTTCCGATCAGGTCGGTCAGACCGGCAAGGTCGTTTCCGCAAATCTTTACATCGCCTGCGGTATTTCCGGCGCGATTCAGCATTATGCCGGCATGGGTACCTCCAAGGTTATCGTGGCGATCAACAAGGATGGGGAAGCCCCCATTCTGTCAAAGTGCGATTACGCCGTGATTGACGATCTGTTCAAGGTTGTCCCGCCGCTGACCGAGGAAATCAGAAAGCTCAAAGCCGACTGATAGTCACGGCCCGCAGTTCAAACGTTTTCCGCAAGCCCGGAGTTCTTCTCCGGGCTTTTTTTGTGCCTGCAGCTGAAATAAATTCCCTCCTTTTGCGACTATTACAGTTGGGTGTCTCTCAAGTCAAGGCTATCGTCAAAGGGTATAGCAAGCCCTGTGCTTATTTTTTTAACAGGAAATGAACTGACACCCCGCCAAACATCCCCTTGACAGGGGAGGCTTTTTTAATAACCCCCCCTTCACTGCGCTCAGGACAGGCGCTTGGCAGGGAGGGACTTTATAGTTGATTAAAAGCGGAGGAGCGTATGGGACGCAGTAAAGGTTTCACGCTTGTGGAACTTATGGTGGTGGTCGCGCTTATCGGTATTCTGGCGTCCGTGGCAGCGTTAAACGCTTTTGCAATCATGCCGCGCTATCAGCTGCGCGCGGCCGCGAGCGAATTTGCCGGTAATCTGCGCCGCGCCCGCATGGATGCGATACGCTCATTCAGCAACGTGCGGGTTGTGTTTGATCAGGACGGCAACACCTACAGCATCGGCAGCCGGACAGTTCCGAACCGGGGCACGCTTACAAGCCATTATGGCGGCGGGGTGTGTTTCGGATTCGGCCGGGCAACCACAAGCGCATCAGCCGGATCCTCCCGGCTCCCCGCATCGCCCATTACCTTTCAGGGCAAACCCCGGAGCGTGACGTTCAACCAGCGCGGTCTGAGCAATGCCGGCACGGTGTATTTCGCCAATCGGTGCGGGGATTGTTGCGCCGTGGTGGTCAGCACCTCGGGGCGGATTCGCATGCGTACCTGGAACGGCACCAGGTGGCGATAGCGCTGAGCATCCGGAGGTGTCCTTGACAGAGCACGGCGCATACACTATACTTTTGGCAGTCCGCAGGACATCTGCGGTAATCATCTGCCGGCGGAGATGCCATGATACGAAAGACCACAGTGTTGATGTGCCTGGTTGCGCTGCTCACCAGCGGTTGCCTGTATACTAATGTCCAGCGCCCCCTGGATAAAGATCTCCAGAACACTGATCTGGGCAGCAAGGAGGGCAGATCTTCCAACCGGTCGGTTCTGTGGCTTTTTGCCTGGGGAGATGCCGGTACTAAAGCCGCCGCTGAGAACGGTGATATCACCGTTATTAATCATTTTGATCAGGAGTTTATGGTAGTACTCTTCGGCCTTTATTCTCGTTATACGATGGTGGTGTATGGCGATTAGAGCCGTATTGCTCTGTCTGGCTGCCATTATGATTATGGGCTGTTCCGTCAGGGACCGTGTTCGGGGCGAAAATCGGGGCTCCGCCCGGGGCATTATTTATAGCAGTTCGATCGAACCCTATTCCCAAGATTTTCACAATACGCCCGTTGGCACGAAATCCTTGGTTGTCAACTCGCATATGCTCCAGGTGAGAGTTTCCGGTGAGTGGGATACAGATGAAATCATGCGTCTTGCCCGAGAGGAAGGCATAACCGATCTGCACCATATCGACATTAAGACGCTCAGTGTTTTGCTGGGCCTATACCGACGCCAGACCCTGATAGTGTACGGAGATTAACGGGCTGCTGAAAATCCGCCCAGTGTTCAGCTTGTGTTTCGGCTGCGCAGCCTGACAGGCGCACGGCACAGCTGTAAGTCGTGATCACCACGGCTGACACCCCCTGTTGTTTTTATTGGACTATCGCATTTTACTTTTTCCTGTAATCCTTCCAAAGAGAAAATGAAAATCCGTTCGTGGTGAGCCTGTCGAACCATGAACGGGTCTGACGTGAGACAGTTTGTCCACCTGGCCCTTCGACAGGCTCAGGGCGAATGGATGATGTTCTATAATATTGCGAAAAATGCCCATCCGTTAAAATCAAAGGTCATGCTCTGTTACAGGCAGTATATGATCAGTCCTGCCACCCCCACAGCGATGGTGTAGTAGCCGAACAGATCGAGCCTTACCCTTTTTACAATATAAAAGAGTACCTTCATCGCCCCGAGGGACACTGCTATGGTGACGGCCATGGCAATGGCCAGCGGAAGGTACAGCTCCGCGGGGAAAGAACCCTGGGCCGCCTTAATGCCCTCCACAAGGCCCGCCCCTGCGATGACCGGTATGGCCATGAGAAAGGAAAACCGCGCGGCCTGGACCGGCTCCATGCCGCTGAGCAGCCCGCCCGCGATGGTCATGCCCGATCTTGATATGCCCGGCAGAATGGCAAAGGCCTGAAAAAATCCCACGATCACTGATCTGGTCAGCCCCAGCTCAGCTATCTGCCGGTTGTGTATGGATATTTTTTTAGTCGCTATCAGGATGAAGCCGTTCAGTATGAGGCAGATGAAAGCGTACAGCGACGTGGAAAAAATGCCCTCGAAGAAATCGTTGAAGAGAACGCCGATGATGCCGGCCGGCAGCGACGCCGCGATGATATTGAAGGCCGTTTTCATGGCAGGGCTGCCAGCGTTTTTTTGCACAACACTGATGGTAATGCCCTTTACCAGGGAAACTATGTCCTTCCAGAGGAATATGACAACGCCTGCCAGGGTTGCCACATGCAGGGCCACGTTGATGAAAAGAAGGCTGCCTTCGCCCAGGCTTTCAAGCGATGCCTTGATAAAGGGGATGTTCTCCAGGATGACCAGGTGGCCTGATGACGATATGGGAAGAAATTCTGCTATGCCCTGAACTATGCCCAGCGCAAGCAGGATGAAAAAGAGAGCGTCCATGATGATATGAGTACCTTGTATAGTTCGTTGGGTTTGTGTTGTGTGAGCGAGCAGCGCAGGAAATGCGTTTTGACCTGCACAGACTATAAAGCAGGGCCGATTATGTGTCAAGGCAAATGCGGGTTCAAAAGTTTGCAGTGGTGTCCGGCACGGCACGCAATAAAAGCATGTGATTAAAAATATTGCGGTGCGGTGTCCGGTTTGCTATGTGGTTGTGGTGCAGGCATTCTATCTAAGGGTTGCCGCCGCCAGCGAGGTTTGTAAGACTTTCTTCTTTCACAGGCAACGCATACCGGATAATGACGCCGATGCTGCTTATCCATCCTCCTGTCACCCGTCCCTGCGAGCCGCCTGCCGGCATCGCGCGCCTGAAGGCCGCACTTGCCATGCGTGGTATCAGGGCGACTGTGCTTGATGCCAACCTTGAGGGCTTGCTGTACATGCTGCAGGCACCGGCACGCTCCGATGATACCTGGACGCGCCGTGCCGGGGGGGCAGTCGATCGCCATCTGGCTGATATGCGCAGCGGCCGGGCACACAGGAACCACTCAACCTACAGCCGCGTTGTGGGTGATTTGAACCGTCTGCTCGAAGTCTTCAGCGCACCGCTCGAAACGAAGGTTTCGTTTGGCGACTATAGCGCGCATGATCTGGAGCCCGTGCGCAGCGCGGATCTGATACGCTCGGCAGAGCACCCTGAGAAGAATCCCTTTTTCGGCTATTACTGCGCGCGGCTGCCGCAACTGCTTGCAGAACAGTCCCCGGCATGGATCGGTATTTCAGTTAATTATCTCAGTCAGGCCCTGTGCGCATTCGCGCTTATCGGCTATCTGAAACAGCTGGCGCCGGGTCTGCGTATCGTGCTCGGAGGCGGGTTGATCTCCTCCTGGCTGCGCCGCCCGGGCGTGCGGCTCAGCTTTGAGGGGCTGGTAGACGTTCTGGTTGAGGGCCCCGGCGAGGAAGAGCTGTGCCGGCTCGCGGGCGCCGGCCATGTCCCCCGGATCGCGGAACTTATGCCGGAGTATGAATCAGCGGATCTTGACCGGTATCTCGCGCCGGGCAGGATTATTCCCTACAGCGCTTCGCAGGGGTGTTACTGGCAGCAGTGCGCGTTCTGCCCTGAACGAGCTGAAGGCAATCCGTATCGTCCGCTGCCGGCTGCAACAGCGGCGCAGCATCTGCAGCAGCTGTCGCTCAAATACAGCCCCGCTCTGCTGCATCTGCTCGACAACGCAATCAGCCCGGCCCTGCTCGCGCAGCTTGTCCGAACACCGCCTGGTGCGCCATGGTACGGCTTTGTCAGGGTGTCGCGCGAGCTGCAGGATCCGGATTTCTGCCGTGCGCTGCGCGCATCAGGCTGCGTCATGCTGCAGCTGGGGCTTGAGTCCGGCAGCGACCGGGTGCTGGAACATATGGGCAAAGGTATAACCGTGCAGGAATCAGCGCGCGTGCTGCGCTGCCTGCACGAAGCCGGGATTGCAACCTATGTGTACCTGCTGTTCGGCACACCGTGGGAGACGGAGCGCGAGGCGCAGATGACGCTTGATTTCACCGCATCGCATGCAAACACTATCGATTTTCTCAATGTCGCAATTTTCAACATGCCGGCAGCCCCTGAACAGAATGCGGCTCATGCGTTGCGGTCGTTTTCCGATGCTGATCTGTCCCTGTACATCGATTTTGTGCACCCCGAGGGCTGGGACAGAAAGAGCGTGCGCCGTTTTCTCGATCAGCGGTTTAAGCGCACCGGCGCGATTGCTTCGATCATCAGGAGCAAGCCCCCGCTGTTCGGCTCGAATCATGCGCCGTTTCTGGCAGGGAAGATGAAGGCTGATATGGTGTGAGCACTGATGCTTTGGGACCGGGGGGACTGCAGGGGTGGCCTGTTATGGCCACCCCGACGTTTTACGTGCGGGTGTTTATTAGTTGTCCATGCTTTTGGCGCGTTCAAGGTCTTCGCGCAGGGTGCGTGCGGCAGTCCAGAAGAAATATGCTCCTGCAACGGTAAGCATTGCGACCGCAAGCAGTGCATAGCGCAGTGAGTTCTCGCCGTACGTCGGCCGCAGCAGGTCGCTCAGAATACCGACCGCCTGCGGGCCAAGCCCCAGTCCGATGATATTGGTTACAAACAGCAGCACCGCCGCGGCGGTCGCGCGCATGTAGCTTGGAACCAGACCCTGTGTGGTTGAAAAAATCGGGCCAAGGAATGAATTCATCAGAAATGTCGGCAGTACCATGAAACAGACCGCGACAATCGGGTTGGGCACCAGGAAAACCCCGATATAGAACGGGGTTGCCAGAAATGTGGCCCACATGGGCAGCCACAGCAGCCAGCGCTTGTCGCGCGCCGCGAACTTATCAGCTGCATATCCGCCCAGCAGGGTTCCCAGTCCGCCGGAAATACCGGCCATCAGTGCCAGGTAGGAGCCGACCTGCGTGGTTGTCAGTCCGTGGCAGCGCATAAAAAAGGCCGGATACCATTGCACAAGGCCGTAGCCTACAAACATCTGGATGGCTGTGGCCAGGGCCATAAAACGGAACGAGCGTTGCGCCCACAGCATTTTAAAAACATCCTTAACCGGCGGGTCAGCGGCTTTTGTTTTCGGTTTTTCCCTGCGGGGCTCTCGAATGGTCAGCCAGATGATAATTGCCAGCACCACACCGGGAAGGCCGAGCAGCATGAATGTTGCGCGCCAGCCGTAGGCGTCATTGAACAGCCCGGCCACAAACAGGCCGACCATCATGCCCAGCGGCCCGCCCAGCGAAAAAATGCCGAGCGCGGTTGCGCGTTGATTTTCACTGAAATAATCGGCGAGCAGGGAATGCGAAGGCGGGGTTCCGCCGGCCTCACCAACCGCCACGCCGATGCGGGCCAGGAGCAGATGCCAGAAGTTCTGCGCCAAACCGCACAGGGCGGTCATCACGCTCCAGGCGGCCAGGCTTATGGAAACGACCGCTTTGCGAGAGGTCCTGTCGGCAATACGCGCAATCGGGATGCCCAGGGTTGCGTAAAAAATTGCAAAAGCGATACCGGAGAGAAATCCCAGGTGCGTGTCGGTTAATCCCAGGTCCTGGCGAACCGGCTCCATCAGGATCGCAAGAATCTGACGGTCAAGCACATTGACGCCGAATACAAACATCAAAATACCAAGCACGTAATAGCGGTAACCGCTTTGCTGCTGGGGCGCTCCTTCAGCCTTGCTCACGGCGTTACTGGCAGTCTCAGGGACATCGGGCGTGTGATCATGGGAACTCATTCGGGGTGGTCCTTCCTGTATCAAACAGTTGTCGAGTTCGGTGGCAGTCCTGCACATCGTGAAACCATGCGGGGTACGTGCTGCCGCAGATTTTTACAATCATTAATTGCCTAACCACTCAGTGAATGCTGGGAATGCCATGAGTGAATGAAACTATTGACGATGCCGTGCGTTTCTGCAAAACCTCCGGGGACGGCATAGGGGAGGAGCGTTTGAGCAGTATCCCGCAGTATGGACTCAGCGGGTGTATTTTCCTGCGGCGGTTAATGAAGTACGCAATTTGAATTATTTGACATTCCCTTAAGCGTCAGAATTATAAGTAAATATCGATAGGAAGTCAATTAAAACCGAACGCGGTCATATTTCAGGCTTCAGCGGACTGGCAGGCCTGCCCAATGTATATCAGGTCGGATCAGATGATGGCAGCACAGGAAAAAAGCGCACCGCGGCGCGAAAGCACAAAACGATGCACAGGATCAGTCCGAGGGTGAGGGCGAACTCGGCCAGAGCGGGTACGTAGGATGCCTGAGCGTACTGAGGGTTGACGGCCAGAAAAAAAACTGCGCAGCGGTTGAGCGCAATTCCCGCGATATACATGCCGGAAGCAATTGCAAGCGCGCGTCCGTTCGAGCGCACATCGCGCGACATGAACAAACAGCACGGCACCACGCTCAGCAGGCCGAATTCAATCCAAAACACAAGCGCTGCCGCTGATGGCTCAAATAGAAACACCCATGTGCCGCGCACCAGTATGTCAGCTGCTCTGCACACACAGTACAGGCCGATCAGCCAGGGGCAGAACCGGGCCAACGGGGTCAGTATATACATTTTGGGGTTGCGGCTGAAGGTGCGGCTGGAGAGCAAAGACTCCACGATGATCATCGGGAATCCGACAGCAATCGCCGAGGTCAAAAACAGCAGCGGCAGCACAGGCGACCAGTACAGCGGATGCAGCTTGTAGGGCGCGATCATCATCAAAGAGCCCAGCGATGACTGGTGCAGGCAGGAGAGCACCACGCCTGCGATGATCAGGACCGGCATCAAGCGGCTGAGCGCATATGCGGCCACGCGCAGGCCCAGGTCAAGCGTGCTGTTCAGGCGCACACGCCCGATAAATCCCTCGAGCACGACCGGCGCAAATTCAAGGAACAGCACGCCCAGGTACAGCATCACGCAGATTGCAACTTCGAACAGCACAGAATTGCCCTGCCACATGGAAGGCAGCATCGGGTGCCAGATCGCATGCCAGCGCCCCAGGTCGAACATAAGTCCGATTGCCACAAAGGTGTAGCCCAGCAGGGCGGTCAGCAGGGCCGGGCGAATAATCGCCTTGAAGTGCGCGCGGTTGAAAATATACACCAGTGCCGCGCTGGTAAAACCACCGGCCGCCAGGGCCACGCCGGTTGCAACATCAAGCCCGATCCACAGGCCCAGCGGATACTGATCGCTCAGGTTGGTCGCGGCCCCGAGCCCGGCAACCATGCGCCAGGCGCCGAACCCGAGCCCGATCAGCATCAGCGCGGCCATCAGCCGCGTGCCGGGTGTGAAGAAGGGTTGTGCGTTTTCGGGCGCGTGCTTCATTGTTGTAATGTTGTTTTTAATTATTTACCTTATTGGTTCGCAGTCGTTATTTTAACCGAAGCACCGAATCTCTGTAGGGGCAACCCCCTGTGGTTGCCCTTTTTGTTGCAGTGCAAGCCCGCATGCCGGGTGGTGTGGGGGCTGGGGGAGCAAAACCCCCGGCTACCCGATTAGAATTTTTATTTGAGCAGATGTATCGGTAGATGTTTTGCGTAATGTTGGAAGTCCTTGTCGAGAGTGAAAATGCTGAGATGTTCCGTGTGTGCAACTGCGCAAATAAGGAAATCAATCGTCGACCCCTGGATACCTTTTGAACGACAGACATTGCAAAATTCAGCGGCTTTTTCAAAATGGATGCTTTTAAGTTGAATTTCTTCAAATGCGGACAGAATGTCTTTAAGCTTTTCAAACTGATTGGAGCGGGAAATGCCGGAAAGCAGCTCTTGTTTTACAGGTCCGATGAGCACAGCCCGGCCGTCATGGATCAGGTCGGAAAGCTTTTTTATTTGTTCTTTGTCCGGATTTTTGTGACGCAACGCGTGCGACCAGACGCAGGTGTCTACCAGGACTTTCATCGTTTTCTGGCCGCCTTGTAGTCATACTTTTCGTCAAAATCGACCGTGCCGAACATGTCGATGACTTCAGCTTGTTTTTTATGGGCAATATATTCCCGCAGAGCAGTATTTACTGCTTCTTTCTTGGTTTTGTGGTGGCCGACCTTTAATGCCTGCAAAATGAGCTTATCGTCTATTGCCAGATTTGTAGCCATAGTAACCTCCTATTTTTACACAAAATATAACACATAATATTGTGTGAATCAACGCGCGAGACCTTTATTTATTGTGCGTCTTTTCCATTCTCTGCGTCTAAGCGCCTTTGCGCGAGGTATTATCCTGCATTGCAACAATTGTTTTCTCCCGCAGAGGCGCAGAGCCGCAGGGGACCTTGAGCAAGCGGGCAGGCGCAGGGGGAAGCATCAGCCCCCCCCCCTCGACTCTCCGATTCGAAGTTCTTCAGATTTTTTCCCGCCAACGCTTCGGGTCCCGTTTTGCATGGAAGACTGACAGGATGACAATGCGTTCTTGATCTTCGACGAAGAAGACTTCATAGGGGAAGCGACGCGTGAGTGCACGACGGACGATTTTGTGTATTTGGGGGAACTGCTGGGGGGAACGGAGGATGGCATTGAAAACGGCGTCCACGCACAGAAGGAACTCGGAGCCAAGACCTGGAACGCGGTTTTCATACCAGTCGAAAGCCTCCGCCATCTCAGCTTCCGCTTCAGGGCGGACGATAAAACGTCGGCTCATCGGCCGCCCCTGATCCGTTCCCGCACCACCGCCCAGGGGGCTCCCTCGCCCGGATTCCGGTGGTATGCATCCAGGCGGCGGTCAAGCTCTGCTTTTTGCTCGTCGGACAGCCTGATCTCGTCCGGGCACTCTGCGATTGTGTCCCAGATGTCTTCAACAAGCTGGATGCGCTCGGGGATGCTCAGGCTCAGTACGTCTGCTTTGACTAATGTGCTCATGATATCAATAACCTATCACGGATTGTATCGG
>Ga0194127_10002613_pt1 | contig 24147 bp, 20 predicted proteins | sample TA2KigC100mmetaG_FD_148624 | JGI IMG/M metagenome (GOLD analysis project Ga0194127, IMG submission 148624) | Freshwater microbial communities from Lake Tanganyika, Tanzania - TA2015036 Kigoma Deep Cast 100m | ecosystem: Environmental > Aquatic > Freshwater > Lake | place: Tanzania: Lake...
GGCGAAGTCGCGGTGATAGCGGCAGTTGGGATTGGGGCAGAAGGGCGGCTGCCAGGTGGCGTTCGGTGCAGGTAGCGTGAGCATGCCCGGGCAGGGGCAGCTGCCGTACCAGGCACACTCTCCGCGGCACAACCAAAGGGTTGCGGTTTGTATTCACCGATAGTTGAATGACCCTGGCTGCGCTGCTGGCTGGCCACCGAGAGCCGAGGGAGGGACAGCGGGATGGACGAGCTCCGGCCGATCAAGGACTTCAGCGTGCTGGACAGCCCCGGCCAGATCGGCTCGCTTGCCCATGCCGACCGGCTGGCCATCCTGCGCACGCTGGGCGCGGAGCCCCGGACCGGGGCGGACCTGGCGCGCGCCCTGGGGTTGCCGGCCAACCGGGTCCACTACCACCTCAAGCAACTCCTCGAGCAGAAGCTGATCGAGGAGGTCGGCCGGGGGCGGAAGCTCTGGAAGGAGGAGCGTCTGTTCCGCAGCGCCGCCCGCCACTACATCGTGGACCCGGCCCTGGGCGGCAGCGCCTCCGAGGCCGAGTCCACCCTGCGGGCCTCCATCGAGCACGCCTTCCTCGACTGGCACCGCGAGGAACTCCTGCAGATCGACCTCGGCCGCGTCGCGCGCCGCATGGTGGAGACCTGTCTGTGCGCCCGCCCCGGCGAGCAGATCCTGGTGATGCACGGCCCGCTCGGCTTCGACCTCGCCGAACACCTGCACACCGAACTGCAGGCGATCGGCTGCCTCTCGCACACGCGCGCCTGGTCGCCGGGGACGATGCGCGCCATGCTCGAGCGCTTCAGCGAGGAGGAGCTGTCCGGGCTGGCGTTCATTCCCCCTGCCCTGGACGCGGCGCTGGACGGCGTCATCTTCCTGAGCGGCAACGCGCCCGCGGGTCCGCCGCCAGCGCCGGAGCTGCTCGCCAAGCTGCCGGCGCTGATGCACTGCGTCTCGACCTGGCAGAAGTCCCTCTACGCCCGCCGCCTGCGCTACCTGGAATTCGCGCTGCCCCTGCGCTGCGAGTTCAACGTGCAGGGCTCCGGCCCCATCAAGGGCGCCACCCCCGAGGAGGCGATCGGCGTCTTCTGGCGCTGCATCGAGGTCGACCAGGGCTCCCTCGCCGAGCGCGCAGAGGCCCTGGCGGCGCTCGTGGCGGCGGATGGCCTGCTGCGCCTGACCTGTCCCCTCGGCACGGATCTGCGCCTGCGCGTCGATTGCTCGCGGGCCTTCGTCCTCGATGGCGTGCTCAGCCCCGCCGACCTCGCCGCCGGTCGCAGCTTCGAGGGGCTGCCCGCCGGTACGCTCAACTACTTCCCGGTGCCGGGGACCGCCGAGGGGGTCTTCCGCGCCGACTACACCTTCCAGGGCGGCGCGCACGTGGAGAGCGTGTTCCTCACCTTGCGTGCGGGGCGGATCGTCGAGCTGCGCGCCGAGCGGAACGAAGAGCTCCTCCGGCGGCGCCTCGCCGCCGCCTCCGGGGATGCCGACCTCCTCTCGGGGGTGCGCTTCGGCCTCAATCCGGCCGGTCGCGGGCCCACCGGCAAACCCATCCTCGACGCCTGCCTTGCGGGGGCGCTCACCCTCCACTTCGGCAACAACGAGCTCCAGGGCGGAGACGTGCGCTCCACGCTGGACCTCATTCTCCCGGCCTGCTATCTCAGCGTGGACTGCGGGGCCACCCGGATCGTCGACGGCGGTCGGTTCACGGCGGCTCTGCCGCGCAACTAGACCCTGGGGTATCCATGCTCGACTGCGCCTTGCTCGCGGAGGAGTTTCCGCTTGCCCGCGATTGGTGCTATCTGGCCTCGGCCAGCAACGGCATCCTGCCGGAGCGCAGCCGCCGCTACCTCGAGCGCTACTTCGGCGAGCACCACTACCTCGAGCTGGAGCCGCAGTACCGGATGTTCGAGGACCTCGCCGCAGTTCGCGAGTGCGCGGCCCGGCTCTTCGGCGGCGCGGCCGCCAACTGGGCGCTGATGCCGAACACCAGCTACGGGCTGGGCACGATCGCCGCCGCCATCGACTGGCGGAGCGGCGACAACGCCGTGCTCGCCGACTGTGAATTCCCGGCGAACGTCACCCCCTGGCAGAACCTGGCCGCCCGCGGCGTCGGCCTGCGCTGGCTGGCAACCGGGGGCACGCGCGCCCAGGCCGAGCGCCTGCTCGCGCTCTGCGACGCCCGCACGCGGGCCATCGCGGTCAGCGGCGTGCAGTTCCACAACGGCTACGCGCCCGATCTCGCCCGGCTGGCCCAGCACTGCCGCGAGCGGGGCATCTGGCTCTGCGTGGACGGCATCCAGGGTCTCGGCAATCGCGACTGGCAGCTGCCGGTCCTCGGCGTCGACTTCCTCGCCGCCGGTGGCCAGAAGTGGCTCTGCGCTCCGCGGGGCACGGGCCTGCTCTACCTGTCCGACCGCGCGCTGGCGGCCCTGCGCGAGGGGCGTCTCCGCCAGGCCACCCTGGGTTGGCTCAACACGGATACCTGGAAGTTCACCGACCTGCTCGACTACACGCGCCCGCTCACCCAGACGGCGCGGCGGCTCGAAGTGGGCACCTACGCCTTCCACGATCTCATCTGTCTCGGCCACTCGCTCGCGCTGCTCGAGGCGCTGGGGCTGGCCGCCGTCGCCGCGCACAGCGACGCCCTGCGCGAGCGCTTCCTCGACGGCCTGCTCGCGCAGGGGCTCCAGGCGCCGCAGGGCCCCTACGCCGCGTCCTGCCTGGAGGACCCGGCGCCGCGCCGCAGCCAGGTCCTTTCGCTCGCCTGTCCAAACCCCATCGCCCTCTGGCGCCAGCTCGCGGCGCGGCGGATCGCGGTGAATCCGCGCGAGGGCGGGGTGCGCATCGCCTTCCACCACTACACCGATGTCGAGGATGTCGATCGCCTGCTGTCGGCCCTCGCCGCGCTCGCGGGCTGAGCTGGCGCGGCGCCTCAGGCGAGTCGAGGCGGGATCGCCTCGCTGAGCAGCTCGACGGCGCGGTCGACCTCGGCCGTGCGGCTCATGCGCCCCACGCTGAAGCGCAGCGTACCGCGCGCCCAGCGCGGCTCCAGGCCCATGGCGAGCAGCACGGCCGAGAGCTTGCCACCGTCGGTGTTGCAGGCGGCGCCGGGGCTGGCCGCAAGGCGGTCGCCGAGCCGTGCGAGGAGCTCGCCCGCCTCGAGGTCGGCGAAGGCCACGCTCAGCGTGTTGGGCAGGCAACTGCGCGAATCGCAGTCGACCGGGCCGTTCACCCGCATCCGCGTGGCGCTGAAATGCTGTCGCAGGCCTGCCAGGAGTCGCCCGCGCAGTTCCAGGCTATGGACCATGTCCTCTTCGAGCAGGTTCGCGGCCAGGTGCGCGGCCTCGCCGAGGCCGATGATCCCGGGGACGTTCTCAGTGCCGGCGCGGCGGCCCTGCTCCTGCCCGGCGCCACGGATGAGGGGCGGCAGCGCCAGGCCCGGACGCAGGTAGAGCGCCCCGACGCCCTTCGGCGCGTAGAACTTGTGCCCGGCCAGCGTCAGCGCGTCCACGCCGAGCTGCTCGACATCGACGCGCAGCTTGCCGACCGCCTGCGCCGCATCGCAGTGGAAGGGCACGGCCCGCTCGCGGCAGAGCCCGGCCAGTTCGCTCACGGGCTGCAGGGTGCCCACCTCGTTGTTGGCGAGCATCACGGAGACGAAGGCGGTCTCGTCGTCGAGCAGGGCCTCGAGGTCGGCGGGGCGGGTGCGGCAGAGCTCGTCCACGGGCAGAAGGCTGAGCCGCCAGCCGCGCGCGGCCAGCTGGCGCGCTGGCGCCATCACCGCCGGGTGCTCGACCGCGCTCACGATGAGGTGGCGCCGATCGGGCGGCGCCAGTTCGGCGAAGCCGAAGATGGCGGCGTTGTTCGCCTCGGAGCCGCCGCTGGTGAAGAGGATGTCCTCGGGGGCGGCGCCGATGAGCCCCGCGACGCGGGCCCGGGCCGCCTCGACCGCGGCCCGGGCGCTCCGCCCCAGCGCATGGCCGCTGGAGGGGTTGCCGAACTCCTCCTGGAGCGCGCCGAGAATGGCCGCCGCCACCCGCGGGTCCACGGGCGTGGTCGCGTTGTAGTCGAGGTAGACGAAGTCCTTCAAGCCATTCCCCCCGGTCCGGCAGCCGGGAGCTTAGCGGGGGCGGCAGTTGCTGCCTACGGAAATCGGCGCCGTGGCGCCCCTTGCCCGTCGCCGCCTTGCCCTGCCGTCTTGCGGGCCGTCTAGTCTGCTATGCCATTCGCACTTGCGCGGAGGGCGCGCAGGTTGCAGCCTGGGGTCGCCGGGCGCCCCCCGGCCGCCTGGAGGACTCCGATGGCCCATATCGTCACCGGCAACTGCGAGAACTGCCGCTTCACCGACTGCGTCACGGTCTGCCCCGTCGACTGCTTCCACGGCGACGAGCGGATGCTCTACATCGATCCCGAGGAGTGCATCGACTGCGCGGCTTGCGTGGAGGAGTGCCCCGTCCAGGCGATCTTCGCCGAGGACGACGTGCCCGCGAGCGAGCAGCACTGGATCGCCATCAACGCCGAGCGCGCGCCCGGCCTGCCCGTGGTGAACGCGAAGCAGGATCCGCTGCCGGGCGCCGAGGAGCGCAAGCAGGAGCTCGGCCTCTAGTCGGCGATCTCCTGGATCAGGAAGCGGTGCTTGCCGATGCGCGTCTTCTCGATGCGCTCGACGTGCTCGACGCTGAGCCTCACCCCCGGTCCGCAGTGCTTCTCCAGCGCCGCCAGGATGCGCCGCTCCTCGTCCGCGCTGTAGCGCGGCCCCGGCACCAGCTTCAGCACGGCCTCGCCGGCCGCCTTCTGATGGAACTGGAACTGGTCCACGGCCACGAAGAGATCGTCGTGGCGGTTGATGCTCGTCATCGAGATGCGCCGGCCGTCGGCGGCAACGAGGAGCTCCTGCAGCCGGCCATCCGGGCGGCCGATCAGCGGGAAGGGCAGACCGCAGGTGCAGCGCCGCGCCGTGTAGACGGCGCGATCGCCCGTGCGGTAGCGGATCAGCGGGAAGTAGTCGTGCAGCAGCGTGGTCCCCACCACCTCGCCGACGGCGCCCTCTGCCGTCACCGGCTGGCCGGCCTCGTCGAGCAGCTCGAGCACGCCGTACTCGCTGAAGACGTGGTGCCCCTCGCGCGCCGGGCACTGCGCCGCCGCGACGACGCGCTCGCTGTGGCCGTAGAGGTCCAGCACCGGCGCGGCGAAGGCCTGCTCGATGCGCGCGCGCTGGGCGTCGTAGAGCGTCTCGCTGCTGGTGATCACGGCGCGCACGGGCAGGCGCTCGCCGGCCTCGAGCAGCAGCGAAGCGAAGGCGCTGACCGCGGAGGGGTAGCCGCGGAAGATCTCGGGCTTGAAGGCGCGCGCGAGCGGCAGCATCCAGGCGAAGTGCTCGCGTGTGAGATCGTCGCTGCTCAGGGCCAGGGTGTTGCGGCGCCGATCCTGGCTCCAGAGCGCGCGCTGGCCGTCCTTCTGGCCGGCGCTGCCCGCGCACATCACCTCGCGGCTCGTGTCGGAGAGGCCGGCCCAGCTGCGGAAGCGCACGACGAAGGCGTACTCGGTCGGATAGGTGCGCGCCGTGTGGCGATAGAAGCCGACCGGGATTCCGCTCGAGCCGCCCGTGCTCGCGTACTGGAGAACGCCGCGGTCCTGGCTGTCCGGGACCATGGCCTCCAGGTTGTCGCGCAGCTCCTCCCGGCCGATCAGCGGCAGGCGCGCCAGATCCTCGCGGCGCTTGAAGTCCTCGGGCGCCATGCCGAGCGCCGCGAAGCGCGCGCGCCAGAAGGCGGTGCGGCGGGCCGCGTGGCGGACCATCTCCACCAGCTTGCCCTCCTGCCACTCGGCCAGGCGCTCGGGACTCCAGCCCTGGCTGCGCGCAATGAAGCGCCAGGTCTCGGCGAAGGCGCCGCGGTGGCGCCAGGCCGGCGGCACCCGCCAGTAGAGCCGATGGAGGAGCTGATCGGGTTCGAGCGTGGGCACTGGCATGGCCATGGTCAGCGACCTCTCCGTGGCGCCGGCGGGCGCAGGCGCTGGAAGGGCAGGCGCAGCAGCCGGCCGCTGCCGGCGCGCAGGGCGAGCACCCAGGCTGGCGTCTCGCGGGCGAAGAAGAAACCCCAGTGCAGGCGGAAGGTCTCCTCGCGCAGCCACCAGCGCAGGGCGCTGGCGAGGTAGCCGGGGCGCCGCTTCAGGTGCATCCAGATGCTCGGATACTGGATGGCCAGATAGGGCCCGCCCGTCACCCAGAACTTCGTGCAGGGGCGCTCGTGATTGAGGGGGTGGCTGCACCACTCGAAGTTGGCCAGCGTCTGGGCCGCTTCGGCGGGGGTTTCGAGGCGCACGCGCCAGTCCGCGGTCTGGCGCACCGGCGCGACCTGCAGCCCGGCGACGCCCTGCCCGTCCAGTTCGATGCGGAAGACGGCGTTGTTCTGCTGGCTGCGCCGGAAGAGGGCGAGCTCGGCCCGGGAGAGAAAGGGCTCGTAGTCGACGAGCAGGCTGCCCAGGCTGTAGAAGATGGCCGCCTGGCGGCCGTCGGGCCGGCGCCGCCACTCGAGCCCCTGGAGGAAATGCGGATGGTGGCCGAGGATCACGTCGGCCCCCGCATCGACGATCGCGCGGCAATCGGCCTGGTGATCCGGCGCCGGGAAATCGACGAACTCGCGGCCCTTGTGCACGGAGACGAGCACGAGGTCCGCCTTCTGGCGGGCGCGCAGGACATCCTCGATGACGAGCTGGCGGCGAAAGGGCGCATTGCCGGGCGTCTTCTCGCCCGCGTTGCTGTTCGGATCGTCGGTGGCGTAGGAGAGGAGGGCGACCGTGCGCCCCCTCGCCTGGAGCAGCGCCGGCTGGCGCGCCGCCGCCAGGTCGGCGCCGCTGCCGCTGCTTGCGATGCCGGCCGCGGCCAGGCGCGCCCGCGTGAATTCGATGGGGCCGAGCCCGTGGTCCATCGTGTGGTTGCTGGCCAGGCAGGCCAGGTGGAAGCCGCCGGCGACGAAGTGCGGGATCAGCGCGGGATCGGTCAAGTAGCTGATCCGCTTCTCCGGCTCCCACATCCGGGCGCCCTCGCGCGGCCCGAAGACCGTCTCCAGCTGCGCGAAGACGAGATCTGCGCCGGCCCAGAGGCGGCGGACTTCCCCGAAGGGGTGTTCCGCCGGCCCCTCCCGGAGGAAGGCCATGAGGTCGCGTTCCCAGATGATGTCGCCGGAGGCGTAGAGGACGAGCGTTTCCCCGGCGGGCTTGCCGTCGCGATCGGGCGGCAGCAGGCGACCGCTGGCGCGATCGAGGCGGAAGCGGGAAGAGCGATCCGCGCTGCGAAACCAGCGCGGGGGCTTGGGGGGCGAGTGCAAGGGCGCAAGGGCCTCCGGGACGGGGTCCGGGCCGCTAACGCAACTCCGATGCCGGGCGGTCGCGGCCCTCGACTCTAGCGCGAGGCGCCTTGCGGCTCAAGCGCGGTCTCGCCGCCGGCCGGCGCGCCGGGCGACCGCGCGCAGCAGGTTGCGCGCCGGCGCATCCAGGCCGGCGCACAGGGCGACGTAGACCAGCATGCCCAGCGGAATGCGCAACGCGAGGGTCAGCGCGTGGTTCTCGCTGGCCGGAACCAGGCGCACGGCGAGGAACATCAGCGCGCCGGCCAGGGCGTAGACCGCGAAGCTGCGCAGCGGAAAGCGCAGGCGCAGGTAGCGCTGGCTGAAGAGGCCGCCGCCGAAGACGTAGATGGCATAGGCGATCAGCGTCGTGATCGCCGCGGCGATCATGCCCAGACGCGGAATCAGCACCCAGTTGAGGCCCAGGTTGACGGCGGCCGCAATGCCGAGGAAGAGCGCCAGCCAGCCCGTGCGCTTGGTCAGGAAGAGTCCGGCCAGGAAGGGATAATAGGCGCCCTGAATGACCTTGGCGCCCAGGACCCAGGGTATCACGGCCGCCGCTGGCAAGTACTTCTCGCTCGCCATGAGCCCGATCAGTTCCGGGGCAACGGCGCTGACGCCGAAGAGCACTGGCATGGCGACGAGGCTGTAGTAGCGAAGGAAGCTCTCGAGACTGGCGCGCGCCGGCTCCGGTCCCTCCTCATTGTAGACGTTCATCGTCACCGGGATCAGCGCGCTGTTCAGCGCGGCAACGAGGAAGAGCGTCACGTAGTTGGCCATGTTGTAGCCGGCCGTGTAGAGGCCCAGCTCTTCCGCGGACCGAAAGTAGCTCAGGAAGTAGCGGTCGCTCCAGTCGGTGATGAAGCCGGAGACGTTCAGCCCCAGCAGCGGCAGCCCGTAGAGGACCGACTCCTTGATCACCGGTCGCTCCAGGATCCGCCACCGCCACTCGAGCCGTCGCAGGGCATAACCGAGGCAATAGAGGAAGATCAGGCCCTCGGCGAGCAGGGTCCCCGTGAAAAAACCGGTCAAGCCCCAGCCGAAGGTCGCCGCGAAGAGGAGCGGGATGCCCATCGCCAGGTAGCGCTCGGCGACGAGCACGGTCGAGCGCAGGAGCGCGCGCTCCTGGCTCTGGACGATGCTGAGGACCATCTGCGTCAGGTTGCGAAAGAGCACGAGAGCGGCGCAGATGGCGATCAGGCGCCGGGCCGCGGCGGGCAGGAGGCTCTCCGGCAGGAAGAGGACGAGCAGCAGGAGCAGGCTGATCGCGAGGCCGATCAGCACGCTGGCGCTGAGCATGGAGGAGGCGAGGGCGCTGGTGCCGCCCGGGCGCAGACCGGTCTTGAACTCGCCCCAGAGGCGAACGACCGCCGGGCGCAGGCCGGCGCCGCTCAGCGTGCTGGCGAACTTGAAGGTGCTGTCAACCAGTCCGAGGATGCCGTACTGCGCCTCCGTGAAGAGGCGCGTGAAGATCGGAAAGGAGATGATGCCGGTCAGGGAGGAAAGGGTCTCGGCCACCATGTAGAAGGACGCCTGACGGCCAACTCGCCTGAGGACGGACACGCTCTCTCCGGGGCTAGGGGGTTGCCTGCGCGCCGGGCGAGACTAGGGGCTGCTCGGGCGGGCGTCAATGGCGGGCTGGCACCGCCGACCGCGGCAATCGCGCCTTCTGATCGCAGCGAGGCCCGGTCGCGGCTCAGACCTTGACGCCGGCCTCCTCGGCCTCGAGCAGGCGCTCGACCTCGATGGCCGCCATGCAGCCGCTGCCCGCCGCGGTCACGGCCTGGCGATAGACCTTGTCCTGCACGTCGCCGCAGGCGAAGACCCCGCGCAGCTTGGTGCGCGTGTTGTCGGTCTTGAGGTAGCCGGCCTCGTCCATGTCGAGCTGGCCGACGAAGAGCTCGGTGTTCGGCTTGTGGCCGATGGCGATGAAGACGCCGTCGCAGGCAAGCTCGCTGAGCGCGCCGGTCTTGGTGTCCTTCAGGCGGATGCCGGTGACAGCGCCGGTGCCGCCGTCGATGATGTCTTCGACCGCCTTGTTCCAGACGAACTCGATCTTCGGATTGTTCAGCGCCCGATCCTGCATGATCTTGCTCGCGCGCAACTGGTCGCGGCGGTGCACGACGCGCACGCGCTTGCCGAAGCGCGTGAGGAAGTTGGCTTCCTCCATGGCCGTGTCGCCGCCGCCCACGACGACGATCTCCTTGTCCTTGTAGAAGAAGCCATCGCAGGTCGCGCAGGCGCTGACGCCGCGTCCCATCAGGCGCGACTCGCTGGGCAGGCCGAGCAAGCGGGCCGTGGCGCCCGTCGCGATGATCACGGCGCGGGCGCTCAGCTCGCGGCTGCCGACCCAGAGGCGATAGGGGCGCTGGGACAGGTCGATGCGATCCACGTCGCCGGCGATGAACGCCGTGCCGAAGCGCTGGGCTTGCTTGCGGAAGTTGTCCATCATCTCCGGGCCGAGGATGCCTTCGGGGAAGCCGGGGTAGTTCTCGACATCCGTCGTGATCGTGAGCTGGCCGCCGGCCTGCAGGCCCTCGATGACCAGGGGCTTCAGTTCCGCGCGGGCGGCGTAGATGGCCGCGGTCAGCCCTGCCGGGCCGGTGCCGATGATGATCACATCGCGAAGTTCGCTCATGCTCGCCACTCCTCCTCGCAACGCCTGCGCCGCAGCCGGTGGGTTCAGGCGGCAAGCTACCCGCTCTCCGGAGGCCGCGCAAGGGCGCCGACGGCTCAGGGCGGGCTTGTGGCCGCCGGCGTCGCAAACCACGAGATCTGGGGGACAGTGGCTAAGCCAAGGCGCCGCAAGGGGCTGTGGACAAGCCGGGTTTCTCGCCCTGAGGTCTTGAATGTAAGATATTGGCTCTTATGGTATTGTGTCGATTTCCACCGCTCGGGCAGGTTTTCCACACTGTCTTCTTCGTCTGACTGCCGGGGGGGCCTCCGGGCCGCTCCCGGGCGGGCAGCGGGCATGGGGCCGCCGACCGGGCCTCGCCCCTTGGGCGCCCCCTGCGGACTCGGAGAGGCGACTCGGCCCCGGGCGCTCCCGCGCTCCGGCTAGCGGTTGAGCAGCTCCTGCTCGCCGCGCTTATCGCCCATTGGCGCCAGCGGTCCGGCCGCTTTGGGGGCCTGGGCGGCGGCCGCCTTCTCGCCCATCTTGCAGTTGCCCTCGAAGAAGACGCCTTCGTCGATGACCAGGCGCTTCGTGATGATGTCCCCCTCGAGGTGGCTGCCCGACTGCAGCTCGATCCGGGAGCTGGCAACGATGTTGCCGAGCACCTTCCCGGCGATCACGGCATCCCGCACCTTGAGGTTGGCCCGCACCATGCCGGTGCGGCCCACTTCCAGGGTCTCCTGGCACTCGACTTCGCCGTCGAATTCCCCCTCCACCCGCAGGGTGCCCTTGACCCTGATGGTGCCCTTGAAGTGGCTGCCGGCACCGAGGATGGAAGCGTTGCCGCCGCTTGCCGCGGGACGGCCCGGCGCGTTGTCCTCGTCGCGTCCGAACATGGTGTCCTCCTTGTGATTTCCTCAGGAGAGGCCGGCCCTCAGGCTAGTCGTTCGGCCTGCTCAGTCCAACAAGAAACTGCGCGGATCCACGGGGATTCCGTTCCGGCGCAACTCGAAGTGCAAGTGGGGGCCGGTGCTGCGGCCGGTGTTGCCGAGGAAGGCGATGACGTCGCCGCCGAGCACTCGATCCTCCTTGTTCACGGAGAGCGAGCTGTTGTGCCCGTAGAGGCTGGTCAGTCCGAAGCCGTGGTCGATCAGCACGAAGTTCCCGTACTCCTCGTTCCAGCCGGCCACGAGGACGACGCCGTCGCCCGCGACGCGGATCGGCGTGCCCGTGGGCGCCGCGATGTCGATGCCGGGATGGTGCTCGTCGCCGCGCTTGCTGCTGAACTCGCGCGTCACCCATCCTCGAACCGGCCAGAGGCTCGGCGAGCCCTGGAGCAGCTGCTTGTTCTCGCCCACCGGGTCGGGGCCGATGAGTTCCGGGGCCTCGCCGCTCTGGATCCGCCGCGCCACCTGGGCCTGCAGCAGCGACTCCGGGAGCGCCTCGCGCACGCCGAGCATCTCCTGGACCTTCAGCAGCACCAGGGTGGTCTCTTCGAGCTGTGTCTCCAGGCTGTGCACCCGCGCCACGCGGGTGGTCATCGCGTCCAGGCGTCGCTCGAGGATGCGCCGTTGCTGCCGTTCAAGGATCAGAGATCCCGAGGAGAAGATGAGAAAAAGGAGTGCCAGCATCCCAACCACGATGAAAGCGGCCAGGATGCGGAAGTAGACGAAGGGGATGTCCCAGTCCAGGGACTCCTGGCCGGTATCCGGTACGAGATGCACGCGCACGCGCCGAGGTGCGCGACCGCGAGTTTCCAACAGCCACTTCCAAGCAGACAGCGTCGCCTCCCTGCGCCCCTTGCGCCGGCCCTAGTGCGCCCCGTCCAATGAGACGCCGAGCGCCTGCATGATCCGCTCGAGTTCGCGATCGCTCGCGAAGCTGACGACCAGCTTCCCGCGACCGCCCCGGTAGTCGAGCTGTACGGGCAGCCCGATGCGCGCCTCCAGTCCGGCGCGGATGCTGCGCAACAGGGGATCGCTCGCGGGCCCCGGCCGCGCCGGCGCCGGCTTGCGCACCTTCGCGAGGCGCTCCACCTGCCGTACCGAGAGACTGCGCCGCTCGACCATTCGCGCCAGCTCGAGGCAAGTCGCGCGGTCCAGCTTGATCAGGGCGCGCACGTGCCCCGCACTGAGCGCCCCGCGCGCCACCATGTCCTGCACCTCGTCCGGCAACTGCAGCAGGCGCAGAGTGTTGGAGACCGTGCTCCGGTCCTTGCCAAGATGCGCGCCCAGCTCCTCCTGCGTCCAGGCGAACTCGTCGACCATCACTCGATAGGCCTGGGCCTCCTCGATCGGATTCAGGTCCTCGCGCTGGAGGTTCTCGATCAAGGCGAGCTTCAGGCTCTCGCGCTCATCCACCTCGGTGAGGATGGCGGGAATGCTCGTGCGGCCGGCCTTGTGGCTCGCGCGGTAGCGCCGCTCGCCGGCGACGATCTCGTAGCGGTCGCCGCGCTGCGTCACCAGGATTGGCTGGATGACGCCTTCCTGCGCGATGGAGTCCGCGAGCTCGGACAGTTTGCCATCATCGAAGTGCCGTCGCGGCTGTCGCGGGCTCGCGACGATCCGATCGAGAGGTAGCTCGATCACCGATTTCAACGGCATTTGGATGGGCTGCGGAGCTCGCTGCGGGGCCGCGGCCAGGCTGCTGCCGGGCGGGTTCGCAGGGCGATCTTCTGCCAGGATGGCATCAAGCCCCTTTCCCAATACCTTTTTCTGCATGGATCACCTCCTGGGCGAGGCGGATGTAGCTCTGCGCGCCCGGGGATTCGACATCGTAGAGGATCACGGGCTTGCCGAAGGAGGGAGACTCCGAGAGCTTCACGTTGCGCGGGATCACGCTGGCGTAGACCCGATCGCCGAAGTACTCGATCGCCTCCTGGGCGACTTGTCGCGAGAGATTCAGCCGGCGGTCGTACATCGTCAGCAGGATGCCCTCGATGAAGAGAGCGGGGTTGAGCCCCTGCTGGATGCGTGTGATCACACTGAGGAGCTGCCCCAGGCCTTCGAGCGCATAGTACTCGCACTGAATGGGGATGAGCACGGAGCGCGCCGCCGAGAGAACATTCACCGTCAGCAGCCCAAGGCTCGGCGGGCAGTCGATGATCAGGAAGTCGTAGCCCGTCGCCGGCGCCAGCGCCTTGCGCAAGAAGTAGGCGCGCTCGGGCTGGTCGACCAGTTCGACCTCGAGCCCGCTCAGCCGGTGCGTGGCGGGCAGCAGCGTGAGGCCAGGGACAGGGGTGCCGAGAAGGCTCTCTTCAAGCCGCGCCTGATCGATCAGCAGCTCGTAGATCGACCGTTCGATCGCCTGGACGGCGGCGCCAACTCCGCTTGTGGCATTTGCTTGCGGGTCCATGTCGACGAGCAGAACGCGGTGCCCCGCCGCGGCGAGGCTGGCGCTGAGGTTGACCGCCGTTGTGGTCTTGCCGACGCCGCCCTTCTGGTTGGCGATGGCGATGATGCGTGGCATGGGGGGTCCCTTCCATGGGCGGGGGAGGTCGCGGCCGTTTGTAGCGCGAGTGCCGCGAGAAGTCAACGAGCACGTTTCACGTGAAACGTCCGCCGTTGCTAGCGGCGGCTACTGCGCAGGAAGCAGAGCAGTCGCTCGCTGCCCATGAACAGGAGCAGGCGCGCGACCTGCCAGCCGTCTCGCGTCCAGGCGCGGCCGTCGGCTTCCCACTCCCTGAGGAGGCCCTCGCCGCCCTTCAGGTGCAGGGCATCGCTGAGCCATTCCCCGCCGAGCAGGGGGCGGCACCAGGCAAGAGTATCGCGAACGGACCCAAGCGCGCGCGCCAGCAGGCAGGCCGGGCCGTTCCAACCCTCTTCTTCGAGCCAGTCGGGAAGGGAGGGGTCCTCGAGGCGTCCGCCCCAGACGCCCGCCCGATCGAGTGCGAGAGCCTCCAGGGTCTCGTCGAGGAAGTCGGCCTTGTTGCTGCGCGACTCGACGAGGAGGAGGTCGGGGACGGCTACCCCGCGATCTGCGAGCACGAGGTGCAGGGGAAGTCCCGGCACGCCGGAGCCGCTGCCGGCGTCGATGAGAAGGCGCGGGGGCTCGTCCTCGGGGCTCGTTTCACGTGAAACGTCTGCCCAGGCGCCGACAAAGGGAAGCGAATCGAGGAGGTTGATCAGGATCTGCCGTTCCGGCTCCCGGCGTGAGACGAGATTGAGCCGCTCATTGGCGGCAAGCACCCGCCGGGCATGCAGCTCCAGGCGCTCGAAGCACATTGACGATGGCGCCGGGCCAAGACTCTCCAGCGAGAGGGGAAGCGGCGAGAGCCTGGATGCCCAGGCCGGGTGCAAGAGCGCCGCCGGCGGCGGCGCTCCCGCCTCCAGCCAGCGCGCATGCGCCGCCAGCTCGCGCTGCCAGGATGCTGCAAGTGCGCCCGCCGCCAGAAGCCCGCTCATCCGCTCTCCGTGCTAGACTGGCCCGCGCGGCGGCGGCTCTCGAGATGGACCATCAACACCGACAGGTCGCTGCGCCTCACCCCGGGCACCCGCCCCGCCTGCCCGAGGCTCCTCGGGCGGCAGCGCTGCCAGCGCTCTCTGGCTTCTCGGCTGAGACCCGAGATGCGCTCGAAGTCCGTACCTTCTTCAATAGCAAGGGATTCCAGGCGTCGGTATCTCTCTGCCGCCTTTCGCTCGCGCTCGATGTAGCCGGCGTACTTGACGCGCGTCTCCAGCTGGGCCTTCTCGTAGCCGCTCATCGGCTCCAGTCCGGCCTGCCCCTCGACCAGGTCGTCGACCAGCACCCCTGGCCGTTTCAGGAGATTCAGGGCGCTTGCCCCTGGCGGGCCCGGCAAGGTCGCACCCGTCCCCGCCACTGGCCTCATCTTGTTCAATATCAACATGTTACGCGTTATACGGCGCTGCGAGTCCTCGTGCCGGGCAAGCGCCTCGGCGCTGACGAGCCCGAGGTCCCGGCCCTGCCCCAGCAAGCGCTCCTCGGCGTTGTCGCAGCGCAGCATCAGCCGGAACTCGGCGCGAGAAGTGAACATGCGGTAGGGCTCGTCGGCTCCGAGCGTGACGAGATCGTCGACCATCACGCCGAGGTAGGCCTGCGTCCGGTCCGGCACCCAGGGCGCCCGGCCCTCCAGGCTCAGGCTCGCATTGATGCCGGCCAGGAGTCCCTGCGCCGCCGCCTCCTCATAACCGCTCGTGCCGTTGATCTGCCCGGCCAGGAAGACGCCCGGCAGGGCGCGCAGCTCGAGGCCGGGCCGGAGTTGCCTGGGATCGACGGCGTCGTACTCGACTGCGTAGCCGGGAACAAGCATCTCCGTGGCCTCGAGGCCCGGAATCGCATGCAGCAGTTCGAGCTGGATCGCTGCCGGCAGGCTGGTGGAGAGCCCGTTGATGTAGATCGAATCCGTTGCCAGACCCTCCGGCTCCAGAAAGATCTGGTGGCGTTCCCGATCGGGAAAACGCACGACCTTGTCCTCGATCGAAGGACAGTAGCGCGGTCCGATGCCCTGGATGCTACCGCTGTACAGAGGACTGTGGGCGAGGTTTGCGACGATGAGTCGGTGCAGGGCCGGTGTCGTGGCCGTGATGTGGCAATCCACCTGCGGCCGCTCGATCGCTGTGGTGGAGAAGGAGAAAGGCTGCGGCGGATCGTCGCCGGGCTGTGGCGTGCAGCGGGCGAAGTCGACGCTGCGGCGGTGCACGCGCGGCGGCGTACCTGTCTTCAGGCGCTGCAGGCGCAGGCCGAGGCCGAGCAGCGCCTGGCTCAGGCTCTCCGCCGCCGCCTCGTTGCGGCGGCCGCCGGGACGGCGCTCCCGGCCGGTGTGCAGAAGGCCGCGCAGGAAGGTGCCCGTCGTGAGCACGAGGGCGCGGCCGATCAGCTCCCGGCCGTCGGCCAGACGCAGGCCGGCGAAGCGGCCCGCCTCGACGAGGAAGTCGCTCGCCTCGCCTTCGATCAGGCACAGGCGCGGCTCGGCCTGCAGCTTGGCGAGCATCCCCTGCGCGTAGGCGTCCTTGTCCGCCTGCGCCCGCGGCGCCCGGACGGCCGGACCCTTGCGCGTGTTGAGCAGGCGGAACTGGATGCCATGGGCGTCGATGTGCCGGGCCATCTCGCCGCCGAGCGCGTCGATCTCGCGCACCAGCTGTCCCTTGCCGAGTCCGCCGATGGCCGGATTGCAGCTCATGCGCGCCACGCTGGCAATCGACAGCGTGACCAGCCCCGTGTCGAAACCGCGCCGCACGCAGGCGAGGGCGGCTTCGACGCCGGCGTGGCCGGCGCCGACGACGAGGATGTCGAATCGAGTCTGCTCGTTCATGCTCACTTGCCGACACAGAAGCGGGAGAAGATCTCCGCCAGCACGGCCTCGCCCAGCGCGCGGCCGCTGAGCTCGTCCAGGGCCGCGAGCGCTTCGCGCAGCTCCCGCGCGAGCAGCTCGGGCTCGAGGGCGGCGACGGTCGCCGCATCGAGGCCTGCGAGTACCGCCTGGGCGGCGCGCAGACGCGCGCTCTGGCGGCGATTCAGCGCGAACTCCAGCTCGAGCAGCGCCTGCTGCCGCCCGCCGGTCGCCAGCTCCAGGAGGCGAGCGCGCAGGGCCGGCAGACCTTCGCCACTCAGCGCCGAGACAGCCAGGCCGATCTCGCCCGCAGGCAAGAGGTCCGTGTAGGGGGCGGCGTCGAAACCCGGCAGATCCGCCTTGTTGACGACCAGCAACTCCTGCCCAGGGCGCAAGGACCGCAGCCGCGCGGCCTCGTCCGCGCCGGGAGGACGGCTGCCGTCGCAGACCCAAAGCGCGAGCCGCGCCGTGGCGGCGGCCGTAGCGCTGCGCGCAACGCCCTGGCGCTCCGCCTCGGCCGCGGGTTCGCGCAGCCCGGCGGTGTCGATCAGGGAGAAGTGCAGCCCCGACTGCTGCCAGCTCTCGCGCAGGAGGTCGCGCGTGGTGCCCGGCTCGGCGGTCACGATGGCGCGCTCTTCGCCCAGGAGCGCATTGAAGAGCGAGCTCTTGCCCACGTTCGGCGCCCCCAGCAGCGCGACGCTCACGCCCTCGCGCAGGAGGATTCCATCGGCGGCGCCCGCAAGGAGGACGCCCATCTCCTCGCGCAGGCTCGCGATCGTCGCGGCCAGGGTCTCGCGGCTGACGAACTCGATGTCCTCCTCGGCGAAGTCGATCCCCGCCTCGAGATCGCACAGGAGGCCGAGCAGGCCTGCCCGCAGGGGCGCCAGGCGCCGGCTCAGGCTGCCGCTCAGCTGATGAAGGGCGAGCCGGCGCGCGCCCTCGCTGCGGCTGTGGATCAACTCGGCGACAGCCTCAGCCTGCACGAGGTCCAGGCGGCCATTGAGGAAGGCGCGGTAGGTGAACTCGCCCGCATGCGCGGCCTTGAGCCCCAGCGCGAAGAGCGCTTCGAGGATGGCGTTCACCGTGGCGGGCCCGCCGTGCGTGGAGATCTCGACGACCTCCTCGCCCGTGTAGCTGTGCGGTCCCGGCATCCAAGCCGCGAGCACCTCGTCGAGTGGGCGGCCCTCGCCGTCGACCAGCCGGAGCCTTTGGAGGCGGCGGGGTCTCAGCTGCGGCGGCCTGGCGTCGGGCCGCTGCAGGCGCTCGAGGGCTGCGCGCGCCTGCGGCCCGCTCAGCCGGAGCACGGCCAGCGCCCCCTCGCCTGGGGGCGTGGCCAGGGCGGCGATGGTTGCCTCAGGTGCGTGCATGGCCTCGCCGGACGCTCGGCCGGATCCGCGCCGGGATCCGGCCGCCGGGGATGCTTCGTCTAGCGGCGGCGCCGGCGGCGCGCGGACGCGCTGCCCTCCTCACCGCCGAGCTTGAGGACGCGCCGGGCGAGATCGCTCGGGAAGGCCTTCTCCACCGAGTCGTCGCCCACGGAGCGCGTCGGGCTCAGTTCCTCGGGGCGCGTGATCGCGGGCCCGGCGGCGACCTCGTCCTCGCCGCCCCAGCGATCGCCTTCCTCATGGCGGCGCTCGCCGCGCTCGCGGCCTCGCCGATCGCCCCGCCCGCCGCGCTCGCGGCGCCGGTCGTCGTGTCCGCGCTCGCCGTCCCGGCGCGAGCGCCCGCGCTCCTCACGTCCCTGGCCCTTCGCCTCGCCTTCCTGGCGGCCCGGCGAGAAGTCCTCTCGCTCGGGGCCTGCGCTCTCGACCGCAATCGGCGTTGCGGCCAGAGGCGGCCTGTCGCTCGGCGGAACCACTTCCTCGCGCTGGCCTTCGCTGCGCGCGGCGCCCCGGCCATCGCGGCCTCGTCCGCGTCCGCCGCGCCGGCGAGCTGGGCGCTGACCGCGGGCGTCCGTCTCGCTGCCGCCTTGGCTGGATTCCACGCCCGGCGCCTCGTCGCCCCGGTGGCGAGCGCCGCCGCCCGCCCCGCGGCCGGGGCGCTGGCCCTCGCGGCCCTCGCGCGCGCTGCGGGTGGGCGCGTGCAGGCGCTCGCGCTCCTCCTCGCGCCGCCACTGCGCTTCGGCCTCGAGCATCGCCGCGTCCTCTTCGGATTCATCGTAGGGCAGGCGGCGCGCCCGGAAGCCCGGGTCGGGCACGCGATCGTAGGCGGTCTCGTCCGCCTGCTCGCCGGCGAGGGCGATCACCACGCGCCGCCGGGAGCCACGGCCCACCGTGTAGGTGCTCACGTCCGTGCGCTCGGCCAGCGCCACGTGCACGATGCGCCGGTCCTGCGCGCTCATCGGGTCCAGGGTCAGGCTGCGGCCTTCGGCGACGACCTGATCGGCCACCTCTTTCGCCTTGTCGCCGAGGTTCGCCTCGCGCCGCGCGCGATAGTCCCCAACGTCGATGTTGACCACCGCGTTGCGCCCCTTGCGGGCGGCCACGATGCGCTGCGAGAGGTGGCGCAGCGCGTCCAGGGTCTGCCCGCGGCGTCCGATGAGCAGACCGTCGTCCTCGGGCGCGTCGATGCGGATGTCGGTCTCTTCCCCGTGCGTCTCGACCGCGAGGCTGAACTTCACGTCCATCAGTTCGAGCAGGGTGCGCACCACCTCGGCCGGATCCAGGTCGCCGGGCACGATCGGCCGCAGGCGCAGCCGCACGGGCTTGCCGCCGAAACCGAGGAAGCCGCGGCCGCCCTCGTCCAGAACGTCCACCTGCACCTGTGCGCGGCTCAGGCCCAGACTGGTCAGCCCCTTGGCGAGGGCTTCGTCCTTGGTCCTGCCTTCGACATCGATGCTCTTCATCGCGACTCCTTAGGCGCCCGCACTGACGACGCGGGGCTTATCCAGACCCTTGTGGATGTAGTACTGCTGGGCGGCCTGGAGGATGTTGTTGACCAGCCAGTAGAGGACGAGCCCGGAGGGCATGCGGTAGAAGACGAAGGTCATGAACACGGGCATGATCTTGTTCAGGATGGCCATCTGGGCGGCCTGCGGGCTCTCGGCGCCCATGCCGAGGCCGGAGCCGCCCAGCTTCTGCTGCACCCAGACCGAGACGCCCATCAGGATGGGCAGCACGCTGATCGCGTTGTCGATGAAGCCCCCGAGGAGGGGGATCGCGAAGGGCAGCGCGTAGATCACGTCCATGTTCGAGAGATCGTCGATCCAGAGCATGAAGCCCGCACCGCGCAGCTCGACGGCGCCGCGCAGCACCCGATAGAGGGCGAAGAAGACGGGCATCTGCAGGAGCAGGGGCAGACAGCCGCTGAGCGGATTGACGCCGGCGCGCTTGTACAGCGCGAGCATCTCCCGGTTCAGGCGCTCGCGATCGCTCTTGTACTTGTCCTGCAGGGACTTCAGCTCGGGCTGGATGGCCTGCATGTCCTTCATCGACTTCAGGCTCTTGTGGGTGAGCCGGTAGAAGAGGACCTTCGTGAAGATCGACAGCAGGATGATGTTGAGCCCGTAGTTCGGGATGAAGCGGCTGAGGAAATCCATCAGCCACTTGATGGCGAGGCTGATCGGGCGGATCAGCGTCCCCATGTCGACCAGGTGCTCCAGGCCGCGGCCGTGGGCCTTCAGCGTTTCGAAGAGCAGGGGGCCGGCGTAGACCTGGAACTCCTCGGCGTAGCGCGTACGGTTGCCGCCGAGGGCGAAGCGAGCGCGCCAGCCCAGGCGCTCGGCGCCGTGGTCGCCGACGAGCAGGGCGTTGCCGTTCTGTAGCGTGTTCGGGACCAGCGCGGCCAGGAAGTACTTGCTCTTCGTGGCGACCCACTGGAGGGTGCCCTCCTCCGAGCGCAGGGCCGGGGCCTCGCCGCGGAAGTTGCGCAGGCTCTTCTTCTCCTGCTGATCCCCCACGCGGTAGACGCTCTGGAAGGAGCTGAGGTCGTCCTTGCGGTTCTTCTCGGTGGGCGCGAGCCCGACGCTCCAGTCCAGGACGATCGCCTGGGCCTGCCCGAAGCCGCCCTGCAGGTCCGCCTCGACCGCAAGGCCGATGTCGTAGCTGTCGCCGTGGAACTGGAAGCGCTTGACCAGGCTCCCGCCCTGGCCGTCCTGGAGCCGGAACTCGAGAGCGCCCTGCTCGTCGCCGCGAATGCGCAGCCGCCCGCCCGCCGGCGGGTTGACGAGGGTGAAGGCGGCGCTGCCGCTCGCAAAGGTGCCCGCGGGGAGCTCGAGCTCGACGCCGAGCGCCGCGGCCGTGTCCCCGTGGGCGGCGGCGAGCAACTCCACGTGCTCGCTGCCGACGCCGGCGTAATCGAGCAGTTCGATCCGCCTGAGCTGCGCCCCCCAGGAGTCGAGCAGATAGCGCGCGCGGTCGGTCTCGACGACGACGAACTGCCGCGGCCCTGCCGGGGCGGCCGGGGCCACCTGGGCGCTGGGGGCCGGCGCCTCCGGGGCGGGCTCGCTCGTCGCTGCGGGCTGCTCGGAGGCCTGCTTCTCGGCCCCGGGCGCCGGTCGCTGGGCCGGCTGATAGCGGGCCATCCAGACAGACCAGATGATGAGCAGCAGAAGGATCAGGCCGAAGCCGATGCGGGTGTTGCGGTCCATGCGACCTCTCGCGGTACTCCGCGGATCCCGTCCTAGTCGGGCACGGGATCGTGGCCGCCCGGGCTCAGGGGGTGGCAGCGGCCGAGACGGCGCAGGGCCAGCGCGCTCCCCTTGAGGGCTCCATGCCGCCTGACTGCCTCCTGCGCATAGCAGGAGCAGGAGGGGCTGAAGCGGCAAGCATCGGGAAGGACGGGCGAGAGGAACTTGCGGTAGGCGCCGAGGAGGAAGAGGAGAGGCCTAGCGAGCATCGTCGTCCCTGCTCATCGATTCCGATACGAGGTCCAACCGGGTCAGCAGTTTCTCGAGTTCGCCGGCGATCTCCGGGCTCTTGGTCCCCTCGATGCCGGCACGGGCGATCAGGATGTAGGCTCCGCACGGGCGGAGCCGGCCCAAGTGGGTCCGAAACGCTTCCCTCAACAGCCGCTTCGCACGGTTGCGGCGTACGGCATTGCCGACCTTGCGGCTGGCGATGACGGCGACGGCAAGTGGTGCTTCCGGCTCTCCGTAGAAGAGGATCAACCGCCGGCCGATGGCCTTGCGGCCCGAGGCGTAGATCGACTGGAATCGCCCCGCCGGGATTCTGCCGGGTCCGGGACGCTCGATCGGCGCCGAGGCCATGCCGGCAGCCTGGACAAGCTCAGACGGTCAGGCGCCGACGGCCCTTGGCGCGACGCGCGCTCAACACGGCCCGCCCCGCCTTGGTGCTCATGCGCTTGCGGAATCCATGGGTGCGCTTGCGCTTGAGGTTGCTGGGCTGGAAGGTCCTTTTCAAGGCTAACCTCCTCTACAAAGTGGCCTAAATTAGAGGGATGCGGGCCTCAAGTCAAGGGCAAAAGGTCCGGCCCGCCCAGGCCCCGGGCAGGGAGCGCCCGGGTTGGCGTTGCGGCCATCTTTCTGCTTTAGATTCAATGACTTGTAACTTTTTCCACAGGGTCGCGCTTTTCGATTGAAAACGCCGCCCGGACTCTGCTAGTTTGCCGGCTGCCTGAGGCATCCAGGGCAACATGGCCCCCGCCTTTTCCACTGTTTCCAACTCCTTACAATGGATAGCGGAGTTCTCGCCCTATCGGCGCTGTGGATAAGTCTGTGCCCGCCTGTGGAATGCCGGTGTAATCTGTTGTCTGGTTATTGGTTGGGCGGTTTTCCACGCGGTGGACAGTGGAGGTCGCTACTTGGCAATGTCCGAGCTCGAGACGGGTGCCCTCTGGGAGCAGATCCTGGAGGTCGTTCGCGGCCAAGTCAATGGGCAGTGTTTCAAGACCTGGTTCCTGCCGGCGCGTCTGCTCCGGCTGTCCGACCAGACCCTCTACCTGGGTGGCCCCAACCAGTTCTTCCTCGACTGGCTCTCGGAGCACCACCGGGACACGCTCGAAGTGGCGGCCACCGAGGTGCTGGGCTTCACGCCGGCTTTCGAGTTCCTGGCCTCGGAAGCGCCTGCCCTGCCTGGCAAGGAGGAGCAGGAGCAGCGGCGCAACCGGGGCGGCTTCTTCCGCCGCTACACGCCGCCGGCGACGAAGAGCGTGGGCCTTCAACTCAACGCCAACTACACCTTCGAGGAGTTCGTCGTCGGGGACAACAACCGCCTCGCCAACGCGGCCAGTCTGGCGGTGGCCGATAAGCCGGGGCGAGTCTACAATCCGCTCTTCGTCTACGGAGGGGTTGGGCTCGGCAAGACCCACCTCGCCCAGGCCATCGCCCACTCGGTGCTCGCCGTGCACCGCAAGGCGAGAGTTTCCTATACCTCGAGCGAGCGCTTCATCAACGAGCTGATCTTCTCCATCCGGCAGGGCAAGACGCTCGAGTTCAAGAACCGCTACCGCGGCGTCGACCTGCTCGTCATCGACGACATCCAGTTCCTGGCCGGCAAGGAGAGCACTCAGGAGGAGTTCTTCCACACCTTCAACGCGCTCCACGACGCGGAGAAGCAGATCGTGGTGACCAGCGACCGGGCGCCAAAGGATATCCGCGAGTTGGAGGAGCGCCTCGTCAGCCGTTTCGAATGGGGGCTCGTCACGGACATCCAGCCGCCGGATCTCGAGACGCGCATGGCCATTCTGCGCAAGAAGACCGAGAAGGACAATATCGCCATTCCGGACGACGTGCTCTTTCTCATTGCCGAGAACGTGCGGAGCAACATTCGCGAGCTGGAAGGCAGCCTGATCCGGCTCCTCGCCTTTGCCGGGCTCACGAACAGCCCGATTGACATCGATCTCGCCCGCGAGGTCTTCAAGGAGGTCGTGACGCGGCAGCCGCGCGTCCCGAACATCCAGGAAATCCAGAGGCTCGTGGCCGGCCACTTCCACCTGACCATCGAGCAGCTGACCTCGGACAAGCGCAACAGCGAGATCGTGCTGCCCCGTCAGGTGGCGATCTACCTGAGCCGAGAATTGACGGGAAAGAGCCTCAGCGAGATCGGCCGCGACTTCGGCGGCCGCGACCATACGACGGTCCTGCACGCCTGCCGCAAGATCGCTCAAGCACTGAACCAGCCCGGCGAATTGCGCAGTACGGTGCTGCACTTCCAGCAGCACTTCGGCCAGATTCACTGACCGGTGGAGAAGAACCGTGGATAGCGCGTGGACAGCCGCTCGGACCCAGAGCACTCCCCGTTCCTGGGGACGCGTCCTGCGGAGTCTCCCGTGTTACGCGCAGTCCCGGTGGACAGCCGGCGCCCGCCAGCACCCGGAAAAATGGGGCATTGCCAAGCTCTCCCCGGGGTTCTACACATTGTACACAGCCCCTATTGCTACTTCTGTCTTTCATGAGAAGACAGAAGAAGAGAAGGCGACCCGAGGCAGACACCCGCGCTGAGAGTCTGCGCCCAGGCGCCGCGATCAGGAGGTAGATGCGTGAAGTTCTCGCTTTCCCAGCCGGAGTTGAGCCGACTGGCCGGTCTGGCCGGCAACGTGGTGCCGGGCAAATCCACCTTGCCGATCCTCTCGACCCTCCTCGTCAGGGCGGACAAGGAAGGCGTCCTGGTTGCCGCGACCGACCTCGATATCTCGATCCAGCTGCGCACCGAGGCGGCGGTAGAAAAGGCGGGGTCCGTGGCGGTGCCAGCCAAGCGCTTCGCCGATATCGTGCGCAAGCTCGAGGCCGTAGACGTCCATCTCGAGACCGCGGACGGCGCTCTGGCGATTCGCTGCGGGCGGGCCAGCTTCCGCATTCCGACGATGCCGGTGGAAGACTACCCGAAGCTACCGGAAACGAAGGATATCGAAGCCTTCGCGGCGCCGGCGGGCGTGCTCAAGAGCATGATCCGCCGCACCCGCTTTGCGGTATCCACCGACCTCGCACGGCCCTCGATGAACCC
>Ga0194127_10002615_pt1 | contig 24142 bp, 22 predicted proteins | sample TA2KigC100mmetaG_FD_148624 | JGI IMG/M metagenome (GOLD analysis project Ga0194127, IMG submission 148624) | Freshwater microbial communities from Lake Tanganyika, Tanzania - TA2015036 Kigoma Deep Cast 100m | ecosystem: Environmental > Aquatic > Freshwater > Lake | place: Tanzania: Lake...
AGGCAATGGTTGGACGCATTTCACGTCGGTCAACAATCATATCAATCGCACCATGCTCCAGCAGGAATTCGCTGCGTTGAAAACCATCGGGTAATTTTTCACGAACGGTCTGTTCGATCACGCGCGGTCCCGCAAAACCGATCAGTGCGCCTGGCTCACCGATATTGATATCCCCCAGCATGGCCAGACTGGCGGAAACCCCACCCATGGTGGGGTCGGTCATCACGGAAATGAACGGTATTCCGGATTTGGCCATCATGGCTAACGCCGCACTCGTCTTGGCCATCTGAAACAGTGACAGCAGGGATTCCTGCATGCGGGCTCCGCCACTGGCGGAAAACACCACCATTGGGGTGCGCTGGGCGATGCAGTGATTAACACCCCGCACAAAGCGTTCGCCCACCACGGATCCCATGGATCCCCCCATGAACTCAAAATTGAAGGCCGCCGCGACAATGGGGCGCCCCTCAAGCAACCCCGCCACCACTATCAGCGCGTCCTTTTCACCCGTGCTTTTCTGGGCCTGTGCCAGGCGGTCTTTATATTTCTTACTGTCCCTGAACTTCAGCACATCCACCGAGACCAGAGATTCCGCCAACTCCACCCGGTTACCAGGATCCAGAAAGGCATGCAGGCGTTTGCGGGCACTCATGCGCATGTGGTGGCCACACTTCACGCATACAGACAGATTTCGCTCCACTTCAGACCGATAAAGAATGGCGCTGCAATTCGGGCACTTGATCCATAACCCCTCCGGTACCGTGCCCTTGCTGGATGCTTCGGTCCGAATCTTGGAAGGAACTAGCTTGTGAAACCAACTCAAAGTCTGCCCTCCAATCAATCAGGCGGTGGTATGAGAAACTTCAGCGTCAAGGGCTTGGCGCATGGATTGAATGAGCGCCACGATGGCGCTGAGGGCCTGAGCGGTATTTCCCTCCGCTGCTTCAATCAGGCTGACCAGCGCGCTGCCAACGACCACGGCATCGGCAAAACGCCCCAAGGCTGCCGCCGTTTCAGCATTTTTAACCCCGAACCCTACCGCCAAGGGTAAATGCGTGAGTTGGCGAATGCGCGCTAGCTTTTGTTCGACCTCGGCCAGATCCAGATGCGCGGCTCCAGTCACTCCCTTTAGCGCCACATAATAGAGATAGCCTCTGCCCAGTTCCCCCATTGTTCGTATTCTCGGATCGGTGCTGTTGGGCGCCAACAAAAAAATGGGGGCGATCTCTGATTGCTTCAGCAGGCTCAGAAACTCTCCAGATTCCTCTGGCGGCATATCCACGGTCAAAACCCCGTCCACGCCGGCCGCGGAAGCCTTATCGATGAAGCCTTGGTAACCCATGGCTTCGATAGGATTGAGATATCCCATGACCACCACGGGAGTGGTGGTATCGGAGTCCCTGAAAAACTGATCAGATCCAGTGTCTTGCGCAGGCTCATCTTGTGCGCAAGGGCGCGCTCGCTAGCCCGCTGAATGACAGGACCATCCGCCATGGGATCGGAGAATGGCACCCCCACCTCGATGATGTCGGCCCCGGCCTTGACCATGGCATGGAGCGCCGGCACCGTGAATTCGGGATTGGGGTCACCGGCGGTGATAAAGGGAATCAGCGCCGTGCGCTGCATCGCCTTGAGTTGAGATAATTTCTGGTTCAGTCGGCTCACAGTACTATCCCCTCGCGCGCGGCAATGGTGTTGATGTCCTTGTCACCGCGGCCGGACAAATTGATGAGAATATTCTTGTCCTTGCCCAGCGTGGGGGCCAGTTTCATGGCATAGGCCACAGCATGACTGGACTCCAGTGCCGGGATGATTCCCTCCATGCGCGTCAAGGTATGAAAACCTTCCATCGCCTCTGTATCGGTGATGGCGACATAACGCGCCCGGCCGCTATCTTTCAGCCAGGCATGCTCCGGACCTACGCCTGGGTAATCGAGCCCGGCGGAAATCGAGTGAGTTTCTATAATCTCACCATCTTCATCTTCCATGAGGTAGGTGCGATTCCCATGGAGGACGCCTGGGCGACCGGCGCACAGCGGCGCGGAATGCCGACCCGTCTCAATACCGTCTCCCGCGGCCTCGACGCCATGCATCTCGACTTCTGCGTCCCCAAGAAAAGGGTAGAACAAACCGATGGCATTGGAACCGCCACCGACACAGGCAATCAGCACATCCGGCAGACGACCCGTCCGGGAGAGCATCTGCTCACGCGACTCCCGGCCGATGATCGCCTGAAAGTCTCGCACCATGGCGGGATAAGGGTGAGGACCGGCAACCGTGCCGATGATGTAAAACGTATTATCGACGTTGGTCACCCAATCACGCATGGCTTCATTGAGCGCATCCTTCAAGGTTTTCGAGCCTGAGGTGACCGGCACTACCCGTGAACCCAGAAGGCGCATCCGCAATACATTGGGCGCCTGCCGTGTGACATCCACCGCCCCCATGTAAACCACGCATTCCAGCCCCAGACGAGCCGCCACCGTGGCGGTCGCGACACCATGCTGACCCGCTCCGGTTTCGGCAATGATGCGAGTCTTGCCCATCCGTTTAGCCAGCAAGGCCTGGCCGATGGTGTTATTGACCTTGTGGGCGCCGGTATGGTTGAGATCCTCGCGCTTCAGATAGATCTGGGCGCCACCGAGATGGCGGCTCAACCGCTCGGCATGATAGATAGGAGAGGGACGACCTACGTAATGCTGCAAATCGTGATCCAACTCCATCAAAAACTCTGGATCTTCCATGTAGCGCTGGTAGGCCAGACGCAGCTCCTCGATGGGTTCCATGAGCGTTTCAGCCACGAAAACTCCACCATAGGGCCCAAAATGGCCCCGCTCGTCGGGCAAGTTATAAGGTTCGGTCGCGTTGTAAGCCATAATCCGATCGCTGCACAGTGTTGATGAATGCCGCCATCTTGACGGCATCCTTGATACCCTTCCCGGCCTCCACACCACTGGAAACATCCAGGGCATAAGGCCTTACGACCTCGATGGCCGTGCCTACGTTCTCTGGCGTCAGCCCACCGGCCAGTATGAACTGACTGGCCATTTCCCTGGGCAAACGGCTCCAGTCAAAGGTTTCCCCGGTTCCTCCCGCCGCGTCCGGGCGCCATGCATCCACCAGATATCCGGAGGCGCGGGAATAGGCCTCCATTGCCTCGATGACATTCAGTCCAGGCTTCATCCGCAATGCCTTGATCCAAGGTTTCCCCAGAGACTCGCAAGCCGCAGGGCTTTCATCACCATGAAACTGTAGAAGATCGATTCTGACCGCACCAAGAATTTGCCGTATGCGGGCTGGGGGCTCATTCACGAACAAACCCACCACCGTCACGAAGGGTGGAAGTGCACCGACCAGGCTTATCGCCTGATCCACATCAACATTCCGTGGGCTCGGGGGGTAGAAAACCAAACCAATGGCGTCCGCACCCAGCGAAATGGCCGTTTGCACATCCTCTACGCGCGTAAGGCCGCAAATTTTAACGCGAGTTCGGTGCAAGGGATATGGTAATTTCAATTGTGGCTAAAAGAATCGAAACGCCGTGCACCGGCTGGCAGATGTTCGAAGATGGCGTGGCGGGGAAGGCTAAAAGCTTCAGGGTAGTGGATGCCGGCGAAGTATAAACCGTCCGGGGGCGCCGTCACACCGCCCAGGGAACGGTTCCGGGCATCCAGCACTTCGCCGGCCCATTCAGGCGCATGCTTTCCAGTACCGATTGCCGTCAGCACGCCCACGATATTCCTGACCATATGATGTAAAAATGCATTGGCGCATATATCAATGACGACGCGCTCCTCCACCTGACTGACGTGAATGAAGTGCAGGAATCGTCGGGGACTTTTGGACTGGCAACCTTGAGCCCGAAACGAGGAAAAGTCATGCTCACCAATCAACCATTGGGCGCCCTCGCGCATGGCTTCGATCGACATCGGGCGGGGCATGCAACTCACTTGACGACGCTGAAAGGCTGAGGCCATCCCTCTATTCAATATCACATACCGATAGTGCCGCGCGATGGCACTGGCCCGGGCATGAAAGCTGTCCTCGACTTCCCGCGCCCAAATGACCCGGCAATCCTCTGACAGATTGGCGTTGCCGCCCATCACCCAGGAATAGGATTTGCGATGGACCTCGGTATCGAAATGCACGACCTGAGCCGTGGCATGGACCCCGGCGTCGGTTCGCCCCGCGCAAGTCACTCGTATCGGTCTGTCCGCCACCCGAGAAAGCGCGGCCTCAAGCTCGGCTTGCACGGTACGGCGACCCCTCTGCCATTGCCAGCCGGCAAAGCCGGAGCCGTCATATTCGACGCCCAAGGCAACCCTCATGCGTTCCCAGCGACCCTGATCATGAAATCAACTCTCCCCACGGGGGGTTCAGGCAGTTCAGCCAACCGTGATTCCCGCGCACCATTGATTTGACGCCATGAGTGGAGGGGCATTGATGAAGACGTCGGGGTCATTATGCAACCACGCCAGGAAAACACCGGGACCTCACCGGGGCATCAGCCAACGCTCTGCTCCCACCCGGCAGTGCATGACTGGACCATGATGCCGGTAAGCCTCCTGACCAATGGGTTACCTGGCAGCCCTGAATTGATATAACCAGGTTTCAGTCATGGCATCGCCATTGCCGCGAATGTATAGCCGCAGTTCAACGGGTTCTTCTGATTTTGCCGGCGTCAGATCGAAAATGGCCCGCCAACGGCGGGTGCCTGGTATGGGCTCCATGAACGCACCGCTAATGGTTCCCTGGGAGGCCGTGACCACGGGCTCCGCCTTGACGGTATCTCCCCAAAGCGGATCCAGCGCCTCCCCCGCAAATTCCACGCTGAACTTGTAGACACCCTGGGGGCGCGGCTTGCCGGGTTGCCCACCGCGGCCAATCCGGGTGGCTACACACCGGGCGACCTTGGCGGGATAGGGCTCCTCGCCCAGCCAGTGAAGGCGATAGCGCAAGCGGTAGGAAGATCCCGCCTTGGCAGGCTGCGCGGGTCGCCAGTACGCACCAATGTTGTCATGAATTTCGTCGTCAGTTGACAATTCCACCAACTGGACAGACCCATCACCCCAATCATCCAGAGGCTCCACCCACAAACTCGGCCGGCGCTCGTAGTTGACTCCGTCGAGATAGTTCTCGAATACCCGATCGCGCTGCAACAGACCGAAACCCTTGGGGCTCTTATCGACAAAACTGGAGGTAACGGCGTAAGGCTGGTTGATCAAGGGTCGCCAAAGCCGCTCACCCGCTCCGGTCCAGATAGCCAAACCATCGGAGTCATGGACCTCCGGTCGCCAGTCTTCCAGGCGACGTTTCTCGGTTTCACTGAACCAGTACATCGATGTCAATGGGGCCAAACCCAAGCGTGTCACATCTTTCCGCATGAACAACGCGGCCTCGATGTCCATGATGACGCCTTCGGTCCGGCGAATCGAAAGCCTGTAAGCGCCGGTAATGCTGGGACCGTTGAGCAGCGCGTAAATAACTTCGGGTTCATTCTCGGTCTTGGCGCCCTCGATATAAAACTCGGTGAAATCCGGGAATTCCTCAGGTGTCGGCTCGGCGGAATCGATGGTAACGCCACGGGCGGACAAGCCATACTGGTTCAAGGCGCCAATGGCCCGAAAATAGGAGGCCCCCAGGAATGCCACCCAATCCTGGGTCCGCCAATCATCCCGCTGGCGAGACTCCTGCAGGCGGAACCCGGCAAAGCCGGTATCACCCGGCAACTTGCGCGCGATGCTGTTTTTCGGCATCGAGAAATAATCGTTGCTGTAAAGGATCTCCCTGGCTTGCCCGTTTTCCAGCACATGCATTTTCACGGACTTCTGGAAGAACTGCCCCACATGGAAGAACGTGGCAGGGAATATGCCCGGTCCCTGCGCGAACAAGGCAGACTCTGGTTTGTAACGAATGTTGCCCCAGGCCTCGTAGTCAATCTTCTCCACTACTGAAGGCATGGGTTTGGGCGGCGCGGTATAAGCCGATTTCGCCAGGCCGCTTGCACGCTCAACCAGTGCCTCGTAGTTGAAGGGGTGGGGTGGGCCAAAGTTCAGGGCGGAGCCCGCGGCCGAAACGGCTAAACAGGGACTGATCAGGACTATGCCGAATACAAGCTGGATTGCAGAAATGTGAAAATGACGAGAGTTCAATGGGGTGATCATCATTATTATCCTTATTGTCTGACGAGCGAGTCTGCCGATCAAAGGCGTCAAGCGCTGAATTTTAGCGGAACCCGTTCATCAACGCTGAAAATTTCACCAGCCTCTGGGTCAGCAAGGTGCAAATCCAGTGCGCGGTTGCTGAAGCTGTCGGAATGCCTGAGGCGCGGCTAATCAGCGCTCGTATAGCCGATTAAATCCCGCCGGGATCAACGCTGGCAGATCAATACCCCCCTAATCAAGGTTCGCCCTGTTTCTAGCGACGGCGACGAAAACGGGTGGCCATCATTTGGGTGGGGTGCTCATCGGATCTGAGCAGAAAAGTGGCATACGCCAGATTGGCCGAAACCAGCGGTTTATCCTCAAAATCGATCAGCGCCTGGGAAAAACACTCCTTGGCGTCTGCCAGTATTTGCAGGCGGGAATCCTTGTCGGACCACCGTTCCCGGGACCAGTTGATGAGGCAACAACCCTTATTGTTTCGGGCGATGGCCACACGACTGATGAGCGAGGGCTCTGCGGCGGTACCATAGCGACTGATGACTTCGTCATAGGCATAGAGCCCCTCTTCGTGACGACCCAGTGAATCCAGGGTATCGCCAATGTAAACCAGCGCCCGTGCCACGCGCTCACTCAGCGCCGGCTGAGGGGCGGCTTCAAAACGGTCAACCACTTCACGATACGCCAGCAGGGCCTCCTCATGATGCCCCAATAAATCCAGCGTGACACCGCGATTCAGCAGAGCCTTGGCTACTCGCTCCTGCAAACTGAGTTCCCGGGAATCCCCAAACCGTCTGATCACTTCTTCATCGACCAGAAGTCCCTCCTGGTGACGGCCCAGCTTATCCAGGATGGCGCTCTTGTTGATGAGCGATTTGGCCACCCATTCCTGCAAGGTCAAATCCGTAGCCTCACCGAAACGGTCAAGAATCGCATCATAGAGTCGAATGGCGTCGTTACCCTCGGAGAGGACGGCGGCATTGAAAATGGCGCTGGCCTCCTGAACCGGATCGGCTTCACCAGAGGAGGCGCCTTGACCCAATATTCCGCCGCAAGGGTCTTGTCCCCATCCAGATAGGCCTCAAGGGCGCGAGCATGACTGAGTCGGAAGTCAATTTCTCCGTCCTCGGTTTGTTGCTGGCGTGATTCGAAACTCCCCGGTGAGGACTCGAATGCTGATGACGATCCCTCCTTTCCTCGTACCTTTGACCATAAATCCTGCACTTTCCGCCAATGACTGCTTTCATTGGCAATGTCGCTGCCGGACTTGCGGCGCCTTGCCATGCCATCCGTCATTTTCCGTATGATTCGATGCAGCCTCCCCGGATCGTCGTCCCAGACCAATCCAGCATCGATGGCATGCCCTTTTACCTGGGTGGATTTTTTTAGCGCTCCCAAACCAAACCAGCCTATGATCAGGGTGATGACCCAGACCACCAGCCCCACGCCCAAAATGAGGAGGCTGATGAAAGTAAGGCGATTGACCTGGGTGACCAATACCGTATTTTGCTGATCCAGCATCCGGCCTTGCTGTTCAAACAAGTGCGTTTGCTGATCGAACATCCGGCTCTGTTGATCCAGCATTTTGCTTTGCTGCTCGACCAGCTTCTCCTGTTGATCGAGTAATTGCGTTTGCGCCCTGAGCTTGTTGGCATGCTCGTTCAAATCCCTTTGCAACGAATTCCGAGCGGACTCCAGTTCCCTCTGCCACTGGTCCCGAGGAAATACCTGAGGTCTCGGCTTGGCGGGCTTGACTTCCCTTTGTATCAAAGCAGCCCGGGCCGGCCTGGTAACCCTGACCGATTTCTTCTCCTTGGGTGAGTTTTTGTTTGACTTGACAACCTTGACTGGACTGGCTGCTTTGTTGCTTGCCTGGGCAGTCTTGTCTGCCGCGACCAGACAGTCGGTGGTCATGAGCGTAGCAATCAACAAAGCAATTTGGCGGACTTTCATGGTGATCCAGACAGAAATAACGAGGCATGCCTAACGCTGAGGGCAGAATACAACATCTGGCAGCCCTTGTTTTCCCTTGACTCCAACCATCGCATGACTCAGGCCCTACGGCGCTTTCTTCTCGATGTTGGCGCCCCGCGATGGCGTCTTACTCCCCTTCTCTTGATGCTTCCTGGCTAGAGATTTGTATATCCTCTCCGCTTCCTTGTAGAGCCTCTTGGCTTTCTCCAACTCACGAAGTTCCTTTTCGGTTGGGCTCCGTGCGGGCGTTACGGATGCCTTGGGCATGCTCGCTGAAGGCTTGGGCATATTCCTGGGGGGCTGCGCCTTTGCCACTGGCTTGGGCGGCTTTGCAGTGGTGGGCGGCGGCGATACCTTGACCTTGTCAGTGGCAGGTTTTGCCCGCGGTTCCGTGCGTGGCCTGGAGTTGATGGCGGTCACCGGAGGCGTGGGTTTCCTGGGTTTTATCGATACCCGGCTGACGGGGGGGGGCGCCGAGGATCCCGGTTTTCGCGACCCTGACGATTTTTTTGAGGGGGACAGCTTTTTTTCTTTTGCGCGACAGAGCGGGGCCGTTTACTCGCCGGCGCCTTCTGGGCGGGACCTTGACCGGATCGCTTCACGCCCGGTATGGCCTTGACCCTGGTCAGCTTACGATTGCGCATGACTTCCGCCGAACGAGGCTTATCGACCGTCGACGGGCGGGACTGCATCGCCTGTCCAATCGATCCGGCAGGCGGACCATCAGAATCAACTGATGCGTCACGATCAATTTCCGTTGGGTGGATTTCGCGTGACTTGGCGCCAGAAGCCTCATCCGCAGACTCCCGTTCCCCCGCGGCGGTCATCGAGGAAGGACCCGTTTGTGCTTCACTCATCTTGTCCAAAGCGGTCATTTGTCGAGCGATAGTGATCTCCCCGAGACGACTATTGGCCTCCTGGTACAAACCTTGGGCGCGTAGATAAGATTCACGCGCCTGATCCAGATTACCCAGGGATTTCTCGATGTCGCCAATCGCCGTGTGAACATTGGCTGCGCCGATCCGGTCTCGACCCTGTTCATAGTTGGGCAAGGCCCGGTCATAAGCTTCCCTGGCTTCAAGGGCGCCGATCCGGTCTCGACCCTGTTCATAGTTGGGCAAGGCCCGGTCATAAGCTTCCCTGGCTTCAAGGGTGTGTCCATAACGGAACTCGAGATCACCCAACCCCGTCAGTACGTTCGCTTCGCCGATTCGATCTCCCGCCTGCCGATAGAGCGATCTGGCTTCATTGTAAGCTCGCCGAGTTTCATGGAAGTCACCTTGTCGGCTCTCCGCGTCCCCAAGACCTCGCAGAGTATGGGCCTGCCCCAACACATGATTGACCGACTTGAAAACAACCAATGCCTGCGTATAGGCGTTGCGAGGGGCTTCCTGAACATTACCACGCAGAATGGCCAGATCGCCCAAACCTCGCAAGACATTTGCCTCTCCAAGCCTGTCGTTGGATTCTCGATATATTTCCAACGCCTGTGAAAACGGTTCGTGCGCCTCGCGATAATTACCCTGCCTGCGCTCGAGATCGGCGACGGCCGCGAGTACATGCGCCTCCCCGATACGTGCGTTGGTTTGTCGATAGAGCTCCAATGCCTGGGCATACGATTCCCGGGCAGCCCGATCGTTACCCTGACCGCGATCCAGATCGCCAATAGACCTGATCGCGTTGGCTTCGCCCGGCTTGTCGTTAACTTCACGGCAAAGACCTATCGCGCGGTTATAGGCCTCCCGTGCGGCTTGAGTGTTTTCCTGACTGCGCTCCAGATCCCCCAGTCGCTGGACTGCAACAGCCTCGGCTCTAATGTTGTTATTTGCCGCAGAAAGCTTTATCGCTTCTTGATAAGCCTCTCTGGCCTTGCGCGGATTACCCTGAAGGCGCTCGCTCTCCGCTTTCTGCATATACCGAGTGACCACATCGGGGGGGTGGGGGCGCCCTGGAGCTTGCGCGCTTGAATGGATGGCGCCGTGGGGGCGCCCTGGAGCTTGCGCGCTTGAATGGATGAACGATCATTCTCCGTTGGCCTTGCCTTGTTTTCGGCGTCGTCCGGCCTGGAATTGATTCGCTTGGGGTCCACATCGGAATGCGGAGTTGGCGATGCCTCTGACTTTTCCCCGGATTCTCTCCTCAGACTATCGAGGTAATAACCTAGAGCAAGGACAAGGACAATCAGGGCGACAATAACCTGGTAGCGGCCACTACGATCCGAGGCAAAGTAATTGCGCTCGGTCCGAGGAACATGCTCCATCGACCTCCAGCGCATTCGGAAAATCGCGTACCCGATGATAAGCAGGCCCAAAAAGCCAATCAAGTCGCCTGTCATGAGACTGCTGTAAGAAAGATCCACGCTACGGGTGTGAAAGAAGCCGGCTTAAGGAATCCGGGCGGCCTTGAGCGCTTGTGACCGATTCGCCAACACTACCGAGAATGAAATAGGGTTATTCATGCACAAGAACGAATCAGTAACCGTCACAGACTCACCTTAAGTTTACACTGGAAAGCCCCACCGGCGTCAGGCTTTTCGTGACCGGCGATCAACCCATCCCTCTTGGCGGGATCCACATGAGCCGGGCTTCGAATTACTCAACTTGCCAGCAAACGTCCCCAAATGTAATGGGCGGCAAGGTCCCGCCACAATTCAGCAACGATGATTGCATGGATGAAATGAAGGCGAAGTAGATCAATCCGTGGTTTCCACCCATCCAGGCGCCCCATTCGCCACCCCATGAGGGACATGTCCGGTCGCGACATGCTCGGCGGCGGAATCGCAATGCCCCTGCTGATCATCGAAAAAGATATCAGCGCCAAAAGCCCTCAGGAAGGGTCCCTTCGGTTTGCCGCCGAGAAAAATCGCCTCATCGATGCGAATGTTCCAGGCACGCAAGGTGCGTACCACGCGCTCATGCGCGGGGGCGGCACGGGCAGTGACCAGCGCCGTTCGGATAGGAGAAGCATTCGCTGTGAATAACATCTGCAAATGATGCAGGATGGCGAGGAAAGGCTTGAAGGGCCCGCCGGACAGGGGGTTGTGAGCCTCCTGGATTTCATACTCGGTGAAAGCCTCCAGCCCGCGTTCCCGATAGATCCGCTCCGACTCATCCGAAAACAGAACCGCATCGCCATCGAAGGCGATGCGTAACTGGCTGGATTCAGCGGACGGTTTGTGCGCGGACAGAATGGTGGCAGCCGCATGCCCGGCCGCGAGGGCTTTCCGGACGTCTTCAGCATTGGTGGACAGAAACAGGTCCGCGCTAAACGCCGAGATATAGCCGAAAGGCGATTCACCACTGGTGAAAGCGGCCTGTGTAATATCCAGACCATGATGGCGAATGGAATTGAACACCCGAAGCCCGGTGTCCCCATGACCTCGACCATCGGCTGCTGCAACTTCTCGTTGATGGCAAGGAGCTTTCTGACCAGGGGATAGGCGACGCCAGGATGAAGGATTTCCTCCTCATGATCGATCTGGTACTGGCAGAACGCCTCCTTGCCCTGCTCCTCGAAGATTCGGTGCGATTCATCCAGATCGAACAAGGCTCGCGACGAAATCGCCACAACCAGTTGCTTGCTACCCATGCTTGCCTGCTCCAACGTATATTTGCGCTCTTCGCTACCAGGGAAACTCGACCGTTTGAACCCCTGTTGATTGGCGATCGGCAGGGAAACCATTAGGGTTTCACGTTGTCACAAAGCGACAGCTTGCCAATTGGCCGCCGGGTGGCGGAAAATTCGGGGCTAACATACACATCCTGGTTTCACACTGCCAACCGCCAACCTACAACGAGAAAGGCATCACAATGAAAGAATTGTTCACCAAAATGGTCCGGAGCAAATACTCCATACTCTACCTGATCCTGTTCATCGGCGCGCTTTACATGCTTCAGGAGAAGGCCATTATGCCGCTCGTCATGAGCGTGGTGAAGTCCGAGGTTTTCTTTGAGAAACCGATTGAGGAGAACGAACCGCTCGGCAAGTTGGACGTAAAAACGGAGCGCACATCCTACGCCCTGGGCAAGTGTCGTGAGGCGGTCAAGAAAGATGGTGATCTACCAGACAATACCCAGTTCCTTGATGACAACTATGAAGCCTGGGCCTTGGGCAATCGCCAGTACCTGGTGCGTTCCAGCGTTCGCCTGGTGGATCCCGAAAAGGGACAAATCGACAAGTTATACGCCTGCACGGTGCGTATGACAGGCGAGGATCAGGCCAATCCGGAGAGCTGGACTCTCCTCGGCGTTGACTTCAATCCGGAACCTGATTGACTTAAGGACTGAATACACGGCGAAATTAGCCCTCTCCCCCATCAAAACAGCCCGGTTTGACCGGGCTTTATTGATGGTTATTCAATGGCCTAACCCGGAGGCCAGGTCAGCCGGCGACCACCGAGCACATGCAGATGCAGGTGGTAGACCTCCTGACCGCCATCGGCCCGGCAGTTGATAACCGTGCGATAACCACCGTGGGCAAGCCCCTCCTGGCGAGCGACCGTTCGCACGGCTCCGAATAGCTGGCTGGCTAGAACCGGCTCATCCTCGGGAAAGTCATCCAGGGTCGGTATATGCCGTTTGGGAATCACCAGGATATGCACCCTGGCTTGAGGGTTGATATCCCGAAATGCCAGGACATATTCATTTTCGTAAACCACGTCGGGCTGGATGTCACCCGCTACCATTTTGCAGAACAGGCAGTCTGTCATCACAAACTCCGCTAAAAGATTGAGTTGATCTAATCCAAACTTCAGGACTCGCTTTCGCCAGAGTCGAGGCGGCATGCATTACAACGCCTTGCGTCCATGGAAGGCATGGGACAGGGTCGCGCCATCCACATATTCGAGTTCTCCACCCAGAGGCATGCCGTAAGCCAGGCGGGTGGTGGCAATGCGATGCCGCAACGCCATTTCGTGGATGTAATGCGCGGTAGCCTCTCCTTCCACCGTGGTATTCGTAGCCAGAATGATCTCGGTGATCTCACCCGACCCGAAGCGCTGCTCCAAGAGGTCCAAATGCAGCTCGGCGGGTCCGATACCATCCAGCGGGGAGAGCCGTCCGTTGAGCACGAAGAAAAGCCCCTGATAGCCAGTCGCCTGATCAATGACATACACTTCGGCCGGGGTTTCCACGATGCAAAGCAACGACCGATCCCGGCGCTGGCTGGCGCAAATATCGCACACTTCTCCCTCGGTCAGGGTTCGACAGATCCTGCAATACCCAATGTTGGCCAGCGCCTGCCGCAGCGACTCGGCGAGTTGCCGGGCGCCCTCGCGATCGCGCTGCAACAAATGAAAGGTCATCCGCTGCGCGCTCTTGGGTCCAACCCCGGGCAGGCAGCGGAAGGCCCTCGCCAATTCCGCCAAGGCGCCTGTCTGCCACATCGCCCGTATCGCTATCGCCGCACTAGAATGGCAGCTTGAAGCCGGGAGGCAACTCCATGCCCCCTGTCAGACCCGCCATCTTTTCCTGTTTGAGGACGCTGACCTTGTGGACGGCGTCGTTGAAGGCGGCGGCGATCAGATCTTCCAGCATGTCGCGATCCTCCTGCAACAAGCTATCATCGATCACGATCTTCTGAACCTGACGTTTTCCATTCAGGGTGATCCTGACCAGACCAGCACCCGACTCCCCCTGCACAATGGCGGCGGCAATCTCATCCTGCGCCTGTTTAAGGTTTTCCTGCATTTTCTGCGCCTGCTGCATCAGGCCGGCCAATGGATTTTTCATGGGGATGGTATCTCCGGATAGATTGGAATCATTCGCTAACGGGTTTGACAGTGCCAGGGACGATACGGGCATCGAAGACCGCCTTCAGCGCCAGCACCCCCTCGTCCTGCTCCATGGCTTGCTGAGCGGCCTCCCGACGCTCCTCCCGCTCGCGCTGGAATCGATTGGCCGGGGTCTCGCTGGATGGAGCCTCCATGAGAATTCGCAACCGGAGGTCGCGGTTGAAATGGTCCCGCAAGGACCTTTCCAGTCCCGCCTCGGAGCGCGGGGTACACAGATGATGGAGCTTGGGATCCAGGTTGAGGACACATTCTTCATCACTGAGACTCACCAGCAGGGAATTGTTGGCCAATTCGCGCGTCATGGCCGTCAGGCCCATCGCACGAATCAATTGCGGCCAGTCGGACGCCGCGGGAGACGACTGGAGGGCAGGCGGTTCCAGTGCAGGGGGAAGGCTGACCGCCTCGACGATGGGAACCAGCCGTTCATCCGGCCGGGCGGATTCGGGCCTAACGCCCCGCGGCGCTGCCGCCGGTGGCGGCTCGAACTTGGCACGTGATTGAGCAAAACCATTCACCGGAGCCCGATTGGATTGGGCGGTTACGGGCGGTCGGGTGGAAGGATGGACAGCCGGCTTTTTTGCAGACTCGATGGGCCGGAAAGCCAGCATCCGCAGCAGCACCATCTCGAAGCCTACCCGGGCATCAGGCGCCAGTGGCAGATCCCGCTGACCGATGAGACCGATCTGATAAAAAAGCTGCAAGTCCTCCGGGCTGGCCCGCCGGGAAATCTCCAGGATGAGATCGGCTTCCTCATCGCGGCGCAAGGCCTCCGGCGCCCATTGCCCCAGCACGGCATGGTGAAGGATGAGCAGCATCTGCTGGAGCACATCACCATAATTTGGGGCATGCTCGTCCATGGCATCAATGAGTTCCAGCAGTGCCGGGGCATCCTGTGCGAGAAGCGCATCCAGCATGGCAAAGATGGGCTGACGCGCGACGGTGCCCAGCATGGCGGAGACCGTGGTCTCGCCCAGCGAACCTCCGCCATGGACGATGGCCTGATCCATCAGGCTGAGACCATCGCGCAGCGAACCGTCTGCCGCCCGTGCCAGGGATTTCACGGCGTTCGCCTCGAAGGTCACCACCTCGCTATGGAGTATCGCTTCCATCTGACCACGAATTTGATCCGTCGTCAGTCGTTTCAGGTTGAACTGCAGACAGCGCGAAAGCACCGTGACGGGAATCTTTTGGGGATCAGTGGTTGCCAGCAGAAACTTGACATGCGGCGGGGGTTCTTCGAGCGTCTTGAGCAGCGCGTTGAAACTGTGCGCGGAAAGCATGTGCACTTCGTCGATGAGGTACACCTTGTAACGACCCTGGCTGGGAGCATAGAGCACGTTATCCAGCAACTCCCGCGTATCCTCCACCTTGGTGCGTGAAGCGGCGTCGACCTCCACCAGATCCACGAAACGCCCCTCATCCAGTTCACGACAAGCCAGGCAGGCGCCGCAGGGTTCCGCACCGGTACGTGACTCGCAATTCATGGCTTTTGCGAGAATGCGCGCGACAGTGGTCTTGCCGACTCCCCGGGTTCCCGTAAACAGGTAGGCATGATGCAGGCGGTCGAATTCCAGCGCATGCGTCAGTGCCCTGACGACATGGTCCTGTCCGACGATTTCGCCGAATTTCCGCGGACGCCACTTGCGTGCTAGTGCCTGATACGCCATGACGGGTGGGAAGATGGAGGTTTGGACGATCCGATCGAAGCACTACGCCGGTTACCCTGCTTCCCCTTAACATGATATCGGGATGCAGGCGGCGGATATTGGGCGGCGAGCCGAACCAGCCACACCCCGGCACACGAATCCGCTACTACCGTTGCTCCCTTCCGGGCCTGGCGGGGTTCGCAGCGTATCATTGCGAGGGGACCGACTCGACTCGCCATTGAACTCTGATAAGTCTTGCGCTGTGGCGAGACAGCAAAGGGAACATTATGCGGGAAGCGCCTGCATGATTCAAGCGCAAGCTTATACCCGGCCCTTCATCGGGACTCGCCGTCCAGAATCTCCACCAATCGTTCCACGAATTCGACCCGTGCATCCGGGGTTTCCAGACTTGCCGTAAACCGCAGCTTTTCCGGCCCGTCCAGCTTATAGGATTGGGGTTGGGTCTGGATCATCCGAATCACGATCATGGGATCGATCTTCGGATCGGGGTAGAACAACAATCGCCCGCCCGTGGGTCCTGCCTCGATCTTGCGAATTCCAAGCTTTTCGGCACGCAGTTTAATTCCGGTTATGGCGAACAACGTCTTCGCGGCTGGCGGCAACAGACCGAAACGATCGATCATTTCCACCTGCAAGGCGCGTAGCTCCTCATCGCTGCGGGCATTGGCAATGCGCTTGTAAAGCACCAGCCGGGCATGGACATCCGGCAGATAATCTTCCGGTATCAGCGCCGCGGTCTGTAAATCGATCTCCGGCCCCGTCTCATGCGGCAGCAGATCCAGCGCCGGCTGGCGTCCCGATTGCAGGGCCTTGACCGCACGCTCCAGCAACTCGGTATAAAGACTCAGGCCAATCTCCTGAATCTGCCCGCTTTGCTCATCGCCCAGCAGTTCGCCGGCGCCGCGAATTTCCAGATCATGGGAAGACAACATGAAGCCCGCCCCCAGCTCGCCCGAAGCCTCGATCGCCTCCAGTCGCTTCACCGCGTCCGTGGTTATCAAACTCCTGGGCGGCACGATCAAATAGGCATAGGCCCGATGATGCGAGCGCCCTACCCGTCCACGTATCTGATGGAGTTGCGACAGACCGAGCATGTCAGCACGATTGATGATGATGGTATTGGCGGTCGGTACGTCGATGCCGCTCTCGATGATGGTCGTGCACAACAGCACATTAAAGCGCTGATGATAGAAGTCGAGCATGATCTGCTCCAACTCCCGCTCGGCCATTTGTCCATGGGCCATGCGAATGCGCGCTAACGGAATCAAAGCCTCCAGCTCACGCACCATCTTTTCCATGGTCTCGATCTTGTTGTGCAGGAAATACACCTGCCCACCGCGCTTGATCTCGCGCAGCACCGCCTCCTCGATCAAGCCACTGTCCCACTCGGTCACAAAGGTCTTGATGGCGTGCCGATTTGACGGTGGCGTGGCGATGATGGAAATATCCCGGAGCCCCGACATGGCCATGTTGAGGGTGCGGGGAATCGGCGTGGCGGTGAGGGTCAGGAAGTCCAACTCGCTGCGCAACTTCTTGAAGTGCTCCTTCTGCGCCACGCCGAATCGTTGCTCTTCGTCGACAATCACCAGGCCCAGATCCTTGAAAGTGACGTCTTTCTGCAAAATCTTGTGGGTGCCGATCAGGATATCGACCTTACCCGCGGCAATTTCCTGGATGATCCGACCCTGTAGCTTCCTGCTCACGAACCGCGACAAGGTCTCCACCCGAATCGGCCAGTCAGCGAAGCGGTCGCGGAAGTTCTGAAAATGCTGCTGGGCCAGCAATGTCGTGGGCACCAGCACCGCGACCTGCCTGCCGTTCTGCACCGCGATGAACGCGGCGCGCATGGCGACCTCGGTCTTGCCAAAGCCAACATCGCCGCAGATCACACGATCCATGGGCTGGGGGGAAGCCATGTCCTTGATGACATCGAGAATGGCGGTTTCCTGATCCGGCGTTTCTTCAAAGGGAAAGGCGCCGGCGAAGCTGGCGTACTCGTCGGTGATGGTGGCATGACTATGACCCTGTCGGGCGGCGCGTTTGGCATAAATGTCAAGGAGCTCGGCCGCGACATCGCGCACGCGCTCCAGTGCCTTGCGGCGGGCCTTCTGCCATTGCTCGCTCCCCAGCTTGTGCAAAGGGGCGGATTCCGGATTGGCGCCGCTATATCGACCGACCAGATGCAGCGAGGAAACCGGCACGTACAGCGTATCCTGGTTGGCGTATTCCAGGGTCAGGAACTCGGCCTCGATGCCGCCGATGGTGAGCCGGGTCAAGCCCATGAAGCGGCCAACCCCATGATCCTGATGGACCACCGGTGAACCGACGTCGAGTTCTTCCAGATTACGCAGAATCTGGTCGATTTTGTGCCCGGTGGAGGCACGGCGACGCCGGCGCTGCTGAACTTTTTCACCGGAGAGTTGAGTCTCGGTAATGATGGCCCAGTTCGGATCGGTGAGCCACAAGCCATGATCCATGGGCGCCACGACCAGACAGATCGGTTCCTGACTGGCAATGAACTGAGCCCAGGATTCAATAACCTTTGGCTTGATCCGGAGACGGGCCAACCTCTCCACGAGGGCCTCTCGATGGCCCGCGGTTTCAGCGACGAACAATGTGCGATCCGCCTGGCTGTCAAGAAAAGCGGTGAGCGCCGCGGCAGGTTCCTTCTGCCTCGCCCCCCCCACAGTAAGCGACGGCAATGGCCGGCAGGCAAAGCCTCCGGCACCCGAGTCCCCGCCACTCCCCTCACTTTCAATACGAATACAGGGCATGCCCCCGAGAAGTTCCACCAGACCGGCGGGTGAAACGAAAAGCCGCTCCGGAGCCAGTGGGGGCCTATCCGGGTAGTTGCATCTCTGCGTGTAGCGAGAACAGGTTTCTTCAAAAAAGCGCGAGGCGGCTGTTTCAACCGGGCCCTGGAGGATCAGAATGGTCTGCTTCGGCAAATAGTCGAACAGGGTCGTGGCGCCCTCGACAAAGAACGGCAGGTAATATTCGACACCTCCAGCCGCGATGCCCTTGGAAATTTCCTGATATAAGGTATTGTTGGTCGAGACTTCGGGAAACGTTTCCCGGAACCTCTGTCGAAATCGTTTGATGGCCGCCTCATCGAAGGGAAATTCGCGCGCGGGATATAGATTGATTTCCGTAACCTTATCGCTGGAACGCTGGGTCTCCGGGTCGAAGACACGGATGGACTCAATCTCATCATCAAACAACTCTATGCGATAGGGCCTCTGACTGCCCATGGGGAACAGGTCGAGTATCGAACCGCGAATGGCGAACTCCCCATGTTGGAGAACTTGAGTCACGCACTGATAGCTCACACTCTCCAGGCGCTGACGGGTTTCCTCCAGATTAAGTCGACTACCCGGGCGAAGAACAAAAGTATTGCCGAGTACATGCTCGCGTGAACCCAACCGCTGCATAAGGGTCGAAACGGACGTCAACAGAACACCGTGATTCACCTGCGGCAGTTCAGCCAGGGTTTTTAGCCGTTCGGATATGATTTCCGGCAGTGGTGAAAATGTATCGTATGGCAGGGTTTCCCAGTCCGGAAAATGGAGTACGGGCACCGCTCCTCCCAGAAAGAAACGGATTTCATGCTCCAGCCTTACCGATGTCTGAGTATCGGCGGTTACCACTAAATAGAGACCCACCGAACGGCGAATGGCCTGTGCCATGGCCAACGCGTCCCCGCAACCCATCAGGCCTTGCCAGATAAGAGTTTGTCCCTTACGTTCGGGGATCGACGGTGCAAAGATCGAAGAATCGGCGGATGTTGGGTATAGCCCGTTCATTTCAATGACTAAGGAACATTGTCTCTACACCTATCTTGGGCGAGAGAGCTGACTTAAGAGCCTATCGTACAGGTTGCCTCTGAAGGCCTGACCGATAGCGTAATCTCGGGTTTCGAATCGCGCAGCGGTTGCACAAGGATACCCGGTGGATCAGAACAAAACAGAAGCCGAGGACCACAACACCAAGCCTGAGGATTGACCATAAGAAATCGGTTTATTAATTCTGCGGCTTTGATTATACTGCGCACCGGTAAATGGATATTTATCAACGAATACAGATACAACCACTTAGAGGTAAACCATGCTCGACGACTTAGAAAATCTCTCCGAAGCCGAATTGGCCAACATGATGGCGAATGTACAAAGGGCGCTCAAGGAAAAGCAGAGCAGCAAACGCAGGGAGGTACTCGCTAAAATCCGGGAAATGGCGGCATCGATTGGCGTTGGCATTGAAATCATTGAGAGCGAGAAACCTGTTACAGGTAAGCGCGGTGGCAAGGTGGCTCCCAAATATCGAAATCCCAACGACCCCGAGCAGACCTGGACCGGCCGTGGCATGAAGCCTCGCTGGCTGCAAGCCCTGATGGATCAGGGGCATGATCAAACTGAGTTCCAGATCTAATACATTCGCCTAAACTTCCCAGGGGTTTGCTCCATACCGGCGAACCCCTTTTCTCATTACGAGCGTCAACGAAAGTTTGTATATTAGTCAATGAATCGGCGTGTTAAGCCTTGATAGGCGTCAATGCGCCGATCGCGCAGGAACGGCCAGATGCGTCGCACGGTTTCCGATCTGTCGCGATCAATCCCTACAAGAAAAACGTGTTCTTCGGCCGCTCCAGCCTGAGCCAGCAATTCCCCCTGCGGCCCCGCAACGAAGCTGTTCCCCCAGAAATGAATGCCTTGGCTTTGCGCGCTGGGATCCGGGGGCCGGTTCCATACCCACCCGATTACAAGCAATAACCGGCAAGCCATTCGCGACGGCATGGCCGCGCTGTACCGTAATCCAGGCGTCTAACTGCCGCCCCCGCTCCTCCTCGGAATCTTGCGGGTTCCAGCCAATCGCAGTGGGATATAGCAGAATGTCTGCGCCAGCCAGGGCCATCAGCCGCGCCGCCTCCGGATACCATTGATCCCAGCACACCAGAACGCCCAAACTTCCTACGGACGTCGAAATGGGCGAAAAACCCAGATCGCCCGGTGTGAAATAAAATTTCTCATAATACCCGGGATCATCGGGAATATGCATCTTCCGATAGGTACCGGCAATGGCGCCATCCCGTTCAAAAATCACGGCGGTATTGTGATATAGACCGGGAGCGCGCCTTTCAAACAATGACGCCACCAGCACCACACCTGTTTCCCTGGCTACGGTACCCAGTAATGCGGTAGCCGGCCCAGGAATGGGTTCCGCCAGATCGAACCGGGTGGTATCTTCGATTTGGCAGAAGTAGGGGCCCAAATGCAGTTCAGGCAATAACACCAACTGGGCGCCACGGGAAGCGGCTTCGCGGATACCTCGTATCGAGGCGTCGAGATTAACGCTGACCTCAAGATTCCCACAGGCCTGCTGAACGATTCCGACTTCAAGCTGATTTTTCACTGTCATGGCTTAACAAGAAGAAACGGTATTAGCGGGAAACTGCATGGTCATGCAATGCAGACTGCCGTATTGACGAATCAAGGAAACGCAGTCGATAGGGATTATTGTTCGTTCTGGCCAACAGCCTGCCAGACGGTCCAGTGCGATGGAGTCTGCCGGATCGGCATATACAGGAACGAGAACTGCGTCATTAATGATCAGAAAGTTGGCATAGGTTGCCGGCAGACGATCGCCTGACTCGCTAAGAATCGGCGAGGGTATGGGTAGCGGTACCAATCGGTAGGGCTGCCCCAATCGATTGGAAAATGTTGCCAGTTGTTCCGCCATGGCCAGAAATTCATCGTATAAAGGATCGTCCGGTCTGTCGCAGGCCGTATAGGCAATGGTATCTGACGAGCAAAACCGCGCCAGGGTATCGATGTGAGCATCGGTATCGTCACCCTCGGCATAGCCGTGCTCAAGCCATAGGACTTTCCGGGCGCCTAGGCGCTCACCCAAAACAACCTCGATCTCCGAGCGCGAGTATTCCGGATTCCTATTGGGATTCAGTAAACAGCGCGTCGTGGTCATGACCACGCCATCGCCATCGGTTTCCACACTGCCGCCTTCCAGGACAAAATCCACGAAGTCCAGCCCTATATTACCTAGAAGGCCTGATCCATGTAGTCGGCGCGCCAGCAGGGCATCATTGGCATATTCATACTTACCCCCCCAACCGTTAAACCTGAAATCCAGCAGCGCGGGTCCCTGAGCGCCGAGAACAGATAAAGGCGCGGTGTCACGTACCCAAACATCATCATAAGGCGCAACCACGAACTGTACCCGATTCAAAGGAATCCCGCCCAGCGCCATAATCGTCTCGATATGGCGTCGATGCGTTTCGTTCTGGCAGGCGATGAGCAAAAATTCGCGCGGGACGACTGCGCTGGCGATTTGCAAATAGGTTTTTTCGACTTCGGTCAGCCATGGACTGAAGTCACCCTCGGCAAAAGGCCAAGCCAGAAAAACCGCGGATTGCTCAACCCACTCGGGCAACAGACGGGTTTGATTGTCGAATTGACTCACGGATCATCATCACCATAAAAAAGCCAGTAATGCTAACTGATTTATCGCTCCAAACCTATCCTTAATCAAATTCCAGGGCCTTGCGTGATGTCAAAGTGACATGAACTGGAAATCATTCGAGACGGTCGAGTGTCCACACAGAACATCGCCAGGAACTCGCAAGAAGCCCATAGACCCTCACGGACTCGGGGGACTGTCTGGATTCCGGTTGACCATCCGAGCAACATCCAGCGAGGCGTGAAGATACCGAATGGAGTTCTACACCCTCCGGATGAACAGGTTGACGTCCAGCCGACCGCCACCGCTGCCAGGGGTCAATATTCCGAAGCACGTCAGAGCGATCGGTCGCACGATACACCATGAGTCATAGCTCTAACGGGAAGCCACCAGCGGGCCTGAACGAGACCCAGGGGATATTGAGCCAGGTGCTTATGCGCAAGCCTTCTCGGGCTTTCCTGAAGCCGTAAAGGCAGGGTGAATTTATCGGGTTGAAGGAGCCGCGCCCCCCTGGGTTCGGTCAATCAATTCTAGGAGCCTGTCGGACTTTCGCCTATTGAAGGCAGGATTCGGTTGATCTTGCAACCTTTTCATGGACACCCGATTTCTCAAGCGGCCCTTCTCTCCTCAAAGTCCCTGGGTGACAGGTAATTCAAGGTGGAATGCCGTCTGACCGCGTTGTAATAGGTCTCGATATATTCGAATACGTCGGCCTTGGCCTCTTCCCGAGTCCGGATCGGGTCGAGGTAACGGGATTGCGCCCGTTACCCCTCCCACACCACAGGACATGCGGTCTTCCGCATCCGGCGGTTGGACCCGGCGGCTAGGCCGCAAGATCGGATGGAACGTATAGCCCCCAGCGCTTGAGCCGGGCGTTGTTCAATACGGTGTACACCATCGGGCGGCGGGCCTTGCGCCACGTTCCCACCGAGTCGCTCGCCTGCTTGAGGTGATAGGGCTTGGCTCTCAGGCGTCGTAGCGCGTTCAGCCGTCCCTTGCGAGGGTGCCAGCGTTGCCAGAAGTATTTCCGCGGGTGGCGGCGCCTCCAGCCTTCCCGTTGGCGAATTTCCCGCCGTTGGTCGCCTACGCGGAAGTCGTTCCACCAGCCACGGATATACCGTTGCCAGCGTTGGATTCGTTCTTCCAGCGTGACACTCCAGCGGGCGTTCCATGTCTCGCGCACCTTCTCCTTCAAGCGCTCCATACTCCTTGGGGCCGGGCCAATCCGCCCGTCTTCGCCGATCCGAAAACCCAGGAATTGGCCGTTCCAAGGCCGGTCCACGCCGCTTTTGCTGGCGTTGGCCCGCAGTTTCAGAGGCTTGGCAATCCAGGCCGTGAGACTTTCCAGGATGCGATCCCCGCTCCGCTGACTGCCCACCAAGATGGCTACATCGTCCGCGTACCGGCAGAAGCTGACCCCGCGCAGTTCCAGTTTCCGGTCCAGCAGGTCCAGGTACAGGTTCGCCAGCAGCGGACTGAGCGGCGACCCTTGCGGGGCGCCTCGGCTCCGCTTTTCGTCACGTCCCTCGATCCGTATCGGCGCGCGCGGATACGCTCCGATAAGGCGCAGTATCCGCTGGTCTCACACCTTGCGACCCAGCCGTTCCATCTGCAGGTCATGGTTGACCTCGTCGAAGAAGGCGCTGATGTCCAGATCGACGACCCAGGTCTTCCCTGCCACTACGTACTCCCGTGCCGCGTCGATCGCGTCGTGGGCGCTTCGTCCGGGTCGGTAGCCATCGCTGTGGGCACTGAATTCCGCGTCCAATAGCGGTCCCAGCACCTGCAATACCGCTTGCTGAATCACTCGATCCCGCACATTCGGTATCCCCAACCATCGCTCGCCTCCGTTCGCTTTCGGAATGCTCACTCCGCGTACCGCTCCGGGCCGATACCGACCGTCCCGAAGTGTCGCCTCGATCACCGGCCAGTGTCGGGCCACGTGTTCGGCATACGCCTCCACGCTCATCCCGTCCACTCCCGCCGCGCCTCCGTTGCGCTTCACTACGGTTGTCGTCACTCTCTCCGGTAGCCTCCTTTCAGGCTACAAGTCTTGGCCCATGCCGGGCACACTAGCGGGC
>Ga0194127_10002617_pt1 | contig 24128 bp, 19 predicted proteins | sample TA2KigC100mmetaG_FD_148624 | JGI IMG/M metagenome (GOLD analysis project Ga0194127, IMG submission 148624) | Freshwater microbial communities from Lake Tanganyika, Tanzania - TA2015036 Kigoma Deep Cast 100m | ecosystem: Environmental > Aquatic > Freshwater > Lake | place: Tanzania: Lake...
CCCCTCGGCATGGTTCAACCAGAGCAGGTCAGACAGGCGATCGTGACCGCCCTGCCCGATGCCAGCGTTGATGTCGAAGACCTCACCGGCGGGGGAGATCACCTGCAGGTCAAGGTTGTCTCAGCGGCCTTTAGCGGCCACAGCCGGGTTCAACAGCACCAGATGGTCTACCGCGCCCTCAAGCAGGAGCTGGCCAGCGAAGCCATTCATGCCCTGGCGCTGCAGACCAACACCCCCGCCTGAACCAACACCCCACAACCGACCATGGACGCCCAGCTCAAGCAACGCATCGAAGGCCTGATCGCCAGCAGCCCGATCTTCGTGTTCATGAAGGGCAGCAAGCTGATGCCGCAATGCGGCTTCTCCAACAACGTGGTGCAAATCATGCACGCGTTGGGCGTGCCGTTTGAGACCTTTGACGTGCTCTCCGATATGGAGATCCGTCAGGGGATCAAGGACTTCTCGGATTGGCCGACGATTCCGCAGGTTTACCTCAACGGCGAATTTCTCGGCGGCAGCGACATCCTCATCGAGATGTACAACTCAGGCGAGCTGCGCGAGAAGCTCGCCATCGCCCTGGCCAGCTGAGCCTCAGTTGCGGCCGGTCTCAAAGAGGGTTCTGGGGTCTCGGTCAGGGCCGACGAAGCTCGAGGGATCGAGGATCCAGCGATCGATCAGCTCCTCAAGCCGGCGCTGGGACAGCGGATCGAGCACCGCTGTGCGCCGCAGCGCATGCAGATAGCCATCGGCGTACAGCCGCAGCTCAGCAGGGCTGTGGTACCGATGCGCCAGTTCCTGACAGGCGTCACACAGCGACTGGAAGTGGCGGATCGCGTCTGGATGCTGAAGGGCGGTCATGCCAGGGATCATTCCCTCGAACCATTGTGGTGGATCGAGGGGTGGTTGTGGAGCCTCAGGCCCGCCGAGGGTGCCAGATCGAAAGGCATCGCCTGATACGAGGAGAAACGGGTTTCGCCCGTTAAATTTGGCGCACGTCTGGAACCCTGCGGTTCATCCCCATGGATCTGCCGCCAGCCAGCCCCCAACCCTCCAGCCAACCCAAACGGGTGCTGGTGGTCGATCCCCATGCCACCCTGCGCACCGTGCTGGCTCAGCGCCTGCGCCAGGACGGTCACCTTGCGGCAGCGGTGGGCAGCGCCCGCGAAGCGATCGAGATCTGCCAGGAGCAGTCGCCCGACCTGCTGGTCGCCGCCGAGTTGCTCGAAGAAACCTCGGCGCTGCGCTTGGCGGCCCAGTTGCGCACGCCGGTCATGGTGCTGACGGCCCGCTCAGGATCCGAGCCTGTGGTGACCCTGCTCGATGCCGGGGCCGACGATGTTCTGCGCAAGCCCTTTGGCCTCGAAGAACTGGCCGCCCGCTGCCGCACCCTGCTGCGGCGCAGCGGCACCGGCTTGCAGGAGCGCGTCTGTGTCGGTCCGCTCGAGGTGCACGTGCTGCTGCGGCAGGTCACGCTGCGCGAGCAGCCGGTCGAGCTCAGCCCGCGTGAATTTGCCTTGCTGTGCGCGCTGCTGATGCCACCGGGGGTGGTGCGCAGCCGTCAGGAGTTGCTGCGCATGGCCTGGCCCCCCTTCAGTGGCGGTCCGCGCTCGGTCGACACCCAGGTGCTCACCCTGCGCCGCAAGCTCGAGCAGGCCGGCCTTGGCGAAGGCGGCGGCATCGAAACCATGCGTCAGCAGGGTTACCGCTTCAGCCTTGAGACCCTACCGGCTGAACCCGAAACCCATGGCAATGGCCAGTCACTGGCCATGCCCCTGAGCTGAAATCAGCTTCAGGCGGGTTGGGCGATCAGCAGGCTGCGCAGCATCCAGGCGATCTCGCCTGTGAGCATGATCCCGCACAGCAGCGCCAACAACTGGTAGGTCCAGGGCGGGGTGAGCCGTCCCACAGCGCTCACATCGAGGGCAGCAGAGGCGCCAAAGCACTGCAAAAACGCGTCAAAACGGGCGATGCGCTGGGGCAACAAAAAAGCTCCGCCGCCCTGCTGACGCACATAAAACACGCGCCCACCCTGGCTGGTGCCCACGGGGGTGAGTCCGCTGATCTGCTCAAAGCGCAGGCTCCAGCCGCGCCGCAGCAACCAACGGCACCAGGCGGGGTAGCCCACGCTGATGCCTGTGGCATCGAGCACCACCTGCTCGCTGGTGAGAGCCCAGACCAACAGCAGACCCAACGGAAGCGCCAGCCACAGGGCAAGCTGCAGAGCCGGCGGGGCCAGGACCGGCAGCGGCAGCACCAGGGCCAGATACAGGCAGATCAGGGTGAAGCGGATGAGCGGCGCGATCGGATAGGTCATCGCGCTCAGCGGTCGTCGGGAGAGCCCGGCAAAGGTTCGATCAGGGTGGGCGGGCTGTAGCGCCCTCGGAAGACCTCCTGCTCGCGGCCCTTCCAAAACTCACCGAGGCGCATCAGATCGGCATGGGCCTCGGCGAGCTTGGCCATGTACTCGCCTGGATCCATCGACTCCTTGGCCTCCTTGAGCTTGGTGAGGCGCAGCATCTGCAGCATCCAGGGCTTGCTGAGCTCGCCGCGCTGCTCGAGGTAGCGGGCCAGCTCCTCGGAGCTGGGCTGGGACGGCCGGGAGGAATGAAACGCCATGAACCCGGCCATCACGCAGTGCGCCGCCACCCTATGGGGCCCGCCCCAGCCGCTGTGAGCTCAGGCCGGCAACGCCCAGGGGTTGAGGCCCAGGTCGGCGCCAATGCGGTGGGCACAGGCATAGCCGCTAAAGGCCACAGCATTGAGGCCCTGGCCAGGAAAGCAGGAATCTCCCACGCAATAGAGCCCCTTGAGCCCCGTGCGGTTGAACGGCATCGGCAGCAGCCCCGGCAACCGCAGCGCCGGGATCGGCCCATAGCTGCCGCCCATGCGGCCCAGAAAACGGCGGTGACTGCGGGGAGTACCCACCTCCTGGTGCCGGATCGCACCCTTGAGCCCCGGCAGGATCGCCTCCAGCCGGGAGATCAGGCGGTCGGCATCGGCCTGCTTCTTGGCCCGGTACTGAGCCGGGCTCAATCCCTGCCACTGCTCGATCGAGCTGGGGGTGAAGGTGTGCAGGATGTGGTGGCCCGCCGGCGCCAGGCTGGGATCGAGCAGGGTTGGCATCGACACAAAGATGACGCCCTGCTCGGCCTCCATCGCCGCCCAGTCTTCGAGCAGCAGGTGGTGGCAGTGGAACCCCTCCGGCACCACCGCCGCGTCGATGCCAAGATGCAGCGACAAAAATGAAGGCGAGGGTTTGTAACGGCGGCGCCAGGTGGTTTCAGATTTGGGTACCTGCTCAAAGGCGACCAGCGGCTTACCCACAGCGCCATCAGATCCAGCTGGCCCGCCAAAGGTGTCCCAACGGGTGGCATTGCTGACGACGCGACTTGCGCAGATCTGCTCGCCACTGGCCAGCTCCACACCCACGACCTGAGCTCCAGAGCCCTCTCCCTCCAGCAGTACCTTGGTGACGCGGGCCTGATAGCGAATGGAGCCGCCATGAGCCTCAAGGCCATCAACCAGTTTTTGGGCAATCATGCCCACACCGCCCTTGGGATAGTTGATGCCTCCGGCATGGCGATCTGAGAACACCATGCCGGCATTGATCATCGGGGTGAGGTCAGCAGGCATCACACTCCAGCAAAAGCACTCCATATCGATGAAACGGAGCAACTGCTCATCATTGATGTGGGCTCGAGCGACATCACCCACATTCACCGGCAACCAGCGGGCGAGGCCCAGGCAAGCCAACGGTGCCCTGAAAAACACCTTGGCCAGATATGCCGGATCCTCAAGCGAAAGCAGCGGCATCGCATCGAGACAGCGGAACACCTGCCAGCAGGTATCATAGAAGGCGCGGATCCCCTTCGCCTCATGGGGAAACAATGCCGTCAGTCGCGCCACAAAGTTGTCATAGTCGCGATCGACAGCCACATTGAGGCCACCGGGTAAGTGGTATTCAAGCTGAGCGGGATCAGGGATCGTCTCGCAGTGCTGATCCACATCAGCAAGGGCACGGGTCAGAAGGTTGGTATGCCCCTTCTCCCCGAATCCAAAAATCATCGAGGCTCCCACGTCAAAGGTGTAGCCATTTCGTCTAAAACTTCCTCCACTGCCACCAGGTATCAGATAGCGCTCTAGAACAAGCACACGTGCACCCTTCGAAGCAAGCTGAGTGGCAGTCACCAAGCCGCCGATGCCGCTTCCAATGACAATGACATCCCAAAAGTCAGAAGTGGGCGGCACAGAGTTCATGTGGACAAATCAACCTCCAACAACACTATCGCATCGCAAAGACGAAACAAAGATAGTACATACATATGCTAAAGCAACGAACCAGAACGGCAAAAGCCATAAACACTTAAGAGACAAGCAAGACAAAAACGAACATAAAAAGGTAAAAACAACAAAAATCTCAACAGAAAAGCCAGAAAAGATTGACAAGCCAAGTAAAATAGTCAAAAACTCAAAATGCTCCCTAAAAATCACATTGGGAAACCAAGCTCTGATCATTGGTCTGGATTGGTCGACGGTGTCTACGCCATTGCATTGACATTATTAGCATTGGAGATTCCGCAATACCTGCAAGCATTAAGCACATTGAAAACAAAAGGGTTTGCCTACGAAGGGATGTCCATCTACCTGTTCCTAGTTGACACACTGACCTATGGAGCAGTGTTCTTTGTATTGTACGAAATGTGGTCATTCCATAGAGCTGTTATTTGCATCGGAAAAATTAACAGCAAAGGGCAAACGCTAACAAACGCTCTTATTCTCGCAGGGACATCATTCATACCAGCGGGAGTAGCATTTTACCTGAACCAACAAATCGAAAAAATGACGATGCTAACCATAACCGATGCAAATATAATATCAAGAATAGGCAGTATCTATGGAGACAGAGACCTGGGCAACAGCGGCTTTTTGACCCTTTACTGCCTGATCTACTTGTTGCTTGCGCGGCTTACAAGAAAGAGCGATTACTATTTAGAACAAAGAGAATTAAAAATGATAAGTTTGGAATGCAAAAAAAGAGCCGTTTTATTTGCATGCTTAGTAACAACTTATGCAATCAGCATGATCTTATTGCCGATACCGATTCCAAGTTTAGCGCTGATGACCTTCTACGTCATTTACGCCTATCTTGATTACGGACGAAAAAACGACAAAATCAGCATTCAAAATATCTCAGCTGATCGAAAGAATAATAGTCAAGAAATTGCTTGAAATCTTTAAGAACTTTAAGCTCATGTAGAAGATGAAGCTCGGTACGATTTCTTACCGAACGCAGTCGATAAATTAAACGCAAATAACCCAAATACATGAAATAAAGATGATTGGCCGAAGGCTCAGGTATTAAGTCAAGCGTAATTGCCCCAGTGTGATGGGCAAGAGTAGATAACCATGCAAAATCAAAACCCTCATAACACAAACCACAATATTCCCAATCTATGAGCGCGAAATCGTACTCGAGCGGCTTAGCTACAGAAAGGATATTTTGGAAAGAGAAATCTCCATGACTAAAACACAACCTTTGAGAGGAAGGCAAAGACTCTATAAGGGGTAAAAAATTAGACAAAAAGTTATCGTGTGCGAGACTGTTAAAAATCTCATCTTGGAGTTCATGGAAAAAAGTAACGGTATTGGGTGAATCCATTTGAACATCAATTGACTCAAGCTCAAGCGCCAAGGAACAAAAGTATGGATAGAGATCTGAGACAGAATCGGAGCCAAGGCTATCACCATCTAAATAGTTAAAAACAAGAAGGGGGATATCTCCAGCGAGGGAATTCAGAAGGAGGTTCGGTATAGCAAAACTTGGTTGAGAGGGAGATTTGTGGATCGAATTCAAGCAAAAAGAAACAGCTCGAATGCGATTAGTTTTAAGATGAAGCTTGCAGACATAACGCATACCGTCAGAAGATGTCGCCAAGTAAGTATTTCGCTGCAAGTGATCAATGCAGCAGATATCAATTCCGAGCTCAAAGCGCAGCGCCTGGTGAATTAATGGGACTTCCACCATAGAAAACAAAGGATTGTATCAATGCTAATCGGTACACAAAGAAAATGCTTATAAAGTAAACAAATACGAAACCCTTACCATGAAAAACGAAAAAATTAAATTAGTAGATTTCTTCTTAAGAGAAACAAGGCCTAATATAAAAATGCTAATCAATGAATGCATCAATATTGATAGATCTTTAAAGTCCAATGACACATTTGCCTTTGAAAAAGTAAAAAAGGATTTCAAGGATGAATGGACACCACCAGTAATCCCGATCGAGGGATTACTGAGCATGCCAGAAAAATCAATCGGTAGGGAATTAGCCGTCCATCTACTAAATATGAATAAAGATCAGGAACCAATTCATAGCATGCCAGCCACTGCTCGATTCAAAATAATATTTCCAGTAAAAAAAGAAAATTACGTCAGAGATAGAATAAGACAGACGCATGACATCTTACATATACTTACAAACTTCAACACTGGACAACCTGGTGAATTAGCTCTGCAGGGTTTTTATTTTGGACAAAAAACAAATTTACTGAGCGTTTTATTCTTGATCAATACCATAACAGGCTATTTTATGGGTATTCAGGATAGAGTGTATATCGAAGCAATGCTTGATGGTATTCGAATGGGATTGAATGCGCGTAGTGGCAGCACATTTGAACATTTCGAAGAAGCGATGGAAACAAATATCGAAGAATTAAGAAGTCGGTTAAGCATCATGCCAAGTTACGGGAATCAGTGGAATAGATGCTGATAGGGTAATGACTGCATAAAAGCAAAGACATGCAAGTCCTAAATCCAAAAAATTTCGATGCAAAGCTGAAATATCATGTTATTTCAAAGATAATACTTATAACAATGTGTTTCATGTTGAATGAAAATATCCAGTCTATAAAACTGTATTGCAAGGTCATGCCAAAGTGAATTTTTCGAAAGGAGCAATTTACTCCGAAGGGAAAAAAAGAACTAAGAAGTAAATAGTTGTACAAAAAGCTAGTTATTTGTAAAATGCGTCTTTAGCTCACGAAGAGGCAAGCATTACCGAAGGAATTAAAATGGCTTACGAGTTATTTTTACACAAACAATCCAAACGAGCATAAACTTCTGAAAACTCATGAGATGCCAACTTAAAAGAGTTGTCAATGCAAGAATTAGGAATATGATTAAGAAACTGAAGTTGCTCAAAAGGCTGTGTGACTAAACCAGCACTGATTAGTTGCTGAATTATTTCACACTTACGGGGTTCAGAAATCCCCTCTAAGAGGGGAACCACAGAAGAAAGCTTTTGGTAATCAAGGGGATTATCCTGTAAAGGAAGCATAGATAATGATCTTATAGAAGTAGAAAAAAGGCCTATATTGATACCACGCAACACATGACGAGCGAGCAAGCGCTGAGCCGTATTGATGAGCAGAATTTGGTAGGTATAACAAATAAGCTCATAAAACGCAAGGCGATAAATTCTGCATAAATCGAGGATAGAGTCAACAGAATATGTAAGAGCAATATTGGCTAGATAAGTCTCAATTTGTGAGTGGGTAATCGAGATATTATGAATAATGGCTTCTTTCAGCAAAAGCTCATGATAGAGCATTAATTGTGTAAGATCTTGGAAGCGATCGAAAACCAAAATGAGATCACGAAGATTGAGCTCAGAAAGATCATGATGTGTTGAAGATTGAACGCCTATTTTACGAAAAGGAGCCAACACATATGATCCGGCAAGAAACTGTCCCGAAGTAATATCATTCCTAACGGAGTCAAGATCAAATGAAGAAATTGTTGTTTGAGCTGGAGAGCAGATTGGTTCGACGCATAAAGAATGAAGAAAAATGTAAAGGTCTAAACTTTTATAATCTACATATTGAGATCTAAAAAAGGTGAAATCATCAGGGCTCTCAGACGTACTGTTTAATAACTTAGAAATACGAGTCCAAGTTCTTTCATAAAATGGCAGTTTTTCGAAATCTGCAATGACAAGTTGAAGTAGCGTCCGTAAGCGCCGACTTCTAGTTTTTAATAGCCGTATTCGAAAATTAATCAGTGGAATTGATAAATGAGAATAATCAGAGCCGCTAACTGAATGCAGCAGTCCAACTTCGTCATCAGGTGTTACACTATGCTTCTTGAAATAATGATAAACAGTACCAAAACCCTGCATGCCATCACATGCCAATTCAGAGGCACGTAATGCCCCCATACTTGAACAGCCGATGACAGTAATATTGGATTTTAGTGCAAGCTGTATTTCACGATGTAGCGGTGCATAATTAGAAAAGAAGTACCCGTCCGCAAGAATAATGCACTTGACAAGTGGCTTCTCGATTAAAAAATTGAGAATGTCACCGCCGGCAGCTGGAGGGTGAAACTCGATGAAAGAGGGATAATTAGATATATGTATCTGAGAAAGACTTGGCCCTGCAAAGCAAGCGATTGTATAGTTCATACAGGAAGGATCGGATATCCAGTTAACATCGGACCTTGACGAAGACGAGAAAAGCCTGGAATGATGACTTTTGAAACTACGACAGGCTTAACATTTACACTGGCTTTAAGTTCCACAGAATAGATATTGGTTTGGTTTGCTTTGAAATAATTTAGTAACTGATAATAGATATCTAAGTGATATTTGGAAATTGATTGCTCTTCATCAACAGATAAAACATCGTTAAAAAGCGAATTGAGATTTGACTTCTTGATGAGATAACTATGGTTGCAGGCAGGGAGATAGGGAGTGAGGCTGTAAGACCAATCATCCCTAGAAGCGGCAATACGCATGATCCAGGTCTGCATCGCCTCAGAGAGGGCATCCTGGAGAGCACTCGTAAGGTTGAAACCGGTACCAAAAGCTGTAAACCCTCCATTTACTGACTGCTCTGAACAGCGAACCTCCACCACAGAAAGGCTTGGGATACTTTGATAGCTATTAATCTGAATTGAAGCAACTTTATCAAGAATTGCAGAAAGCTGCTGAAAGATCAGGGGTGACTGAGGGAGCATAAAACTTTGAATCTTGTTATTAGCAATCGCTGAACGCTCTAATATCTCTAAAATGCCAGATAAGCGAGAAAGCTCAAGGGATGTATGCGCACCGAGACCTGTAGTGCCATTAGCAACACAAGGCATGGTTTGCAATACATCAAAAAGATCATATGTACACATATCAAGTGGGATGAAACAGACACGATTAGTGATCAAACAATAACCTTTGACGGCATTGATAGAGGAAGGGTAGTGGTTCGAAGAAAAGTACGCTCGTTTGAGATCCAAAGGCAATTCACAGAGGGAAACTGAATAGACAGTATTTGAAATATTCTCAGCAACATAGCGTTCAATTGCTTCTACAGCAGCCGAGATATAACCCTGCTCAAAGGTAAAACCTTTGCCTGAATCCACTTTGATATGTTTTGCACGAGGACGTATAGCTTGAACAACGCAAATAGGTAAATCATCGTATTTACTAATATCATTAACACGGCTAACTCCAATTCGCCGGAGTATCGGTTGCAACTGGCGAATCATAATTTGATCAAGCTCGTTATTGTGCCAACCCATGGTTGATAAAACCCTGAAGACTGGACAAAAGACACAATTTTGTCAAGGTCATCAGGTTTCCACTTGGTTGAGGTAAGACAGTCCCATGCAATAGACTCCAAGAGCAGAGACCAAGAATATGGCTTGTTTGCATGTCTAGTCAACCATGAATAATCCATGGAAAACTGTGAATCGCAAACGGATGCTGCATTATATTTTATTCTAAGGTATAAATAAAGTTCAATATTGCATAAAGGCAGTTCACGGTAATCTATCTGATCAAGAAGAGTAATCTCGATAGATCCGTGACTGAAAAGTTGACAATAGAAAGGGTAATCTGCAATCTGATAATGGGTCAATATGGAATCAAGATCTGGGGTCTCGCGCTCAGTATTAAGGTTATAATGATCATGTATTGATTGACAAAGTTTGTGATAAATAGCTGGCTCAGTATAAAACAAATTAATGGCTCGCCAGATAGCCTGAGAAAGGTGGGGTGATGAAACATAGATACCATCACTAATTGTATATTCTGTAGGCACTAAAAATTGATGGTCGACAATGAATTCGGGAAACCCATTCCACTGATTCGCAATTGGTAGGCAGTTATTAGCAGCGGCCTCGATTAGTATCTTCCCTTGCGTTTCTTCAAAGGTAGCCGAAAGGCAAACGTTCACATAAGAATTCTGTAAAAAGTAGTTAACATCATTTGGAGGACAATTGCGTAAAATACGACAAGGAACATTAAGCTCTTTGGCTAAGCAAGTTAGGTAAAGAGAATAGAGCGTTGATTCTTCAGAATCGTCATTTAATAAACCAATAATAAGTGTAAAATCTTGGAAATCAAGGAGAGCACAAGCCTCTATGACGGAGTGAATAAGCTTGTGCCTTGTCGGGCGGGAGAAGACCGTGACATATTTTTTTCGATGGCATATGTCGAAATAAGGAATCGGTATTCTCACGGGATCTACTGCAATGCGTATATCCGTAAAAGATTGGAGAATGCTTTGAACAGAGCGGCAAGAAAAATAAGAATTCGTGATGATCTTATCTGCAGAACTCATCAAAGCAGCAAATTGCAGCAGATTGCGTTCAAGACCTACAAAAGAATTCAAATATAAATAACAAGAGAATAGTTGGTTGGCACGTAGTTCGTTAAGAAGATCAGGCCAAATAGCGGATAGCGAGAGCGAAGGATAGACTACACATGGTAGGGTATATGATCGAACGAATCTACGAACAAAGCAAAGGATTTCATCATTAGTTCCTACAAATACAAGGAAGGGTTCACTGATAGAGAGCCACTCGGAAATTTGATATTGGGTAAAGCGATTAACTGTAGGCGTTAGCAAATCACTTAAACCGAGCAGTTTAATTTTCAATGCCACGCCTCATAAGTACATATTTGATGTAAATTAATTGCCAATTATCAAGATAGTAAAAAGAAAGTGCATCAAGACTGGTTTGAGTAAGAAAAATCCAGCTAGAAAAAGTCTGATTGATCAAATGTTGTGCATGAATAATGCCCTTGCGTTCACTAGATTCCAAATAGAAGGAATGTGGGTATTCCGCGGGTTTGATTGCAAGAAAGTTTTCCCAAGAATCACGAAGTAACTGATGGTCTGGAGACGAGAGGAGACGGTTAAGAACTATCTTGCGGGAATGGTGGTGGAAAAGGGTATAGCATTCAATCTCTTCTCTTATCTTAAAAGCAAGGCTTAAAGTGGGAAGGTGAACTTCCCTGCCAGATATAATGCTATCACATATTATACGATTCATAGTATCTCTATGGGCATGAGACAATATTTCAAGTTTGCTTTTCATTAACAAATGACTAACAAAATAAATGCTGCTGGCGTGAAGAAAATGCTTAAGCTGAACATAACTAGACGTATCTGAGTCGACTTTTGTGCCAATAAAGTAGGAATCAGGGTTCCAACATGAAAGCAACAAGTTCTGATCAATAGATGAACCACTTTGAATATCGCGAGAGAAAGTAATATCATCTAATGTCTCAAGAATGCGGTCAATATTGATGTCAATGCAAAAGTCATTGGAAGTGCAATACAAATGGCTAGAGAAATATTCAGAAAGTTCGAGGAGAAGCGTATCAATTTTCTCAATCAATAAGTAATCATTGGCAAACGCCATTCTTAACCTCCGAAGAGATGCGGACAGCAAAATTAATGTGTAAGAAATAATATATGAATCCTGAGCAGTGACTGGGTGAGTCAACAAAATAAATGCTAAAAAGCAAGAGCTAATATGCGCCAAATCAGAATTGATGGTCTTATTGTGAAATGGACGAGAATCTCTTGTCTCTTGTCTTGCAATATAAGGTGTAAAAGATGTATTGATAGAATTGAGATACAATTTATTCGTTTCAGAATGAACTGCTGGGGACGTTATATTAGGATCAATCTGATCAAGTAACTGCAACAAGTCGAGTTGCTTTTGGGAAAACCAAAGAGACGCGAGTTTATCTGAATCAGCGTTGGGAACTAATCTTGATAACTCATTCAGAATAAGGGCAAAGGATCTGCGCTCAAAAAATATTGACTTGGAATAATTTAGAATAGAAGTGGCGCAGCAGTTATCGATAAGCTTGCAAGAAAGTAGTTTTTTGATCCAAAATATAACTTCAACATGTGCGATCGTAAGCGGCTGCCAGGAATCATCCTCACCACAGTGAACAACAGCTACCTCGGAGTCGTCAACGATAGAAGATTGAAGATAATAGTATACCTTTCCAAAACCAACCAAACCATAGTCGGACATTTCTGCAGCTCTTAAGGCGCCAATGCTTGAGGTACCAATAACAGAAATACCACGGTCAATGGCAATTAAAAGTTCCTTATGCCAAGGGGCGGGTATTGATTTGTACAATCCATCAGCAATAATGATATTTTGTACCTTAGAAAATTTTATTAAATCAAGAATATCAGATTGCTTTGCTGGACCAAGATTCGTAAGCCATGGATATTTTGCTAGATTAAGATTAAATGCGCTGGGTCCAGCAAAAAGATAATAGTGTTGCATTTAACCAGCAGCAGGTGAATGCTGATCTCGAGCCAATTTACGATCTAATCTATTAATTGGCAATGACTCTTGTAAACATGTGCATTGAGGATAGCCCGGGTAATTATAACCATGCAGATTCTCAGCAATTACACGAACAACAAAGACTTGGGAATCAATTTGGGGATACTTGTAGACGAACCAATTAGTCGCGGTAGTTGAAATAGTGTGCCGAACAAAATCATGATATTCCAGAGAAGGAGCAATATACGGTAAAGTGAGTGAAAGTGGTCGCCCCATGGGCAAATCTTGTTCATCATGAAGATCATTAGGGTAAACCGCCAAATAGAAGTCTTTATTCATGTCTTCACGGGTTCCAGAAATTGAAATTAACCGTGCTTGGTTTGCCTCGGTAATAGCTCTAAGAATGGCAATATAAATTGAACTGTGCGTACCAAAACCGGTCCAACGTGTGGACTCATTAAGAAGAACAGCCTTGTAAGTAGGAAAATCACTCCAATGTGTATTATCAAATAATTTACATCGAATACCATATTGTTGAAGTCTAAAGATAACATCAGTAACTAAAGGATCGTGAATAGAGGTGAGATCAATTAGATCTTTTGTATCAGTACCAGCAAGTTCCTTAAGCGTTAAGGAATGACGCTCAATAACTTCATAAATGCCAGAGACTATAGCATTCTCCCAGCTACACCCCGAAGCCAAACCATTCGAACTAAGGAAAAAAGTATCTCTAGAGAAAACATTAAACATACGCGTAAAATCAAGACTTATTGCGTCAAAGGGAGCCCAATACTTTTCACAAGAATGAAGGTGATCGAGTTGAATCCATTTATTAAGATCGCGTGGATCGTAGTCTTTCATGGTAATAGCAAGTTTTAGTGGATTTATTTTCATTCCAGGCAAATTATCGTAAGAGGTCTCAAGTTCCCATCCAATCTCTTCAGCTGTATGGCACTCAAAACTCTCCATTAATGCAGAAATCATTGCTTGGGTTCGAGAAACTCCCTTGCCACCACTTTGCGAAAGAACCTTAGAGTTAGGTCGATACGCAATAGCGACGGGCAAGTCTTCTCGAGCAAAACCGTCTATAGATGAAATACGGGAAACATTGAATTTACCCTTGACGGCCAGTAGATGATTTAAAAAATCATCAGCACCACTAGAGGCTTGGGTAGAAGTATCCATCCACAAATTTTAATTGGAAGGCTGAGCGAAACAACATTAGAAGAAGGTTCGTAGTAATTATTGACTAAACAAGGAGTAAAACTCGACCGTTGGGGAAATACTTGATTAGCCTCTTGTAGATCAACTATGTGTGCGAAATGACTCCACAAAACCATGCGTTGATTAAAAACGCACAGAGACTGGCTTTCAGATAGAGTTACAATGAAAAATATTAAGCGACAAAAATACACAAGGCATAAAAGGTCGGCACCACACAAGAAATATAGAAGCTATCAATTTAAATAATCGGCCAACAATAGAGAAACCGCCAGACAGGCAAAGAATAGACAAATAATGTCAATGGATCAGCGCTCTGACATTAAAAATAAAAGGTTGGAAAATCGAAAATCAACAAAAAAAGAAGGGTTGTTAAAACCCTTCTTTGAAATCTAGAAGAGACAGCTTCGTCAAGCGCCAGCAGCGGCGGCACCAGCGGCACCTACACCAACACCGACCCAACTTGCGGTGTTGCCACCAGAAGCAGACTTGAGGTTGATACCACGGGCTTTAAGAGCTTCCTTCATGTGCTCTGGCTGGAATTTTGTGCCGATCTGCTGCATCAGCTCAGGCTTGGCGCCGGAATCCCGTAGGGAGTCGAGGAAAGCGTGCGCATTTTCAACTGTCATGTTGAATCAAAAGGGGCAATTCAAAGTTAGCACTCACAAATGAGATACGCAATGACGAAAGGAATATTCACAGATGGAAGGCAGCATAGTTTAATGGCAAAAGGAATCATAAGAAGACAGTTAAAAACAGCATTTTACTCGCACTCAAACATTAGATCGAGAAACTAAGCAGGTATTAAATAGCGGACACGATAAAATAACAAGGGGACGGGACATTAAAAGCGCAAACTAAAATTAGAATGATAGAAAATAAAATCAAACATAATATGCAACTCGGAAAATTAAATAGCGACAGCATTTGGATCAGAGTAGATCATGCACTCAGGCTCAATGTATGATCAAATATATCCTTCATCGCAGGTACAACAGAAGTGCAGATTACACTGCTACCTTTTGAGGTGAAATAATCAAGAGCAGAAGATGCCTCAGTGAGGTCAAGATCACTTAAGGTATCATCCATAAATATGTACTTACCTCCCTTAATCGCAGCCCGAACAAGCATGACTTTCTTTTTGACATGAACAGGGAGTGTCGAAGCACTAGGCCCAACAACAGTACCTAGTTTCATCGGTAATGACTCAACAAATTCTGCCAAGCTAAAGACGTCCAAAAGCTCATCCAATTGATGTGGTGACACCTTGACACCAGCAGTGAGGTTGAACTCAAGACTCCCTTGTTTAAACAATAACTCCTGTGAAATATTTGACAGATAACTGCGATAAACACGAGGTGCTATTTTTGCGAGATCTTGACCAGAGACAACAATAACGCCATTATAATTTTCGTGCATTGCACTGAGAAGACTTATTAAAGTAGACTTACCACATGAGGCCGGTCCATAGATGAGCAATGACTCTCCTGCAGTTACGGTAAAAGAAAGATTATCTATTAGGGGTTGAGGACTTGATAAATCTGAACTTAGTGACTGTAATTGCGGATATGCAAAAGACAAGTTTCGAACTGTCAATGAACCATTGAAACTTGTTGGTGTAGCGTCTAAATTCATTGACTCACAGGGGAGATCAACAACATCAGTTGCACGCTGCCAATAGGTAGATACTTGAACAAATGTGGTAATTGAACTGTCAATAGCCGATTGGAAACTGGACAAAAATGTCTGAGCGCATGTAAGAAATGCAATAATGGCACCAACCGTTAGCGATGAGTCACCATTATTTGCAAGCCAGTACGCCATCGGGAAAAGAAATAAGTATAAAATATATGTCGTCGAGCCAGACAGCACGTCAACGCGATCATTTAGTCTCGTTGCATTAAAGATTGACGAAATCAAAGGCTTGATAACTCTAGAGAATTTCGAAAATATTCCATCCGCAGTATTATAAGATCTAAGCTCTTGAATACCATTAATGGTATCATTAGCGGCCTGAAGCATTAGTCCATCAATCTCGGTCAGAGATTTAAAATATGAAAGGCGCTCTACAGCTGCTATGTATGTAGACATTCCAAGTATTGTCGCGGCGAGGAGCACCAATAAAGACATTTGCCATGAAAAGACAAAAAGATAAATAAAATTAAATATGACTGATAAGAATGCGGTCAGAATCGGGGTGAGATTAGATGTAATTGTTTGGCGAAGCTGAGAAATGCCAAGCACCCGGCTTTGAAGCGATCCAGAGCTATACTGCCGAATATAATCAGGCTTAATTCTTAATAAACGATCAACCATCAATGATTGAAGATTCGAGTCTGTAATGGTTTCGAACCGAACTAAATATCTACCTTGAATAATCTGGATAAGGTAGGAGAGTGTAAGCAGAGCTATGGCGGAAAGGCCAAAAAACAATAGAGAATATGTATTGCCGTATGGGATGTATAAAGAGGTGAGATTCTGAACGATGTATGCAGGTATTAACGTAGCTGCGGCAAGTATTGTGGCTGTGGCTAAGACAAGCAAAAATGGAAGCCAAGCGTTACGTAACCCAATAAGGATAAAGTCAATTGCTTTAACAGTATCTGGTGCTGTAGGGTATATGGAAATAATTGATCCAACAGGATGGATTTCTCCATCAGATACGAATTGACTTGAGTGTTTGGAAACAATATTATACCCATATTGTGCTCTGATGCAAGCAAATGAATTCGACCTCTGATCAATATAAATATAAGATCGACTATCACTAATTTTGGTTGGTGGTGCGGACTCACGATATGGAATACTGGAGGTCATTAGCAGTTTAACGAGTGCATCATATTCCGTCTTACACGCATCCAGATTAACGCTACTATATATTTTTGAGTACACTGACTCCACTCTAGTGACTGCGCCTAAAACGTACAGTGTATTATCAAAACGCGAATGCTTATTCGAAGTTAAGCTACCAGTATCAGATTGCTTTTGCGGGAGATAATCTTCAAGTACTTTGAGAGATAAGTCGTAGGCTTTAGATTGCTCTTTAAGCTGCTTTAGTCCTCTACGCTCTGAATAAAATACATTGACAAAATTAAGATACTGTACTGAATTTGCAAATGATTCAACAAGCACTTTGTCGCATTTCTCTTCGTCTGTATAATTGGCTTCAATTACTAAACAATTAGCTGATACGGTAAAGCACATGTCTGGAAGCACTAAGCATTTTTTACACCATTTATTAATCGCGGGATTATAATCAATCATACCGGCAGGGAAAACCGCGCCTTCCAGTGAAGAGACAATTAATGATTTTCCTGTCTGATTTATAAATGTTTTGACAGAAATGTCTATCTGAATATCTTTTACTTCGTCCAACAGCTCATCAACACTAGACTGTGTGGGCAAAGCTTGAAGTGCTGATTTATAAGCATTATTTGCAGAATACGAGATCACATCTAAGATAGATGAATCATTGCAGCCACCGTCTTCGGTATTCTGATTGGTCGGTACATCAATAAAACGGAGTGGAATGTATTGGTTGATGAGTCGCCATAGACTGTCATTTTTAGGTCCACACTTTAGATCAAGCAGAAAGAAAGGATAACTGACATCATCTACACTTAATTTGCTATAAACTCGGCAGTAATTATTTTTCGAGTTCATGATAATTAAGCTCCCTTATGAGCCATCAACAGGTTGCGAACAACCTGTTGGGGCTGGACCTCAGAAATACTTCCAGACTTTAAAGTTAAAGAGCGCGAACAAAGTGAAACAATATCTGGATCCTTCGTAACAAAAATGCAGATTGGTATGTTCCTAATGATTGAACGCACAATGGTAATTCGTTCCGCTTGTGTATAAGACGAAAAAATATCATCTACAATCAAGAGTCGGGGTGATCTTACTAGCGCTCGTAATAAATGAATTGTCGTACGGTCAGAAGAACTCACTACAGAGTCAGTTCCGACAAATGTTTCAAGACCTTTTGGCAATGTCGTATACAAGGATTGGAGTTCATAGGTATCAATGATTTTACGTATTTGTGAAGCAGAAAAAGAGTCGTCAAATACGGCAATATTTTCAAGTGCAGTGCCGTCAAAAATATATCTGTCCTGCGACACATAGCAAACATGAGTACGAATAAAACTCTGAGTAAAATGATCTAATGGTTCATCGTTAATTAAAAACTCTTGCCAAGTTGGGGTTTGAAGGTATGCGATGCATTGACAAAAAGTTGATTTGCCGGACCCTGGAGGTCCACTCAACGAGATGGTGTCTCCATAACTTATCTGAAGATCAATATTTTCAAAAAGGGGGTCAGAAGAGGGTGAAAACTGATAACTTAAACCCTTGAATGATAAGTCTAGTATTGTGGCATAGCGATGAGCTGAATGTGTCAGTTCTTTGGATATCTGAATTGAGTTAATTTCTCTAAATTCATTCTTAGCAATATCATCAGATTTAGCCATCCAAAGATCCTTGAGACGATTAATATCCCCAACAGCATTGCTAAATTGTGAATTTACTTTTGCCAACGAATTGATTGGAGCTAGAAATGCCAAAGAGATAAGACGAAAACTTAAAAACTGACCAAGATTAATGTCGCCCTTGAGGATAAAATACCCTGAAAGAATTACAATAATATAGTCACTTAGTTGATTGATATATGAAGTTGTTGCGGAATTGCATTTCTGAATAAAAGATGATTGTTGACTGACCTCCTGAAAATTAGAGAAGTTGTCACTCCATTGCTGAAACAAAGAAATCTCTTCACCATTAGCTTTTAACGTTTGAAAGTTATTGGTCATATTGAGGATATTAGAGGTCATCCTCCCTGTGAGCATGGAGGTCGTTTGCGCAAATTGGCTGAGCGCTCTGGTAACGCTTGTTAAGCTAAGAAAATTAATGACACCTAAAAGAACCACTATTGATCCTAGTGAAATATTATAACTAAGCATAATTGCGCCATAGATCAACAAAGTAACCATGCCAACAGTTGCATTAGCCAACGGGCCAGTTAATATATTTGATAAATTTACTGTTAGAGTTATACGTTGACTAATTTCACCCAAGTCCCGGAGTGGGTAGAAATTTAATGGTAAAGAAAGAAGCTTAGTGTAGGTCTTTTCAATTAAATTGGTCAGCATCGACATGTGCATTCTCCTTAAGAGAATCGCCTGTAGATAACTGAACAAGAAGAACATGCCAACAAGAAATGACAGGGTCCAAATGTAAGCATTGCTTTGATTGAGTTCGGTTAAGATCGTATCTGTAAAAAATCCGACAAATGAGCTTAAAGCCACGGTTGGTATTGTTGCAGCCGTTCCTAGGAGGATAAATAATATAAGAGCAAATTTATAAGAGCTTAGTAGATATAGGATGTCGAAGATTGGATTCGGTTTACTGCCACTTGGCGTAAACTGGGTGGTTCTTTTAGCGCTTAAAATCAAGCCAGAATATTGATCCTGAAAGACATTAAAGGGTACTTTTTGATGCCCATGAGCAGGATCACTTAATAGAAAATTTTTGCCATCAAATGATTCCACAACAACCCAATGGGTCTTGTGAATCCATGCAATGCAGGGCAAGGAAAAATCAGGATTTGTTTGTGTCAGCTCTTTAGCTGAAGGTTGGAAGCCATTTGACTCAAGACCCTTAGCGTTCAGTGCTTGCACAATGTTATAGGCATTAGATCCATCCTTGGTAACGCCAACATCAGTTCTCGCTTCTTCAATACTGATCCACTTACCGAAGTATCCAAGAATGATCCAATAGGCAACTGCTCCACACTCAATTGCCTCAACCTGTATTCGCGCTGGCGTTTTAAACTGGCCCATTATTCAATACCAAAAAAGCTTTTCAATGCAGGAATAGCAATCGTAATTGGCGGCACATTGTCAGTAATTACCGAAGCTGATGCTTGTACGCCAACCCGCGGGAACTGAGAGGGGAGGTTTTTGGGTGGACCTGATCCATTAATCCACTGAAACCCACTTGGGTAATTGAGGTTACGTACCAATTTAATAACCACTTGCATGGAATTACCATCGGCGACCAACTGATTAGCCAAAGCCTCTGAACCAATAATGCTTGTCGCCTCATCAGAGGTCATGGGAAACTCAGACAAGCTCTCGACATAACCGAGGAGATTACCAACTGTATTAGGCTTGACATTGGCAGGAAGGATGACGACCTTCTGACCTTTTCGGAGCTTCGCTGCCGAAATAGGATTGAAGTAAGCAACCAAAGAAATATTCGGTTCAATCCCTACCCGTTGTTGCTTGCGCAAACTAGAGCTTGTGTCAAGCTGAAGCAGATTGCCCTGAGGGTTGTTTTGCTGTCCACTTGAAACATAGACGTTCAAGGCCCTACCTTCAAATTGAGAAAGTATAATTGATGCTTGCTGATTTTGGATTTTAGCTTGAGCAAACTGGTTAGAAAGGCTCTTAATATTGGCTAAGGCGGTAGTTAGCTGGTTTCTGGTTGAAAGTTTATTTTGAAATGCTTGCTCGTAGCCCTGAGCCGCACTTTGTACGGTTGTTTCGGAGATCGATCCGGTTTTATAAATTGATTTGGCTAGCGCAAGATAAGTGGCCGAACTTCGAACGAGCTGCTCCTGTTGTGCGACAAGATTTTTGAAATCGGGAGTGTTATATTGCTTGTTAAATTCAGCTTGCGCAACCTGCAAGCTCTGCCTGGCCTGTGTGATTTGATCTTCAAGGTTGTAATAACTCAGCCTGGCCAGCAGATCACCTTTACGAATGTAATCACCAGGCTTCACATATATTGCTGTATAGGTTCCACCAGGAGTACCTGGTTGAGGGATTTCTACAACCTGAAACGGATTAGTTAAAACACCATTGCCGGTATTTGTTTCAGGAATTCTGCCGACAAACGACCAGACCAAGACTCCAAGAGCAGAAGCAATTGACAAATAAATCCAGTATTTGATCGGTGTTGTAATGATTTCAACACTCTGCCGGTAGCGCAGCGGATCCGACTGGCTCAGTCTTTGCTGATCTTGCGTATCAGCACTGCTTGAATCTTTTGGAGATTCGCCTTGCAAGACCATTGGCTATCAAATATTCATCTATAAGACTAGATGGCGCCTATGAACTGTGCAATTTATTGTGTCATTACGTTTCATCTTAAAAGAAATCCGCAGTGGGCAAGAAAAGCAATGAAAGAATGTGAAACTTACAGCTGGTCAGGGTTCTTGTTGAGAACTGCAAGATTTGCATTGGCTTTAATCTTGCCATTTTCTGCAGGACATGCTGCAGCAACTGAAATATCGAACTTATCGCCAGCATCCGCTCAGAGTACAAGTAAAGCAAAACCTGCCCAGATCACTTCATCGACATCCAATTATCTCTGTATCGACAATAGCTATCCTACAATTTTAAACGCCATCAAACTAATCAAGTTAAGCGCTTCCTGCTCCGACTATAAAATCGTCGATCCTGCAGGGCCGGTCAAGATCAGTGATATATCTGATGTGATCAATCTGACAGCATCCTCACCAGCAATTAAATCTTCTGACTTTAGTTATTGGGCCACCAAAATTAATACCAAAGCCTACTACCTCAAGGCATTTGGGCCAACCATCAGCATGTCGGGCGGCAGAACATACTCCTACACAGGAACATCAACGGCTACAAATATCACAACGAACAATGGTGCGCCCGTCAATGTTCAGCAGAATCAAGTGAGCTTGGAGCCAAGTTGGACCAACTCAATTGCGCCTCAAATCAATATTCCCCTATTTTTTCCAGCCCAGATCAGTTTAGCAAAATACTATGGAGCCATCGAAGTCTCGACGGCTTACTCAAGCACAGATGCCGATTTACAGCAATACACTTCAACATTATCATCATTTCTCAATCTTTGGGTTGCACGGCAGCAGCTTTTGATTGCTAACCAAAACATTGTTTCGGCGATTAAATCCCTTGATGTCACAGTCAGTCAGTACAGGCTTGGATTGCTTGCTGTACCGGATGTGGCGCAATCGCTGACCAACTTACGCACTTACCAGTCAAATTCTGTCTTTCCGATTCTGGCCTATAACTCCGAATTATTTACGCTTGCAGGACTGCTTGGTTTTAGCCCTAAGAGTCTCACGATCGAAGATTCATCGTTTGATGACTCCTCTGTGGCGGTGCTAAATCGCTTGCCATTGCCCAACATCTCTACATTGGCGCAAAGTGCAATCAACAATGCAAGCCAAGTTTACTCAACTTTACTGCAAGCCGAAGCCGCTCTCAAGCAATCTCGCTATTATCTTGCTCAATACATTCCATCGTTTGGCCTTGCTTTCGGCTGGGCTCCAAGCAATGAATATCTTCGCTACCAAGTTAATTCTGGTGGCAACACAATTCAGCAATACTCACAAAACGTAGACACATGGAGTAACAGCATTTCGATCGGTTTCAGCTGGAATCTATTTGACTCTTTTTCAGCCGCAACATCGGCAGCATCACAGCGCAAAATCTCAGAGAAATACGTGCAAGAGGCCAAATATCTTGCGTATCAAAAAATTGCCGATGCAGGTTCTGCCTACAGCCAAATCAAGGCTTACGAGGCTCAGCTCGAGCAAATTAATCAAGCAATTGTTGCTGCAAACATATCCTACAACAACACTCTTACTGCCGTAAAAGCAGGCTTTTCAGATGTGACGACTCTCACGCAGCGTCTTAATCAGCTGACATCGGCAAAATCAAATTATTGGTCAACCTACAAACAACTACTGACCTCGAAAATCAATCTTTCCTATCTCACAAGACAGGGTATCTTCGAAAAAGTCAATCCCTATCAACTTCCCTTTGACGGGGGGGTCTTAAAAAAATGGGGGCTTCTGCCATAAGCGATCAATAAGGATCCACAGGCGATCAAAAGCAGTTGGAGCGCATAGCCGGCACAGCAAGCACTGGTTCGACAGCCGCTGCCACTTGTTGGATCTACAAGCTGGTTTCAATCAGGATCCCTGTGATTCAGCCGTCAACGCAACTGCCTGCCAGATCAGCAAGGGCACGGTCGCGATAAGCGCCATAGCGCTCACGCTTACCCTTGATACGCACGGGCAACTCGGGCAGCAGGCCGAAATTAGGCGGCATCGGCTGAAACTGGCCGCGTTTGCTCTCACCGCCGGAGGGTGCTTCAGCCACAAAATGGGTGAGTGCGCCAATCATGGTGGTAGGGGGCAGCGTGATGAGCTGCTTGCCTTGAGCCAACCGTGCCGCATTGGTTCCCGCTAACCAGCCGCCGGCAACGGCGGCGGCATACCCCTCGGTGCCAGTGATCTGGCCGGCTGCCAGCAGTGTGGGGCGGTCACGGAACTGCAGGGTGGCATCAAGCAGCTGGGGGGATTCGAGAAAGGTGTTGCGGTGCATGACGCCGAAGCGCACAAACTCGGCGTTTTCAAGCCCTGGAATCAGGCGTAGCACCCGCTTCTGCTCGCCCCATTTGAGATTGGTCTGGAAGCCCACCAGATTCCAGAGACGGCCGTCTTTGTCTTCCTGGCGCAGCTGCACCACCGCGTAGGCCCGGTTGGCGCGGCGCACCTCACGGTCGTTGACATCGCCCCAGCGGGGATCCCACAGACCGATCGGCTTGAGCGGGCCGTAGCGCATGGTGTCTTCACCACGGCGGGCGAGCTCCTCGATCGGCAGGCAGCCCTCAAAAAAACAAGCGCTCTCCTTGTCGAAATCCTTGAGTTCGGCCTGCTCAGCGCCCAGCAGCGCCTCGCGAAAGACGAGGTACTGCTCCTTGCTCATGGGGCAGTTGATGTAATCGGCGTCGCCTTTGTCGTAGCGGCTGGCCCGGAAGGCCACGCCCAGGTCGATGCTTTCGCCCTCCACGATCGGGCTGGCGGCATCAAAGAAGTGGCAATCGCTGCGGCCGGTGAAAGCGCGCAGCTGCTCGGCCAGGGGCTCGCTGGTGAGGGGGCCTGTGGCCAGCACGGCGATCTCACCGGGTGCTGGCAGGGCGGTGTGCTCGCGGCGCTCCACCGTGACCAGGGGATGCTGCTCAAGGGCAGCGGTGAGGGCAGCGCTGTAGCGCCCCCGATCAACAGCCAGGGCACCACCAGCGGGTACAGCGTGCTGATCAGCGGTGCTGATCACCAAAGACCCCAGCCGGCGCAGCTCTTCCTGCAACAGGCCCGCTGCCCGATCACTGCTGAGGGCACCGAAGCTGTTGCTGCACACCAGTTCGGCAAAGTGGCCGCTGTGGTGGGCCGGCGAGCGCCGCACAGGGCGCATTTCCACCAGGCGCACCGGCACCCCGGCGCTGGCGATCTGCCAGGCGGCTTCAGTGCCCC
>Ga0194127_10002619_pt1 | contig 24120 bp, 18 predicted proteins | sample TA2KigC100mmetaG_FD_148624 | JGI IMG/M metagenome (GOLD analysis project Ga0194127, IMG submission 148624) | Freshwater microbial communities from Lake Tanganyika, Tanzania - TA2015036 Kigoma Deep Cast 100m | ecosystem: Environmental > Aquatic > Freshwater > Lake | place: Tanzania: Lake...
TTGCTGTGCCGGGTCACCGCGATCTGTTCCAGCTCAATGGACCGTGCCCAGCGGGTGGCGGATCGCCTCGGAATTCCCCACGCGTTCGGAGACTGGCGCGAGCTGGTGCAATTCCCGGCAATCGACGCGGTCGCTATAGCGGTCCCTCCTGTTCTTCAGCCTTCCATTGCCTTGGCCGCGCTCGAGCGAGGGAAGGCGGTCTTCTGCGAAAAACCGCTGGCAACCACGGCAAAGGACGCGGAAATACTTTTGGAATGGGCTACCAGACAGGGCGTCGCGCATATGGTCGATCTGGGCTTTCCCGATCTTCCCGCGTGGAAAGCGGCCAAGGACCTGCTCGACAAAGGAGCGATCGGAACTCTCCGCCATATCACTGTCGTGTGGCAGGTGGAAACCTACGCCAACCGCGTGGGGCTCTCATCTTGGAAAACCACAACAGCGGAAGGGGGAGGAGCGCTATTTTCGTTCGGCTCCCACACTTTGCATTACCTGGAGTGGTTTGCAGGCCCTATCAAACGGCTCCACGCTCGGCTCGCCCGCGCTCCGGGAGATGAACGACCCGGAGATTGCCTTGCCATGATGAATATTGAGTTGTCCTCCGGCGTGGCAGCCTCCGTCACCCTGTCCACCCACGCGTTCCTGGGGAACGGCCACCGCCTGGAATTCTACGGCGAAGAGGGCGCCCTGCTCCTCACCAATACCTCTGCCGACTATATGAGAGGGTTCCGGCTTTTTGTCGGCTCCCGTTCCCGAGACAGCTTTGAGCAGGCGCCGACTTCGGAGCTCGACCCAATAAACGCGGACGACGGCCGTATTCCTGCGGTGGCTTCTTTAGTTTCCCGTTTCCTGAACTGGATCCGGACGGGCACACCCGCCCGACCGAACTTCCAAGACGGCTCTCGCGTGCAGGCCCTCCTGGACGCCGCCCTCCGCTCCGATCGGACAGGGGCCTGGGTAGAGGTTCATTGGTGATGAGCGCGGGTGGCGAAACTATTTGAGCTCCCCTGTCCAAAAAAAGTCTGGATTTTTTGCGCACATGTGATAGAGGGGCCCCCAACATGGTTGTTAGAGGTGGCTTCCGATGGCGCGATATGGTTTGGTTGTCCTACTGACGCTGATTTGGTCCTGCTCCCTATGTTGGGGAGAGAACGAGAGCCGGCGACCCAAACTGATTCCGGTTAAACCAAGCTTCCACGAAGCGTCCTACGTCCCCGGAACTCAAGAACCGCGCGAACCCGGAGTCTGGAGCGAACCTATGCCCACGCCGCGAGAGCAGATGTACGTTTTCTGGCTTATGGGGCGAGCGATAAGCTATCCGTTGGATAGGGCGGAATCCTACCTCAAGAAGCTCAGCGAAAAAGCAACGTTTAAGCAGATCACGGTCAAGTCCACTCCGCCCCCAAACCCCTTCGACCGCCTGGACGTGAGCGAAATCCCGCCGGCCCCACCTGCCCTCCACGGCGCTGCCGCATCGCAACGTCAGTGAAAGAGTAATCCTTTTTGAAAAGGCGTTTTCCGGAGGGAAACTTTTTTGTGCAAAAAGGTTTCCACCCGGAACCCCCTTTCAAAAAACTCCCGCCTGTGGCACCCTTGCCGCCTTCGGCGCCCGAGCGCAAATACCGCGTACCAAGAATAGTTTGCGTTTGGGCACGAAATCAGAGACGCGGTGGAGGCCAGCCAGAGCGCCTTTTTGTCATTCCCGCGGACGCGGGAATCCAGGACACTAGGAATTCTTGAATCGCCAGTTCCCAAGTTGTCCGCAGGGTATCATCCTACGTTGCTTTTCGTTTGCACTTGGGGCATTGGAGGTGCGTGCCCTCCTTGGCGTTCCGTTTTTCTTCCATGATCGGCGAATCGCAGTCGGGATTGGGACATTGCTCGGAAACGGGCTTGTTCCACAGCGAATAGGCGCAGGTGGGATATCGGCTGCACGAATAGAAGGTCTTGCCGCGCCTGGAGCGACGTTGGGCAATTTCACCGGTCTTGCACTCCGGGCACGTGACACCGGTGGAGAGCGGTCGCGCGGTCTTGCACTCCGGGTACCGCGAACAGGAAAGGAACGGACCTGTTCGACCGTCCCGCATCACCATGTGTGCGCCGCAATTGGGGCACTTTTCATCCGTGGGGACCGGATCGGGGGCTTGGGCCTTTTGCGAAGAGACGTTGCGGGTGTAGTCACAATCAGGGTAAGCGGAACATCCCAGAAAGAGGCCGTACCGGCCCGATCTGAGCAGCACGCCGCGCCCGCACTGAGGGCATTCCATGCCCGTAAGGATACCCTCTCTCTTCACGTTAGTCATGTTCTGTTTGGCTGCCCGAAGGTCCGACTGGAAGGGGCTGTAAAAGTCCGCAAGTGTGTCGGACAATGACGCGTTCCCCTCCTCGATCAGGTCCAGCGATGATTCCATATCCGCGGTGAATTGAGCGCTGAGCAGGTTGGGGAAACTGTCCGCTAGAAGGCCGGCGATGAGCTTGCCTAGCAGGGTAGGCCGGAACTTCTTGTCCGTGAGATCGACGTAATTGCGCTTCTGAATTGTCGTAACGATCTCCGCGTACGTGGAAGGTCGTCCAATGCCCTTCTCTTCAAGCTCTTTGATCAGAGAGGCTTCAGTAAAGAGCGGCGGAGCTTGAGTGAAGCGCTGACGCGGCGCCATTTTGACCAAATTGAGCTTCTGGCCGGGCTTGAGCGGCGGCAAGGCTCGGTCCGCTTCCTCGTCCTGGGCGCCGTTTTCTTCCGTTGCTTCCTCTTGCTGGTACACGCGCAGGAAGCCATCGAATCTAAGGACCGATCCGCTCACGCGAAAGAGGAGGCTTCCGCATTGGATGTTCACTGTGGTCTGATCGAATATGGCCGGGGCCATTTGGCTGGCGACAAACCGATTCCAAATCAACCGGTACACGGCGGCCTGGAACTTGTCCAGGAACTGAGCCACCGTATCGGGAGTGAGGTCCAGCGAGGTGGGACGAATCGCTTCGTGGGCTTCCTGCGCGGTTTTCCTGCCCTTGTACACATGAGGCTTCTCCGGCAGGAACTGACCGCCATATGTAGCCTCGATATGGCGCCGAACGGCCTGGACAGCCTCCGGAGCTATCCTCGGGGAGTCGGTCCTCATATAGGTGATCAGACCCACCGACCCTCTCGCGCCCAGCTCCACACCTTCGTAGAGCTGCTGAGCAATCCGCATGGTTCGATTGCTGGTGAGTCGAAGCCGCTTGGACGCCTCTTGCTGCAAAGTTGACGTGATGAACGGCGGGGAGGGCTTGCGGGTCCGTTCCCGTCGCTTAACATCCGCGACCTGAAACAGGCCCTTTCCCGCGCGGGCAGCCAGGTTCGCGGCCGTTTCCCCGTCGGGGATTTCCACCCGATTGCCGTTTTCCTCAATGAGCTTTGCTTCGAACGAGGGCGGAGCGTCAGCCTCCAGAAGCGCGCCCAAACTCCAATGTTCCTGGGGAACAAAAGTCTCGATCTCTCTCTGACGGTCCACAATGAGCTTCAGCGCCACCGACTGCACTCGACCCGCGCTCAAACCGTACTGGACCTTTTGCCAGAGGAGCGGACTGAGTTGATACCCCACAATCCGATCCAGGATACGCCGGGCCTGTTGCGCGTTATATTTATCGGGATCCAGTCTGCCTGGAGACTTGATGGCCTGCTGAATGGTCTTTTCAGTCAGTTCGTTGAAGAGGACACGATAGATGCTCTCCGCAGGTTTCCCCAACTCTTCGCTCACATGCCACGCAATCGCCTCACCTTCGCGATCCGGGTCGGTGGCCAGAAAGACGCGGCGAGCGTCCTTAGCGGCTTTTCTGAGCTCCTTGACGATTTTTTCCTTTCCGGAGATCATCTCGTAATGAGGCTTGAAACCCTGTTGCACATCCACCCCGAGCACGCCGTCAGCCGGATTTTTTCTCGGTCGGGCGGCTCCTGATCCCTTTGTTCCCGCGTCTCCGCGCGGCGCGCCGGTCGGCAGGTCCTTGATATGTCCGACCGAGGCTTTCACCTCATAGCCTGGGCCCAGGTATTTTTTGATCGTTTTCGCCTTGGCGGGAGACTCAACGACAACCAGCGTCTTTTCCATCGAACCCCTTCCCCATTCCATCTTCTCGCGAGCTGAAAGAACCTCTCTGCTTCCAGAAAGGATTGGGCCTGGCGCCCCATCCGTCAAGACCATGACTGGGCGCTAAAGCAATTCGCTTTCAAACGAGTCACTTGAGAGCGGTCGAGGTTGGGGGCCTGCTTCACTACGAATGACGCAGAACCGTCAGATCTTCCTTCACCAGACCCCCAACCCGCCGCCCGCCCCATATTGCCTTTTTGAACGCAACCTGACATTACGCGGCGCGTCGCAACCTAGACCGCGGCCCTCGCAAACATCTTTCCCGGCGCCTGGCGCACCAGTCCCTTCAATTCCAGTTCCAACAATATGCCGGCGAGCTTTCCAGGCTCCATTCTCAGCGATTCGCAGAGCGCATCGATAGAGACCGGGTCCGGCTCGATTTCAGCCAGCACGCGGCGAGCGATGTCGGAAAGGCTTTCCACCTCGGCCGCGTATTGGAACAAGGGAACTTGCCGTTCAAACGAACGGGATCCGAATGTCGCATCTAAGACGTCCTGAGCGGATTCCACCAGCCCCGCGCCTTGCTTAATGAGGTGATGGCACCCCTGCGCCCTCAGGTTCAGAATGTTCCCGGGAACCGCGAACACGTCGCGATTCTGGTCGAGCGCATGTTCGGCCGTGATGAGGGAACCGCTGTTTCTGGACGCTTCGACGACCACAATCCCCCGCGAGAGCCCGGAAACGATGCGATTACGCCTAAAGAAATTGGTGGCCAAAGGCGGAATTCCGGGCCTGAACTCGGTAACGACCGCGCCCGAGGACGCAATATCCTCCATCAAGGCCGTGTTTTCTTTTGGGTATTTCACGTCAATGCCGCACCCCAGGACGCCTATGGTTCGGCCACCGGCTTTGAGAGCCGCGGCATGACAAACCGTGTCGATGCCCCGCGCGAGGCCGCTTACAATCGTCACACCCGCGGCGGCAAGATCCCGCGCCAGGGTTTCGGCTATCTCGCGACCATAGCGACTGGGATTGCGTGTGCCCACCATTGCCACCGCGCGACTGTCCTCAGGGATGATCTGCCCACGTCTGAAAAGAATCGCAGGAGGATCGTAGATGTCCTTCAGGTTGGCAGGATAATCCCGATCCCAGCGGGTGATCACTCGCGAGCGCAACCGATCGAGTGTCTCCACATCTCGCTCGATCTGGTCCCGCGCGGGAACCGATTCAGCGACAGATCGGGCCAAATTCTCGCTCAATCGCGTCCGGCGTCGGATTTCGTCCGCGCTTGCGGCCATTGCGGCCCCGGGGCTGCCAAACGCGTCGATCAGTCGGGCTATGGTCAGCGGCCCGACGCGCGGAATACGTTCCAGAGCCAACCAATCGAACAGATTATCGAGCTTCGTTGAGGGTGAATCAGTCATTCACTTGCGATTTCGGGGCGGGAGTCTGTCCTGCCGAGCGTCCACCGGCGCGAAATAATGCGAGCGCCTCACGGGTTCCGAACACCCCTCACCCCAAGCAGACCGTGTATAGGACGCTCTCTTAGCCGGCGCAGGAATGGCGCACAAATTAGATGAGCAGGAAGGGACTGTCAAGGACTTTGGATTCTTAGTCCGAAACCGTCTTCACGATGTCCCCCGGAATCACTTCTTCCCGGGACCGGGTTATAAGCACTGTGGAATTCTTGTCGAACGCCTTGAGGACCATGCCCTCACCCACATACTGATCCGGCACCGGCATGAATCGGTCGAAGAGCGGATCCTTCGCCCGAAACGTGGGCCGATAAATATTTACCAGAAGGCCTTCCTTCATCCCCCCGCACTCACCCCTATCGACGAAGACAATGTCGTTCTCCAGGTTGTGAGAATCCTGATAAAATGTTTCCCGCGTGGCTGACTGCAAGATGGTGCCCACCAACATCCGATGAGTCTTGGCGGGTACGATCTCTCGGGAACGAGGCGCAAAGAGCGAAATCTTATCACCTCGCACAATCTCAACATAGCTTTCCAGAATAATGGCGGTGATCAACTCGTGCCCTGTGGAGATAATCTCCACTTCCCCTACGATCTCGGAGAGGTGTCCAATGGGCGCCTCGGGGTTTCTCGGATGAAAAATCGGGCCGCGATCGCGATAGATCCCAAATCGATCCCCCACGAGAATGCATTGGCGTTTGGAAGGCCGGAAATTGATGTACACCAGGTCTCTTTCAAGATAGTGAGCCTTGGCGGTATCCGGCGCAGCGGCAATGTACCCCCAGAGTTGAGTCGGTCGGAGAGACAGCCGATGCCTGAAGTACGCCTTTTCGTACGGGACCCCTTTGTAAGGAATGGTCCGGGCGAGAAACCGAAGATCATCGGGAATGCCGGTAGGAGGCTGAAAAGTCTGTCTGCTCACGGTGTAAGGAAAAACCCGATGGTACAGGTTCACCTTTGTTCCGGGAACCAGAGGCTCACTCTTCGGATCTTGGACGTTTCCGCCCATGAAGACGGACGGGTTTTGATTCCACAGAAACGGCCATAGGGTGGGATTGGAGTAGTACCTGCCCGCAATACCGTAGAGTGTGTCTCCGCGCTTGACCGTGTACTGCTCCACAGGCCGCGGGAACAGCTCAAAAGCCTGGACCGAGTCAAAGGCCGAGGCGAAAGTTCCGGCGACAAGAGCGGCCGAGAAAATAAGAGCTGTTTTTTGTGTCATGATGGGCCTCCGGAGCCACATGCTAAGCAAAGGTTTAACAATTACAGATAATACCCGAATACTTTATACCTTTTTTTGCACATCTTGTCAAGAGGCTCGACCGCCGGCCAGCGATCAATTGCCTGAAGCGGGGATTTGCTTGGGAGGGGAACCGGGCTTGGGTTCGAGGGGCGATGAGATCGGTTTGAGGCGGAAGATGTTTATCAGATCCGCGGCAGTGGCCTGGGAAATCAACTGGCTCGCCCGCATTTTCGAGACGCGGTCTCGTTTCGTTGCCGCATCCGCGCTGAGGAACGAGGGATCGTCCACCAGGCGCCTCCAGGCCGGAAGCTTTTCCAGTTCTCGCTTGGTGAGTTCCGATATAAGGCCTTTGCTCTCCAGTTCGCGCACCTTCACCAGGCGCTCCTCCGAAGACCCGGCCTGGTACTCCTGGTCAAGGGCCAGCGCCTCGGCGGAAAGGACCGCTTCGGTCGGCACCCGGTAGTGCCAGCTTACCAGACCCTGGTCAATCAAAAGCTTTAGAGATTTGAGCGCTTCGAGAGGCCCTCGCTTCTCGTATGCCTGCGCGCCCGAGATCACGCCGCCAGCGTAAATGCGGGCATATGCCAGCGCCACCGACCAGTCAACCAGATTGCGGCGCTCCAACTCAGCGATTATCTCAAGCTTCTTGTACGGTGGGACTTGGAGGTAAGAAGTCTTGGCAGCCAGATATTCCGCCAGGAGCATCCGATTGAGGAAATCCCGCGGAATACGGAGGTGGCGGAGTTTGTCGTCATTCGTGAGTTCGGCCCACCTCTGGAGCCTTTCGAGTGGGTCTGACACGGTTCTGAGATATTGGTCCGCCCAGTCCAGAAGAAAAAAGCTCATGTCAGACTGGTCGAGTTTCTGGGCGCGAAATCGGTCCGCAGTCAGGTTGAGCTTTTCAAGTGGGCTCTTACCCTTGAGGCGTGAGTTTTCGATTACACCGGAAACCACGTCGAACGAGTCGACCGCCACGGCGCATGGCAGAGCTGTGAAAATCCACGCCAGCGCCGCGGTCAAGGCGGAGGCTATGACAACCCATCGGGAGCGGTAATCCGGGATCATACGGGTAATCGACTCGAACTTTAATCAGGGGGACGACATTGCCGCCACGGTCTGACTTCGTATTTGTTTGTACGTTCGCAAGAATCTGCCCACCCCGTGGAACCAGACGAAGTGCGCGTACGAGAAAATCATGGCCATGATGAGGCCTGACAGCAGGAAGCCCGCCACTGGCGCCTCCGCGAGAAACATCCCCGCGAAGGACCCGACTAAACAAGCCATGCCCGCGCTCACGGAGACCAGGGCCAGCATCCGATACCCCTGGCCTCCTTTTCTCATCACCGCGACGACTTTTCCGGGACTGAGCGCGTCTCCCAATCCCCCGGACGACTCAAGAACCACCAAACCCGCCGGCGCGACTAAGACGGATCCGACAAAAACAATCACCGTGAGCGCCATGAAGAGATGGCCCAGCATGGACATGTCATTAAGGAAACTCGCGATCATCAGCGTGAGCAGAAGAGCGACCGGCGCAAGGGAATAGGCCAGGAGAACCGCAAAAATCGCAGCGCCTGTCTTTCCCATCTCTGCGGCTTTGCTGAAATCCCAGCCAGGCGGCGCGCTGTCGGGAAACGCGGCGCTGCGTCGCGCCAGGAGCCCCAAATAGCCGTAGAGGAGGATCCAACCCAGGATGCTGACGGGCAGACCAATGATAAAGTCCAACGAAATCACGACTGAGAGCACAAAGGCCAGCCCGGCGAAAATGGCGAGTGGCTGCCAAGCTCCTCCTGAAAACGGATAGCGCAACAAAGCGCTGAGGTCGTGAACGGAAGCGAGATCTTTCCCCGTCCCTTGATCGTCTCCGTCCCATAGATCATCCAGGGTGAGACTCGCGCGTCTGCCCATATGCCCAAGGCCCTCAAAATGGGCGCGGAAATCCGGCACCTGGCTCGCTTTGATCCACGGCCGTTCTCCCAATCTGAGAGAGGTATTAGGGCTGATCTCCCTCTCGTTAATGAGCGCTAGTATCTCGTCGTCGGTAAACGGGCCCTTCACGTCTTCGCCGGAAAGAATCATCCAGCGGGCGTCAGGAACGCCGGCTTGTCTTGGAGAAATCGCCCGGCCATGTCGCGCTTCCACGTCGTCAAACGTCTTTACGAGGGGCCCGCTTCCCGGGCGATCGTGGAATTCCCCCACGTCCGGCAGTTGCGTAGTCTCGAATCCCGGAACCTGTCCCGCGTCCACAGAGGACGGAGGATAGTCCGCCGGGGCGGGAGCGGCCGATTTAAGCCTTATTTTTAAGACCTTCCCACACTTCTTGCACGTGAAGCTCAGCGCTTTGTCGGTTACGGGTATTCTCACCTTAAAGGCGGCGCCGCAACCAGTGCATCGAATTCTGGCTTCTCTTTTTTCCATAGCGTTGGATTGACGAACCGTTGCAGGCGACTGAAATGGATTACCAAAATCGGAGCGCGTCTTGAATAGCCCGCTCCTCTCGCGATCTTAGAATAAATGCCTCCCTATGGGAAGTGATTTCTTCCCCCGGCCGCGGCCCGCGCCTTTTTGGACCGGGGTTCGCAAGGCTCAACGCGACCTGCCTGCTCGTCACGGTCGCACGACCGTGACGCGAGTTCACGCTCTCCACTTGGCGTGATATCCTCCCCGAGGTATGGTAGCGGGAACGGACCTCTTATGTGCGTGAGGTCGCCCGTCGGGCCTTCGACCGATTTGCGCGAGACCGGCCCGTCCAATCCCCACGCCCCGCGCTATGAGATGCCGGAGCCGTGCGATCACCGCAGGAGTAGGCGCATGATTGACTTTCACACTCACACGTTGCTCAGTGACGGAGCGCTGAACCCCAGTGAGCTTGTCCGTCGCGCTCATGTCATCGGGTACCGGGCCATAGGGCTTACCGATCATGTGGATGGCTCGAACCTGGAGGCGGTTGCCCGATCCATCCTCAAGGTGGCCGCGGACCTGAACCGTTTCCAGCCGACTCTGGTAGTCCCTGGGGTGGAGATAACCCACGCGCCCCCGGGTCAAATCCAGGAACTCGTAGCATTGGCCAGACAATTGGGCGCTCCCCTGGTGGTGGCGCATGGCGAATCACCGGTTGAGCCCGTGGCGCCGGGCACCAATCGGGCAGCGATAGAAGCGGGCGTTGACATCCTGGCCCATCCGGGCCATATCTCGGAATCCGAAGCTCGCATGGCCCACGAACGGGGTGTCTGCCTGGAAATTACCTCCCGACACGGACACAGCCTCACGAACGGTCATGTAGCTCGAATCTCGCTGCTGACCGCCGCTACCATGGTGATCAACACGGACACCCATTCACCTGAAAATCTTATCTCCCGTGCGCGGGCCCTTCAGGTGCTAATCGGCGCAGGGCTCACCGAAGGGCAAGCCGCGGGAGTGTTGGAAAACAACGAGGCGCTGCTCCGAAGGCTCAAGGAGCGTCTTCAGACCCTTGGCATCGTGTAACATGCGTTTTGCGTGGGACCCATCACCACTCCGTCTGAATCCATGGATCACCCTTCTCGTCGTGGCCTCATGGTTCGCGCTCATGGGCTTTCTGGTCAAAGACCGATTCACCATGGGCGGCGCGGCCATCTCTTCGTCCGTTCATATTGCGGGCGCCGAGGCCGATGATTGGTTCCTTATCCGCATTGGCGGAGCATATGCGGGCTTCGGCAGATCCCGACAGTTTCGGGCTGCCGAGGGGTGGACCCTCAGGGACGACCTGAAGCTTTCACTCAATATCCAGGGGCAGATCAAGCCCATACGGATCGCAAGCGCCTCAGAGGTGGATGACGCGTTCAGGTTGCGTTCCTTCCACCTCAAGCTCAACTCAGGAATCGTCTCCTTTGAGCAAAAAGGTCGAGTGGAGGGTAGAGAGCTGGTCATGACCATGCCCTCGTTCGCGGGAGGAGGCGCCAAGAAGATCAAGTTGTACGATATCCCCAGAATTTCGCGTTCGTTGGGACTGCCTGTTCCGCTGACGGGCCTGAACGTTGGGGATGAAATGCGAACGCCGATCTTCGATCCCATGGACGGCCACAAGTGGGATGCGGTTATCAGAGTCCAGGACAAGAGCGAGATGGAGATCGGGGACAAGAAGGTCGAGGCTTGGTTGGTCCGGGCGTCGTACCGGGCCATGGAACTTTCCATGTGGATCGATCGTGACGGCCGCCTGCTGAAGGGACGATTGCCGCTGGGCATTACGGTGAATCGCTCCACAAAGGAAGAGATCGAAATGAGCATGGGGGGAATCCGCAATCTTCCTGACATGATGAGCCTCTCGGCGGTCCCGGTGGAAGGAACGATCCCCGATCCTCAAAACGCGCGACAAGTCGACCTGAAGATCGTTAAGGGGATCGATCTCATCCGCGACATAGACCCGACTCGGCAGAAGATACAGAACGACGCCAAGCTCACGGTAACGCGGGAAGAGCTCCCCGCGGCGACGTACGCCCTCCCTTGTAAAGACCCGAACATGGAGACTCATCTGGTCTCGTCTCGGTTTATCCGGAGTGACCATCCCGAGATCGTCAAGAAGGCCAAGGAAATCATAGGAAACGAAAAGGACCCGGTGGCCGCGGGTCGCCTGATCAACGCATGGGTGTATCGGTATCTCAAGAAAATCCCCACCCCTGCGGTGCCCGATGCGTACTCGGTCCTGGAAACTCGTCAGGGAGACTGCAACGAACATGCGGTGCTCGCGGCGGCCCTTGCAAGAGCTGTGGGGTTACCGGCGCGTATCTCGTTGGGGCTGGTGTACATGGAAGACGGCTTCTACTATCATGCTTGGTGCGGATTCTGGGCAGGCGAGAAGTGGTTCACGGCCGACCCTCTCATGAACCAGTTTCCTGTGGACGCGGCGCATGTTACGCTCATGCACGGCGACGTGGATAAGCACCTCAACGTGATCTCATATCTGGGGAACTTGAGTTTCAGGGCGCTGGGGACCGCCACCTCAGAAAATGAACGCTGATCTCCGAATTCCGGCAAGCGACATCAGGTGAGATGGGGCAATGATCCGAGTTGAAAACCTCTCAAAGCGATTCCTCAAGACCGTGGCTGTCGATCATATCGATATTCACGTTCCCGCGGGTGAGATCATGGGATTTCTGGGACCCAACGGCGCGGGAAAAACCACCACCATACGTATGCTTGCAGGACTGATGAAGCCTGATACGGGAACGATTATCCTTGGCGGACACAACCTGGCGGAGGAGCCGGAAAAAGCCAAAGCCATTGTGGGCTTTGTGCCTGACAGACCGTATTTGTATGAAAAGCTCACCGGTTGGGAGTTCCTGGAGTTCAGCGCGGGCTTGTATAACGTTGACAAAGGCGAACTTAACCGCATGGGTTCTCGATATCTGGAAATGTTCGAGTTAACCGACTGGAAGGACGAACTGATCGAAGGTTACTCCCACGGCATGAAACAACGCCTTGTCATCATCTCCGCCCTGCTTCATCATCCCCGCATATTCATTATCGACGAGCCTATGGTGGGACTGGATCCCAAGGGAGTCCGTCTGGTGAAGGATCTTTTCACCGACATGGTCAAAGCTACCGGTATGTGCGTTTTTCTCTCCACCCACACGCTGGCGGTGGCTGAAGAAATATGCTCCATGATCAGCATCATACACAAAGGCAGGATCATAGCCTCTGACACTCCGGATAATATAAAGAGCAGGATTGCCAGAACCAGCGGCAACCTGGAACAGGCATTCCTGAAGCTCACCGGCGCGGAGGATATCGAGGGGCTTCGAGGCAGTCTCGGCGTGGCACGGCTTCGGTAAAGCTTCTTGCGAGGGGCGGGGAATTCTGTTAAGGTTTCTTATCCCTGGCGGCTGCCCAGTTAATTGATTGATATTGCACGGGAATCTTACCGCGGGAGGAGTCCATGAAGAGATCCAGGACCGGCATAGCGCTCCTATTCATCGGGTTCCTCGTGGTCGGCTTTCTGGCGTTGCTGATTACGGTGGCGCACTTCACGGAATCCGACGAAGACACCACTTCCGTGGCCGAAATACTAGGCGCGGAAAAGATCGGCATTGTCCCCATAGAAGGCACGATCTCTTCGGCTGATGACATACTCAAGCAGCTCCGGAAATTCCGCAAGAGGTCGTCCATCAAGGCGATCCTCCTCCGGATCAATTCGCCCGGAGGCGCCGTGGCGCCGGCGCAGGAGATATACCGGGAGATCGAGCGGACCAAAGCAAAGAAACCCGTGGTGGCCTCGATGGAGACCGTGGGGGCTTCCGCCGCGTATTATGTGGCATCCAACGCGGACAGGGTGGTCTGTTCAGCCGGGACGATAACCGGGAGCATAGGCGTGATCATGTTTATGGCGGAGATTCACAAGGCCATTAACAAGATCGGCGTGGATGTGAATGTTATAAAAGCTGGAAAATACAAGGACATCGGATCGGGGGTGCGACCGATGTCTGAAGAGGAACGAAAGCTGCTGGAGACCTTTGCCAAGCAGATCCACGAACAGTTTATTAAGGACGTGGCGCAAGCCCGTAAGGGCAAGATCGATGAGGACAAGCTTCGCAGCGTCTGCGACGGCAGCTTCTTCACGGGCGAGAAGGCCAAAGAGCTCGGTTTGGTGGATTCGTTGGGCAACTTCTATGACGCGGTGGAAGTCGCCGCGAAATTGGCGGGCATTAAGGGCGACCCCAAACTGGTCTACCCTGAAAAGAAGTGGGGAGGTCTCGTGGACCTCTTGTCGGGAAGCCTTGCCCGGTTGGCGCAAGGTCTATCGGACAAAGTCCGTGTCGCGCCGCCTTCTCTATGGATCTACTAGAGGTTTGGCTCTCAAAATGGCTTTTGTGGGGTTAGTTGCGTATTCGTGAGTTATTCCCGCCTTTTATATTTGAATATCAGGAGTGGATCGGATGCGTATTGAGGAGTCATTCACGTTCGATGATGTAAGCTTGGTTCCCAAGTATTCCGCTGTCTTGCCGTTCGAGGTGAACGTCGCTACCCGCCTGACGAAGGAGATCTCCCTCAATATTCCCATCGTCAGCGCGGCCATGGACACCGTGACCGAATCCCAGATGGCCATAACTATGGCTCGGCAGGGCGGCATCGGGATCATTCATCGGAATCTCTCGATAGAGGATCAGGTAAGGGAGGTGGAACGGGTAAAACGATCCGAATCGGGTATGATCGTGGATCCGATCACCATCGGACCCGAGCAGAAGATCACCGACGCGCTGGAAATCATGGCGAGATTCCACATTTCCGGTGTGCCGGTGACCGTAAACGGCTATTTGGTGGGTATTCTCACTAACCGCGATCTGCGCTTCGTGGAAGATCTGGACATGAAGGTCGCCGACGTCATGACCAAGGAAAACCTGGTCACCGTGGACGAAGGAATCAGCATCGAGGAATCCAAGGCCCTGCTCCACAGGCGTCGCATCGAAAAACTACTGGTTGTGGACAAAGACAATCGCCTCAAGGGGCTTATCACGATCAAGGATATCCAGAAGGCCATTATGTTCCCCCATTCAGTCAAAGATCAGTATGGGAGACTCCGTGTGGGAGCAGCCGTGGGGGTGGGACCGGACCGGGACCAACGGGTCGAAATGCTCCTCAAAGGCGGCGCGGATGTCATTGTGGTTGACACCTCCCACGGCCATTCCCGAAACGTCGTGGAGAGTATCGCGGAGCTGAAAAGAAACTTCGGGGGAATTCAGATTATTGGAGGAAACATTGCGAGCGCGGAGGCGGTCGAGGACCTGGTCAAGGCGGGCGCTGACGGCGTCAAGGTCGGGGTAGGGCCCGGGTCGATCTGTACCACCAGAATCATCGCAGGGATCGGCGTGCCCCAACTGAGCGCCATCATGGACTGCTGCAAGGCGGCCGGGAAGCTCGACGTTCCCCTGATGGCCGACGGCGGCGTCAAGTACTCCGGGGACATCACCAAAGGGCTCGCGGCAGGAGCCCACTGTGTCATGATCGGAAGCCTTCTGGCCGGGACGGATGAGAGCCCCGGGGAGAGCGTGTTGTACCAAGGCCGCTCTTACAAGGCGTACCGCGGCATGGGCTCACTGGAGGCCATGAGAGAAGGCTCACGAGATCGGTACGGTCAGCACGAAGGGGTGCCCGAACCCAAGCTCGTCCCTGAAGGAATCGTGGGAATGGTCCCGGCAAAAGGGCCGGCCGCTGATTCGATCCACCAGTTGGTCGGTGGGCTCAAGGCAGGCATGGGATACGTGGGGGCCGGAAACATCGCGGAATTGCAGGAAAAGGCCCAATTCATAAGGATCACGTCCGCCGGTCTGAAGGAATCTCATGTGCATGACGTGGTAATCACCAAAGAGGCCCCAAATTATCGCGTGGAGATGTAAGGCGGCGGAGAGAAGCGGTCATGGTTCGGACAATCATCTTTGGTGTTACGGGATACACCGGCGTAGAGCTGGTTCGGCTCCTGGCGTCACATCCCGATGCGATGATAGCGGGAGGGAGTTCCCGCCAATGGGCCGGAAAGAAGGCAAGCGAGATTTTCCCTTCGCTGCGCGGCGGGTACGACTTCGTCTTGTCTACGGCGGACGATCTGCAGGGCGTGCGGGCGGACGTCGCATTCCTGGCTCTCCCGCACGGTGAATCCGCTCGGTTTGTGCGGCCGCTCTTGGACTCCGGCCTGAAAGTGATCGATCTTTCGGCTGATTGCCGGCTCCATGATCCCCAAATGTACCGCGAGTGGTACGGGCCTCATCAGGACCCCGAAATCCTTGCCCGAGCGGTCTATGGGCTGCCGGAGATCCATAGAAAAGAGATTGCCCAAGCCTCGCTGGCGGCAAACCCCGGATGTTATCCGACGAGCGTAATTCTGGGCGTGGCCCCGCTCATGACCCAAAACCTGGCCGACACATCGGTGGTGATCGCGGACTCGAAATCAGGTATATCCGGAGCGGGCCGCGGGTCGAAGCTCACCACGAGTTTTTGCGAGGCGGGCGAGGGTTTCAAACCCTACGGGATCCTGCGCCACCGGCACATTCCGGAAATGGAGCAGGAACTCTCGCTCCTGAAGGGCGACCGAGTCCGGGTGAGATTTTCTCCACACCTGATCCCGGTAAGCCGCGGCATGGTCAGTACCATATATCTACCCTTGAAGGGCCCTACAACTGCGGAGGTCATCCGTGAGCGCTACGAGACATTCTACAGTGCGGAGCCCTTTGTTCAGGCGCTCCCGGCAGGAGCGCTCCCGGACACATTGCAGGTGCGAGGTGCCAACGCGTGCCATATTGCCGTGGAGGTGGACGACCGGACCGGAATTCTGGTTGTTGTGTCCGCGCTGGATAATCTCACTAAAGGCGCTTCAGGGAACGCGGTCCAGAACATGAACATCATGATGGGCCTCAACGAAACCGCGGGACTCATGGGGCTTCCGCTCTTTCCGTAGTGAGAAGTTCGGACCGCGGAAGGTCAAGGCGTCTCGGGCGGGGCTGTACACCGGAATTACACTCAGGGAGCCGCCAATGTCTCAGAAGAAGAAAGACGTGGGAGTGGACCTTGGTTTGAGCGACGAAGAGAAGGAACTACTCCGCCGTGTGGCTCTTCAGACCATCGAGAAACGCGCGCGGGGTGAGCGGGGGCCGACGATCGAAAGCGCTTCGGACAAGCTCAAAGAACATCGCGGGGCCTTTGTAAGTTTATACAAGAAAGGAATGCTCCGCGGCTGTATAGGCTCCCTGGAAGGAAAAGGGCCTCTCATCGAGACGGTGAGAGAAATGGCAGAGGCCGCGGCGTTTAACGATCCTCGATTTCGGCCGGTCACGCAGGACGAACTGCCTTATCTTGAGCTGGAGATCTCCGCTTTGACCCCGTTCCAGGAAGTGAGCGATCCGTCGGAAATCAAGGTGGGGATCCACGGAATCATTATCAGGAAAGGGTATTTCTCCGGAGTTCTTCTGCCGCAGGTGGCCACGGAAAGGAACTGGGACACCATTACCTTCCTGGAAGAGACGTGCAGGAAGGCCGGGCTGCCCAGGGACGCGTGGAAAGACAAAGATACGGCGGTTTACGTCTTCTCCGCGGATGTCTTCTAAGTCGCGCTCCGAATTACCGACCATGAATCGAAGAGCCGTAGCTCTCATTTCCGGCGGCCTTGATTCTGCGCTGGCCATTCATCTGGTGAAGCGCCAGGGAATAGATGTTCTGGCCGTGCACTTCACCTGGTTCTTCTCGTCAGACGATCCGGGCTCCCCCGACTCTCCGATCATGACCCTGGCGCGGCAACTGGATGCGCGGGTTGCGTTTCTGCCCAAGGGGGACGATTTCCTGGAAGTCATTCGCAACCCCCGCTTCGGGCACGGGAAAAATCTGAACCCTTGCATAGACTGTCGAATTTACACCTTCAGGAAAACGCGAGCCTTCATGGAAAAAGAGGGGGCCTCCTTTATTGTCACGGGCGAGGTGCTCGGGCAGCGGCCTATGTCCCAGCGTCGCGACGCCATGAGGCTGATCGATCGCGAATCGGGCTGCGAAGGATTGGTGCTACGCCCATTGTCCGCCCGCGCGCTTCCTCCCACGCTGCCCGAAGAGGCCGGAGTGGTGGATCGGGAGCAGCTCCTCGGCATACGAGGTCGGGGACGAAAAGACCAGTTAAGGATGGCCCGAGAGCTGGGACTCACCGGCTTCCAATCTCCGGCCGGCGGATGTCTGCTCACGGACGTCGGCTTCTCCAATCGAATGCGCGATCTCCTTTCGGACCAGGAAGAAATCTCCAGAGAGGGATTTCAAGCCTTGACCGTGGGTAGACACATCAGGATTAGGCCCGGTTTGAGAATAGTCGTGGGCCGCAATCACGAGGAAAATCTCCGCCTGGAGCAGCTCGCGGCCGCAGGCGCGCTTTTTCATCCCATCGGATTTCCCGGCCCCACCGCGCTCGTCCAGGGCCGTCCCGATACCGAGGAAGAGCAGCTCATTGGCAGCGTCATCCGCAGGTACGCAAAGCCGGCCACGAGGGACGAAAGTATAGGCGTTTCAGACACGGCTTCTGAAGAGCGGGTGATTATCGTGAGCCATGTGGCCTCTGAAAGCTGGATCGCCGAGCACATCATTTGACAACCATCGGCTCAGAAAGGATCAAACCGTGAATTGTCCCCATTGTGGTCGTGAACTGCATCCCGTCGAGGATCGGAAGTTCTGCTCGTTCTGCGGAACGCCCGTGCGCGAGGCCGACACCCGGACCACCGAAAACGGCCCTGAACTGCCGCGAGTCGATATCAGCACGGACCCGGAGACTTCCGGCCGGCCTCCTTTGGGCCGCGAGCAATATTGTCCGTGGGAAGACCAGGAAGACTTGGGATTCGTCTCGGGCATATATCTTACGGTGAGAGAGAGCCTTTTCAATCCGAAGGAATTCTTTGCCAAGCTACCCCTCAAAGGCGGTTTCATGATGCCCTTGCTCTATGCGCTGATCGTTGAAACCTTGGGCACCATGATCGGCTATTTGTGGGGATTCGCTATGGGCACACCTTTTTTTGGGTCCGAGAACTTCGGGGGGAACCGCGCGGTTGTTTTTGGCGTGCTTATCCCCATGCTCGTCTTCCTGGGGATCGTGATATGGGCTGTGACTTTACATGTGGGACTGTTCCTCGTGGGCGGAGCGAGAGAAGATTTTGAAGCCACATTTCGAGTAGCTTGTTACGCGTCCGCCCCTGAGCTGATCAATGTGGTTCCGATTGTGGGCAGCTTCATCGGCCTCTTCTGGCGACTCTATCTCACGGTAGTGGGGCTTTCGCAGGTTCACGGAACCAGCGTTGCAAAGAGTGTCCTCGCACTCATCCTACCTGGAATCGTTTGCTGCGGTGTGATTTTGGGCGCAGCCGCGCTGATCGGCTTGAGCGTCGGCCTGTAGGGGCAGGTCTTGCGCCTGCCCGATTCGGGATGATCCGGCCAAGGCGGACGCAAGGAAATTGTCCCAAAATTACGACCCTAACCAAAATCGTGCCACGATTAATGAACCGGGGTTCGGCTGGGCGCTCCTGACGTCACACATCGGGGTTGCGAAGCTAAGAGTAGGGTTATTCGCGCGCACAGATTAATCTTCGCTCTTTTACTCGAAGACCGAGCAAGAAAATAAGCCTCCTGCGCCTTCGGCGCGGGGATGTATGACGTCCCGGCCACCCCCGCATCGTAACTCGATGTTCCCGGCGCCAGGACTTTTCAGACTCCCTCGTGAGCGTGACCCTACTCCCCCGGTGACCCATTCCTACCGAAACCGTTTCTGAAGCAAACAAAATCTGCTAAGAGGGAAGCGTCGTTGACACGCGCGAAGGCTTCGGAGAATCAGATGAAACCGCCGCATTTGAACCGAATCTTGAAAGTCGCGGCGCTGGGATCATCTTCTACCAGCGAAGGCTCCCCCGCGGGCGTCTTGGCCTTTCGATTGGGGGAGCTGATCGCGCGGCGCGGAGCCGCGATTCTGACTGGTGGCTGCACTGGTCTGCCGCACGCGGCGGTCCTGGGCGCCAGAAGCGCCGGAGGCCTCACCGTGGCGGTGTCGCCTGCCATGAATCCTGACGAACACCGTTCCAAGCTGGGATACCCGCTGGATAGCGAACTAATCATGTTCACCGGCATGGGGGCCAAAGGGCGAAACGTCGTTCTGGTGAGGAGCGCGGACGCCTGCATATTCGTCGGGGGAGGAATGGGCACACTCAATGAATTCACCATTGCCTTCGACGAACTGGAGCCACGCTGCGCGATCGGAGTGCTCATCGCGTCCGGCGGCCTTGCGGACAAATTGGCCGACATCGCTGCCGCGGTCGGGCGACCTCCACAGGCCCTCCTTGTGTTCGAATCCGATCCCGAGGCCCTGGTGGAACGGGTTTTTCGCCATATAAGCAGAACATAGAGCCGTCTTTTCAAAGCTCGGCGCCATATTAGAGCGCTTGCTCCCTAATAACTGAATATCCACCATTTGCCCAACATCCGGATTGACCGCGGCCCAAAAATCTGATAAATCATGCTTAGTTGCGTGTAGGTAGACAGTTTCACGTCACTTCTCTTTTCTGCGGTGAAAGCTATGGAAATCACAAAGGGCGCGGCGCGGATGGTTTCAACACTACGAAGGCTGGACCTTGTTCAGTCACTTCGGCTTTTTTCATTCAGATCGGCTGCATCAATCACCGTTCCTTCCGCCGTCATTCGAGACGGGCGGAGGCCGGCTCCCTTCGATTGGCTCAGCCGCTGCTCGCTCGGCATGATCGCTCTCGTTTGTCTGCTCTGCCTGGCGCTTGCGGACTCAACATGCTCGCAGGTGATGTCCGCGCTCAACGAAGGGTTGGAGTATCACAAGACCGGTAATCTCAGGAAAGCCATTGAACTGTACACGGAGGCGATCGAAAAGAAGACCCCCAAGGCAGCGGAAGCGCATAACTGGCGCGGCATGGCATACGACGACCTGGGCGATCAAGACAAAGCGCTTGCGGATTTCAATGAAGCCGTTCGCATCAGCCCCAATTACGCAGACGCCTACAACAACAGGGGAGAGGTGTACAGAAAACAGAAGAAATTCGCCCTTGCCGCGCGGGACTACAACGAAGCCATTAAACACGAAAAGAATTTCCCTGAAGCGCACTTCAATGCGGCGCTCGTCTCCGAGGACCTGCGTAATCCCCAGAACGCGGTAAAGCACTATGAGGAGTACCTGAAACTCAGTCCGAACGCGACCGACGCAAATCAGGTGAAGGCGAAGATCGAAGAGCTCAAGAAGGCCCCGCCGCCACCCCCCAAGCCCGCTCCGGAGCGAGTGGCCCAACAGCCGCCCGGCAAGCCGCCGGCGGCCAAACCGCCAACTCCGCCCGCGCCGCCCAAGGGCGCTCCCGCAATCCCCGGACTGCCTCCGGGCCTGGATATCACCGGCCCGGGGGGAGTATCCATACCACCGGAGGCATTGGGGCCGCTCATGACCGCAATGGGCGTAATGAGCGCCCTGGGAGCGCTTGCCGCTCTCATACCTGTGCTGATCTATATTTTCACCGCAACCATGATCTTTCTGATGGCGAAGAAGGCCGGGACCGGCCTCGCGTGGCTGGCATTCGTTCCCATTGCGCAATTCATCCTTATGCTGAATATAGCCAGGAAGCCGATCTGGTGGCTGCTGCTGTTTCTGCTTCCAGCCCTCCTGGTGGCTTCCCCCGTGCTCGCATCCGTCGATCCCACGGAGGGCGTCCTGGTCTCTGTATTGAGTTTGCTCGTTTTCCTGGTTCCGGCGATCGCTTACCTGTTCATATGCACGGGCATAGCTCGCGCGAGGCGCAAGTCGACTTTTTGGGGGTTCCTGATGTGGCTGCCCTGCACGAGCTTTATAGGTTTGGCCTACCTGGGCCTCTCACGATAGATCCGCCCCCATGTGGGATCCCGGACTGGCCGATCATCTTTTCCGGAGAGATCGCGTACGGCGCGTCAAAACAGTCGTTTCAAGGGATACGCTTGCCGCGCTCGACGGGGCAACCCGGGCCGACGACTGGATCATCTTTCGCGCTCCTGGGCCACTCCGGCTGAACCTCAAACTTCACGAGACGGACCTGTCGGCATTCAATGGGCTTTCTGTCACCCTGCGCAACCTCGGTTCCCGGCCCCTGCTGGTCGGGATGAAGCTCGTTCTCGGTTCCGAATCTCGAGGGGACGGCATTCCGGACGTTTCGTTATCGGGCGAACGAGCTGAGGCGCGCCCCGGCCCGTCGGTGACGGTGCACTTCCCCAAAGAAGGCTTTGGAACATATGGCGCAGCAGGGCATTGGACTGATGTGCGGAATATTGAGCTTTCCTTTGGATGGGAAAAGACCGAGACCCTCCATGAGCCGGTGACGGTAGCCATTGGCACGGTCGAGGGAGTCGGCCGCGAAACCCCTCAGGGCCCGAGACTTTCAATTGAAGGGCTTGCGGAGACACTGCGCTGGCCTGTGGATCAGGTGATCGCACGCATTGACGGCGATGGAAACCGCATACGTAGGTTCGAGCCCTATCTCTCGACCAATTCGGCCCTTTGGATTCAGCCCCCCCATCCCTATCCCGCGGAAGGCGCGGACCGGATCATCCAAGGCCGTGTGATGGGTCAGAGGCTCACCGATCCTGTTCTGTGGGATTTCAGCCCTCTCGGCGCCCTGGAATGGACCCACTTTCTCAATCGCCATCACTTCCTGCGAGAACTGGTCCAGGGGCTGTACGAACGAGAAGACGAGCGCTACGCGCATGCGCTGGACCGTTACATATCAAGTTGGATCCAGGCTAATCCTGTTCCGGTTGATTCCAACGGCGGCGCGGGCCCCTCCTGGGAAACGCTTTCCGCCGCGTGGCGGCTCCGGGAGTGGCTCTGGGTAGTGGGAATAGCTTGGCCAAAGAGCGCATTCAGGCGAGAAACCAAGCTGAACATGCTCTGCTCCATATGGGAGCATGCTCGGAGCCTCATGGATCACCAAGGTCACCCGAACAATTGGCTCATTGTGGAATCATCCGCATTAGCCCTGGCGGGGATCTGCTTCCCCGCGTACTCCGATGCGGAAATCTGGGTGCAAGAAGGCATAACCCGACTGGCCGCCGCGTGCGAGAAACAATTTTTCGCCGACGGCGTGCACTTCGAGATATCGCCCATGTACCATGCGATTTGCGTCGGCGCGCTTCTTGAGGTGCGAGAGGCGGCGTCATTACGAGGCATTTCTTTTCCCGACCTTTTTTCCAAGCCGCTGGAGCGATCTTTCGATTATCTGGCCGCGATCTGCCGCCCTGACTTCACTTGGCCTTCCCTGAACGATTCCGGCGGCATCGCGGGCGATTACACGGGCCTGATGACAAAAGCCGCAGAAGTCTTTCAACGGGCTGACTATGCATGGATCGGTAGCAAAGGCCGGGAAGGCACGGCTCCTGCCGAGCGGTTCCGAAAATTTCCACACGCGGGCATCGCGGTGATGCGGTCGGGATACGAACAGGATGCGCACCACTTGGTTTTCAGGGCAGGCCCCCCGGGCGCGGCTCATTTCCACGAGGACGCATTGTCGCTGGATGTGACTGCATTGGGCATTCCCAGGCTGGTGGACCCTGGAATAGCCACGTACGCTCCGGGCCGCTTGACCGATTACTATCGCTCGGCCGCGGCCCACAACACCATACTCGTGGATGGAAAAGGGCCGAATTATGCAAAGCTGAGCTTTCAGAAACGAATCGAGCCTCCCGGTCGAGATTTCTCATGGTCGGCTTCCGAAGAAGCCCTAACTGTCACCGGAGTATTCAGAGGCCCGTGGAAAAGGCTCGATGGTGAAGTCTCCTTCACGAGAAAAGTCATCTTCGCACGAGACGAGTATTGGGTCGTCTGGGATACTGTGGATGGGGAAGGAGAGCACGAGGTGACTGCGTGCTGGCAGTTCGCTCCCGGGCGGGTAGAAATGGACCTGAAAACATATACGGCCAGGTGTGTTGACGAGCGGGGACCGCGGTTTGAGCTAATCCCCGTGCTCGATACAACCATGCTGGAAATCCAGGTCTTCACCGGCGCCACCGATCCGCCGCGCGGGTGGGTGTCGAAGTATGGCACGGATTTGCCGGCTACCACGGTTATGTACAGCCTTCACGGTCGGCTCCCCCTTGTTTTCATATGGCTCCTGCTGCCGTTTTCAGGAAGTCCGACATCAGGGGTCCAAGCAGCATGTGTGGATGAAGACGGAGGAGGGCCGGGAATCGAGGTCTCTTTCCCGGACGGTCCTGTGGACCGTATCGATCTGTAATTGCTACCATACCCGTTCAGTTACGCAGCGCGACAGAGTCGGTCCGTTGCTTAGACGTACTACCTATCGCCGGGCAAATCCCCCTGTGTCTCACAGGCGTCAAAATAGGGCCGCCTCTGGCGCTGGATAGTTCCCCTCACCCTGCCCTCTCCCGCCAGGGGAGAGGGTTTCCACACTTCCCCCCCCTTCATGGGAGGGGGTAGGAGGAGGGTGATAAGCACTTGTTATCACAGGGATCAATTCCTTATTTGAACGCCTACGGAGCATGGGGGGATTTTCTCATGAGTGCTCAAGGCATACTCGCGGCCGGAGATCACCCTTGACAAGGCTATTGATCGCCGGATATGGTTGCCCGGTGCATTTTTTCAATGCCAGCAAAGGTTTCCATGAAGAACTACTCAGCCGTCATACTCGCAGCGGGCAAAGGCACTCGCATGAAGTCCGACCTTTGTAAGGTCCTGCACGCGGTTGCCGGAAGACCGATGATCGCCTATGTGCTGGAGTCGGTGCTGGCGGCCGCTGCTGAAAAGGTTATTCTGGTGGTGGGTCACCAGGCCGACCTGGTCAAGCAGGCGCTGCAAGTCCCGGGCCGG
>Ga0194127_10002621_pt1 | contig 24083 bp, 13 predicted proteins | sample TA2KigC100mmetaG_FD_148624 | JGI IMG/M metagenome (GOLD analysis project Ga0194127, IMG submission 148624) | Freshwater microbial communities from Lake Tanganyika, Tanzania - TA2015036 Kigoma Deep Cast 100m | ecosystem: Environmental > Aquatic > Freshwater > Lake | place: Tanzania: Lake...
AGTAAATAAGAAAAACAAGCACCGGAGCGGATCTGTTCAACACGAAAAGCCTTTTCCATAACATTTCTCCTGTTCCTGTTTTCCAGGTGGCTATGCGTATAGATTAACCGTTGATAACCGCGATTCTAAAGTTTGCCCGGCCACTTGTCAAAATGAATTTCTCAAGGCCGCATATTTCATACTCCGCCTGCGGTTATTACACTGCGGCGCAGATAGCAATCTTCTATACCCCGTCGTCGCCGACGATGGTTTTGGGTGGATTTTCCGGGGCAGGGTTGCTATGCTGGTAATATAGCGTGGCCGAAGCGTCCCTGCTTCGGATTATTTTATGTGAAAAAGCAGCCCAACGTTGACATGGGACGCGGGACTTGCCGTAGAAAAGGAAATCTCGGATGAAAATACGGAACGGGATTATCAGAATTGTCGTTCTGCCCCTGCTGGCGCTCCTAAGCCCCAATGCTCGTGCCCAGTCGGTGGTGGATTCCTCGACATTGCAGGGCAAAGTTCTGTTTGGGTATCAGGGGTGGTTTGCCTGTGCCGGCGATGGCTCAGGCCATGGCAATTGGCGCACCTGGGCGTGGGGAACGCCCGCCGCGGGGACATTAACCATCGACATGTACCCCGATTTGAGTGAGTTGGACCCCGATGAACTTTACCCCGTGCCCAATATGACAATTGGAGGAAAGCCGGCTTTCCTCTACTCGGCGAACAACCGGAAAACAGTCCTGCGCCACTTCCAGTGGATGAAGGAATACGGATTGGATGGCGTGCTGGTCCAGCGCTTTGTGGGCAGCATACGCGACAAGCGCAATAGCGGTGATGTCGTGCTCAGGAACGTGATGGCGGGCGCGGAGAAATTTGGGCGAACCTTTGCTATAGAGTATGACATCACTGGCGGAAATCCTGATACCTTCTTCCAGACACTGCGCGAAGATTGGCAATACCTGGTTGATGACTTAAAAGTGACCTCGCACCCTAATTACCTGCACCACAATGGAAAACCCGTGTTATCGATCTGGGGCATGGGACTGGAGGAAGATCGTCACGTCCCGCGCGATCCTGAAACGGCCAGGCAGGTGATCGAGTGGTTCAAAACAAAGGCGCCGAAGCCGTACCAGGTCACATACATCGGCGGCACTCCGTCCCACTGGCGAACCCTCACCTACGATTGTCGAAACGACCCGCGTTGGACGGAAGCATTCCGCATGATGGATGTTATCCAGCCCTGGACGGTAGGCCGGTATCGTGACAATGACACGGCGGACCAATGGAAATTGGATAGACTGGGCCCGGATCTGGCCTGGACTGCTGCGAACGGGCCGCTTTATATGCCGGTCGTTTTCCCCGGATTCTCCTGGCACAACCTGAAGCGCAAGACCCCGAAGAACGCCGTTCCGAGAAATCGCGGTGAGTTTCTGTGGCGCCAGGCGTTTAATGCCAAACAGGCTGGGGCGGTGATGCTGAAGATCGCCATGTTTGATGAGGTCAACGAAAGCACGGCGATGTTCAAGCTGGCGGCCCGGAGAAGCGATGCGCCCGATCAGGGATATTGGTTGACACTGGATGCGGACGGATACGAACTGCCCAGCGACTGGTATTTACGAATTGCCGGCGAGATAACGCGGATGTTCCACGGAGAGGTCGCGCCAACTCCAAACCTCCCGGAAAAACTCGGGCCTCCTCGAAAGGCCGAATCGGAAAAGCCGGTGAGCGTACGATCGGCAACGGTTTCAAACAGGGATACGGCTTTACCCGCAGCGGATAAAAGGCCTGCGGATAATCAAACCACTCCGTTGACCGAGAAAAAAAACATGTCGGGAAATCCGCTGTTCGAAGGGTGGTACGCGGATCCGGAAGTGATGATTTACGGCAAGACGTACTGGATCTACCCGACCTATTCGGACGCCTATGAGAAACAGGTCTTTTTCGATTGTTTTTCGTCGCTGGATTTAGTGAATTGGACCAAACATGAGCGTATTCTGGATACGACGGGTGTTTCGTGGGCCAAACGGGCCATGTGGGCGCCCAGCGTCATTGAAAAAGACGGCCGATATTACCTGTTCTTCGGGGCCAACGATGTGCATAAGGGCGAAATCGGGGGCATCGGTGTGGCCGCGGCAGACAAGCCCCAGGGCCCTTATCACGATTTGATCGGAAAGCCTTTGATCAATGACATTATCAACGGAGCGCAGCCGATTGACCAATATGTCTTTTTCAATAAGAAAGATAACTCGTATTATATGTATTACGGCGGCTGGGGGCATTGCAATATGGTCAGGCTTGACAGCAGCTTTACCAGACTGGCGCCATTTGAGGATGGAACGCTCTATCGGGAAGTAACCCCGAAAGGATATGTCGAAGGGCCGTGCATGTTTTCCAAAGACGGCAAGTTTTATTTTATGTGGTCCGAAGGCGGGTGGGGCGGGCCGGATTATTCAGTCGCTTATGCGATCTCGGACAGTATTTTTGGTCCGTTTGATCGAATCGGCAAGATTTTAGAACAGGATCCGAAGGTTGCCACCGGCGCCGGCCACCATTCGGTCTTGCATGTACCGGGGACAGACCAGTGGTATATTGTGTACCATCGAAGGCCTCTCAGGGAAACGCATCCCAACCATCGCGTCACCTGTATGGACCGGATGGAGTTTGAGCCAAACGGACATATCAAGCCCGTTAAAATCACATTTGAAGGGGTTTGCCCGCAAATGATACCTTGATAGACATAAATAATAATAAGACTGATAAGAATAATAGGGACAGGCTTAATGAAACGTCTCTGCTTCGGGTTATTTCCTTAAAGACATACTAATAATGCTTGAATTTATGAATAAATATTCCGTTTTTTTGGTATGTTTTGTTTTAACAGCAAGCACGCTGCTGGTCTTCTGGCAGGCGCGTACTTTCGACTTTGTCGATTTTGACGACAATGACTATGTCTATCAGAATCAGCATGTTTCAGGCGGGCTGACCGCGCAAAACATCCGTTGGGCTTTCACCTCCGGTCATGCGACCAACTGGCATCCCGTGACATGGCTTTCTCTGATGCTTGATTGTCATTTATTAGGCCTTCATCCCGGCCGGATGCATTTGGTCAATGTGGTTCTGCATCTTGCCAATACTTTACTGTTGTTTGCGGTTCTCAGGAAAATGACCGGCTCCTTATGGCCGAGTGCGTTTGTTGCCGCCGCCTTTGCCCTGCATCCAATGCATGTGGAATCGGTCGCGTGGATCACGGAGCGCAAGGATGTGCTGAGTACCTTTTTCATGCTGCTGACCCTGGCCGCTTATGCCGGATATGTCAAACGCCCGTCCGTCTTCAAGTATATAGCCTCGCTTATCCTTTTCGCGCTGGGTCTTATGGCAAAGCCGATGCTGGTGACGCTTCCGTTCGTTCTGCTGCTTCTGGATTATTGGCCGCTGAATCGATTTGCCGCATTGCAGCCTGTCACGACCGCCGGGGGCAATTCCCGCAAATCCGCTGCTGTTCCTGACGGCCGCGCGATTTGGTACAGGATACTGATCGAAAAAATCCCTTTCTTTGCTCTCGCGGCTGTGTCAAGCGCTATTACGTTTCTGGTTCAGCGGGCCGGCGGCGCAATGATGGATGTTACTGTTCTTCCTTTGCAAGACAGGGTTGCAAATATTTTCCTGTCTTACTCACGCTATATGGGTAAATTGTTCTGGCCGGAAGACCTTGCGGCGTTGTATCCTTTTGACGCCGCCCGTTTTTCGTTCTGGCAGATTGCGCTGTGTGCGATGCTGGTGCTGGTCATATCCGTTTTCGTGATTCGCCTGGGGCGAACACAAAAGTACTTGCCGGTGGGCTGGCTCTGGTTTGTGATCACACTGATACCCGTGATAGGATTGGTTCAGGTTGGCCGCCAGGCCTTTGCCGACCGCTATACCTATATTCCCTACATCGGATTATTTATCATGGCTGCATGGGGATTGCCGGAACTGTATTCGAAATGGCCGTATCGAAACGCGACCCTCGGCGTTACAGCAGCCCTTGTGCTGACGGCTCTGGGACTGGCGGCGTATCGACAGACAGGCTATTGGAAAAATAGCATCATTCTTTTCTCGCATGCCGTTGAGGTGACGGAAAATAATGCTATAATGTACAATTATCTTGGGGGTAATTACGATGACCTTGGCCGGCATGAAGAGGCCATAAAGGGCTATGAGCAGGCCATACGGATCAATCCGAAGTACGCTGAGCCGTGGCATAATCTTGGCGTTACCTACGGCAAACTTGGCCGGTGCCAGGAGTCGATTGAGGCGTATCAGATGGCGACGCGAATCGATCCGAATTACGGCAAGTCGTACAATAATCTTGGGGTTATATATGGCCAGATTGGCCGGCACGAAGAGGCGATCAAGTCCTTGATTCAGGCAATAAAAATCAAGCCGGATTTCCTTGAGGCACATAACAACCTGGGTAACGCATATATCGTGATTGGGGATTATCTGGATGCGATAGAATCCTTTAATCAGGCGATTAGGGTCAGGCCGGATTGTGCCGATGCACACTATAATCTTGGCAATGCTTACGCCAATCTTGACCGCTGGCAGGAGGCGATAGAGGCTTACGGACAGGCGATACGGCTCAGGCCGAATTACGCGGAGGCCCTCAATAATCTTGGCAATGCTTACGTCCAACTTGGCCGCTGGCAGGAGGCGGCAGAGGCCTGTACGCAATCCATACGAATCAAGCCGGATTTCGCCGAGGCACACTATAATCTTGGCAATGCTTACGCCAATCTTGGCCGCTGGCAGGAGGCGATAGAGGCTTACGGGCAGGCGATACGAATCAGGCCCGATTTCGCCGAGGCATACAATAACCTTGACTTTTGCCTAAAGGCGATTGAAGCCCATCAATAGGCCATAAGAATCAATCCGAATTTCATCAAGGCAATTAAGACCGCCAGGACTGCTCTGACCCTCGTCGATGCTGCGAACCGTTCCACACTCAAGGATGACATCCTGTATCATCTTGCCTTTTATACTCATGGCAAACCGTAGCTCACTTGCCTGATAGCCCGCTTTTCGCTTCTTGACAGCCGGGTTTTTTGCAAATACACTAAATCTATGTCTGAATCTCTGAAAAAACATGCAACTATTTTTATCTATTTTGCTTTAATAGCAAGCACACTGCTGGTCTTCTGGCAGGTGCACACCTTTGATTTCGTCAATTATGATGATAATATTTATGTTTACGAAAACCCCCAAATTACAAAAGGGCTTTCCTGCGACGGCATTACACGGGCTTTTGCGACCAGCTATTACGGCTACTGGCAGCCCTTGACGTGGCTGTCCCTGATGCTCGACTGTCAGTTGTTTGGCGTCAATCCCGGCCGGATGCATCTGGTCAATGTGGGTTTTCATCTTGCCAATACCCTGCTGCTTTTTATGGTTTTCCGGAAAATGACCGGTTCCTTATGGCCGAGTGCGTTTGTCGCCGCCGCCTTCGCCCTCCATCCGATGCATGTCGAATCGGTTGTGTGGATTACGGAACGCAAGGATGTGCTGAGTACCTTTTTCCTGCTGCTGACCCTGGCCGCTTATGCCGGATATGTCAGACGCCCGTCCGTTTTCAAATATATAATATCACTTATCCTTTTTGCACTTGGTCTTATGTCCAAGCCGATGCTGGTAACGCTGCCGTTTGTACTGCTGCTTTTGGATTATTGGCCGCTGGATCGATTTTCCTCGCCTCAAGATGTCGAATCTGCCGCCGACAGGAGGCGAAGGGTGAATCAGATACAAATCGAAAAATTCCCTTTTTTTGCTCTGGCTGCAGTTTCAAGCGTTATTACGTTTTTGACTCAGCAGACTGTCAGTACCATTGTCGATTTCAAAACCATTCCATGTAAGGATAGATTGGGCAATGCCCTCTTGTCTTACACAGCCTATATGGGCAAGATATTCTGGCCGCGGGATCTCGCGATATTTTATCCTTTCGACGCTGGCCATTTTACGTTGAGGCAGGCGGCGATGTGTGTTTTGCTGCTGCTGGGGATATCCGTTTTCGTGATTTACTTCGGACGAGAACGCAAGTATCTACCGGTTGGCTGGTTCTGGTTTGTCGGAACACTGATTCCCGTCATCGGACTAATTCGATTCACGGGATCATCCCATGCCGACCGTTTTACTTATATTCCCTATATAGGTTTGTTTATAATAATTGCCTGGGGTCTGCCCGATCTGTTTTCAAAATTGCCAGGACGAAAACTCATTCTCGGTATATCTGGAGTGATTGCATTGACAGCCCTCGGCATAGTCGCCCGTCAGCAGACAAGCTATTGGAATAACAGCTTTACACTCTTTTCTCGTGCCAACGAAGTCACGAAAAACAATTCTCTTGCATACAATCAGCTTGGCGTTGCTTACGGCAATCTTGGCCGATGGCAGGAGGAGATAGAGGCCTGTAAGGAGGCGATACGAATCAATCCGGATTACGCCAAGGCATACAATAATCTTGGCGTTGCTTACGGCTCCGTTGGCCGTAATCAGGAGGCGGTAGAGGCCTGCATGCAATCCATACGAATCAAGCCGGATTGCGCCGAGGCATACTATAATCTTGGCATTGCTTACGGCAATCTTGGCAGTTGGCCGGAGGCGATAGAGGCATACGGACAGGCGATACGGCTCAAGTCGGATTACGTCGATACACACTATAATCTTGGTGTTGCTTACGGCCATCTGGGTTGCTGGCAGGAGGCGTCAGAGGCTTACGGGCAGGCAATACGGCTGAAGCCGGATTACGCCGAGGCTCTCAATAATCTTGGCAATGCTTACGTCCAACTTGGCCGCTGGCAGGAAGCGATAGAGCCTTGTACGCAATCCATACGAATCAAGCCTGATTGCGCCGAGGCACACTATAATCTTGGCAATGCTTACGCCAATCTTGACCGCTGGCAGGAGGCGATAGAGGCTTACAGGCAGGCAATACGAATCAGGCCGGATTACGTTCAGGCACAGAATAACCTTGACGTTTGCCAAAAGGCGATAGAAGCCAATAAATAGACTCTAAGAATCAAGCCGGATAATCCGGCACGGTCAAAGATTAAACATCAGGCCCCAACAGAATCCGGCGTATCGTGAGGCAACGAGAACATGCTGCCGGGATTGACAGATTTGACGATTTCCGCTATAATCCGCAAAATGCTTGCGAAGGTATTCAATTCACCATGGTTAACGGCTGGCGTCGTTTCGGCAATCACGCTGGTGGTCTTTTGGCCAGTGCTCAGCGCTGACTTCGTGATGTGGGATGACGACATTATCATCTGCGAAAATCCAGCCGTCCACGGACTGAGTCTTGAGCGCATCGGCAGGATATTCATCGATGTCGATTCCATGATGCGTTACAATCCACTGACCCTGCTAAGCTGGAGTGCCACATACCAGTTCTTTGGCCTCGATCCCTTTTGGTATCACATGGCCAACTGGCTTCTGCACGGGGCAAACGCAATGCTGGTATTCTTTGTGGTGCGATGGCTGCTTTTGATAGGACCGGTTTCATGCGACGATGCTGCGGTACGACGGATCAACCTTGCTGCGGCAGCTGGGGCATTGCTTTGGTCGCTTCATCCGCTGCGGGTCGAGCCGGTGGCATGGTGTACCGACCGCACTTATTGCCAGGCGTTCTTCTTCCTGCTGCTATCGCTGATCTGTTATCTGCGGGCAAACGCACCTGAGGTGTTCTCACGACACAGGCGTCTGTACCTGACCGCAGCGGTTGTGCTGTATGGATTTTCGCTGCTGTCCTATGCAATAGGCATGACCTTCTTTGTCGTGCTTTTCATTCTGGATATCTATCCGCTGCGGCGATTCGGCGGCAGCAAAGGCTGGTGGCAGACACCCTCGGCCCGCCGCGCCCTGCTGGAGAAGCTGCCATTTGCCATCGCATCCGCCGCCATTGCGATTGTTACGGTATGCATCCGAATCGCCTCAGCAGGCGTCTGGCAAAAGCCGGTGGGTCTGGACCAGTTTGGGCTACTGGACCGCTTTATGCAGGCAATGTACATCTGGGCATATTACCTCTGGCGGCCCTTCTGGCCGTTTAACTTTTCGCCGGTTTACACAAAACTGGTGGAGTTCGACCCATGGTCGCTGCCCTTTATCGTTAGTACAGCGATTGTGATGGTCTTGGTCGTCCTGCTGATATTCCTGCGGCGACGCTGGCCGCTGGGGCTTGTTCTGGGGACATGCTATCTGGTGCTGCTGGTGCCGGTACTTGGCATTTTTGAGCATCCGCATTATTCAAGTGACCGCTACTCACTGATAGTTTCTGTTCTGTTCTCTGTGCTTGCGGCTTCTGTGCTTGCCAGCCCGCGAATGGCTGCTTGGCTCTGCAATGCCTTATTTGCGATCGTATTTGTTGTCATTGCCAGCCTTGGAACGTTAGCATTCAGGCAGACGCTTGTCTGGCACAACAGCGTAACACTCTTTGAGTACATGATCAGAACCCTCGGCAATGACCCTTATGTTGCTGATCCGCATTACCGCTTAGGCAGCTTCTTTCTCAAACAGGGCCGGATCAATGAAGCCATTTTGCATTTTGAGCAGGCAATTTTGATCTACCCGGATTATGCCGATACACACTATAATCTTGGTGTTGCTTACGGCCATCTGGGCCGCTGGCAGGAGGCGGTGGAGGCCTTCAAACAGGCGATACGGCTCAAGCCGGATGACGCCAAGGCGTACTATGCACTCGCCAATGTTTTTCTGTCTGAGGGAAATTTCGGCGAGGCGATACGCCACGTAAAACGCTCCCTTGAAATAGAACCGAATAATATCGGCGCAAAGAATAACCTGGCATGGATGCTTGCTGTTTGTTCCGACCCGGCGGTCCGGAATCCTTGCGAGGCGATTCGTCTTGCGCAGGAGACATGCGCTGCAACGAACTCCATGAATCCCGGTCTGCTTGATACACTTGGAGTCGCCTATGCCTCGGCCGGCAGATTCGCCGAGGCAATTGAGACCGCCAGGACTGCTTTGGCCCTTGTCGATACTGAAGACCATTCAAAGATCAAGGATGATATTCAGTATCATCTTACCTTTTATACTCAGGGCAAACCATATATCGAATCAGCACAAAAACATCCCGGTGACCCCAATAAACCGTAATTCACTTGCCCGATGGCCGTATCTTTACTTCTTGACAGCCGAGTTTTTTGCAAATATGCTGTCAATCTATGTCCGAATCTCTGAAAAAACCTGCGCTTATTTTTATCTGTTTTGCTTTAACGGCAAGCACTCTGCTGGTCTTTTGGCAGGTGCGTAATTTCGATTTTGTCAACCACGACGACGACATCTATGTATATAAAAATCCGCACGTTCTGAACGGCCTGACTTTTGAAGGTGTAATATCGGCTTTCACAAGCGGCCATGCAGCCAACTGGCATCCCCTGACATGGCTTTCCCTGATGCTTGATTGCCAGTTATTCGGTCCCAATCCCGGCCGGATGCACATAGTCAATGTGGTTCTGCATCTTGCCAATACCTTACTGTTGTTTGCGGTTCTCAGGAAAATGACCGGCTCCTTATGGCCGAGTGCGTTTGTTGCCGCCGCCTTTGCTCTGCATCCAATGCACGTCGAATCAGTCGCATGGATCACCGAACGCAAGGATGTGCTGAGTACTTTGTTCCTGCTGCTGACCCTGGCCGCTTATGCCGGATATGTCAAACGTCCGTCCGTCTTCAAGTATATAGTCTCGCTTATCCTTCTCGCGCTGGGTCTTATGGCCAAACCGATGCTGGTGACACTTCCGATTGTCCTGCTGCTTTTGGACTATTGGCCGCTGAATCGTCTTGATTCCCTGCCGGCAAAGGCCTCTGATCGCCAGCCCCGAAAACCCGCCCTTTCTCCTGACAGACGCGCGATTTGGTATAGGGTGCTGATCGAAAAAATCCCTTTCTTTGTTCTCACGGCCGTGTCAAGCGGTATTACGTTTATCGTCCAGCGGGCCGGTGGCGCAATGGAGTACAGCAAAGCTCCTGCTTTGCAGGATAGAGCCGCCAACGCGTTCTTGTCCTATGCAAAGTATATCGGTAAAATGTTCTGGCCTCAAAACCTCGCAGTGTTTTATCCATTTGACGCCGATGGTTTTCCGTTCTGGCAGATTGCGCTGTGTGCGATACTGGTGCTGGGCATATCCGTTTTCGTGATTCGCTTCGGGCAAACGCGAAAGTACCTGCCCGTGGGCTGGTTTTGGTTTGTGATCACACTGATACCCGTGATTGGATTGGTCCAGGTTGGCGAGCAGTCCTGTGCCGACCGCTATACCTATATCCCCTATATAGGCCTGTTCGTCATGATCGCATGGGGTCTGCCGGAGCTTCTTTCGAAATGGCCGTATCGAAATGCCGCCCTCGGCGTCACCGCGGCCCTTGTGCTGACAGCTCTGGGACTGGTGGCATACCGGCAAACAGGCTATTGGAATAACAGCATAGCCCTTTTTTCTCACACCCTCGATGTCACGCAAAATAATTATGTTGCGTACAATGGTCTTGGCGCTGCATACAGTAATCTTGGCCGATGGCAGGAGGCGATAGAGGTTCTTGGCAAGGCCATAAGAATCGAGCCGGATTACGGTGAGGCGTATACTAATCTTGGCGACTCCTATAAAGGTCTTGGCCGCTGGCAGGAGGCGATAGAGGCCTATAAGCAGGCACTAAAAATCAAACCGGATTACGCCGTGGCGTATAATAATCTCGGCACTATTTACGGCCATGTTGGCCGCTGGCAGGAGGCGATAGAGGCCTTTAAGCAAGCAGTACAATTCAAGCCGGATCACGCCGTGGCGCCGAATAATCTTGGTATTGCTTACAGCAACCTGGGCCGCTGGCAGGAGGCGATAGAATCCTATCAGCAGGCCATCCGAATCAGGCCGGAGTATGCCGAGGCACACTATAATCTTGGCAATGCTTACGCCAATCTGGGCCGCTGGCAGGAGGCGGTGGAGGCCTTCAACCAGGCGATACGGCTCAAGCCGGACGACGCCAAGGCGCACTATGCAATCGCCAATGTTTTTCTATCTGAAGGAAATTTTGGCGAGGCGATACGCCATATAAAACGCTACCTTGAAATAGAACCGAATAATATCGGCGCAAAGAATAACCTGGCGTGGATGCTTGCTGCTTGTTCCGACCCGGCGGTCCGGAATCCTTCCGAGGCAATTCGTCTTGCACAGGAGACATGCGCTGCAACGAACTCCATGAATCCCGGTCTGCTTGATACACTTGGAGTCGCCTATGCCTCGGCCGGCAGATTCGCCGAGGCAATTGAGACCGCCAGGACTGCTTTGGCACTTGTCGATACTGAAGACCATTCAAAGATCAAGGATGATATTCAGTATCATCTTACCTTTTATACTCAGGGCAAACCATATATCGAATCAGCACAAAAACGTCCCGGCGACCCCAACAAACCTTAGCTCACTTGCCTGATAGCCCGCTTTTCGCTTCTTGACAGCCGAGTTTTTTGTAAATACACTGTCAATCTATGTTCGAGTCTCTGAAAAAACCTGCGATGATTTTTATCTGTTTTGCTTTAACGGCAAGCACGCTGCTGGTCTTCTGGCAGGTGCGTACGTTTGATTTCGTCAACTATGATGATGATGAATATGTCTATAACAACCAACACGTTTCAGGCGGACTGACTCCAGAGAACATCCTTTCAGCTTTTACAACTGCGCCGAGCGGCGGTAACTGGCTGCCGCTGACATGGCTCTCCCTGATGCTCGATTGTCATCTGTTCGGCCTTCATCCCGGCCGGATGCATTTGGTCAATGTGGTTTTTCATCTGGTTAATACCTTACTGCTCTTTGCGGTTCTTAAGAAAATGACCGGCTCCTTATGGCCGAGTGCATTTGTTGCCGCCGCCTTCGCCCTCCATCCAATGCACGTCGAATCGGTCGCATGGATTACAGAACGCAAGGATGTGCTGAGTACCTTTTTTTTGCTGCTGACTCTGGCCGCTTACGCCGGATATGTTAAACGCCCGTCCATCTTTAAGTATATAGCCTCGCTTATCCTTTTCGCGCTGGGTCTGATGTCCAAGCCGATGCTGGTGACGCTGCCGATTGTCCTGCTGCTTTTGGATTATTGGCCGCTGAATCGTCTTGATTCCCTGCCGGCAAAGACCTCTGGTCGCCAGCCCCGAAAACCCGCTTTTTCTCCTGACAGACGCGCGATTTGGTATAGGATGCTGATCGAAAAAATTCCATTCTTTATTCTGGCGGCCGTGTCAAGCGGTATTACCTTTATCTTTCAAAAAGCCGGCGGCGGAATGATGGATGTTACTGTTCGTCCTTTGGAAAGCAGGGTTGCCAATGTCTTTCTGTCTTACTCACGATATCTGGGTAAACTTTTCTGGCCGCAAAATCTTGCGGTATTTTATCCTTTTGACGCTTACCGTTTTTCGTTCCGGCAGATTGCGCTGTGTGCTTTGCTGGTGTTCGGTATATCCGTTTTAGTGATTTGTCTGAGGCGAACACAAAGGTATTTACTGGTCGGCTGGTTCTGGTTTGTCGGAACACTTATTCCGGTTACAGGCATTATTCAAAGCGGTGCCCAGGCATACGCCGACCGCTATACCTATATTCCCTACATCGGATTATTTATCATGGCTGCGTGGGGATTGCCGGAACTGTGTTCGAAATGGCCGTATCGAAAAGCCGCCCTCGGCATCACAGCGGCCCTTGTGCTGACGGCTCTGGGACTTGCGGCATACCGACAGACAGGCTATTGGAATAACAGTATTGTACTTTTCTCTCACACCAACGAAGTCACGAAAAATAATTTTATTGCGAACAATAATCTGGGTGCTGCTTACAGCCATCTTTGTCGATGGCAGGAAGCGGTAGAGGCCTTTAAGCAAGCGATACAATTCAAGTCGGATTTCGCCGAGGCATACTACAATCTTGGCGTTGCTTACAGCAACCTTGGCCGCTGGCAGGAGGCGATGGAGGCCTGCAGGCAGGCAATACAATTCAGGGCGGAATACGCCGAGGCTCACAATAATCTTGGCAATGCCTACGCCAATTTTGGCCGCTGGCAGGAAACAATAGAGGCCTACAGCCATGCGATACAAATCAAGCCGGATTTCGCCGAGGCATACTATAATCTTGGGAACACTTACGTCAATCTGGGCCGCTATCAGGAGGCGATAGAGGCGTACAGGCAGGCGATACGTCTCAAACCGGATTACGCCAAGGCACATTACGATCTCGCCAATGCTCTCCTGTCTGAGGGGAATTTCAGCGAGGCGATAAGCTACATAAAACGCTCCCTCGAAATACAGCCGGACGATTTTGGCATAAAGAATAACCTGGCGTGGATGCTTGCTGTTTGCCCCGACCCGGCGGTCCGGAATCCCTCCGAGGCGATTCGTCTTGCTCAGGAGGCATGCACCGCAACGAACTCAATGAACCCCAGTCTGCTTGACACACTTGGAGTCGCCTATGCCTCGGCCGGCAGATTCGCCGAGGCAATTGAGACCGCCAGGACAGCTCTGACCCTTGTCGATGCTGCGGAACGTTCCACACTCAAGGATGACATCCTGTATCATCTTGCCTTTTATACTCAGGGCAAACCATATATCGAATCAGCACAAAAACGTCCCGGCGACCCCAACAAACCGTAGCTCACTTGCCTGATAGCCCGCTTTTCGCTTCTTGACAGCCGGGTTTTTTGCAAATACACTGTCAATCTATGTTCGAGTCTCTGAAAAAACCTGCAACTATTTTTATCTGTTTTGCTCTAACGGCAAGCACGCTGCTGGTCTTCTGGCAAGTGCGTACGTTTGATTTTGTCAGTTATGATGATGATGACTATGTCTATAACAACCAACACGTTTCAGGCGGGTTGACCGCAGAAAATATCCGCTGGGCATTCACCTCAGGCAAAGCTGCCAACTGGCATCCCCTGACATGGCTTTCCCTGATGCTCGATTGCCAGATGTTCGGCGTCAATCCCGGCCGGACGCACCTGGTCAATGTGTTTCTTCATCTTATCAATACCTTGCTGCTCTTTGCGGTTTTTAGGAAAATGACCGGCTCCTTATGGCCGAGTGCGTTTGTTGCCGCCGCCTTTGCCCTGCATCCGATGCACGTCGAATCAGTCGTATGGGTCACCGAACGCAAGGATGTGCTGAGTACCTTGTTCCTGCTGCTGACGCTGGCCGCTTATGCCGGATATATCAAACGCCCGTCCGTCTTTAAGTATATAGCCTCGCTTATCCTTTTCGCGCTGGGTCTGATGTCCAAACCGATGCTGGTGACGCTGCCGATTGTCCTGCTGCTTTTGGACTATTGGCCGCTGAATCGTCTTGATTCCATGCCGGCAAAGACCTCTGGTCGCCAGCCCCGAAAACCCGCCCTTTCTCCTGACAGACGCGCGCTTTGGTATAGGATAGGGATCGAAAAAATCCCTTTCTTTGCTCTTGCGGCTCTATCAAGCGGTATTACGTTCATTGTTCAGCGGGCCGGCGGCGCAATGATAGATGTTACTGTTCTTCCTTTGCAAGACAGGGTTGCAAATATTTTCCTGTCTTACTCACGCTATATGGGTAAATTGTTTTGGCCGCAAAATCTTGCGGTATTTTATCCTTTTGACGCTTACCGTTTTTCGTTCCTGCAGATTGCACTGTGTGCGATACTGCTGCTGAGTATATCCGTTTTTGTGATTCGTTTTGGGCGAACACAAAGGTATTTACCGGTGGGCTGGTTGTGGTTTGTGATCACACTGATACCCGTCATAGGATTAGTTCAGGTTGGCAGCCAGGCTTTTGCCGACCGTTATACCTATATACCCTATATCGGTCTTTTCGTCATGATTGCCTGGGGCCTGCCGGAACTGTGTTCGAAATGGCCGCAGCGAAATGCCGCCCTCGGCGTCACCGCGGCCTTTGTGCTGACGGCTCTGGGACTGGCGGCATACCGACAGGCAGGCTATTGGAATAACAGCATCGCCCTTTTTTCTCACGCCACCGAAGTCACGCAAAATAATTATCGGATATTTAATCATCTTGGCGTCGCTTACGGCAATCTTAATCGATGGCCGGAGGCGAGAGAGGCCTTTCAGCAATCCATACGAATCAAGCCGGATTTCGCCGAGGCATACAGTAATCTTGGTAATGCTTACAGCTATCTGGACCGAAATCAAGAGGCGATAGAGGCCTGTAAGCAAGCGATACAACTCAAACCGGATTTCGCCGAGGCGCCGAATAATCTTGGTAATGCCTACCTCAATCTGGGCCGCTATCCGGAGGCGATTGAGGCCTACAGGCAGGCGATACGGCTCAAGCCTGATTGTGCCGATACACACTATAATCTTGGTATTGTTTACGGTTGTCTTGGACTCTGGCCGGAGGCGATAGAGGCTTACGGGCAGGCGATACGAATCAAACCGAATTACTCGGAGGCACACAATAATCTTGGCAATGCTTACCTCCATCTTGGCCGCTGGCAGGAGGCGGTAGAGCCTTGTACGCAATCCATACGAATCAGGCCGGATTTTGCCGAAGCACACTATAATCTTGGCAATGCTTACGCTAATCTTGGCCGCTGGCAGGAGGCGGTAGAGGCTTACAGGCAGGCAATACGAATCAGGCCGGATTACCCCGAGGCACACAAGAATCTTGGCATTTGCCAAAAAGCGATAGAAGCCGCCAATCAACCCCGCGAATAAAAGTGCGATTGAACGTCATCTCCTCTTTTATAAATAGGGACAGCCATTTATAACAACTCTTTGTCAGGCCGGAGGATAAGGCTCTGCCGGCGTGTACCTTGAGTAGCAGTCTGAATACGATACAGCAGAACAGGGTCGGGAATCCGGCGACTCTGTTCTCTTACGGCTGGAAGCCGGAAAGCGAAAAACGCAATCTTCAAAATCAGTCCTTACCCCAAACTTTGGACGATAATCATCTTTTCGATTCCTTTCTATCCATCCGACGCCGCGGAAGGCGGCCCTCGGAAATGTTAAGGCGAAATTTCACTTTTCAAAAGAGAGATTTCTTCCAATACAACTCCCGTCTCATCGACCAGTCGAAAGGTCACCCGGGGGTCGGTGACCTGCGTATTGAACGCGAACTCACCGAAGGCCTTGATGTTCGTTTGTCCGAAAAGCTGTGAAGCGACGCCCTTTTTCGCCGATGCCGGCGGGCCTTTCATTCCGCCCAGCGCGCCAACCTCGAATTCATAAAAATGATAGCCCGAAGGACGCGGAATCTTAAATCCCCTGGCGCCGTGACGATCACCGGTTATCAGCAGCACGCCGGGAATATGATTTTTCTCAATAAACGAAAAGAGACTATCTCGACCGTTCGGGTCCCACACCCCCCACGAATCTTTTCCGTTAGAAATAGAATCGCTCCACATCGTCCCGCTGCTGATAATAACGAATGGGCCTTTGCACTGGAGCAGTTGCTGTTTGAGCCAATCGGTCTGCTTATCTCCGAGAAAGGCATTCGGCTGGCCCGGCGTTTTCTTCCGCAGCGAACGGGTATCCAGTATAATCATATCCGCCGGCCCGATGCGGGTGCGGAAATAAATCCCTTCGCCGTCGGCGCCCGCCGCCGGATTATTCCAATTCTGAATCCAAACTTCACGCACCGCCCGGACGTCCTCGGCGGTAAATCCGGCGGGAATACCTGATAGATCATTGTCGAAATAATCGTGGTCATCCCATGCGGCGTAAATCGGCACGGCGGCGGCCAACGCCTGCCATGCAGGCGACAAATCACGCAACAAATAATCGCTACGATGCAAACCGGTTTGGTTGTTGCGGTCATCAACCGCCGAATCTCCGATCAGTACCATCGCTTGATTATGACGCTGCCGGACCTGCCGGAGCAGGTGAATGTTATGAACCCCGGACTTGTGAAAATCAGCCCCAAAGGCAAATTGGAAGGTCCCCTTGCTGTCATACGATGGAAAGGTGGTGAACGTGGTTTTCTGTTCCAGCTCCAGAAGTCGACCGTCAATAAAAATCTGATACGAATACTCCGTTGCCGGTTTCAATCCGGTCAGCGGCACTACGGCCGTCAAGTCCGTATCCGCCAAACTGGAAACGGGACCAAATTCTTTTGTGCCCGCCGGCCCCGTCACTTTGACGACCACGCCTGCCGGCTTAACCGTGCGTATCCAGACCGACGCCTGCTCAGGGCCGACATTGCCCAGCAGCGGACCGCCAAGATGGTTGACGCCATACTTCACGGCGGCGGCCTGCAGCGCGGAATTGCCGGCAAAACAGACTTTTTTGTCGGCCTCAAAACCCTCCCTTGCCGCTGCGAAGAAACCGCGAACCGATTCGGGCTGCACGCTGTAACTGTTAAGCAGGTCCATGTCGATCTCGGGAGTACCGCGATGTGCCTGGCCCAGAGTGACATCAATCGCGGGGGCGGCAGCGGCGTTTTTTTCAACTGACGCCGTCTGGTCGGCCGATTTATTTGGATCCGCGTTTTTCGGTTTCCTGGCGGCATAGCCTGTGCATCCGAACAGAATCAGGCAAGCCGCACAGACGGCACACAGCAATTTTCGATATATTTTCAGGACATTTTCCTTTCCTGTTTCAAAATTCATAGAGGGGCCCGCCGCTCAAGCCTCTGTGCTTGAGGCAAAACCGCAATCCGATTAAGTATTCAAAGACCAATAAATCCCAGGCAGGGGCTTTATCGTTCTTCGATATGGGCCTTCTCTTTTTGAGCATCGAGAAACTGTTCGAGAGCCTTTTCCTGTGCCTGTCGAACCGATTCCTGAATGATGACTTCTCGTACCTGTCGGTTTAATCAACCATGTGGAAGGGTTTTGCATAAGTATTTCCATATAAAAGATTTTAAAACGTATCTGTTCCTATTATATGGAAAATCCATGCCAAACACAAGGGTCACAGAGTATAGCCAAATGCTGAACGAAACATCCGATGTTCGTCAGCTCATTTAAGAGATAGAACAGTCTTAATCCAATTTTTGGATTTAATTTAAGAAACTTTTGGCTACATCGACTGCCGATGCGGCATCAGCAGCATAGCCATCGGCGCCGATTTTACTGGCATAAATCTGCGTTACCGGCGCCCCGCCAATCATAATCTTGCAGTCCAGTCCCGCCTGACGGATTGCCGCAATGGTCTTGTCCATCGCCGGCATGGTTGTCGTCAACAAGGCACTGAGTCCCACAATCTGTGCGTTGCTTGCCTTGATTTTCTCGACAAACACATCCGGCTTTACATCAACACCTATATCCTCCACATGAAAGCCTGCTCCTTTGAGCATCATGACCACCAGATTCTTTCCGATATCATGCAGGTCCCCCTGGACTGTACCCACCAATGCCTTGGCCAGAGGAGCGACCCCGGCCGCCGCCAGTTTAGGTTCGAGAACCTCCATCGCCATCTTCATGGCCCTCGCCGAAATTAAGACCTCCGGGATGTAAACCTCGTTGGCTTTAAAACGAACTCCGACAACCCCCATTCCCGCAATCAAGCCGTCTTCAAGGACTTGCTTGGGGCCAATGCCTTCGCCGAGTGCTTCTTTGGTAAGCCGAACGGACTCTGCCTGGTTTCCCTTAATCACCGCATTTGCCAATGCCTGTAAGTCTGCCATGTTCATCTCCTGAATTTGTCTGGTTATTGTTTTCGCTTTTCTCCCTGACGATACATTTCTCAAAAGCATCTCTGAGCTGCTGCTTTTCAATTTTCCATCCAATGACCGTAAATGCGGTCTGCGTTTCGAACGTTCCACGGGAAGGCTTTTCCGTCACACGATCCCCTGCCATTTCGACAAAACACGAACCGCCTTCAAATCCAACATCTCCCTTGAATCGCAGAATATGGGTTTTGAATGAATCTATTGTTTTATAGAACATTTCTTTATCCACCGGAAAATCTGTTGTGACAGAAATCGCCGGTATTTCCTGGGGCGGGCACGACAACAGCGGCAGGTTATGACTCTGATGTCTGAGGCTCTTGAGGAAACGGAGATCTATGTTTCCAAATTGTACCGGCAGAATGCCGGCGGATGGATTGAGTTCTTTGAGAATTGCGGTAACCTGCTGGATTTCTCTGTCAGATAATTGATCCGTCTTATTGATGACCAGCCCATCGGCCCATCGAACCTGGGACATGGCCGCTTTCAAAAAGGCCGCGGTTTTAATAAAGTTTACCCCATCGACAATACAGAGATTGGCCTGAATTTGAAATTCCGCCTGTAAGACTGATTCACAAAGCAATTGTTCAAGGTCGCTTGTCTCCGCAATGCCGGTCGCTTCGATCAAGACAACCTCCGGTCTCAACAATCGGATTTCCTGAAAGATTCGAAGAAAATCCGTTTTGGTACAAATACAAAAGAGACTTCCCTTGTTGATTTCATATTTGGAATATGCTCCCGGTTCCACAAGCTGGCCGTCGATGCTTATTTTCCCGAATTCATTGATCACCAGTGCGATCTTTTTGTCGGCAAAAACAGGGGAACGCAGCAGGCAATTGAGCGCCGTCGTCTTTCCTGCGCCCAGAAAGCCGGTCAATAACCATACGTCAATCGGTTTTTTTATATGTTCTTGAGCCATTCCTTAATGACCACCACTTCAGGAACCTGTTTAAGGGATTTCAATTGATACTGGGCCATTACGACAGCCGGAGTCTGGCCGGGAGTAACGCCGTACGAATAAATCGTATCCGGATCATTGATCGTCTCAATCTGAACTTCAGCGCCTAACTCCTGAACAGCCTGCGCAATCCGTTCCCGGACCATCGCGGTCTTTTCATCACCGCCGTCCAGGACATATAATGAAGCTTTCTTTTGATGTATCCGCATCCGGAATTTTTCGTTAATTCGCTTCTGTATTGCCGCAATCAGTTCATCACGGGGAGGAATTCTGGAGACAAAGGTGATCTGGCCGTCAATACAAATGGTCGGGACGTTTCTGACCATTAAAGAAGCCATAAAAACAATGGATTCCCTGTATTTAATCTTGTGTTCCCGCCATTCCACGATTCCCTCAAATTCCGGAACCACTTTCTTGACTGCATCGACCATGTATTGACAGGGTGCGCAGGCCTCAGAATCCAGGGTAATAATATCCACGATTACTTTGTCGGCCTGCCCGTATTCCTTCAGATTCAGCCTGTCGTCTTCGTCACTCCTGGCGGCCATGGTCATTACCACCTGCCGTTTATAGGAATCTCGAACCACAGGAGCAATCGCTTCCAGGTTTTTAATCGGAGTATCATAGGGCAGGTCACAACCCGGAGCCAGAATAAATCCCTTCTGCCCCGCCACTTCCATACAGGCAATGGCGTTTTTCTGGGCATCAATTTCATCCCCCAGAAGCAGGACACTGGTTAACTGAAGATTGCCGCCAAAACTGATATTTTTCGTCAGGCATTCGTCACGGACATAATCCAATGGAATATTTTCATCGACCGAAATATTGTCCGGCCTGCAGCCGCACATGACAGGAATATTCTGCTGGGCATGCCCGCAAACAAAGAAGGAACTTAAAGCTCCCTGCTGACGAATCGACTCAAATATTCGTGTGACGCACGGAGTGACAAATTCCGCAAACTGTTGGGGTCCTATCTGGCTGGTCATGGGATCGACCATCGCGATAACGTCACAGCCCGCTTCAATATAATACCGGCTCATGGATTGGCTGACCTGGCCGCTAAAGTCCAGCAGCTTTTTTATATAGGAAGACTCATCAAACATCTGCATAAATAAATCCGTCCCCAGCAGATGAAGCGCCAGCGTAAACGGCCCGGTTATCAGTCCATACAAAGCAATATCCGGATGCTCATGACGCAATTGCCTGGCAGCGTCGAGAGCAATTTTAATCCTGCCCTGATCGGCGGCGGGGATTTGCAACTGCTCCAGTTTGGTGCCGTTGGATAGCGGATGATTGACCACGGCCGGTGGATTATTACTGGCCCATTTCAGATCACAACCCAGCACTTCGGCTTCCACCTGAAGATCAAATAATACTGGAATCCCGTCCGGCCTGTAACGCCGGATTGCTTCCCGGACTCCCTTGACAATGAATTCCGATGATTTAAGATAATCTTGGGCGTTTATTTTCAGTAAAGCCCCGCCATGACAGCCGACAAATGGCACCCAAGGCACATAATCCGTCGGTTCACAACGAAACGCTTTTTTAACCCTTTCTTTTCCTGTCACTTCAATTCTCCTGGAAATAGATATCTTCTCTTTAAAAACCGCCATGACTATACCAGCTACCAGAATATTTTACTTGCTCAATACTGCTTATATATGGTACTATATTGCTAATAATGAAAAGACATACTTGTATTCAAGTGAATGTGCCGTTTTTTTTGTATTGATATGGGCTTATTTGATAATCAATGCTTCGTGTTTTACTAAACATAATACTATATTATTGAATGTCCGAAGGATTTCATGTTTGTATCCAAAACAGATACATTAAAAACTTTAATCAGAGCAGAGCAGTTCCGGAAGATAGAAATGGCTTTTCGGGCACATTTTGATCTATCCCTGGAAACTATTGACCTGGGTGGAAAGCAGATTCCGTCGCATTGTTCCAGCGATTGCCAGCCCGACTTTTGCAAACTGCTGTGCAGCACCAAAACAGGAGAAAAACGCTGCATCCAGGACCGCATTCGAAGCCTGCGTATGGCCTTTGAAACCGGTCAGCCTTACAGCACGCTTTGTCATGCAGGGATTATATTCAGTTGCGTACCAATCATGAATAATGAAATTCCGTTTGGAGGAATCTTCCTGGGAAAATGTCTCTCGGAACCGTTTGGTCCGGCCATCGAGGAAGACCTGAAGAAAAGACTGCTGGGGCTTCGTATTCAGAAAAACGCCCTTATTGGGGCCACGAGGAATCTGCCTGTTCTCAGTGCGCGGTATATCCATGAGGCCATTGAATTTTTATTTATTATGCTCTACGACACCACGGGGCTGGATCCGCGTGTCATCCAGTGGAAACAGCAGAAAACACTCCAGCAGTCACGCATCGGGGAAATCATTCATCAGCAGAAAGTAACGGACCAGCCTGAGAAGTACCCCTTCCATCGGGAGCAGGAATTGCTCGCCAAGGTCAAGATCGGGGATAAAACCGGGGCCAGGGAGATACTGAATCTGATCCTGGGTAATATTTTATTCCGCAATCCGGGACAATTAAACATTTTAAAGGTCCGGCTGGTGGAATTACTCAGCATCCTGAGCCGTTCCGCCTCGGAGTCCGGGGTGGATTCGGATATTCTCCTGGAAAAAAATTCGGATTATATCAACCGGGTGATTACCTTGGAAACGCAGGAAGATATTTGTGTCTGGATCAGTCGGGCGCTGGATGACTTTATTGACAGTGTCTATCAACTGCAAAAATCACAAAAAGATACCCGGTTAAAACCCGTGCTGGACTATCTGCAAAAAAACCATAAATACAAAATATCCCTCGACATGATTGCCAAGGCTGCTCACTTGAGCGTTTCGCGATTGTGTCATCTCTTTAAGGAAGAGTTCAACTCCACTGTCTTCGATTATCTGACGGGGCTTAGAATCAACCGGACCAAACATCTTCTTTTATCCACAGACAAGACCTGTATGGAAATCTGTTTTGATTCGGGCTTTAACAATTTGAGCTATTTCAACAGAACTTTCAAACAGCGGGCAGGTATGACGCCCACTCAATTTCGAAACCAGACTAAGAGCCTCTAAGGAGTAAACATCATGTTAAACCAGGCATCGAAGGAATCGGAAAAATACTTGAATTCTGCAATTAAACATGATCAGGCTTTATTGATTGATCAGAACTTAACTTCAGTTGATATGCTGACATCAGCTTTTTCAGTTCCTGTTTCATATCGCTGATTATTTTCTCATACCTGGGATTATGGTATTCGCTTTTCATTTCGAGCGGGTCTTTTTGCAGGTCATAAAATTCCCATTCGCCCCTCGTGTAAAATTCAATCAGCTTATAACGTTCGTTTCGCACACCACGGTGAGCGGCAACCGCATGTACCTTCTCTCCATAATAGGTATAAAGGATACTCTTTCGCCAATCTTTTGGGGACTTGCCTTTCAGCAGAGGCACCAGTGATGCCCCCTGGACTTGCTGAGGAATCTCGATTCCGGCCGCTTCAAGGATGGTCGGGGCATAATCGATATTCTGAACCATTTCCCTGCGGCGAGTGCCGGGCGCTGCGACGTTCGGCCATTTAATGATCAATGGACTTCGCAGCGACTCCTCATACATCCATCGCTTGTCGTACCAGCCGTGCTCACCGTTATAAAAACCCTGGTCCGAGCTGTAGATGACAATCGTATCCTTTTCAAGGTCGTTTTTCCTGAGGTAATCGAGTACCCTGCCGACATTTTCATCCATGGCCTTGACGCACCTGATATAATCTTTCATGTAGGCCTGGTACTTCCAGCGAAGCAAATCTCTGCCCTCCAGGTTTTTGGCCCTGAATTTTTCATTGCGCGGGACATAATATTCGTCCCATGCTTTTTTCTGTTCCGGAGTCATTCGCACGAATTCATCAAATGTCGATGGATCCATGGATTTTGATTTTGGAGCCGCTTGCTGTTTCTTCTCTGACAATGTCGCTGCAACCGGCAGCGTAACTTTTAAATCGGTTGCCATATTCATATGGTCGCGAATCGTCATTTCCTGCAGCCGTGCAGCTTCTGTTCGTCCCTCGTAGTCATCATAAAGATTTTCAGGTTCGGGCACATCGACTTCGTCAAGTAAATTGAAATGTCTTGGATGAGGCATCCATGTCCGGTGAGGGGCTTTGTGCCAACTGCAAAGGAAGAACGGTCTGGACTTATCCCGTTTCTTGTCGAGCCATTCAAGGGTCATATCACCAATCAGGTCCGAACAGTACCCCTGCTTTCTGACTAACTCGGTGAATCCTTTAGAAATAAAATCGGGATTGTAATACTTCCCCTGATCAGGCAGGATGCTATAGTCATCAAAGCCGGTCGGCAAAGATACTAAATGCCATTTGCCAATGACTGCGGTCTGATAGTTCGCTTTTTGCAGTTCCTTCGCGACGGTCCATTGCTCGGAGTTGAACGTGTCGCTGTTTGTCTTGAAGCC
>Ga0194127_10002625_pt1 | contig 24056 bp, 23 predicted proteins | sample TA2KigC100mmetaG_FD_148624 | JGI IMG/M metagenome (GOLD analysis project Ga0194127, IMG submission 148624) | Freshwater microbial communities from Lake Tanganyika, Tanzania - TA2015036 Kigoma Deep Cast 100m | ecosystem: Environmental > Aquatic > Freshwater > Lake | place: Tanzania: Lake...
CCCCGCTGCGCGCGCATCGCCCTGGCATTGGTCGCGATGGTGATGCGTGTGCAAGATGGCTGCCACGCGGCCGACGCCGATCTCGCCCAGGTGATCGAGCGCCGCGCCGCTGCCGAAGTCAATGAGAACCGCCTCGCCTCCCTCCACCACCGCGTAGACGTCGCAGATGTCCGCGAAGCGGTAGAGATGATCGGAGAGACGCTGCCAGTGGGGTGATGCATTCATGAGATGACCTCCTTCGATTCCTGAAACGCTGCGCGTAACTCTTGCACCGATTCGCCCTGAAACGTGATCACATCGCGCAGGTTGATCACCTCGCTGTGGAAGATCTCCACTTCGTCGTCGTACTCAACCCGGCCCAGGTATCCCCGGTATTCCATCATGGCTCAACTCCTGCCCCCTGCAAGAAACGCCGCACCGATTTAACTGCCCTCTTGTCCGTAACTCGCTTTGGCCGTGACGTGCTGGCGAAAAGTGTATTCCCTGCCCACACATCCATCTTCTGCACGTTCACCCGATCTGCACCGGCCTGCCCTCGGCTGCGCTGCGATAGAGCGCGTCGAGGATCTCCATCACGCGCACGCCTTCTTCGGCGGCGGCGATATGCGCCGCGCCGGTCACGATGCTGTCCACGAAGTGATACATCGGCTTGGGCGCGGGCCGCGCCGGGCCGTGCAGGTTCATGTTGTAATGCGAGCCGTTGCGCTCCAGGTAGATCTCGGGCTAGGGGGTGTAGCCTTCCTGCGTGTTGCGCTGCACCAACCCGGCCTTTGTGCCGTACAGCCGGGTCTCCATCAGCTCGCGCTCGCTGATGTTGGCGGCCCACGACGCTTCCACCACCAACGAAGCGCCGTTGTCGAAAGTGATCATCCCGGCCGCCAGGTCCTCCACGTCGTAGGTCGCGCCCCGCTGCGCGGCCAACTCCGACGCGATGTGATTGTAGGTCCGGCCCAACACCCACACCGGTTTGGGGTAGCCCATCAGCCAAAGCGCCAGGTCGAGCCGGTGCACGCCCAGGTCAATCAGCGGCCCGCCGCCCGAAAGCGCCTTCTGCCCGAACCAGCCGCCGAAACCGGGCAGACCGCGACGCCGATGCCAGATCGTGCGACCGAAGTAGATGTCGCCCACCAGCCCGGCGTCCACCTCGGCCTTCAGCGCGAAGCTCTGGTCGGTGAAGCGCCACGAGAAGTTGATCATCAGCCGCTTGCCGGCTGCCTGCGCCGCGGCGAGCATCTCGCGCGCCTCGGCTGCGTTCATCGCCATCGGCTTCTCGCACAGCACATGACAGCCCGCCGCGAGCGCCGCCAGGGTCAGGTCGCGATGGTGCTTGTTGGGCGTGACGATGCTGACGACATCGAGCTTTTCGGCCGCCAGCAGCGCCTCGCCGGAGGGATAGCGCCGGGCAACGCTGAATTTGTCGCCGATCTCTTGCAGACGCGCGGCATCAGGATCGGCGACCGCGACGACCTCGGCCTGGGGATGGGTTTGATAGCCGGCGATGTGGTGCCGGCCCATCCCCAGGCCGATCACGCCGATGCGGAGTTTGGTCATGGGTTGACTGTCCTCGTTGATGACGTGAAACGTTCCGCGTGAAACTTGAGGGCAGCGTCACGTCTCACGTTTCGCGCTTCACGCACTGATCGTCACCGGCTCCAGCGGCGTCTTGGCGTTCGGCGCGAGTTTCAGGTCGCGGAAGCCGACTACCGGCACCGGCGCAGCCCACCGCACGGCGTTGGCGATCACCTGTCGGACTTCCGCCTGATAGTAGATCGGGAAGGTCTCGTGGCCGGGCGAGAAGTAGAACACCTTGCCGCGGCCGCGGTAGAACGCGCATCCGCTGCGGAAGACCTCGCCGCCCGGATACCAGGAGATGAAGATCAACTCATCGGGCTGGGGGATGTCGAAGAACTCGCCGTACATCTCGGTATGGGGAATCTCGAAGTAGGGCCCGAGGCCCCGGACGATGGGATGGCCAGGCGCGGTGACCCACACGCGCTCTTTTTCGCCGATCTCCCGCCAGATGAGGGAGCAGTTCGTGCCCATCAGCCGGCGGAAAATCTTGGAGAAGTGACCCGAGTGCAGGACGATCAAGCCCATCCCCTCCAGCACGGCCGCCTGCACCTTGTCCACGATGTCGTCGCGCACGTCGCGGTGCGCCATGTGACCCCACCAGATCAACACATCGGTGTTGGCCACCACCTGGTCGGTCAGGCCATGCTCTGGCTCGTCCAGGGTGGCGGTGCGCACCTCGAGGCCAGGCTGGCCGGCCAACCCCTCGGCGATCGCACCGTGGATGCCCTGTGGGTAGACCGCCGCGATGGCGGCGTCGCGCTTCTCGTGGCGCCCCTCGTTCCAGACGGTCACGCGAATGTTGCTCATGGATAGCTCCTTGTGTCGTTGAATTGGCCGGTATGGATCGGCAAATAGCAAATTCGTCACCCTCCAAGCTCTACAGCCCGCTTCCGGTAGTACAGATAATCCTGGTAACTTACCTCTTCGGGTACGCCGTGGTCGCAGGTGGGCGTGTAGCCGCCGCGTGCGCGCATGGCAGGCAGGATGTACTCCAGGTGGGCGTCAATCGCCTCGCGACCCTGGGCGAGCACGCGCTTGTCAATCCCGCCAAAGATCGCCAGATTCGGATACTGCCGGCCGATCTCGACCACGTCGCAGCCAGCGGCGACTTCGAAGGGGCTCATGACGTCCATGCCGATGGCCTCGATGTATAGCGGGATCGTCGGAGCGGCGTAGCCGTCGGTGTCTATCTGGACATAGAGGTGACGCGTGCTGTCAAGCTGGCGGGCCTTGACGTTGGCGACGAGCTGCTGATAGTAGGGGAACAGAAACTCCTTCATCATCCGGGGCGAGATGAGCGGGCCGTGGTTGTAGCAGATGTCCTCAGCGAGGTACATCTCGTCGAAGGTGACATATTCCTGGTGGTGGGCGGTTACTTCGTCGGCCAGCGCGAACCAGGTCTGCATGGCCGTGTGGATCAGCTCGGGCATGTCGTAGAAGGCGTACAGCAGATTCGCCGGCCCGATCAGGCTGCGCAGATACATGTAGCCGCCGATCAGGTTCTGCGAGATCATCATGCCTTCCGCAGCCAGGGCTTGCGCCTGCGCCATGCGTTGCGGCAGATCGTCGAAACGGCCGGCCGCGTGCGGGTCGAGCCGCCAGGCGATCTGCTCCTCCCAAGTTCGCCGATCCTTCACCGGGTGATCCACGTATTCCGGCATGAAGCCGCTGCGCCGGCCCTTGAAGTAGAGCACATGCCGACCGGCGAAGTCCTGGACAAGCTCGTAATCCCCGCGATCGTCCAGGACGACGGTATCGAAGACGGGAACCAGGGCAGCCTCGCACCAGCCCAGTTGACCCAACCGGTGGATCGCGACCGGGTCGTAGTCGAACAACTCCGCGAGCGGCGTATCCTGGGGCATGCCCTGTTCCCGCCAACGATCCAGACAGTAGTAACCGAACTCGCGCTTGACAAAGGGGATGCCGGGAGTGATTGCGTAGGTATCGCGAAGCCTGCGCATAGCTTCGCTCATCCGCTCGCGCGGCACAGGAGCATGAGTGCCCATTTTCGATTTTTGATTTGCGATCTCCGATTGCGGATTTGCGATTGCCGATTGCGGATTTGTCATTTGCCATCCACCATCCACTATCTAGCATTTGCTATTTGCTATCTGCAATTTGCAAACTTGCAGTTCCCTACGGCAGCCGCCAATACTGCAAGTTCGGCGGGCCGAAGGCCGGATACTCGAACGTGACTCCTGTCTTCACCAGCACCGTGCGATCATAGTACTGGAGCGGCGCCACGACCGCCGCCTCCTGCAACAGGATCTTCTCGGCCGACTTGTAGAGCTCGCCCCGCTTCTTTTCATCCTGCTCGACAAGGGCTCTGGCCAACAGATCAGTGTACTCCTTTGACTGCCAGCCGGTGTATTGGAAGGCGGACCTGGGACTAAAAACCACATCCAGGATGCCCGCAGGGTCAGCGTAGTCCATCACCCAACCCATGCGATAGAGGCTGTACGCGCACTCGGCCGGCGTCTTGGTCGCATCGCTGCGATTCGGCCGGTTGCAGTCATCCAACGCGGCCAGGTAGACATCCCACTTGCTCGAATTCAGCCTGACGGGGATACCGACCTTCTCCAGCATCTCGCCGATCGCCTGGAACAGGGGCAGGTTGTTGCCTTCTCGGTTGACCCAAATCTCGACCGGCGGAACCGGCCTGTCTGGGCCATAGCCGGCCTCGACCAGGAGCTTCTTCGCTCGTTCGGGGTCGTAGGAATAGCCAACCGCCGGATCATCACCTTGATAGCCGAGGATGTCGGGCGGGATCACAGAGCGGGCGGGCTTATGCCACGGCTGCTTCAGAACCTCTCCGATCAATCGCTCGCGATCAATCGCGCTGGCGATCGCGCGGCGGAAGGCCAGGTTCTTGGTGGGCCCGGCCTGGGTGTTCAGGCCGATGTAACTGACCCCCGGTCGCACCAACACCTGGAGCTCGCGCTTCAAGTTCGCATCGGCCTGGATGCGCGCAGCCTGTTCTGGCGGCGCCTCGGCCACGTGCGCCTGGCCCTTCTCATACAACGCAAACTGACTCGCAGGGGCCGACGCGATCACGAACTCGATGCGTTGGATGGTTACCGCAGCGGCGTTCCAGTAGCCCTCATTCTTGACCAGGGTCAGTTTGCGGTCGGGTTGCCATTCTGAGAGGAGGTAGGGGCCGTTGACGACCGCTGGCGACTGGCCGCCGACTGCCGGGGCGGCCGTGACGGTCGGCGTCCGGCGGTCTGGGGTCGTGGCGGTCGGCGTGCGGCGGTCCGGGGTCGCGGCTGCGGCTGCCGGCCCACGCGCGGGCAAGAACGTTCTGAACGCCAACAGCTTTGGGAAGAACGCTGCCGGCCGATCCAGCGCGATCTGCAAGGTCAGATCGTCAACGGCCCTGACGCCCACCTTCTTGCAGTCGGCCGTCGCGCCGCTGGCGAAATCGTGCGCGCCCCGGATTCCAGCCACCTCGGACAACAGATAATAGTAGCTGTTGCCCGTGGCTGGGTCGAGCAGTTGGCAGACGCCGTCCACGTAGTGCTGCGCGGTCACGGCCGCGCCATCAGACCACTTCATGCCCGACCGCAGGGTGATGGTGTAGGTCTTGCCGTCCGCGGCGACCTGGTAGCCGGTTGCGGCCGCGGGGACGACCGAGCCATCGCCGCGCAGATGGAACAGCCCCTCGTAGAGCTGCTGCACGACCAGGCCGGAAACCTCGTCGGATGCCTCCTGCGGGTCCACCGTCAGCGGATCGCTCGCCAGCGGATAGACCAGGACGCCGGGCTGGACATTTACCAGAGGGGCATAGGTTGGGGTGGGAACAGGGGTAGCGGTCACAACGACCGTTCTGGGCGCTTCGCGGGTGTGGATGACCACCTGGGTCTGCACAACCGGCACAGTGACCTCCACGGGAACCGTCACGATCTTCTCGATCGCCTCCGGCTCCCGCGCGCCACAGCCGATCAGAGATAGGATCAGGAAGGCCAGGACGACAGACAAGACAGCTATTCTACTCACAGACGCAGATTCCCTCTCGAGATGCGATGGTTTCCGGCAGATCGGACCGGGTTCATACTCCTGCGATCTTACACCCCTCGCAGACCTGTGTCAAATCGCTGGCACGTGGTGGGTATGGTATAATGCACGAGCATCGAGAAAGAGAGAGGAGACCATCATGAGCACCCTGACGATTGAACTGCCGGAGAGAGTAAGCCAGGAGATCCTCCACAGCAGGGTTCCCCAGAAGAGGATCGAAATGGCAGTGGCTGATTTCCTTGAGTTGTACTTGCAAGAGGTCAAGAGGATACCGTCCATCCATTCTCAGACGGTGTGGAGCGATGGCGCAGAGTTCGCGCGCCGCGTCATCGCCAACAACCGCGCGTTGTTTGAGGAATTGGCTCGACTCTGATGAACGCAAACGAGGAGCCTGCAGAGGCGATTGGTCAGCTCATCGCCCAGGTGTACGCGATTCACGAGGCTGTGATCGCTGAAAGCGGCGGCCTGGAAGGACTCCGGGATGCCGCGATGCTGCACGCGGCGGTCGCGCGCCCCTTCGCGACGTTCGCCGGAGACGATCTCTATGCGGATGACTTCGAAAAGGCCGCGGCGCTCTTTCACTCTTTGATCAAGAGCCATCCTTTCATGGACGGCACCAAGCGCACCGCATTCTTATCAGCCCTCTACTTGTTGGAGAATCGGGGACATGCCATCCCCAATCGGCTGCCCAAGGCCGAAGTGATCCGCTTCTGCCTGGCCGTCGCCGAAGAGAACATGAGGCTGGCGGCCGGCGAGCCGATCACGCCACAGAGCATACCCGCCATCGCAAACTGGTTCCGCCAACTTCTCCTCACTAAGCCGGTCCAGGGTATCTGCTAGCCAGAGCCATCATACGACTCAGACCTGTCAGGTTCCGGCCCCCCAGCAAATCGGACACGCGAAGCGAATCGGAGAGCTGAGGATCTCCTCCAACAAAAAGGAGAGAGCGTAAGCTCTCTCCCCTCGTCTGCCTCGCTCCCCGGTTTCGTTCAGTCCTCGGGAGGATGCCAGCCAGCGGCCACCCAAATCCGACGGGACTCGACAAGCGAGCGGCGGTTCATGCCCAGCAGATGCACGGTTGCACGCCCACACGGAGTCTTGCCGATGATGCGATCGCCTTCTGCCGACCAGGCAAAATGATCGTGCCATGCCTGGCGGCGCGGATCAAACAATCGCACCATCTCACCCGTCATCGGATCAAGGGCTACCATCTGATTGCCCTTATGATCGTTGCACATCGAACAGGCCAACCAGAGATTGTCTTCTTCGGTCGGCCCGCCGAGCGAGTGCGGAATGATGTGATCTATTCCCATCGGCGCGCCGGTGATTCGCTCAGTCGTCAGGCAATAGCCGCAGCGCTGCCGGGCTTGAGCGGCGACGCGTTCCCGTAACGCCTTTGGCACGTACTGTCGGGCGCTCACGATGCCGCCACCAGCCGCGCAACATCATGCCCACGTTGTTTGAGCAAGAGAGTCGCATGAGCACGCACGAGCAGATTCTCCTCATACCGCCGCATCAGCCCGATCAAGTCCTGCGTCTCAATCGGCGTTAGCCCTTCGAATTGCCGTTTGAGATGCAATTCTTCGATCCGGGTGGCGACCTCCACTGGCAGGCAACTCTCGGTGGCACGCCAAAGCGCAGTATCGTCCAGAAACCGCAGAGAGGCTTCAAGCCGGGCCAAATCGTCCGGCAGCTCTTCCTCTGTCTGCACACCAACTGCCGCAGCCTCCAGTAGTTCCGTCTCAACTGTGCGACGCGACCGCTCGGCCCGCTGTTTGAGTCGGTTGTAGAGCGGCGCAGGTAGATGGAGAGTCATGGTTTGCAGAGTCATCACACCACCTCATGAGTCTTCCAGTCCATCCCTTGGGCGTATCCTCTCAATAATCCGGGGAACGGCGGTCGCAGACCGCCTATGAGCCTGCTCTCAGGGGGTCTGTGACCCCCGTCGCCTCCACTTATTGAGAAGATACCCTTCGGCCTCCAGTGCATCTATCTCTGCCAGATCTTTCGTGAGAGAATGTCTATGCTTATGCCATCTTACATCCAACCCACAGCCCCGTCAAATCATCCAAACGACACCCATGACCCAAGCTGCCAAAGCCGCCAAACAAAAAGGGGAGAGACCACGCGCCCCTCCCCCAACCTGCCAATCTACCAACTCATTCCGTCCCCGCCATCCGCGGATCCAGCGCGTCGCGCAGCCCGTCCCCCACATAGTTGAACGCCAGCACCACCGCGGCCACGCAGATGGCCGGCACGAGCAGCAGCCACGGCTGGGCGTTGATCGCCACCTGGCCGTCCAACAGCAGCGCGCCCCAACTGGTGATGAAGATATCCTTGGGATCGGTCGCCGGCCGCAGGCCGATGCCCAGATAGCCGAGCGTCGCCTCGGTAATGATCATGTTGGGAACCGCGAAGGCGGCCGAGACGATGATCGGCCCCAGCGAATTGGGGAGCAGGTGGCGCAGCATGATGCGCGCGTTCGGCGCGCCGATCATGCGCGCGGCCTCCACGAACTCCTTCTCCTTCAGCGAGAGCACCTGCCCGCGCACCAGGCGCGCCAGGCCCACCCAACTGACGATGGAGAGCGCCAGGAAGAGCAGCAGCAAGCCGTTCAGGAACTGGCCGATCTTGGTGTCGCGCAACGCCGTCATGACGATGATGAAAAAGAGCAATGACGGGAACGCATAGATGATGTCGGCAAACCGCATCAACAGATTGTCCACCCGGCCGCCGCGATACCCGGCAAAAAGGCCGATCGTGATGCCCAAGATCAAGATCACCGTGACGGGCACCAGCCCCACCACCATCGAGACTCGCGCGCCGTAGATCACCCGGCTCAGCACATCGCGGCCCAGGTTGTCGGTGCCCAGTGGAAACGCGGCCTCGCCAGGTTTGCCCACCGGCGAGGTCGTGGCCCAGGCTGGCGGCAGATAATCCTTGCCGCTGTTGATCTGCAGTGGGTTGTGCGGCGCGATGACAGGCGCCAGAATGGCGGTCAACGCGAATAGGAGGATCACCAACCCGCCGATGACCGCCGCACGGTTGCGCAGCAGGCGATGCCAGGCGTCCCGCCAGAGCGAGCGTGGAGGTCGGGCCAACGTTTGCAGTTCCAAAGCCGAAAGCTGGTTGTCTGCGTGGGCTGTCATAGGCGCTCAATCCCCCACTTTGATGCGCGGATCCAGGAATCCGTACACCAGGTCCACGGTGAGATTCGCCACTGCCACCAGCAGCGCGTAGACCAGGGTGGTAGCCATGATCATCGAGTAGTCCCGGTTGCGGATCGCGCGCACGTATTCGCCGCCGCTGCCCGGAAAGCTGAACATGGTCTCGATAATGAACGAGCCGGTCACCAGGGCCGCCAAGGCCGGGCCCAGAATCGTCACGACCGGAATCAGCGCATTGCGCAGCATGTGCCGGAAGACGACGATGCGCTCGGCCAGCCCCTTGGCGCGCGCGGTGCGGATGTAGTCTTGCTGCATCACTTCTAACATCGTCGAACGGGTGAGACGCGTGATGTAGGCGAAAGTGTGAAAGCCCAGCACCGCAGCCGGCACCAGCCACGCGCCCGGTGTAGACCAGTCGTCTTGCACGATCTTCATCAGCTTGAGCTGGACCGCGAAGATGATGATCAGGAAGATCGCCATCACGAAGCTCGGCACCGAGATGCCGATAGTGGAGAGGAACAGCGAGGTGTAGTCTGCGACAGTATTGCGGCGGAGCGCGGCGATCATCCCCAAAGGAATGCCCAGGACTACCGCGATCCCCAGCGCCAGCAGGCCCAACTGCATAGAATAGCCGAAACGGCTTTCCCAGATGTGTTTGCCCTCTGGGGGCTGAAACAGAATATCCTGTACATCGCGGCCGCGCTGCCGATAGGACGGGCCCAGGTCGCCTCTTACAGCGTTCCAGAGGTAGTTGAAGAACTGGCTGTCCAGCGGGTTGCCGCCTTCGAGATTGAAGAAGAGCGGCTTGTCCAGACCGAACCGCTCGTTCAACAGCTCCTGAGTACGCTTATCTACCTGCCTGGCCTCCAGATCGCGGTCCCAGGGACCGCCCGGCGCCGCGTGCATCAGGGAGAAGGTAATCAGTGAGACGAAGAAGAGCACTGGAACGAGCCAGAAAACCCGGCGGACGATATAGGTCGTCATAGACAAGACCACTCCTGGATGACTTTGCCGCTGACCCCAAACAGGTCTGCGCCGGCGGATTGCTCCGCCTGCACAGACCTGTCATCTTGGCGAAGAAAAGGGGATCTGACGCCGCGTACGAGCTGGCGCACAGATCCCCGGCGCTGCTACTTCTTGGGCAGCTTAGCCACGTCAATGTCAATGGTCCACGGCGCCACGCTGCCGGGGAAGCCATGCTCCTGCGGATAGGTCTTGTAGCCTGTCACCCACGGCTTCACCATGTAGGTGTTGACGTTGTTCCAGGCAAAGGCCACCGGCACGCCGTCGGTCAGCATCTTCTGCGCCTGGGCGTAGAGGTCCATGCGCTTCTTGGCATCGGGCTCGGCGTCGGCCTGATCCATCAGCTTATCCAGTTCCTTGTTGGAGTAGCCGATGCGCTCGCCAAACGCGCCGGTCTTCCAGTAGACGCTCAGCCAGTTCTGCGGATCGGGATAGTCCGCGCACCAGCCGAGGATGAAGGCCAACGGCGCGGTCTTGATGTCCTTGGTCAGCGCGGTGTAGGTGGTGGACTCGACCGGGTCGAGGGTCACGTTCACGCCCAGATGCTTCTTCCACTCGGCCGCCAACCACTCGTAGCGGGTGCGGTTGCGCGGGCTGTCGGAGAAGGTCAGCTTGATGGGCGGCAGCTTGTCCACGCTGCCATACTTGGACTCGGACAGCGCCTTCTTGGCCGCGGCCACGTCGAAGCCCCAGCGTTTCTCGTTGGCATCATACCCAGGATACCCCGGCGGAATCCAGGTGAGGGTCGGCGCGCCGAGGCCGCGCAGCACATCCTTGACCCAGGTGGCGCGATCGAACGCCTGCGCAAACGCCTGGCGCACCTTCGGGTCGGTGAACGGTTCCTTCAACTGATGGAACATGACGGCGAACGTGCAAGAGCCTGGATAGATCTTGGCTTCCTGCTTCAGGGTTGCATCCGCCATCACGACCTGGTAGTCCTCGGCCGCCAGGCCGACGACGTCGAACTCGTTGTTCTTGTACGCGTTGAACGCCACCGCGCTGTCCACGATGTAGGAGTACTCGAAGTCAATCTTGGCCTTGTCGCCGGCATAGTTGGGGTTCGGCGTAAACACCGCCTTGACGTATGGCTCGATGCTCTTCAGGATGAAGGGCCCGTTGCCGATCTGATACCTGGCCGTGGTCCACCAGATGTCCTTGCCGGCGATGATGTTTTCTTCCTTGGCCGGATAGGTGACCCACAGGCTCATGACCGTGTGGAAATAGGGCGCCGGTCGCGGCTTGCCGGCCAACGCCTTATCATCATAATCGGTCGGGTACGCGAACTTCAGCTTCAGCACACTGCAGTCGGCCTCTTTGTAGGCATCGGTCAGCTTGGCCGCGCAAGGGGTCTTGCCGTCCGCCTTGAAGATCGTGATGCCCTCGGTATCCAGCATCTTCTGGCCTGCGGCCTTGGCGGCATCGTCCTTGCCCGCGCGCCATTCGGGCGCGCCCTTGATCTCGTCGGTGATCTGCGCGTACTCGCCCTCGGTCGCGGGGTTGATGTTGCGCATGATCGAGAACTTGAAGCGGGCCGCGTTCAGCGGGCTGCCGTCGCTGTACTTCAGATCCTTCTTGAGGGTGAAGGTCAGCTCGCTGGCATCCTTGTTGTACTCCCACTTCTCGGCAGAGGCGGCGACCGTCTCGAGCTTCTCATTGAGCTTGGTCAGGCCCTCATAGATCATCTGCAGGTGCGAAATCTCACCCACAAACGAGCTCTTCTGCGGGTCAATGATGTCAGGATAGCCGCCGACATTCACCCGCAACACCTTGCGCACCGGCGCCGGGACGGCCGTCGCGACGACCACCTTCTCGACGATCTTCTCGACCGGTTTTTCGACGATCTTCTCAACCGGCTTCTCGACGATCTTCTCGACGATCTTCTCGACCGGCTTCTCGACGATCTTCTCGACCACTTGCGGCGTCGGGGCAGCGCAGGCCGACAAGAGCATGCTCAGGATCACCACGATCCCGAGCGCCACGGACAACTTCTTGCTTGACATATCTCCTCCTGATAGAATTGTGTAACCATCTGCGGAAACGGGTTGACTTGCTCCACAAACACGGGAAAGCCGGATCACCCCCTTTCAACAGGCGCAGACCTCGATCAGACGCTATGCCAACTACCCGGATACTCCCTGATACACACGGCGCACTTCATCGGGTGAGCGCGCAGTCTTCAACACATGCTTGACGGCATCCAGACGGCTCAGATCCTTGATCTCGCGCAGCTCTGGCAACAAGCTCAAACCGGCCGTTCCGAACTTGATGTCCAATGCCAGTTCCAGACCCTCGAGGAGGCCCTGTTGGCGGCCTTCCTGACGGCCCTCCTTGAGCCCCTTCTGAACCCATTTCTCATATACTGTCGGCATGATCTTCTCTCCCTCTTCTGGAAACACCTCCTCGACCTTGAAGAACTCATCATGCCGCTTTATGCGCTCGGCCGTGCCCACTCCTGGTTCCCTTGTCTCCTTGTCTCCTTGTCTCCTTGTCTATTCCCTCACTTCTGATACAACCAGCAAGCCACAAAATGCCCAGCCCCGTAGTCGCGGAACTCAGGTTCGTTGTCGTGACAGATTTCCATCACCTTCGGGCAGCGAGTGCAGAAGTGACAGCCCTTGGGCGGGTTGACCGGCGTCGGCACATCCCCTTCTAAGATGATGCGCTTGCGCTTCTCCTCGACCACCGGATCGGGAATCGGCACCGCCGAGAGCAACGCCTGCGCGTAAGGGTGCATCGGGTTCTGATACAGCTCGTCGCGATCGGCCAGCTCCACGATCTTGCCCAGGTACATTACCGCGATGCGATCGGAAATGTGACGCACCACCGAGAGGTCGTGGGCGATGAACAGATAGGTGAGGCCGAATTGCTCTTGCAGGTCCTCCAGCAGATTGATGATCTGCGCCTGGATCGAAACGTCCAGGGCCGAGATCGGTTCGTCGCAGACGATGAAAGAGGGGTTGACCGCCAACGCGCGCGCCACGCCGATGCGCTGGCGCTGACCGCCGGAAAACTCGTGGGGATAGCGGTTGATGAAGTAGGGGTTGAGGCCCACCACCCGCAACAGCTCGCGCACGCGTTCCAGACGCTCAGGTCGCGTGCCGATGTTGTGTACCTCAAGCGGCTCCGAGATGATGCTGCCGACCGTCATGCGCGGGTTCAGCGATGCGTACGGATCCTGGAAGATCATCTGCATCTGCCGCCTCATGCGGCGCAAATCCTCCCCTTTCACCGTGGTCAGGTTCGTACCCTGGAAGTGAACCACACCGGCCGTCGGCCGGTAGAGCTGCAGAATGGCGCGACCGGTCGTGGATTTGCCACAGCCCGACTCGCCCACCAGACCCAGCGTTTCACCCTGGTTTTCCTGGAAGTCCAGCCCATCCACGGCCTTCACGTCCGCCACCTTGCGCTGCAAAATGCCGCGGAAGATGGGGAAGTACATCTTCAGGCCCTTGATCTCCAGTAGAACTTGTTTCGAATGCCCGTTCGTGCTCATTGCAGCCGCCCCCTCCCCCCATCAGCGAAGCCAGGCTCCGCGCTGCCGATGTCTACCCAACATGCGATCCGATGACCTGGCCCAACCGGCTCCAGGCCGGGGTTCTCCGTCTCACACTGCTCGATCCGATACCGGCAGCGCGCATAGAAGGGACACCCTTTCGGCAGGTCAATCAGATCGGGCGGCAGCCCCTCAATAGAGGTGAGGCGGCGCGCACGATGCTCATCGAGCCGCGGCAGCGAGCCCAGAAGCCCGAGCGTGTAGGGATGGCGTGGGTTGCCATACAACTCCTTGACCGGCGCCTCCTCCACGATGAAACCCGCATACATCACCACGACCCGTTGCGCCAGCCCCGCCACCACTCCCAGGTCGTGCGTGATCCAGATGATCGCCATGCCGATCTCATGCTGCAGGCGCTTAACCAGTTCGGTGATCTGCGCCTGGATCGTCACATCCAGAGCGGTCGTCGGTTCATCGGCGATCAGGAGTTGCGGGTTGCAACTGAGGCCCATGGCGATCATGACGCGCTGGCGCATGCCGCCGGAGAACTGATGTGGATAATCATCGAGCCGATCGGCCGCGCGCGGAATGCCGACCATTTCGAGCAAGTCAATGGTGCGTTTCTTGGCCGCGGCCTTGTCCAGTCCCATGTGCAACATCAGCGCTTCCGAGACCTGGAAGCCGATGGTGAGCACCGGGTTCAGCGAGGTCATCGGATCCTGGAAGATCATGGCGATCCGGTTGCCGCGCACCTGCCGGATTTCATCGTCACCAATGCGCAGGAGGTTCTTGCGGTCGCTGTTGGCGCCGAACCAGACCTCTCCGCTGGTGATCTTGCCGGGCGGCTGCGGGATCAGCCGCAGCAACGACATCACGCCGACGCTCTTGCCGCAGCCGCTTTCACCCACGATGGCCAGGGTCTCCCCCTCATCCAGGGTATAGCTAATGCCATTGACCGCATGGACAACCCCGTCTTGCGTAAAGAAGCGGGTTTCCAGCCCCTTCACATCCAACAATCTACCCATGACTTTCCTCCGGGGCGTCGAGATGATAACTGGTGGGATATGAAATCAAGCCGAGAAATGGGCGCTGTGATAGCCAGCGCCGCGCAAGAAGAGTGCGCACTATGCATAATAGATAACGTGATAATAGCACACCGTCATATGAGTGTCAAATCGCGCACCGAAAGGGGGGGGCGCGGCGATGGCCTGGCGCACTGTCAAAGTGTCTCCGGATCAGCCTATCCAGAAACCGGCCGCGTAGCCTCACCCGGCACCAGGTGGCACGCGACCCAGTGCTCCGTCTGTTTCTGCTCGAAAGCCGGCTCGGCCTGTTGGCAGATGTCCGTCGCAATGGGACACCGGGTATGAAAACGACAGCCAGGCGGCGGATTGAGCGGGCTAGGCACGTCGCCTTTGAGGAGGATGCGTTGGCGCTTGAGCTTCGGCTGTGGGACGGGAATCGCGGACATCAGGGCCTGGGTGTAGGGGTGCAGCGGGTTGCGATACAACTCCTCGCGCGTGGCCAATTCGGCCATCTTGCCCAGGTACATCACCGCCACCCGATCGCTGATGTGCTCCACCACGCTGAGGTTGTGAGCGATGAACAGATAGGTCAGGCCGAATTCTTTCTGCAGTTCGCGCAGCAAGTTGAGCACCTGCGACTGGATCGAGACATCCAGCGCGCTGACCGGCTCGTCGCACACAATGAACTTCGGCCGCAGCGCCAGGGCGCGCGCGATGCCGATCCGCTGGCGCTGGCCGCCGGAAAACTCGTGCGGATACCGCTCCGCGTGATACCGCTCCAGCCCCACCTTCTTCAGCATGTCGAGCACGATCGCATTGCGCTGGTCTTTGTCGCGCATGCCGTGAATCAGCAGCCCCTCGCCGATGCTCTCGCCGATCGGCACACGCGGGTCTAGCGACGAATAGGGATCCTGGAAGATGATCTGCATGTTCCGGCGCATACCTTTGAGCGAGCGCGTGTCTGCCGTGGCTATATCCGCGCCATCGAACTCGACCCGACCGGCCGTCGGCCTGATCAAGCGCAGGATCGTGCGGCCCACGGTCGTCTTGCCGCAGCCCGACTCGCCGACCAGTCCCAGGCACTCTCCCTCCTTGATCGTGAAGCTGACCCCGTCTACGGCCTTGACCCAGGCCGTAACGCGCTGCAGCAGCCCGCTCTTGACGGGGAAGTACTTCTTCAAGTTCGTGACGGCGATCAAGTTCGGTCTTTGTTCTGCGATCGAATCGGTGGGCGCGGACATGGCAAGCTCCTGCTAGTAGAGCCAGCAGCGCACTTTGTGGTTCGGCGCGACTGGCTTCAGTTGGGGTTCTTGTTGCGTGCAGATTTCCAGGTTCTGCTCGACGCGCGGCCGGCAGCGCGGCGCGAATTGGCAGCCCGGCGGCAGGTTGATCAGGTTTGGCACGGTGCCGGGAATGACGTCCAGTTGGTCCTTCACCTCGCCCAAGATCGGGATCGAACCGATCAGGCCGACTGTGTACGGATGCCGGGGCGCCTCGAAGATCGCTTCCACTGATGCTTCTTCGACGATGCGGCCGGCGTACATGACCGCCACCCGCTCGCACATCTCGGCCACGATGCCCAGGTCGTGCGTGATCAGGATGATGGCCGTGCCCATCTCGGTGCGCAAATTGCGCAGCAGGTCCAGAATCTGCGCCTGGATCGTCACGTCCAGCGCGGTCGTCGGCTCATCTGCAATCAACAGTTCGGGCAAGCACGCCAGCGCCATCGCGATCATCACACGCTGCGCCATGCCGCCCGACAACTCGTGGGGATAGGAATCCACGCGCTTGGCCGGCTCGGGAATCCCGACCATCTTCAGCAACTCGACCGCGCGTGCCCGGCCAACGCTCTTGCCCAGGGCCTGATGGATCTCCAGCACCTCCGAAAGCTGGTCGCCGACCCGGAATACGGGATTCAGACACGAGGTGGGCTGCTGAAAGATCATCGAGATGCGATTGCCGCGGATCGCCTCCATGTCGCCTTCGGACAGCTTGAGCAGGTCGCGGCCATCGAAGACAACCTCGCCGGCGACGACCTTGCCCGGCACGCCAACCAGTCGCAAGATCGAGAACGAGGTCACGCTCTTGCCGCAGCCCGATTCGCCCACCAATCCGAGCACCTCGCCCCGGTTGACATGGAAATCTACCCCATCCACCGCTTTGACGACGCCGACTTCGGTGAAAAACTGCGTCTTCAGATCGCGCACCTCCAGGATGCGCTCGCCGGCGGCGGCCGATGTCTCATTACTCATGTGGCTCTCCCGAAAAAACTCGATTTCTGTGGTCGGCGACGTTCATTCGCGGTATAGCCCCAGGCCGGCCACCGCGTCGCGCAGCGGATCCAGACGCTTCAGCGCCGGCGGGTTGGACTGGTAGCGACCATCCTGGCCCAGCAAGACGACCGACAACTCTGAATGGCGACCGGTCAGTGGGAAAAGCATCTGCGTAGGCCAGCCGGTGTTGAACCCCGCGTGCAGCTTGACCGGTTGCGCAAAGAACGCCTCCACGGTTACGTAGAGCGTGTAAGCATCGCGCAGCGATTCATCCGAAAAGCCAATGCCCGACTGGCGAGCGACGCCGCCGGACAGACTGGCGATTACACCCTCGGCCAGCAGGTCGAATCCTGGCTGCCCTTCGGTGAACTCATGGCGTTGGCCAGCCGCATAGACCACGATGCGCGCAGGCCGTTCGGCAAAGCCCGAAACGAACCAGAGCAAATCCTGCGCGGCAAAGGTGATCGTCGCCAGAATTGCGACCACGCCGAACCCAAGGACCGCCGCCAACATGCCCAACGTATTCGTGCGCAGCTTATCGGTGGGCTGCTTCATGCGTTACAGCTTCAGGCGCGGGTCGAGCGCATCGCGGAGGCCGTCGCCGAGGAAATTGACGCACAGCACAGTGATGAAGATGCAGAAGCCCGGCGACAGCGCCTGGACGAACAGATACTCCAGCGGCGAGTTGCGGGCCTCGTTGAGCATGTTGCCCCAGGTCGGAACGGGCGGCATGATGCCAAACCCCCCCAACGAAAGCGCCGACTCCGAGATGATGACCCCGCCGAAGCCCAGGGTGGCGGCCACGATGATCGGCGCCAGCGAATTCGGTATCAAGTGGTTGAAGATGATGCGCTTCTGCCCGCCGCCCAACGCACGCGTGGCCTCGATGAAGTTCTGCTCGCGCAGGCTCAGCACCGAGCCGCGCACCAGGCGCGCCACGCCCATCCAGCCGAAGATGACCAGCACGAACACGATGATCGCCACGCTCAGGCTGGAGCCCAGGAACTTCTGAAGGCCGACGAACTGGCGCAGGCTGCTGGAGAGCACCAGGAGCAACGGCAACGTGGGCAGGGTAAGCATCACATCGGCAAAGCGCATCAGCACCGTGTCCACCGCGCGGCCGAACGCGCCCGCCACCGCGCCGACGATCGCGCCCAGAGTGATAGCCAGCAACTCGACGATCAGGGCTACGCCCAACGAGATGCGGCCCGCGTACAACAAGCGCGAGAAGATGTCCCGGCCGAGCTTATCGGTGCCCAGGTAATGGATGGGGCGCCCAGGCTCGCCCGCAGACATAAGCGGCGTGAAGGACTGGTTGAGGTTGATCTCCTCGTAATCGTAGGGGGCGATCCACTGGGCAAGGAGACTGGCGATCACGATGGCGCCGAGGATGTAAAGCCCGATCATGGCCAGACGATGCCGGCGCAGACGCCGCCATGCCAGGCCCCATTGGCTGATCGGTTTCTCGGTGGCCACGGGCTCGAGTTGCAAGGCTTCGGCCGTCGTAGCAGTCATGTGCACTACCCTCAGTCTAGCTGTACTGAATCCGCGGATCCACGACCGCGTACAGGATGTCAGCCATCAAATTAGAAAAGACCACAAGAAAAGCGGAGATGACCAGGATGCCCTGCACCACCGGCCAGTCGGAGTTGCTGATCGCGTCGATGGTCATGCGGCCGATGCCGGGCCAGGAGAAGATGGTCTCGGTGATCAGCGCGCCGCCGAACAGGTTGGGCAGCGTCAAAGCCAGGATCGTGATCAACGGGATCAGCGCATTGCGCAGGCCGTGCTTGAGAATCACGATCCGCTCCTTCAGGCCCTTGGCGCGCGCCGTGCGCATATAGTCCTGCCGCAGCACCTCTAGCATGGAGGCGCGGGTGTAGCGCGCCCAGCCGGCCATGTTGAAATAGGCCAGCACCAGGGTCGGCAGGGCCACGTGCAACAGTCCGTCCACGATCAATTCGGCCTCCATCCCTGCCAGCTCTGGATACAGACGGCCAAACGAGAAAACCCGGCCCAGCGCCTCGATGATGTCCCCCTCGGCGCCGGCCGTGCGCACCCCGCTGGTCGGAAACCAGCCCAACCCGACCGCGAAGATCGCCATCGCCATCAGGCCGGTCCAGAAAGTGGGCATGGATTGGCCGAAAAACGCCAGCGCCGTCACGAAATAGTCGGTGATCGAGTATTGCTTGACAGCCGAATAGATGCCGATCGGCACGGCTATCAATATGGCGACCAGATAGGAGAGCCCCATCAGCAACACAGTATAGCCCAGACGCCCCCAGATCAACCCCAACACCGGCCGGCCTGTCTGCATGGTCCAGGAAGTGCCCCAATCCCCTTGCACGACCCTGGTCAGCCAACGGACGTAGCGCCCCTGGTCGAACCGGCACGGCTGCTGTTCGTGGCCGATGCGCGGACAATACTGGCCCGGCAACACCGGCTTGTCGAGATCGAGCAATTGGTTCAGACGGTCAATCATGGATTGCGTGATGCGGGGATTGGAGAGTCTGAGGAGGTCAAACGGCCCGCCAGGGGCCAGATTGATGATGACGTAGATAAGAATCGAGATCAAGAACAACAGGCCGAACGACTGAACGACTCGGCGGATGATGAAAGCGGTCATCGCGTTCTGCTCCTCAGACAGCCAGACCCTAAGGGTTGCGAAAACCCTTAGGGTCTGAGCAGACCCTAAGGGTCTTCCAGACCCTTAGGGTCTAAGACAACAACCTACTTGCTCAAATCCCACTCCCAGACGTTCCAGGTATCCGGAGAGTTGCTGGTGGGGCCAGGCTTCCAGTTGGCGAAGCCGGTGCGCGCCACATACACGCGGGTGTTGGAGAAGAGCGGGATAACCGGCACCTCTTTGGTCCATTCCTGGAACCACTTCTCCAAGACCGGCTTGCGCTTGTCGCGCGACAGGCTGATCTCGGGGTCATCCTCGTTCTGGATCGCCAACGCGTCCGCGGTCTTGTTGCACCAGCCCGGATAGTTCTGGCCGGAGTAGTTGTTCTCCTTGGTCGGCACGCTGGCGCAGTTGTAGAGACCCTTGAACTGCGGATCGTCGCCGGTGATCCAGGTGTAGATCGCGGCGTCGAAGGTGCGGCAGTTCAGCGGGCCGCCGGCCGCGCAGGTGGCGAACAGGCCGCGGCCGTAGAGGAACTGGATGTTCACGCCGACGTTGATGGCCTTCCACTGCGCCTGGATCACCTGGGCCAACGACTGGCGGTCAGCCCGGTCGGTGGTCATCAGCGTGATTTCCAGGTTCTTGGTGACTTCCTTGCCGCCTTCGGTCACCTTCTTGGTGCAGGGCAGCGCCTTGCAGTCCCAGCCGGCCTGCTTCAGCAGATCCTGGGCCTTGGCCTTGTCGAAGGGGTACTTGTTGTAGTTATCGGAGTACCCCCAGGAGATGCCCTTGGGCACCGGCAGATCGGTGGTGGCCTGCTTGCCGAAGTAGAGGCGATCCACCAGCGTCTTCTTGTCGGTCGCATAGTAGAGCGCCTGACGCACCTTCACATCATCCAGGGGGAACTTGGTGGTGTTGATGTCAATGTGCTCCCACTGATAGCCCGGTTCGTACATGACCTTGTACAGGCCGGCCGTCGCGATCTTGTCCAGGTCGGGCGAGTTGGCCACGGTCAGGCCGCCGGTGCCGGTGACGGCGTCAATCTCGCCCTTCTGCAGGGCGGCGATCACGGCCGGGGTCTCGGCGAAGAAGCGGAAGATCACGTTCTTGATCTTGGCGTCCCCCAGCGGGAACGGCTTGTCGCTCTTCTCCAGCACGATTTCCTGGCCTTGCTTCCATTCCTTCAACACGTACGGCCCGTCGCCCAGCGGCTTGCGGGCGAACTCGCTCTTGGGCTGGTCCTTGGCCGGGACCTTGGCCAGCACGTGTTCCGGCAGCCAGCCGGTGCCCACGGTCCAGTAGACTGAGTCCACCACAGGACCCTTCTGATCCGCAAAGCCCGTTTCGACGTAGTCGGCCTTGAACTTGTCGAACGGCACGTTGCCCTTCAGCGTGCCGGCCGCGGCTTCCTTGGCCTGCTTCTCGCTCATGAAGACGGTGATCCAGGTGCTGTCGTCCACGACCTTCAGGTCAAAGATCTTCTCGGTGGTGTCGCGCGCGGCGACCTGCATCTCGGGATCCATGACCAGCTTCCAGGCGTAGACCACATCCTTTGTGGTGACCGGGGTGCCGTCCACCCAGCGCCAGCCCTTCTTGATCTTGTGAGTAACTTCGAGGTGCCTGTCGGCGCCCTCACCGACCCACTTGGCGCCGCCGTTGTCCAGCGTGGGGATGGCGCCGTCGCAGCCCAGGTTCACCCAGTCGGCCTTTTCGTTCTGGCTCATGCAGCCGATGATCACGGCGCCCATCACGATGGTGCGGGCCATCATCGAGCCGATATACGGATGCAGGGTGTCAGGCTCCTGCTGCAGCGCCAGCACGACCGTGTCGGCCGCCTTCGCGGGCGCCTTGGTCGGGACCGGCGTGGGCGGGACCGGCGTCGCGGTCACGACGACCTGCTTTTCCTTCTCGACGACCTTCTCGACGGGCTTCTCGACGATCTTCTCCTTCACCACCTCTTGGGTCACGATCTTCTCGATGACCTGAGGAGTGGGAGCTGCACAGGCGCTCAGCACCATGCTGAGGATCACGATCACGCCTAATACGATAGACCACTTCTTTGTTGACATGCTCTCCTCCTGATGTGGAAATGCAGATTTCGAGTTGCTGGTCAATTGCGGGTATAGTTTGCGTCTGTCAGTCGTGATACCACCCCCTTTCGGCGCGGGAACCCAGGGCGTAGAACACGGCGCGAAACTTCGATGGCGGGGCGCCCATTCGGCCCCGCAATGGAACAAGCATAACATTTTATACTTCGGCTGTCAAGTCGGGTTGGAGGTTGGCTGGTCCTACTTGGGCGCGTTTTCCTTCAGGATGGCGTTCGCCTGCTTGACCGCTTCGTCGAGCAGCTTCTTGGCGTCAGCCTTCGGGTCGGCGATCGCCTTGCTGAGGATCTCCTTGTCAATCAACGCGCGAACCGGGTCGTAGCCCGCGACCGGCGCCTCGACCATGGCATACTTGGCCCAGTCGAACATCCTGGCGTAGGAGGCGTCCAGGCCGCCGGCCCACGCAGGGTTGGCCTTGTAGGCCGCCACGACATCGGCCACCGCGCTCTGGCGCACGGGCAAGTAGCCGGTGTTGATCGCCCACTTGGCGGTTTGCGTCTTCTCGCCCAGGAACTTGATCACCAGCCACGCGGCCAACTCCTTCTCCGGCGTCGTCTTGTAAACGCTGACGCTCGCGCCGTAGAGATTGATGACCGGCTTGCCGGTATTGGGCGGGATGGTGATGTCCCACTTGTGCTTGGCGCCCTTGTCCACCGCTTCCTTGTAGAAGGGCAGGCCCGAAGACGAAGCCAGCACGAACATCACCTCGCCGTTGGCGAAGCGATTCTGCTCGCCGTATCGCTCGCTGGTCGGGATTTCGACCGCGCACCCCTTCTCGAACATGCGCTGGATCAGTTGCAGCGCCTGCACACCCGCATCGCTGTTGAAGACGTATGCCGAACCGTCCTCGGTGATGATGCGGCCGCCGTGCGTGAAGACAAAAGAGGCCCAGTTCGAGGCGTCATGGCGGAAGGCCCAACCGTACTTCTTCTGCTCCTTGTTCGTGGCCTTGCACGCCATCTCCTCGAATTCCTTCCAGGTCTTCGGCGGTTCGTTGTAGCCGATCTGCTTCAACCAATCCGCGTTGTAGTACAACACCTCCATCGAGCGTTGCGTCGGGAAGCCCAACACCTCGCCCTTGTACTGCGGATTCTTGTCGCTGTCCAGGAAGGTCTGGAAGTAGTCCTTCAAGTCCGCCTCGGCCAGCCCATACTTCTTGCTCTTGACGAACGGCGCCAGGTCAATCACCGCGCCCTGGGCCCGGTAGAAGGCGGCCTGGTTCTGGTAGGCCACCGAAATCTCGGGCGGCTGGCCGGCCTGGATCGCGGCGTTGATCTTGTTGTACACATCATTGTACGACGCGCCGCCGATCTCGGCCTTGGCGGTGATGCCGTACGGGTTCGACTTGTTGAACTCGTCCAACATGCCTTGCAGAAAGTCCTGATCCTTCTGCGGCCGGTTGTGCCAATAGAGGACCGTGACATTCTTGCCCTTGAGCTCGATCGCATCCACCTCTTCTGCGGTCTTGGGCGGATTGCTGATCTTCACTTCGGGCGCCTTGGTGGCCGCGGGCGCTTGCGTCGCAGCCGGCGCCTTGGTCGGTTCGACCTTGGCGGCCGGCTTCGGCGCCGGCGTTGGCGTCGGTTGGGCGCATCCTGCGAGCACCAGCCCTGCAACCACCAGCAAACTCAGTGCAACGAACAGCTTACGGGTTTTCATGCTGCCTCCTTGTACGGATAGATTGGTAGATGGTAGATTGGTAGATTGGTAGATTGGTAAGTTGGGCCCTGGGCGCCTCTTACCCCTTCAACCCCGTCGTCGTGATCCCTTGCGTGAAATACTGCTGCGTGAAGAAGTAGAAGACGATCACCGGCACGACCACCATGGACGAAAAGGCCATCATCAGTTGGATCTTGGTGCCGCCCTCTTGCACCAGGAACTGCTGCAACCCCACCGCCAGCACGCGCATGTTGCTGTCGCGCGTGACCAGCAGGGGCCACTTGAAGCTGTCCCAGGCCCAGATGAAGTTGATCAATGCCACCGACACCAGCGCAGGCCGTGAAAGCGGCAGCACGATCGTGAGCAGATAGCGCGTATGCCCGGAACCGTCCATCAATGCCGCGTCGAACAGGTCCTTCGGGATTTGCATGAAGAACTGGCGCAGCAGGAAAATGCCGAAGACGCTGGCCAGAAACGGCACGATCAGGGCCAGGTAGTTATTATACCACGACCCCGACCCGAACGGATTCTTGAACTGGTACATCATCACGGCCTTGGGGACGATCGTCAGGTCGCCAGGGATCATGATGGTGGCCAACAGCAGGATGAACAAGAAGTTCTTGCCCGGCACGTGCATCTGCGCAAAGGCATACGCGGCCAGCACCGAGGTGATCATCACCCCTGCCACGACCGCCAGCGTCACGAAGATGCTGTTGATCGCATAGCGGAAGAAGAGGTACATCCCCCACTGCTTGTCCCAGCCGATGGCGTCAATCGCATCCGCGTAGTTCTTCCACTGCAGCGTCTCGGCGCCGAGCGGCGGCCACGGCCACAGGTTGCCGGTGATCACGCTGCCATAGGTCTTGAGCGAAGTCGTGATCATGTAGATGAAGGGGAAGACAGCTCCGAGCGCGCCGAGGGTCAGCAGAAGATAGATCGCCAGTCGCGACCAGCCTGCCCTGGCGATCAGGCCGGCGATAGACAGCCTGCCGGGGCGAACAGACGATGGTGGGACCGAACGAACCGTCATCGCACATCTCCTGGGCTCGCGGATATCAGCATGATTGCGCCCCTACCCCTATTACTACAACCGCAGTGT
>Ga0194127_10002633_pt1 | contig 24022 bp, 20 predicted proteins | sample TA2KigC100mmetaG_FD_148624 | JGI IMG/M metagenome (GOLD analysis project Ga0194127, IMG submission 148624) | Freshwater microbial communities from Lake Tanganyika, Tanzania - TA2015036 Kigoma Deep Cast 100m | ecosystem: Environmental > Aquatic > Freshwater > Lake | place: Tanzania: Lake...
GGGGGTGATCGAGAAGGCCGGCGACGACGTCAACGCCCTGGTCGAGGCGGCGACCACGCTCGGCGAGCTGCTGGTCGAGAACGGCAAGAAGGAGGAGGCGGTCGAGCTGATGGGCGTCGTCGGCGCGTCGCGGCCGCAGGTGCGCGGGCTCAAGGAGCACATGGCGAGAATCGCCGAGAGCTACGAGCTGATCGGCACCGAGCCGAAGGCGATCGGCCAGAACGACATCACCGGCAAGCCGATCGACCTCGCCGCCTACAAGGGCAAGGTCGTGCTGCTCGACTTCTGGGCCACGTGGTGCGGCCCGTGCATGCAGGAGCTGCCGAACGTGCTCGCGGCCTACGAGAAGTGGCACGGCAAGGGCTTCGAGATCCTCGGCATCAGCCTCGACGAGGACCGCGCGAAGTTCGACAAGGTCATCGCCGAGAAGAAGATGACCTGGCGGCACCACTACGACGGCAACGGCTGGAAGAACGAGGTCGCGGTCGCCTACGGCGTGCAGTCGATCCCGGCGACCTACCTGATCGGGCCCGACGGCAAGATCGCCGCGACGAACCTGCGCGGCGAGGCGCTCGAGAAGCGCGTCGCGCGGCTGCTCGGCGCCGCGGAGCCGGTGAAGCCGGCGGAGCCGAAGAAGTAGCCGCGGACCGGCGACGGATTCAGCGCCGCCGCCGCAGCGCTGGGAACAGGCGCACGAAGTCGGTTTCCTGCATCGCCTCGGCGACGACCGGGGCGCCGGTCGCCGGGTGCGGGAAGCACAGCCGCGCGCCGTGCAACAGCGTGCGGCGCACGCCGAACGTCGCGCGCGCGGCCGCGTTCGCCGCGGCGTCGCCGTAGCGCGGATCGCCGAGCAGCGGGTGGCCGATCGCGGCGAGGTGCGCGCGGATCTGGTGCGTGCGGCCGGTCTCGAGTTGCACGCGCACGAGGCTCCTGCCGCCGGTGCGCTCCAGCACGGTCACGTGCGAGACGGCGCGCTGGCCCGCGGGGTCGACGACCACCTTGGGCTGGTCACCGCGCGGTTCGTCGGTCGCGCGCAGCGGCAGGTCGATCGTGCGGCGGTCGAATCCCACCTCGCCGGCAACGATCGCGAGGTAGTCGCGTTCGACGTCGCCACGTTCCATCGCCGCGCCGAGGGCCGCCAACACGGCACCGGTGCGGCCGACCAGCAACAGGCCCGAAGCCTCGCGGTCGAGCCGCTGTGCCAGCCCGGCCCCTGGCAGTTCGCGCGCGAGCGCGTCCGCGACCGAAGCATCGACGAGCGGGCCGCCGTGCACCGCGAGGCCGGGCGGCTTGTGCAGCACGACGACGGCGTCGTCGGCGAAGACCACGGGCAGGCCCAGGCGCAGCGCCAGCGGCGCCAGATCCGGGTCGAGGGCGACCTGCTGGCCGGGCGACACGCGCGCGTTCGGTCCGGCGACCACGGAGTCGACCGCGACCGCGCCGACCGCGCAGAGATCACGGGCCTGCCGGCGCGAGAGCCTGGTCCCGCCGGGCGCCGCCATCGTGCGCAGCAGCGCGTCGAGCCGCTGCGGCGCGGTTTCCGGCGGGACGGTCCAGCAGTTCAGCACTTCGCCGTTTCGAGCAGGTGCACGAACCGCTGGAACAGGTAGAGCGCGTCGTGCGGGCCGGGCGCGGCCTCGGGGTGGTACTGCACCGAGAACACCGGCAGTTCCCGGTGGCGCAGCCCCTCGACCGTGCCGTCGTTGAGGTTCCTGTGCGTCACCTCGACGGCGTCGGGCAGCGACTTCGGGTCCACCGCGTAGCTGTGGTTCTGCGCGGTGATCTCGACCTTGCCGGTCGTCAGGTCGAGCACCGGCTGGTTGCCGCCGTGGTGCCCGAACTTCATCTTGTAGGTCTTGCCGCCGAACACGTGGCCGAGGATCTGGTGGCCGAGGCAGATGCCGAACACCGGCACCTTGCGCACGAGCGCGGTCGCGGCGTCGATCGCGTAGCGGCAGACCGCCGGGTCGCCGGGGCCGTTGCTGAGGAACACGCCGTCGGGCCCGAGTTCGAGCACCTTGGCGGCCGGCGTCGCGGCGGGCACGACCGTGACGTCGAGGCCGCAGGCGGCCAGCGAGCGCAGGATGTTGCGTTTGGCCCCGAAGTCGTAGGCGACCACGCGGCGGCGCTTGCCCTGGACCGCGCCGGGCGGCGGCGGGCTCCACTGCGAGACGTAGCCCTCGGTCCACGGGTGGCTCGTCTTGGTGGTGACCTCGAGCACGTGGTCGACGTCGGCGACCTTCGGCGCCGTGCGCACGCGCTCGACCAGTTCCGCCGCGCTGCTCGTCATGTCGCGCGTGATCAGCACGCGCTGCTCGCCGCGGTCGCGCACCGCGCGCGTCAGCATGCGCGTGTCGAGACCCTCGATGCCGGGCACGCCGTGCTGTGCCAGGTAGTCGGACAGCTCCGACGCCGAGCGGAAGCTGCTGGCGCGTTCGCAGAGCTCGCGCACGACGAGGCCCGACAGCCACAGCTTCGCCGACTCCTCGTCCTCGCTGTTGACGCCGTAGTTGCCGACGTGCGGCTGCGTCAGCAGCACGGTCTGGCCGCGGTAGGAGGGATCCGTCAGGATCTCCTGGTAGCCGAACATCGACGTGTTGAACACCAGCTCGCCGGTCCGGTCCGCCGCGGCGCCGAAACCGCGCCCCACGAGCACCGTGCCGTCCTCGAGCACGAGGCGGGCGGCCGGACGTTCGGCGGGGGCGCTGCGGGGGCTGGGCTGGCTCAACGGGTGGGTTCCTCTGCGGACGAGCGGAGGTTGACGAGCGACGCCAGATAGCCGGCCCCGAAACCGTTGTCAATGTTGACCACCGCGACGCCCGCGGCGCACGAGTTCAGCATCGCGAGCAGCGCCGTGAGGCCGCCGAACGACGCGCCGTAGCCGACGCTGGTCGGCACCGCGATCACGGGGCTGGCGATCAGGCCCGCGAGCACCGAGGGCAAAGCGCCCTCCATGCCGGCGACCGCGACGACGACGTTCGCCCTGGCGATCGGATCGAGCCGCGCGATCAGCCGGTGCAGCCCGGCGACGCCGACGTCGGTGAACTGCTCGACGCGGTTGCCGGCGGTGCGCAGCGTGACGGCGGCTTCGTCGGCGACGGGCAGGTCGGCGGTGCCGGCGCAGACCACGGCGACACGGCCGCGCTGCGGCTGGCCCGCCGGATGCACGGCGATGCAGCGCGCGCGTTCGTGCCACTGCGCCTGCGGCAGGCGCGCGCAGACCGCGGCGGCGTGTTCGGGCGAAGCGCGCGTCAGCAGCACGCGGTCGGACCGCGCGAGGATCGCGGCGGCGATCGCGGCGGCGTCGGCGGGGGACTTGCCCTGGCAGAACACGACCTCCGGGAAGCCGCAGCGCCGCGCGCGGTCGTGGTCGACCACGGCGAAGCCGAGGTCCTCGGCGGCGGGTCGCAGCGGCCGGTCGCGCAGCTGCGCGAGCGCGTCGTCGACGGAGCGTTCGCCGCGCTGCACGGCGAGCAGCAGTTCGCGCAGCGCCGCGGGGTCGGCGGGGCCGGGGCAGCCGGCGCCGGTCACGGACGCACCTTCGTCTTGCCGCCGGCCTGCGGCGTCGCGATCGCGTCGAGGTCGAGCGGCGCGATCCGCCCCGCGCGCAGGTGGTGGAAGCCGAGGCTCGCGACCATCGCGCCGTTGTCGGCGCACAGCGCGGGCGCGGGCAACACGAGGTGCAGGTGCGAGAGCGCCGGCTCGGCGCGCAGCCGTTCGCGCAGGGTCGCGTTGCGCGCCACGCCGCCGCCGATGCACAGCGACCGCACCGGGAACCGCGCCGCCGCGCGCAGGAGCTTCTGCACCAGCACGTCGACAACCGCTGCCTGGTAGCTCGCGGCGAGGTCGCGCAGCACCGCGCCGGCCGGCGGCGGCAGCGGCGGCCCGGCCTGCGGGCGCAGCGTGTAGAGCAGCGCGGTCTTCAGGCCCGAGAACGAGAAGTCCAGCGAGTCGGGGCCCAGCAGCGTGCGCGGCAGGGGAAAGGCGCGACCGTCGCCGCCCGCGGCGGCCGCCTCGATCGCCGGCCCGCCCGGGTACGGCAGGCCCAGCAGCGCCGCACCCTTGTCGAGCGCCTCGCCGGCCGCGTCGTCGCGCGTGGTGCCCAGGCGCTCGGTGCGGCCGGGTTCGTGCAGGAGCCACAGCGCCGTGTGGCCGCCCGACGCGACCAGCGCGAGCGCGGGCAGCGGCATCGCCGGATCGGCGAGCAGGCCGGTGTGCACGTGCGCCTGCACGTGGTCGACCGCGAGCAGCGGCTTGGCGAAGCGCCAGCACAGCGCCTTGGCCGCGGCGAGCCCGACCAGCAGGCAGCCGACCATGCCCGGGCGGTGCGTGACCGCCACGGCGGCGAGGTCCGCGGGCGCGAGCCCCGCCTCGGCGAGCGCCTGCGCGACGATCGGCAGAACGCGTTCGGTGTGCGACCGGCTCGCGACCTCGGGCACCACGCCGCGCCAGCGCGCGTGCAGCTCGACCTGGCTGTGCACGACGTTGCCGAGCACCGCGGCGCCGTCGGCGACGACCGCCGCGGCGGTCTCGTCGCACGAGGTCTCGATGCCGAGGATCGCTTCGCTCACGGGGCCATGCTAACGCGCGCGGCGGGCGCGGCTACCTGCCTTGCCCCGGCGCTCCCGCCCGGGTGATGCGCGCGCGCAGCGCCGCGACCGCGGCCGCCAGCTGCGGGTCTTCCTGCGCGTCCGGCGGGGCCGGCACCGGCACGCCGTACTGCGCCGCCACCGCGGCGAACGCCGCGCGGTGCGCTGGCGGAGGCTCGTGGTCGTCGAGCCGTCGGGCGAGGGCCGCGAGCTGCTCCTTCGGCAGCGGCGCGACGACGTCCGGCCGGATGCCGCCGGGATCCGCTTCGCCCGGGCCCCCCGGCCCACCCGTGCCGTTGCCGGCGTTCGGCGACTTCGCGAGCGAACGGCGCTCGATGTTGCGGCCGTCCGGCGTGAAGTAGTGCGCGGTCGTCAGCTTCAGCTTGAACGGCAGGTCCCGCCACGAGTAGACGGTGTTGACGACCCCCTTGCCGAAGGTGCGCACGCCGACGATCGCCGCGCGGCCGTGGTCCTGCAGGCAGCCGGCGAACACCTCCGAGGCGCTGGCGGTGTGTTCGTTGACGAGCACGGTGAGCGGCAGGTCGGGAAACCGGCACAGGCGCGGGTCCGCCGCGTGCGTCTCGAGCACTTCGTCGCGGCGGCGCGTCGAGACGATCGTGCCGCTCGGCTGGAAGAGCCGCGCGAGGTGCAGGCACTCGTCGAGGTTGCCGCCGCCGTCGAAGCGCAGGTCGATCACGAGGCCGCGCAGCGGCGCCTGCTGCTGCAGCCGCTCGATCGCGGCCAGCACGCCGTCCGCCACGCCGCGGTGGAAGTCGGCGACGTGCAGGTAGCCGAGCCCCTGCTCGCGGTCGGCGAAGTGCACCCACTTCACGGCGGCGCGCTGCACCCCGCCGCGGCGCACGACGAGCTCGACTTCGCCGTCGTCGCGCGCGATCCGCAGCTTCACGTCGGTGCCGGCCGGCCCGCGCACGAGTTCCAGCAGGCGCTGGCTGCGCTGCTCCAGCGGCAGCGACGCGGTGGGCGTGCCGTCGACCGCGACGATGCGGTCGCCCGGGCGCACGCCGGCCGACTCCGCCGGACCGCCGGCGAACGGGAAGTGCACGACGACGTCCTCGCCGTGCAGCATCTGCACCATGCCGACGCCCTCGTAGTGGCCGGTCGACGCCTCCTCGTAGCGCGCGAGGTCGGCCGGCGGCACGTACATGCTGTACTCGTCGACCTTGGCCATCGCGGCGATCGCGCGGTCGAGCAGCGCGCGGCCGTCCTGCGCCTCGACGTGGCTCTTCAGGATCTCGCCGTAGACGAGTTCGAGCGCCTGGCCCTGCGGCGGCGGCAGGTCGATCCGGTGGCGGCCGCCGACCAGGGCGCCGATGGCGAACGCGGCGACGATCAACGCCCAGTTCGCGACCAGGAACCAGAGGGGCAGACGCGGTTCTCGTCCCATCGGCGCATCGTAGTGCCGCGCCGCGCCGCGCGCATTCCCGCCGCGCGGTCCGGCGTGGTCGTCGCGGTCACGGAGCCTTCCTGGTCCGGTCGTCGGCCGCCGGCTCGGCGCCGCCCTCGCCGTCCTTCTTCGCGTCGGGGTCCGGGATCTCCGGCGGCGGGCCGACCTCGATGCGGCGGCTGGTCCTGGCGCCGGCTGCGAGCCCGATCTCGAACTCCGCGCGGCCGAGCGGCGGGTTGTTCCATCGTTCGTCGTCGCGGCGCAGGTGCGCGACGCCGTTGCGGCACAGCAGCGTCGCGTCGCCGGCCGGCAGCACCAGTTCGAGGGACGTCGCGCCCGACGGCCAGGGGACACCGGCGCCCGAGTCGTAGTTGTCGTTGTTGCCGAACTGCATGCCGCGCGCCTTCATCGCCGGCGTCATCACCCGCACCTCGATGCGGTCGACGGCGGCCATCTCCGGCACGCCGGCGGCCGCCGCGAGCTCGACCTCGACGCGCGCGAGCTGCAGCTGCAGGTCGCGCTCGACCGTGGCCCCCGTCGCCACGGCGATGCGCTGCTGTTCGCTGTGCAGCGCGAGCGACGTCGCGAGGTCCACGACCACGAGCTGGTAGGCTCCGGGACCGACGCGCACCTCGTACTCGCCGGTCGGCGAGACGAACGAACGCGGGCCCGGGAAGCTCGCGTCCTGGGGCGAGAAGAAGATCCGGCCCTCGTCGCCGACGGGCGGCGCGATCACGACGAGCTGCTCGAACGGCACGCTCGCCGCGGCGAAGCCGAGCCTGCCGCGGATCGTGCCGGGGCGGTCCTCGCTGCCGTCGAACGCGCGCTGCAGGCCGCCCTTGCGCAGGCGGAACGGCTCGATCGGCAGGTAGAGGTCGCCGCCGAGGCGCGGCGGCGACGGCACCTGCACGACCAGCAGGTGGTTGTCGAGCGCGACGCCGTCGAAACGGAAGCTGCCGTCGCCGGCGATCGCGACCGGCTCGGTGGCCGGCGGTCCGGCGAACCCGTCACCGAAGTAGCCGTTCGTCTCGGCGAACGCCTGGCGCGGCAGCCGCGCCAGGAACACGCGCGTCGCCGGGCCGATCGGCAGGCCCTGCAGCGTGCCCGCGACGGTGGCGCCCGACGGCACCGCGACGACGAGGCCGGTCTTCTGCTGCGCGGCCACCAGCTCGACCTCCTGCGGCGGGCAGCGCGGTCGCCGCCGGTCGCGCACGACGACCTCCCAGGCGCCTTCGCCGAGGCCGGCGAGCAGGAACGTGCCGTCCGCGCCGGTCGTCGCAGCACCCGCGGGCAGGCGGTCGCCGTCGCCGTAGTCGCCCTGGCTCGGGTCCAGGCGCGGGCGCGCGAACACGCGCGCGCCGGCGACCGGCTGCTGCGTGGTTTCGTCGACCACGGTGCCGCGCAGTGTCGCCTCGGGCTCGAGTTCGATCGCGAGCGTCTCGTGCGGCTGGCCGGCCTCGGGATCCTTCCACTCGACCTGCTGCTTCGTGAACGGCGCGAATCCCGGCGCGACGACGCGCACGGCGCCGATCGCCGCGGCCCCCTCGCCGGGACCGGGCACCTCGCCAGCACCGTCCTTGCCCGGCGTGGCGCCGCGCAACGCCGAGCGCATCCGGTACTCGAGGTAGTTGACGTTCTGGTTCGCGTACTCGTCCCAGATCGCCAGCGCGCGGAAGCCCGGCACGGGATGGCCGGTCGCCTTGGCGACGACGCGCAGCGGCAGGCGCTGCGCCTGCTCGTGCTCGTCGACCTTCGCGATCAGTTCGAAGTTCTCGCGCGGTCCGGTGAACACGGGCGAGTAGCCGGTGAACGTCCGCTTGTCGTCCTGCTTGTGCGCGGTGGCGCGCCAGCGCCCGGGTCGCGTGAGCCAGGTGCGGAAGCTGCCATCGGGGCCGGTGCGCAGCGGCGTTCGGTCGTCCGGCAGTTCCTGGTCGACGATCACCTGGGCGTCCGCGATGCTGCGGCCCTCGGCGTCGAGCACGCGGCCCTGGATCCAGCCGCTCCTGCGCAGCGTCACCTCGAGCGGCGTGCCGGTGGCCACCGGGGCGATGCGTTCGCGGTAGTGGCCCGCGAGCGAGAACGTCAACACCGAGCCGAGCGGCAGCGCGCACGGCAGGTCGAAGATCCCCGCCGCGTCGCTCCGCGCGGTGCACAGGAACCCGCCCTGCAGGATGCCCTGGGCCCCGTGGCCCGCGACGATGCGCACGACCATGCCGCCGGTGAACCCGTCGCCACCCGCGCCGTTGCCGACCTCGAGCAGGTCGCGCGCGACGACGCGCACGCCGGCGACCGGTTTGCCCGCGGCGTCGCGCACGCGGCCGACGAGCCGCGCGCCGGGGATCAGCACCACGTCGCCGACCTGCGTCTCCGCTGCGTACTCGCGGACCGGCCGCGCCTGCAGCGGCACGTACTCGCCGCCGTCGTCGACCAGTTCGTCGGCCGGTGGGCCACCCGGCGGATCGCCGGCGAACCGCCAGGGCACGGCGCGCGCGACCGCGGCCATGCCCTTCGCTGCCACGAACAGCAGCATCGTCTCCTCGGCGTCGCGCTGCGGCGGCGCGACCACGACGGCAAAGCGGCCCTCGGCGTCGCTGCTCGCCTGCGGCTGCAGCAGCGTCGCGGCCGTGAGCTGTTCCTCGAGCGAGCCGAAGTGCAGCGCGGCGCCGGCGACGGGTCTACCGTCCCACTGCACGACCCGGCCGACGAGGCGCACCTCGGGCCGCGGCGCCTCGACCTGGGCGCGCGCGGCGAGCGCGAGGCCGGAGACCACGAGCAGAACGACAGGGGATCGAGACATGGATTCGCGGACCTCGGTGATTGCGTCGAACCGGAAGCAGGCACGGCGCCGCGTGTGAGCTGCCCGGGCCATGGCGCCGCCGCACTCTACGCTGCACCGCCAGCGCACGGCACGAGGAAACGAACGGCGGCAGCGCCACTCGCGCGCACTTGCACCGGGTCGACATGCCGGCCCGTTTCGTGGCATGCTATCGTTGCGGCAGGAGCCGCATCAGCCCAGACGGTTGCCTCCGCCGCCATCTCGGGCCCAGCCCACCTTCCCCCGAACCGCACCATGATCCCGACCATACGCTTCCTCGTCTCCGCCGCTGCAATCAGCGTTGCCGCATCGGCGCAGGCTCTCAACTTCTTCGACGGCAACATGAACGTCACGACGGGCGCGCTGTTCGCCGTGTCGCACTCGCCGCCCCTGTTCGACCTCGCGGCGGACGGGCTCGCGATCAGCCACGGCTACGAGCACGGCTGGTACTACCGCGTCGCCGGGGATCCGCGCGAGTACTCGCTGCGCAACATCGGCCCGGTGACCGGCGGGGTGCCGGTGTTCCTGACCCACGCCGATCGCGACTTCGCCGATGTCGACAGCCGCGGCCTCCTGCGCGCGAACTGGGACCTGGACGTCTACGACTCCGGCCCCGCGAGCGGCGTCGTGACGAGCCGGCTCACGCTGACCAACCTCTCGGCGGCGCCCGTGACCTTCGCGGTGTTCTGCTACACCGACCTCGACATCGCCGGCACCTTCGGCAACGACACCGTCACCGGCGACGGCCAGCACCACCTCGTCACCGACTGGAGCGGCGTGACGATCGACATCCGCGCGCGCGGCGCGGACCATTCGATGGTCGCCGCCTACCCGATCGTGCGCAACCTGCTGACCAACGCCCTGGTCGACGACCTGCCCGACGTGCTGCCGCCGTTCCTCGGCGACTACACCGGCGCGTTCCAGTGGTCGAACCGCACGCTGCAGCCGCTCGAGCAGCGTTCCTTCACCGTGGTGTTCGCGGTCGACACCGTGGCGCCGTACGTGCCCGAGGTCGCGCACTACGGCACGAGCAGCTCGCTCGCGCCCGAGATCTACACGGACACGCTGCCGCTGCAGGACAACAGCAACCCGCGGCAGATCGGCATCCAGTTGCGCAACGCGCCGGGCAACAGCCCGGTCGGCCTGTTGAGCAACACGCATCCCGCGCCGGGCATCCCGTTCGCGGCTCTCCTGCTGTGGGTCGATCCGCTGCCGCCGGCGCAGTTCCCGATCGGCACGACGACGGCTTCCGGCGAGGCGAACCTGGTCTTCCCGATCCCGTCGAGCCCGTACCTGACCGGGTATCCGATCTTCCACCAGTACTTCTACCTCGACAACGCCGCTCCCAACGGCGTGTCGCAGCACACCGCGGCGCTGATGACGCGGGTCGGCAGGCTGTGACCCGGTGACCGGGGTCGGATGCCCCGCGCCGGTGGAGTTCCCGGCCTTCCCTGGCCACCGGACGCGGGGGAGCGGTAGATTCGCGGTTCTCCCATGTCTGCACAGACCCGCACCCTGCTCCTCGCCTCCCTCGGTCTCCCGTTCGCCGCTTGCGGCGGCGGTGGCGGCTCCGCCCCGCCCGCTCCGCCCGTGGGCTTCGCCGCGCCCGAGTTCCAGACCACCGGCGGGGCCAACGGCAGGTCGCTGGCCGTCGCCGACCTCGACCACGACGGGGCCCTCGACGTGCTCGTGGCGAACGAGACGTTCGCGAGCCTGTCGTTGCTGAAGGGCCGCGCCGACGGTTCGCTCGCGACCGGCGTGCTGCTGCCCGCCATGCCGCTCGTCGCCGCGCTCGCCGTCGGCGACGTCGACGGCGACCGCCGGCTCGACCTGGTCGCGGCCAGCGGCGCGAGCGGCGGCGCGGCCGTGCTGCGCGGCACCGGCGGCGGCAGCTTCGGCTCCGCCGAGTCGTTCGCGCTGCCGTGGGCCGCGCGCAAGCTCTGGCTCGTCGACTGGACCGGCGACGGCAAGAACGACCTGCTCGCCGCCAGTGCGCAGACGGCCGAGATCGCGCTGTTGCCCGGCAACGGCGCAGGCGGCTTCGTCGCGGCGACGTTCGTGTCGCTCGCGTTCGCGCCGGCGGACTTCGTGGTCGTCGACACGAACGGCGACCGCCGTCCCGACCTCGTCTGCACGGGCATCGGTGTCCAGCGCATCGACACGCTGCGCAACGACGGGGCCGGCGGGTTCCTGCCGGCCATCGCCTCGACGGCGCCAGCACAGGGCGGCAGGCTGGTCGCCGGCGATCTGGACGGCGACCGGATCGCCGACGTGGTCGCCCTCGACGCGGCGCGCACCGCGGTGCTCGTGTGCCGCGGCGACGGGTCGGGCAGCTTCGCGGCCGGATCGCCCGTGGCGCTCGGCGCGAACGCCACCAGCCTGGCGCTCGGCGATCTCGACGGGGACGGCCGCACCGACCTGGTCGCGGCGGCGGGCACGCTGCTGTTCGCCTGCTACGGCGCCGCCACAGGCGTCCTCGGCGCGGCGCAGGCGCTGCACAGCGACGCGCTCGGCGCGACCTGGGTCGCGGCAGCGGACGTGCGCGGCGACGGATCCGTCGACGTGCTCTACGTCTCCGGCACCGACCGCATCGGCCTGCTGCGCAACTCCCGTCCGGCCCCTGCCGGCCTCGCCAGCTACGGCACAGGCACGCCCGACTGCCAGGGCCGCATCGGCATGTGGGCGAACGGCTCGCCGCGCCTCGGCAACGCCGCCTTCGGCTACCGCACGACGAACGCGCCGGCGGACGCCTTCGGCGTGCTGCTGCAGGGTGGCCCCGCCGACGTGCCCGGCAGCGACCCGCTCGGCATCGGCGCCCTCCTCCACGTCGGCTTCGGCGCCCTGACCAGCCGCTTCGTGTTCAGCGACCCGCAGGGACAGAGCTTCATGTCCGAGCCCGTGCCGACCACGCCGGGCCTCGTCGGGCTGCCGATCTACGTGCAGACGCTGTGGCGGGCGGACCTGTCGCGCACGTGCTCGACGTCGCCGGCCGGCTACGCGACGTCCGCCGGGCTCACGTCGACGATCCAGCCCTGAGCCTCCGTACGCCGCGTCGCGGCGTTCCCGGCAATCAGAAGCTGACCGTCATGCCGAACTGGTAGCCGTCGATCACGAGGTCGGCGTCGTAGCCGAGCCGGCCCGCGTTCCCGTTCGCCTCGAGTTCGCTGTAGCGGTAGCCGGCGAAGAACGTCACGTCGCGCATCGGCAGCGTGTAGCCCAGCCGCAGTTCGAGGTCCTGCTGCACCCCGTCGTAGTCGCCGCCGAGCGAGAGGTCGGGGCAGATCGCGTAGTCGAGGTCGAACGCGACGTTCTGCCAGGTCACGCGGCCGCGCACGGCCGCCGCGGCGACGTCGCCTTCGAGCTGCAGCGTCTGCCGCCGCTCGCCGTCCGTGGTCCTGGCGCGCAGGATCATGTCGCGGTGGGCCAGCACGGCACCGGCGGCGAACCGGAAGCCGAGCGGCCGGTCGCGCAGGTTCGTGCGCGTCTCGAACAGCGGCTCGAGGTAGCCGACCCGCAGCTCGTCCATCTCGGCCTTCGCGAGCACGGTGTCGTTCTCGAGCAGGGCGCCCCAGTCGGCGGCCAGCGTGCCCGCTTGCGTCGTGTTCATGTCGAGCCGGTAGTACTCGATGCGCAGGCCGCCGAAACCGTCGCCGACGTCGGCGCGCACGCCGACGTCCTCGCGGTGGTGTTCCTGGCCGAACGTGCGCAGCGGCTCGGCGGGGTTCTGCTGCAGCGGGGCGCCGCCACCCGGATCGGACTGCACGGCCACGTCGCCGCGCAGTCGGTGCACGGCGAGGTAGGGGGAGACCAGGATCCGCGGCTCGTAGAGCAGGGTCGCGGTGCAGCCGGCGAACAGGGGGCAGCAGGCGACGAGGAGGGGCGCGCGCATGGGCGCTGAGAGTAGGCGCGTCCGGGCCCCGGCGGAAGCGCGGTGGCATGCCGCGCGCCGATTCGTAGCCTGTGCCGGATGAGCGAAGCGTTCCTCGAGCGCGACTTCAAGGCCTACGAGCGGCACCGGCAGGACGACCCCGAGTACAACGCGCTGCGGCTCGGCGTGCGGCGCAAGTTGAAGGCGATGGCCGACGCGGTGCAGAAGGAGGCCAGGGCGCTCGGTTACGACCTCAGCGCGCAGGCCGGGCTGCACCATCCCTACACGTTCAACAGCTACCGCGTGCGCGAGCAGCGCGCCTACCTGTGCCGCGGGCAGAAGGAACGCAAGCAGCTGGCGGCGTTCTTCGGCGAGGCGCTCGGCAAGGACGCCGAGACGCACTACATCCAGACCGTGCTCGAGGTGTGCATCGACGACCAGATCGTCGAGGCCGCGCTGCGCGTGCATCCGCAGGCGTGGTGGGACGGCGAGCACCTGAAGAAGAAGGTGCTCGGCGACCTGGCGGCGCGCGAGGAGTTCTGCCGCCTGCTGCGCGCGCTGCCGGCGGGCTTCAACCTGAAGCTGCACGACTGGCGCAAGGACAACTGGTGCGCGCAGGCGAAACCGGCCGAGGTCGCCGAGACGCTGCAGCACTACACGCCGGGCAACCACTGGCTGCACGTGCAGCGCCAGCTGCCGAAGGAGGACGCGCTGGCGATGGGGCAGGGGGCCGAGGCCTGGGTGCGCGGCTCGCTGCTCGCGCTGCTGCCGCTGCAGAGGTTCGTGCTGTGGACGCCGTGACGGGGTCTACTGCGTCGGGTAGGTCGCCTTGACCCACTCGCCCCAACGCCGGTCGAAGTCGAGCACCGGGATGCCGTAGGCCTGCTGCAGCGCGTCGCGCACGGCGCCGACCAGGTCGCTCTGGTCGGGGAGCCACTGCTCGTCGACGCGGCCCTTGACCAGGAACAGGAACTTCTGCCACTTGTCGGGGCCCATCGACAAGAGCCAGTCGATCCGCGACCAGATCGCGACGTGGTCGTTGAAGGTGATGTCGCCGAAGTCGCGCCACGCGTAGGCCTCGGGGAACGGCGCGAACCTGCCGCCCGAGGCGACGAGGTTGCGCACGTAGGGTTCCCACCGCCACACCTTCTTCATGTCGGCGATCGAGCCCTCGTTCTGGTCGAAGTTGGGCCAGTGCGGGTCGACGCGGCGGCAGAGCCAGTGGCTGAAACCCTCGGTGATCCAGACCGGCAGCTCGTAGCTGTAGTGGCGGAAGCCGTCGAGCAGGTTCTGGCCGACGTTGAACGCGAGCGCGCAGTGCAGCGCGGTGTCGTCCTTGTTGCGGCCGTCGTCGCACTCGCCGGCGATCGTGAACAGCAGCGCGCCGACCTCCGTGAAGTGCCACCGCTGGCCGAACAGGGTGTCGCGGCCGAGGAAGTCCTTCGTGTACTGCTGGAAGGGCCCCATCTTCTCGAACAGCAGCACGAGGAACTTCTCCTTCATGCCGAAGTGCGGCCCTTGGCCCATGTAGCGGACGTCAGGCAGCCGCACGACCTTGCTCGGGTCGGCCGGGAAGTCCTCGTCCTTCACGCCGAACAGCGCCGACACCTCGGCGTGCAGGTTCTCGAGGCGTTGCGCGACGAGGTGCGCGCGCAGCCACGGCGTCAGCACCTTCGCCTTCGGGTCGACCGACGGCAGCTTCGCCTGCAGCTGCTCGAGCTCGCGGCGGATCTTGCCGCGCGTCTCCGGGTCCATCGGCACGGTGAACGGCGGCAGGTCCACGCCGATCCGGAAGTGTTTCGTCTCGAGCCACAGCATCTCGACGTGCCTGCCGAGCGCTTCGTCGATGCGCGCCGTCGAGATCGGCTTGCCGGCGAGGCTGCCGAAGGGGAACGGCCCGTAGGACAGGTAGCCGGCCGCCTGCAGCGCCGCCGGCGCGTTCTTCGTGAACGGGTCGATGCGCCACTTCGGCACCTTCTCCTGCTTCCTCGGCTTCGCGGGCTCCGGTGCTCTGGGCGGGGCGGGCGCGGGCTCCTGCGCGTGCCCCGGGCAGGGGGCCAGCAGCAGCGCGGCGAGCAGCAGCGCGGGGCGGGTCCGGTTCACGACTTCGCGAGCCATTCTTCGGCCATCCTGATGGTCTGGAACACGTCGAGGTTCTCGATCGGCGCTTCGCCGTGCAGCGCGCGCATCGCGTTGACGGCTTCCTTCTTGACCGTGTTGTTGGGGTCCTTCAGGTAGGTGCGCAGCACCACGCACTGCTCCTTCACGGCGAGGTAGCGCAGCAGGCGCAGGCCGGCCATCTGGTCGACCGGGGACGCCTTGGCGATCGCCTCCAGGACCCACGTGCCGGCCGCCGCGCTGCGCGCCGCCGGCAGCACCTCGGCGACCAGCGGTCCGTGGGTCTGCCAGGTCGTCCTGGTGTAGGCGAGCACGGCCGGCAGCGCGTCCTGCTGCCGCAGCGCCAGCGCGCCGAGCGAGCCGTAGAACGACGTCTCCGGGTCCTTGTCCGACACCGCCGCCTGCAGCACCGGCAGCAGCTCCCGGTCGGCGCAGCGGCACAGCCGCCGCAGCAGGTAGCGGCGCAGCTCGACCTTCGGCTTCTTGCTCTCGCGCACCATCAGCGCGGTGTGGCGCGCGTCCAGCAGTTCGTCGAACAGCGCGAACAGGTGGGCATTGACGTTCTGCCGCTGGTCGGAGACCTGCGCGAACAGCAGCGGCACGGCGCCGGCGCCGATCGCCGCGAGCTGCGCGTGCGCGGCCTCGTGCAGCGCCGGGTCCGCCTTGCGGAACTGGCCGACCAGCGCCGCGACCTTCTGCTTGTGGGTGTCGTCGAGCGCCGGCCACTGCTCGAGCTTCTCGACCACGGGCACCGCGGGCGGGCCCTGGGCGGCGAGCAGCGGCAGCAGCAGGAACACGGCGGACGGGGCGGGGTTCATGGCAACACGATCCACTCGGGCATGGCCTCGCGATGGTCGGGGTGGACGTAGGTGACCTTGCCGGCGACGCGGCGCTTCTCGACGTCGAGCCAGGTCGCCCAGTCGCCGGTCGAGTGGCTCAGGAAGCCGACCTGCACGGCGTCGGCCTGGTCGTCGATCACGAGCGCGGCCGGCACGAGGTCGAAGGCCGCGGCGACGATGAACCCGCGCGGCACCTCGATCGGGTCGCTGACGGCGCCCGTCGTCTGCTCGTCGAACAGGAACCTGGCCACGGGGAGCTCGACGCTGCGCCGCGTGACCCGCTTGCGCTCGTGCAGGAACTGCGCCCCCTTGGCCTCCAGCTCGATCGCGTTCGCCGCGACCTCGCGCAGGTTGCGCGCGAGCTCCAGCAGCTGCCGGCGGCGCTCCGGGAAGGTGCGCTGGGCGAGCCGCAGCGGGATCGTGAACTCGTCGAGCACGCGCCGGATCTTGGTCCGCCGCGACCACTCCGGGCCGATCTCGTCGAGCAGCCGCACGTGCTGCTCGACCTCGCCGAGGCCGATGTCGATGCCGTCGATGCAGAGCAGCCGGTCGGCCGGGCCGCTGCCCGGGGCAGGGCCCGCGCCGTCCGGCGCCGGGCCGCCGCACGCGCCGAGCAGCAGCGGCAACAGGCACCGAGGCAGCATCCGGCTCGGCTTCACGGCGTGTCGAAGGAGGCGAGGAAGGCGCACGCGGGACCGGTCAGGTAGCGGTAGGTGGCGTAGAGCAGGTTCGCCAGCTGCGGGGCTTCGCCGGTAGCGATCGGCCCGGCGAAGCTGCCGGTGTTCTCGATCCAGATCGAGCGGGGATCCTGCGGCCAGGTCTCGATGCGCACGTGGAAGGTCTCGCGGGCCTGCTCGTGGGGCGGGAACACGAGGCGCAGGCCGAGCGACTGCAGGGGCCTGCCGAACGAGCGCCACGCGTCGGTGCCCGGCGCGACGAGCCGCTGGCTCAGGAACTCGCGGCCGTCGCGGAAGTGCCGCGGGGCGACGAGCGAGCGCACGACGAACTGCTGCGCCAGCGTGGCGGCCACCCCGAGCGTCTGGAATCCGACCGTGGCGACGTTGACGACCCGCGTGGCGAAGTCCTCGACCGAACTGCCGCACAGTTCCTGCCGCAGCACGAGGCGGTCCCACGTGAACGATGCCGACGAGATCTGGCCCGGCGCCTGCGGCAGGTTGCTCAGGTGGATGCCGTCGGGGGCCACCTGGAAGTTCTGGTAGCCGAGTCCCGGCTGGCGGTAGAGCTGGTTGTGCACGCTCTGGACCAGGTCGGCCCGCAGCTGCTGCGGCGGGTGCAGGAGCTCGGCCGTGAACGCGATGCTGCGGGGATCGTAGGTCATCTCGGGGAAGGCTGATGCTACGGGCGCGGCCGTGCCGAAGCAGGGGCCCCGCTGCGAAAGGTCTCGCCCGCGCTGCGGGGCCCGCTTCCCGTGGCCCGATTTCCGGGGATCGGGAGGAATCGGGCGAGGCCCTCGTTTCCGTGCACCTCGAAGGTAAGCTCCCCGACCCGAACCACCAGCCCGACCGCCGCCAATGCAACGCGCAACGTACGTCTGGGCCGCCCTGCTGGCGGCAACCATCGGTTTCTCCGCCCGTGCCCAGGATCCCCAGGAGCAGGTCAAGGCGCTGCGCAAGCAGGTCAACCAGCTCGCCGACCAGCTCGTCGAGGAGCGCGCGAAGCTCCTGCTCGACCTGCGCGTCAACGGGCAACGCCTCGACCCGCTCGAGGTCAAGCGCGAGGCGGTCTACCTGACGGGCGGCAAGCTCGTCGAAGCCAAGGTCGCCGACTTCTTCATCCTCGAGGAACTGCGGAAGCAGATCGAGTCGGGCCAGAAGAAGCCCGAGGACTTCCAGGTCAGCGAGCAGGACGTGCTCGAGGAACTCGAGCCGATGAAGGCGGACTTCGAGACCAAGAACCCCGGCGTCGACTTCTGGGAGGTCGTGCGCACGCAGTACGGCCTGAACCGCGAGACGTTCCTCGAGCAGCGCCGCCAGGCCAAGATCTTCGACCTCGTGTTCTTCCCGGGCTCGCCGAAGGACTGGCCGGACATCACCAAGGAGGCGATCAAGGCGCAGACCCAGAGCGACCAGGGACCGAAGTTCATCGAGCAGCTCGAGAAGGCCACCGAGGGCACCGACGAGAAGGGCAATCCGAAGAAGCTGCCCGAGTTCTGGGTCAACATGATGCGCCAGTTCGTGCAGAAGGGTCTGCGCAACTGGAGCGACATCCGCTACGCGTCGCACGGTCTGCCGGCGAACCTCGTGCTGCGGGTCAACGACCTCGAGTGGGGCACCGAGGAGGCCTTCTCGTTCGTCAAGAAGGGCCTGTTCGTGCAGGACCTCGAGCGCGCGATGCAGGAGGTCTCGGTGCGCGAGGCGCTGCGGCAGGAGCTGGCCGGCAAGAACGTCTACGTCGCCGACGAGGAGTTCCAGCGCCGCTACGAGGAATACCGGCAGCCCTACGACTCGACGCCGTTCACGGTCGAGGTGATCGCGACACGCTTCAAGGGCTACCCGTGCCTCGAGGCGTTCCGCGCGCGCTGGCGCCTGATCACGTCCTACGCCGACCTGATCAAGGACGAGTTCGACGACGAACGCCTGCAGGCGCACGCCAACAAGTTCGGCGCGTTCTTCGCCGACGGCCAGGTCAGCATCGACATGATCCCGTTCCAGGGCCGCAACCCGAAGACGGGCGCCTGGGAGCCGGACGGCATGGACAAGGCCAGGGCGCGCGCCGAGGCGGTGTTCGCCGCGCTCGAGAAGAAGGAGATCACGTTCGACGCGGCGCTGAGCGAGCGCGGCGAGTACTTCGCCAACGACGACAAGCGCGGCCGGCTCGGTTTCCTGCCGCTGAACCAGCTCAAGCAGCAGCTGCGCGAGAACGAGTACACGCAGCTGCACGACGGGTTCGCGATCAGCAACCACCTGTTCTTCGACGCCGAGGTCGGCAAGACGCACGGCCCGATCGCCGGGCCCGACGGCTACTTCATCGCGCGCGTCAACGCGCGCACGCCGGCGCGCCGGCAGATCGACGTCAAGAACCCGAAGGAGCGCGAACTCGTGCGCGAGGACTACCTGAACCACCGCTTCTTCGTGTGGGCGAACGAGGTCATCGCGAAGACGAAGTTCGAGTAGCGCCGGCCGACCGGTGCGATCGGGGCCCGCGCGACCTAGGATGACCGCGTGAGCGAGACCCCGGACCCGCGCGCCGCCGTGCGCGCGCTGCTGCAGCGCCTGTGGGCGGCGTTCCGCCGCTACCGGGGCATGGTCGCGGCGATGCTGGGCTTCGGTTTCCTCGAGGCCCTGTTCACCAAGCTGCCGCTGCTGCTGCTGACGCCGCTGATGCGGGCGCTCGGCGAGCCGCCGAAGCTACCCGCCGGCGAGCCCGACTTCGGCCAGCGGATGACGGAGGCGATCACGGCCTGGTTCGAGCAGGTCGCCCCGGGCGTCTGCGGAGCGTTCGGCTTGTCGTTCGCGCAGCCCGGCATGCACGTGGTCGTGGTCTGCGCGCTGGTCGCGGTCGCCTGCGGGCTCGTCGGCGCGGTCACCATCTACGTCGTGCAGACGGTCTCGCGCATGTTCGCCGTGCACGTGGTCGCCGACCTGCGCGGCGAACTGGCGCGCCACTTCCTGCGCCTGCCGCTGCGCTTCTACGGCCGCCAGCGCATGGGCGAGATGATCAGCAAGGTCACCAACGACACGCAGGTGATGCAGCGGTCGTTCGAACTGGCCGCCGACAACCTCGTCGTCGATCCGCTGATGATCCTCGGCAACGTCGCGATCCTCGCGGTGACCGTGCCGGAAGCGATCTGGGTGCTGCTGGTGATGCTGCCGGCGATGGCGATCCCGATGTACCGCCAGGGCCGGCAGGTGCAGAAGCGCAGCACGAAGAGCCTGCAGTCGATGGGCGAGACGACCGAGTCGCTGAACCAGATCCTGACCGGCATCCGCACCGTCAAAGCGTTCCAGCTCGAGGACCTGCGGCTGCGCGAGTTCGAGGCCAGCACGGCGACGTTCCTGCAGCGCACGCGCAAGATGCTGCGCGCCAAGGGCCGGTCGATGGCGCAGACGTTCGTCAGCTACCAGGCCGGCTTCGCGGCACTGCTGGTGCTGCTCGGCTGGGCGGTGCTGGTGCGCGGCGGCGTCGGCCTCAGCGGGGTGACCGTGGTGATCACGGTGTTGTCGACGACCTACCAGAACATCAAACGCCTGACGCGCTCCTACCACGTGCTGATGGAGTCGGCCGGCGCACTGTCCGGCATCGAGGCGATCCTGCGCGCCGACGTCGACCACGCGGACCAGGGCGGCCGGCCGCTGCCGCGACTGCGCGGCGAGGTCGAACTGCGTGGCCTGTGGTTCGCCTACGGCGAGGAGCCGGTGCTGTGCGGCGTCGACCTCGTGGTGAAGGCCGGCCAGACCGTGGCGCTGGTCGGCGCGTCCGGCGCCGGCAAGTCGACGCTGATGGACCTGCTGCTGCGCTTCCACGACCCGCAGCGCGGCGCGATCCTGATCGACGGCCAGGACCTGCGCGAGATCCGCCTCGCCGACTACCGCGCGCACACCGCCGTCGTGAGCCAGCAGCCGTTCCTGTTCAACACGACGATCCGCGAGAACATCGCCTACGGCCGACCCGGCGCCACGCCGGCCGAGATCGAGGCCGCGGCGAGGGCCGCCAACATCCACGACTTCCTGCAGGCCCAGCCGCAGGGCTACGACACGCCGGCCGGCGAACGCGGCAGCAACCTGTCCGGCGGGCAGATGCAGCGCATCACGATCGCGCGCGCGATCCTGCGCGACCCGGGCATCCTGTTCCTCGACGAAGCGACCTCCGCACTCGACAGCGAGAACGAGGAACTGGTGCAGAACGCGATCGACCACCTGCGCCAGGGCCGCACCTCGTTCGTCGTCGCGCACCGGCTGTCGACGATCGTCGGCGCCGACCTGATCGTCGTGCTGGACCGCGGCCGGGTCGTCGAGACCGGCACGCACGCGGAACTGCTGGCGAAGCGCGGCGCCTACCAGCGCATGTACGAACTGCAGGCGCTGTGACCCGGCGGCCCGCGCCGCGTCAGGAGTCGAGCGGGCGCAGGTCGACCGGCCGCAACAGCGCCACGACCGTCGCCCGCAGCGCCTCCCCGCGGCCGATCGCGTCGACCTTCTCGCCGGTCTTGCCCTTGACGTTGACGCGGTCGACCGGCAGCCCGAACAACTGGGCGAGGCGCTCGCGGATCGCCTGCCGCTGCGGTGCCAGCTTCGGCTGTTCGGTCTCGACGACGGCGTCCATCGACCAGACGCGCAGGCCGCGCACGCGCGCGCGCCGGACCGCCTCGGCGCAGAAGTCCGTCGAAGCGCGGCCGCGGTTCGCCGGGTCGCGGTCGGGAAACAGCGTGCCGAGGTCGTCGAGCCCGGCGGCGCCGAGCACGGCGTCGCACGCGGCGTGCAGCACGGCGTCGCCGTCGCTGTGGCCGACCGGGCCGACCGGGCAGCCGGGGAACGGCACGCCGCCGACGATGCAGGGCCGGCCGGCTTCGAGCCGGTGCAGGTCGATGCCGAGACCGATGCGCGGGAGGTCGTCCATGGTTCATCCGAGCCCGGCGGCGAGCAGCGCCGCGGCGAACGGCAGGTCCTCGGGCCGGGTGATCTTGAGGTTGTGCTGGGCGCCCGGGACCACGGCCACGGGCGCGCCGAGGTGTTCGGCGAGCGACACGTCGTCGGTGCCGGCGAAGCCCGTCGCCGCGGCGTGCGCGAGCGCCCGGGCGAGCAGGTCGGCGCGCAGCACCTGCGGCGTCTGCGCCTGCCAGAGCCCGGTCCGGTCGACCGTCGCGGCCACCAGCCCGTCGCGCACGGACTTCAGCGTGTCGGCCGCCGGGACCGCCAGCAGCGCAGCGCCCGTGCGCGCGGCGGCGGCGACGCACTCGCGGGCGGCGGCGATCGGGAACAGCGCGCGCGCCGCGTCGTGGACGAGCACGAGCTCCGCGGCGGAGCCGGCCGCGGCGAGGCCGCGCTGCATCGACTGCTGCCGCGTGTCGCCGCCTTCGCAAACGCGCACGTCGCCGAGCCGCAGCAGCGGCTCCAGCAGCGGCGCGAGGTGCCGTTCGCGGTCGTCGCGGTGCACGACGACGACGAGCGGGTTCCCGGCCCGCGGGTCCGCGACCTGCGCCAGGCGTTCGGCCGACCACAGCAGCAGCGGGCGGCCCTGCAGCGGCAGGTAGGCCTTCGGCACCGGGCCGCCGAACCGGGACCCGCGGCCGGCGGCGAGCAGCAGCATGGCGACCTTCACGCCGAGAGACCTTACACTCGCCCGCGTGGCGGTGGTGCGGATTCTCGGCGTCGACCCGGGCACCCAGGTCGTCGGTTACGGCTGCCTCGAGGTGGCCTTCGGCGGCCCGCGGCCCGACCCGCCGGAACGACCGCTGGCGCTGCGCGCGAGCAACACGGTGCGCGGCGGCGGCGGCGGCGACGTCACGCTCGCGGCGATCGGCGTGCTGCGGCTGGGCGGGCGCGCCGCGCCGCTGCCCGAACGCCTCTTGTCGCTGGCGCGGCAGTTCCACGCGCTGCTCGAGCAGTTGCGGCCCGACGAGGTCGCCGTCGAGCTGGCGTTCTACGGCAAGAGCGTGCAGGCCGCGCTGCGCATCGGCGAAGCTCGCGGCGTCCTGCTCGCGGAGTCGGCCCGGCTCGGACTGCCGGTGCACCAGTTCGCCCCGGCGCGCGTGAAGCGCTGCGTGACCGGGGGTGGGGCCGCGGGCAAGCGGGCCGTCGCGGCGATGGTGTTGCAGCTCGTGCGCGGCGCCGGCAGCCGGGCGGCCGACCTGCCTCCGGACGCTACGGACGCCCTGGCCGTGGCCCTGACCCGGGTCGAGCAGCGGCGCTCGCCCCTCTCTCGGCCGGACGAAACCTGAAGACGCTCGACCACGGGCCGGATGCCATCCGCCGTGCTGGGCATTGCTTTCTGCCGGAAGGCTACCTCTAATCTGCCCACCGGTCAGTGAGGCTCCAATCCCTTGTGCCAACCTCGTCGGTTGGAAGTTGCGGCGGTCGGTCGCGATGTCCGTCGGGATCGGCTCGACTGCGCAGTGCAGCGCAGTGGAGGCGAACGTGGCAGCCTCGTCCCGTGGGACCAGCCTGCGCTGGCGGACAGGGAGGTGCCAGATGATCCGTGGCCCGGTGTTGCCGCAGATGCGTGAGACTTTGTGGGCGCTCGTTGCCGGTCATCTCGAGGCGATCGAGACGGGGCTCGTGCTCGTCGGCGAACACCTCGACTGCAACGACGGCCAGTTCGGGGTGATCGACGGGCTCGCGCGCGACGCCAGCGGTGCGCCCGTGCTGCTGCTGCTCGCGATCGACGGCGACTCGCTGTTGACGGCGCGCGCGATCGCGGCGGTGGAGTTCCTCGACCGCATCGGCGACGCGCTCGCCGGCGCGGTGCCCGAGGGCCGCTTCGTCGTGGGTGGTCGCCCGCGCGTGATGGTCGTCGGCAACGACGCCGCGTCCGGGAGCCTCGCGGCGCTGCAGCGGTTCGGCGCGTTGCCGCTCGAGATCTGCCGGCTCGTGCCGTTCCGCATCGGCAACAGCGAACGCTTCGCCGTGCGCTGGCTCGCCGGCGCCGGCGAGCCCCCCGTCTCGGCGAACGACGCGGCGGAGAACGTCCAGACGGCGTTCGCGGTGCCCGAGGCGAGCCGCGGGCACTGGCAGACGCTCGCGCGCCTGTGCGAACGGCTCGACCCCGACGTCCGTGTCGACGGCGATCGTTACACGCGCCGCATCACCTGGCGCGGCTGGTTGCTCGGCCAGGTGGTCGTCGCCGACGGGACCATGCTCGCGATGGGGCCCGACGGCGTGCGCCACAGCCTGCACACGGAGAACGACGTGCGCGCGTTCGGCGACCGGCTCTTGCGCAGCTACGCGGCCTGTGCCGGGCTCGCCCTCGCGGGCACCGCCGCGCCGCCCGCGGCGAGGCCGGGCAGGCAGGAGCCTGCGCCACCGGGCAGCCACTGCCGCAGCCTCTCGACCGGATCCGGCGGCGAGACGCTGCGCACGTCGATCTCCCACGCCTGCCTCACCGCGGACGAGTACCGCGCGCTCGGCGGCGCCGGCCGGCCGGCCGGCGAGGCCGCCGAGGCCGGGGCCGCCATGGAAACAGCGCGGGCTGCCGGGGCCGAAGCTGCTGCGCGGCCGGCCATGCGACCGGACTGACCGAACCGATCTGCGCGCCGGCGCAGGGCGGTTCCCGAGGTGTGTTTGGAACCAGACCTGGACGCCAGTGGAGTCGGACGTGGGTTCCTGCGGCGGTTCTTCCGCTGGGCAGGCGTGCCGGAGGTGTCGTCCCAGCGCGAGGCCACGGTGCTGGCGGTCGCCAGCGGCAAGGGCGGCACGGGCAAGTCGTTCCCCC
>Ga0194127_10002634_pt1 | contig 24015 bp, 19 predicted proteins | sample TA2KigC100mmetaG_FD_148624 | JGI IMG/M metagenome (GOLD analysis project Ga0194127, IMG submission 148624) | Freshwater microbial communities from Lake Tanganyika, Tanzania - TA2015036 Kigoma Deep Cast 100m | ecosystem: Environmental > Aquatic > Freshwater > Lake | place: Tanzania: Lake...
CGCCGGGGTGGGTTCCGGGGTGGGCTCGGGCTCGGGCTCGGGCGCAGGCTCCGGGGTGGGTTCCGGGGTGGGCTCGGGCTCGGGTTCGGGCGCAGGCTCGGGCTCGGATTCCGGCGCGGGTTCGGGGTTCGACATCTCGGGCACGTCCTGGGTGCACACGGACGGCGCCTCGCCCTGGCACTGCCAGCCCTCCTCGACCACGCACGCGTCCGAGCAGCCGTCGCCCGCGACGTCGTTCCCGTCGTCGCACTCCTCGTCGCCGCGCACGAGGCCGTCGCCGCAGATCGGGGCGCAGTTCGAGCCCTGCGACTTGCACTCCCAGCCTTCCTCGACCTGGCACGCTCCGTCGCAGCCGTCGAACGGCATCGCGTTCGAGTCGTCGCACTGCTCCGCGCCGGCGAGGATGCCGTCGCCGCACGACGCGGCCACGCAGTACGAAGACTGGCCCGAGCAGTCCACGACCGGGGACGAGCAGTACAGCCACAGGCCGTCCTGGCCGCAGCCCCGCCGGGTCTGGAAGTAGCGGCCGATCTTGCCCGCCGGACAGTCGGCCGTCTGGGGCACGCCCTCGGACGCCCCCGTCATGCCGGGGATCGGCAGCTCCTGGGTCTCGCCGGTCGGCTTGCCGTCGACGCCCAGCCGGCCGCAGACGATCGAGGCGGAATGGAAGAGGGAGTTCGCGATCGGGACGTCCGCGCGCCTCCCGTGCACGCCGACCACGGCCCACCCGCTCGGGCAGAGGACCTTCGGGGTCGGCGTGGAGGGGTCCCACCCGCCGCAGCCGCCGCCACCGTCCGTCTGGTTGGTGGTCTCGGTGGTGGTCACGGTGCCGTTCGCGGCCACGACCACCTCCCCGCAATACACGGTCGTGCGGGTGGCGGTCCTGGTGCCGTCGCTGAAGTCGAACCGGAGTCCGATCAGCACCTCTCGCGCGCCGCAGCCCATCTCGGGGCCCTCGCTTCCGCCCTGGCCGCCGATCACCCCGGCGAGCGTGTCCTCGACGAAGGCGAACTTCGGCGTGGCGCAGCCGCAGGTCCAGCCCGCCTCGATCGAGCAGGCATCGGAGCAACCGTCCAGGGGGACCTGGTTGCCGTCGTCGCAAGCCTCGCCGGGAGCGAGCGCCCCGTCGCCGCAGGGGGCGATCGCCATGGCCGGCGAGGACAGCCCCAGCGCGACCGCCAGCGCGACGACAGGCACCGCGAAACGCGTGATGGAATTCATCGAGCTACTCCTCCTGGAGGCCGGATTCATCGAATCCGGGGCGTTTAGCACGATGCCGGAACTCCCGTCAAGCGCGCGGTCGCTTTCCCGGTGTGGTTCGCGGCTTCGGGAATGCAGGGGTCGCGCGGCGGCCAACTCTGCTACAATCCGCGCCGGTCCAGCCCGGCGCGAGAGCCCGGCCGGAGGAGGCAACCCCATGAGGAAGCTCGCGTTTGTCGCGCTCGCAGTGCCGCTCGCCGTCGCGGGCGCGGCGCTCGCCCAGTCGCCGGAGGCCGTGCCGGTGGCGTATGTCTCGGCCAAGGTGAACCAGTCCGGGGCGACGGTGGTGATGCTCGTGCCGCGGCCGCTCGACCGGTTCGACCCGGCTCGGCTCGGCGACTCCGTGCTGCACGCGTTCGACGCGCTGAAGCTCGCGCACGCGTACGAGTACGGCAAGGCCACGCTGCTCCTCGACGGCGACCCGGCACGCACGCGGCGCGTCACGCTGAACCTCGACCCGGAGCGGCGCGACTTCTTCGACGTCGTCGCGTCCGAGGTCTACTACACGATGAAGTCGCTCGGCGTGTCCGACGTGCGCGCGCCCGCCCTGCGCGAGGCCCCGCTCGACGACTTCGCCCTGCGCACGCCCGTCTTCCGGCTGGCCGTGCCGTTCTACGACGCGCTGCCGCCCCGCAGCCTCGCGGGCGCACTCGTCGTGCTGTCGCCGGTCGACCTGATGCCGTCCGAGATGTTCGCCTACAAGCTCAAGCAGGGCGACCGCGAACTGACCGACCGCGTGCTGGGGGGGCTGAACTCGCCGTCCGAGATCGTCCGCCTCGCCGTTATCGCCTCCCTGCCGCACCTGAGCGTGCCCGCGCGCGCCCCGGTCCTGCTGCCGCGCCTGTCGGACTCGTCAACCGGCGTGCGCATTGCCGCGCTGAAGCTGCTCGAGAACGAGAACACGCGCGAGGTGAACGACCGGCTCGGCCTGGTCGTGGAGAACGACCCCGACGCCACGGTCAAGCTGACCGCGGCCAGGATGCTGTCGTCGCGCAACATCAAGAAGTACGACGTGTTCATCGAGCTGGAGCGGCTGTCAGACCCGGACGACAAGGTCGTCGCGGCCACGATCGAGCGGCTCGCGGCCGCGAAGAACCCGGCGGTCGGCGCGGCCCTGGCGCAGTCGCTCAGGCACCGCAGCCCGATCGTGCGCGAGGCGGCGCGCAAGGGCATCGTCACGCTCGGCGCGTCCGGCCTGATGGTCGCGGCGATGAACGACGACCACCTGGACGCGGGCACGCGCGAGTCCTTCGCGCGGATGCTGGCCGAGGCGGGCGGGGCCGACGAGCCGGCCGCGATCGCCTGGCTGCTCGCGTCGGGCACGACGGACGGCGCCGCCTGGGCCGCGGCCCGGGTCGGCGAGAAGCGCCCCGCGGACGGGCTGAAGGGCCTGTACGGTGCGCTGCTCCGGCCCGAGTCCCCCGTGCGCGTGGCCGCGATCAAGGGGGTCGGCAACTACCGGCAGGTGTCCTCGATCCGCCCGCTGCTCGGCGCCGCGAAGACGCCGGACGAGCGCGCCGCGGTCGAGGCGGTCGTGACCGCGATCATCGCGAGCCAGAACCTCGACGCTGTGCTCGCGCTGATGGACGACCCCGACGTGACCACGCGGCGGCTCGCGATGAAGGCGCTCGGGGATTCGTTGAAGGGCGCCGCCCCGCCGACCCGCGCGGTGTCCGTGCTCCAGGCGCGCCTGTCCGACCCGGACCTCGGCGTCAGGCGCGCCGCGGTCTATGCGCTGGCCCGCGTGCCGGACGAGCGCGTGACCGCTTCGATCATGGCCCTGTCGGGCGACGCGGACGGCGAGATCCGCGAGGCCGCGGTCGTGGCCGCGGCGCGGTCCCAGGACCCGAAGTCCGCGGACGTCCTGGTGAAGGCCCTGAACGACGAATCCGACAAGGTCAAGATGGTCGCGCTCGACGCGGTCGCGGCGCGCCAGGTGAAGTCCGCCCGCGAGTCGCTCCAGATGATGGCCCAGTACCGCGACGTCGGCGTGCGCCGGAAGGCGATGAAGGCGTACCTGGCGATGCTCGCGCCGGGCGAGGCCGAGCAGCTCCTCGACTTCCTGTTCGAGCGGCTCTACGACACCGACCCCGAGGTGAAGCTGTCCGTGCTCGCGGTCATCAAGGGCGTGCACGAGCGTCGCGCCATCGTGGCGATGTCCGGGCTCGTCATCGACCCGAACCGCGAGGTCAGGATCGCGGCCATCGACGCGCTCGCCGCGACCGGCGAGAAGGACGCGCTCGAGGGCGTCGAGAAGGCCGTGTTCGACTCCGACAAGGCGGTCCGCCTGCACGCGCTCGACGCGCTCGGCACGCTCGGCCGCAAGGAGGCGCTCGACTTCCTGAGCGAGCTGCTGAACCTCGAGCATGACGCCGAGGTGAGGGCCAAGGCGCAGGCCGTGCAGAAGGCGCTGCTCGACAGGTGAGCCTTCCCCCCGCAGGGGGTCAGGCCTTCCTCAGCCCCTTCTCGATCCGGTCCAGGTTGACGCGGAGGTGCTCGCAGACCTTGTTCGCGACGGCCTTCAGGTGCTGCGGCTGGAGCGAGTAGGCCTGCCCCTTCACCTCCCTGAGCACCGACGCGAAGTCGGGGTCCGCCTTCTCCCATCCAGCGATCCGGTCGTCGATCGCCCGGACCAGGGCCGTCGCCGTCGCGGCGCCCTGCAGGGCTGCGATGGTGGCCGAGATCAGGTCGCGGAACTCCGAGAGCTTCTTGAACTCCTCGACCACGCGATCCGCCATGCCCGCTCCTCGCCCGGGGACCTGCGGCGCCGATTGTAGCGTGCGCGTTGGGAAATCGCGCGGCCGGTCCCCCGCTGGTACACTAGCCCGTCAGGTCGGAGGGCCGGGAGAATGCTGGTCCGCAACTACGCGACGACCCGCCGGTACCGGCGGCTGCTGGTCCCGGTCATGCTGCGGGTCGTGCTGCGGTGCTTCTTCGGCGCCCACCCGCGCGCGCTGCTCGCCATGCTGCGGGTCCAGCTCGGACGGGCGGTGCGCTGGCTTCCGTCGCGGGTCCGGCGGCTGCGCGACGGCGTCGCCATGCCGGTGACGCTGTCGATCGTCGACGACGTGGCCTGCCGCGCCGCCTGCTCGAACTGCGTGTTCACCGCGTTCGCGGACCGGCACGAGACGCTTTCGCTCGCGGACCTCGACCGGCTGTTCCGCGAGGCGCTCGCCATGAACGTGACGAACGTCTACCTGATGGGCGCGGACCCGTTCTACCGGCCGAACGCCGCGGACGTCGTGGACCTGCTCGCGCGGCACCGCGGCCAGCTCTTCTTCCTGTTCACCGAGGGCAAGCGGCTCGACGACGCGCACCTCGACCGCATCCGGCGCGCGGGCAACGTCTTCCCGGTGCTGAACGTGGACGGGCTCCGCGAGGCGACCGACCGCCGCAAGGGCGAGGGCTCGTTCGACGCGACCGACCGGCTGCTCGCGCGGATGCGCGACCTGCGCATGCCGTTCTTCGTCACGACCATGGTCTCGCGCGCGAACTTCGACGAGGTCACGTCGGCCGCGTACGTGCGCTGGCTGGAGGACCGCGGCGCGTGGCTGCTCGCGTACCTGCCCTACACGCCGGTGGACCGGCACGCGGACGGCGCGCTCGAGATGGACGCGGCCCTGCGCGAGACCCTGTTCGATCGCTCCATCGCGCTGAACCGCGAGGTCCGGCGGCTCGCGGTCCTCGACCTCCTCGGGATCGAGCAGCACCTCACCTCGTGCCCGGCCGCGGTCTGGTCGATGTGCGTCTATCACGACGGGACGCTCACGCCGTGCCCCGCGGTCGCAATGGGCCGCGCCGACTCGGACGTGCGCCGCCGCCCGCTTCGGGACGTCTTCCTCAACGATCCGCTGTACCGCGAGCTGCGCGCGCTCCACGCCGCGGCGGCGCCCGGCGCGCCGGTCCACTGCCTCTTCTACACGGACCCGGCCTTCTTCAAGGCCTACCTCGCGGAGCACCGGGACGAGGTCCGCGTGCTCAACCCCGGCGTGGCCGCCCGGATCGAGCAGTCCGGCGAGGGAGGGGACGCGTGACCCGGGCCGTGATGCTGGCGGGCCTCCGGAAGCGCCTCTTCGACCTCGCGCTCGCCGCGCGCATCGCGGTCGCCGCGGTGGTGCGGTTCGGTCTCGCCGGCGCGTTCCGCCAGCTCCGCGCCTATCTCCGCGACAACCGCAACGTGGTCGCGGGGGCGGCCGACCGCTACGTCCGCCGGGGCCGCGACACGTATGCCGCGTCCGCTCTCCCGCCGCTCGCCTCGCGCGCGTTCCTCGACTACCTCGTGGAGGAGGTCGCGACCTTCAACGGCCGCCGCCTCTCCCCGATGGTGATGGCGCTCGTGTCCGTGTCGTCGCGCTGCCCGTACCGCTGCCGCCACTGCTACGCGGCCGATCAGCTCCGCGCGGAGGAGGCCGTGCCGCTCGACAGGATCGTCGCCGCGGTCGCGGACGTCGGGCGATTGGGGCTGCCGAACGTGTTCCTGACCGGCGGCGAGCCCATGATGCGGCGCGACGACCTCCCCGCGATCCTGGCGCCCGCCCGCGACGCCGGGGTCGCGTCATGGCTGGTCTCGACCGGCTTCGGCATGGATCGGGACGCGCTCGGCGCGCTGCTGCCGTTCGGCCTCGCGGGCGTGGTGATCTCGCTCGACTCGCGCGACCCGGAGCGCACGAACGCCGCCAAGGGGCATCCGGAGGCCTTCGCGCGCGCGACCGCCGCGATCCGCGCCGCGTCGGACATCGGCCTGCTCGTGTCCGTGGACTGCGTCGCGGGCCCCGAGGTCGTCGACCCCGCGGAGTACCGCTCCTTCCTTCGGTTCCTCGCGTCGCTGGGCGTGCACTTCGTGAACTTCCTGCCGCTCCAGAGGACCGGCGGCGTGCTCCGCCACGGCGTCCCCGCGATCGGCACGGACGGCTTCAGGCGGCTCGAAGCGCTCATGGATGCATCGAACCGCGGCCGCGCGAACCGCGACCTCCCGATCGCGTACTCGCCGATGGTGTTCGAGCACACGCGCGGGTGCGTCGCGGGCCAGCAGTTCGTCTATGTTGATCCGCTCGGCGACGTCCGCCCCTGCCCGTTCCTGCCCGAGCCCGCGGGCAACGTCCGCGACGTGCCCCTGCGCGAGATCGTGGAGCGCGTCCGCGGGGGCGGCGAGCGCGCCGGGTGCTACACCGCCTACGAGGGCCTGCCCGCGGTCACGCGCCTGGAAGGGAAGCCCAAGGCGGCGGCCGGGGCGCCGGAGGAGGGGACGTGAGGAGATGCACCGCTCTTTCGCCGCTCGTCGCAGCGTTCGCGGCCGTGCTCGCGGGTGCGGAGGGACCGCCGGCCACCGCGGACCGCGCGCTCTCGAAGGTGCCGCACGACGACCGGCCGCGGACGATCGACGAGCCGGAGCGCCGGAAAGGCTGACGCCCCCACCCCTCGTTGCAGTATCCTTGCGCCGGACTCCTCGCGGAAAGGGGCTCGCATGCGGTGGATCCCGGCACTGGTGCTCGCGGCAGCGGTCGCGGCGGGCTGCTCGCTCGGCGGTGGCGGAGGCTCCGAGCCGGGACCTGCCGACGCGGCCGACGTCGCGCAGGCGGCAGACGCCATGGACGCCGCGGACCCCGGGAAGGAGTCGGCCGACCCGGGCAAGGACCCCGGCGCCGGGCCCGATCTGCCGCAGCCCAGGGACGAGGCGTCCGGCGACGAGGCGTCCGGCGACGAGGCCGCCCCCGGCGACGACGGCGGCCCCGAGGCCGGCGACGCGGAGGACGCGGCCCCGGACGTGCCCGGGGCCCGCCCGCCCGGTCCCGGCGCGCTCGTGGTCTCGGAGTTGATGATCGACCCGTCCACGGACCCGGACTCCGCGGGCGAGTGGATCGAGCTTGCGAACGTGGCCGGCTACCCGGTCGCGGTCGCAGGCCTCGAGGTCGCGGACCTCGGGAGCGACTCGTTCGTCGTGGACGCCTCCATCGTGGTCCCGATCGACGGCTTGCTCGTGCTCGCCCGGGTCGGCGACCCGGCCGTGAACGGCGGAGTGTCGCCGGATTTCGTCTATGGCAACGCGATGTCGCTCGCGAACGGGGCCGACGAGGTCGTCCTGCGCTACGACGGGACCGAGGTCGACGCGGTCGCCTGGGACGCGCCCGCCTGGGACGTCCCGGCCGCGGCGTCGCTTGCGCTCTCGTGGGACCGGCTCGACGCGGGCGCGAACGACGACCCGTCCGCGTGGTGCGCGGGCACGCCGTCCACGCCCGGCGCCGCGAACCCCGAATGCCCCTGCACCCCTTCCTGCGACGGGGCCGCGTGCGGGCCGGACGGCTGCGGCGCGGAGTGCGGCGCGTGCGCCGAGGGGTGGGCGTGCTCGCCGGACCGCCAGTGCGCGCCGTCCGGAGGCGAGACGCCGGGCGAGGGCGACGTGATCTTCAACGAGATCATGATCGATCCGGACGCGGTTCTCGATTCGTCCGGCGAGTGGATCGAGCTGAAGAACGTCTCGGAGAAGGCGATCCAGCTCTACGGGCTGACGCTCGCGGGCGACGGCGGCGAGGCGTTCCCGATCGCGGTGTCGAAGGTCCTGCCGCCCGGGGGCCTCTTCGTGCTCGCGCGCAAGGCCGCGCCGGCGGACAACGGCGGCGTGGCTCCGGACCTGGTCTATTCCAAGGTGCCGCTGGTCAACGGCGGGGACACGCTGATCCTGAGGCGCGGCGTGATCCTGGTGGACAAGGTCGTGTACGGGGACGGCTGGCCGATCGTCGAGGGCGCGAGCCTCTCGCTCGACCCGCTCGTCGCGGACTTCGGGCTGAACGACGACCCGGCCGCGTGGTGCGCCTCCTCGTCGGCGATGTCGGGCGGCGACAAGGGCACGCCTGGCGCGGAGAACGACCCGTGTCCGTGAAGCGGCTCCACCCTGCTGCCGCCGCCTGTCTCGCGCTCCACTCCGTCGCCTGTCTCGCGCCCTCGCCGCCCGTGACGGTCGAACCCCCCCCCGGGGGCCGAGCCCCGGTACACCGAGCCCCGGTACACCGAGCCCCGGTACACCGAGGACCGGCAGCCCTGCATATTCCCGCTGACCCTGTGAGAGCGCGATCCCGCGTTCGCGCAGGCCGCGGGCGCGCCCGACCCCGAGTGCGACTTCGAGAAGCAGCGCTTCCCGCCGTTCGAGGACTGCGGAGACGGCACCGGGATCGGCGGGGTGTCGCGCATGGGGTGCGTGTCGCGCCGCGACTTCCTGCGCGGGGTGCTGGACACGGGCCTCCGCGAGCAGGTCCGCATCGGCGCGAATCCGTTCGCGGTCGGCGTGCTGGGATCGACCGACACCCGCAACGGGGACGCCCGGGTTCGTCGACGAGGACCGCTTCATGGGCCACGTCGGCACCACCGACGACACGGTCGCGGACCGGCTCGGCCCCGGCAACCTGGCGCACCACGGCGTGGTCTTCAACCCGGGCGGGCTCGCCGCGGTCTGGGCGGTCGAGAACTCCCGCGACGCGATCTTCGAGGCCATGCGGCGGCGCGAGGTCTATGGCACGTCGGGCCCGCGCATCGAGGTCCGCGTGTTCGCGGGTTTCGACCTGCCCGAGACCGTCTGCTCCGACCCCGACCGGGTGAAGGCTGGCTACGCGTCGGGCGTGCCCATGGGGGGGGATCTGCCGTCGCCCCCGTCGCCGGGCGCGAGGCCGGCGCTGGTCGCGTGGGCTGCCGCGGACCCTGGCCGCGAGGGCAGCCCCGGCGCGCCCCTGTATCGCATCCAGGTCGTGACAGGCCGGGTGGGGCCGGACGGCCGCGTGATCGAGCGCGTCGCGGACGTGGCGGCGGCCCCTGGCGCCGGTGGCGAGACGATCGACCTCGGGGCGTGCGCGCCCGCGGCGGGGCAGGGAGCGACCGAGCTGTGCGGCCGGTGGGAGGACGACGCCTTCGACCCGGCCGTTCCCGCGTACTGGTACGTCCGGGTCCTGGAGGCGCCGACGTGCCGCTGGAGCGTGCGCCAGTGCGACTCGCTCCCGGCGGACGAGCGGCCGGAGTCGTGCGCGGACCCGGCCTTCCGGCGCGCGATCCGCGAGCGCGCGTGGACGTCCCCCGTCTTCTACACGCCGCAGCGCGGATCCGCTACGATTCCCGCGTCCCGAGCGCGCCGCGCTGTGGCGCGGAGCGCTCGGCGGCCGCAAGGCGGCCGCGCAAGGGGGGTGGCCCGCGCCCCGCAACGCGGGGCGGCGGGCAGGGGGGGCGAGCCGCGCCCCCCTCCGATCGATGCCCCCGGGGCCTGCCGGGTCGGGAAGGCGTGGTACGCGTCTCGACGGGCAGGGGGGCGAGGCCCCCCTCCTCGCGTTTCAAGCCCCCCTCCGCGTCTTCAGGACCCACATGACGTGGTACGGGTTCTCGGGGATCGTGAACCGTTCGACCACCTCGAAGTGGCGGTCCATGACGCGGGTCACGGCCCTGACCGTGTGCCCGGGGCCAAGTTCCCAACGGTGCTCGGGGATCGGCGGCTTCCAGGGCCTGGGAACCCTGTAGCCCACGGAACCGTGGAGCGCGCCGACCGCGAAGGACAGGCGCACCTGGAACCCGGGCTTCGGGAGCGACACGAGGGCGAAGCCGGCCGAGCGTCGCGCCATGCCGGCAAGGCAGCGATCGAAGTCGGCCATCGGCAGGTGCTCCAGTACCTGGAAGGCGGCGACCAGGTCGAAGGTCAGGCCGGGGGGCAGCCCCTCGTCGAGGTTCGCGACGTCAGCGACGAAGTCGGGGGAGCGGCTGGAGTCGATGTCCGCCGACATGACCGTGACCCCGGCATTCCGGAGGTAGGACCGGAACACCCCGGTCCCCGAGCCGATCTCGAGGACCGTCCTCGGCGCGAGGCGCAGCGCCGCGCGGATCTGGTACCAGTACGACGCCCATCGCTCGATGTCGTCGTAGCGGTCGAACGCGTAGTGCTGCGGGGCGACCTGGATGGGATGCTCGGGGTCCATGCGGCCACCTTGCCGGCGACGGGGCGGAGTGTAGCAGGGTCGGTCGCTTGCGCGCGAGGCCCCCTGGCCTGTCCCCCTTGCCTGTCCCCCTTGCCTGTCCCTCTTGCCTGTCCCCGTTGCCTTGACCGGCGTCCTTCCACGCCGGATACTCCCGCCGGGCATCACCCGGAGACGCGCCCACGCGCAGTCGCATCCTCAACGTCGTCGCCCTCGCGGCCAGCGCGGTCGCGCTCGGCCTGCTGGTGCGCGGCGTCGGGTACGACCCCGTCGCGGCGTCCCTCGACGCGGTCGGTTGGGGTTTCCTCATCCTGGTGTCCTTCGGGTTCCTGAGCGTCGTGATCGAAGGGCTTGCATTGCGGTGCGCGACCGGGCCGTCCGCGTCGTTCGGCAGGATCGTCGGGGCGAGCCTCGCGAGCGCCGCGGTCAACTCGCTGACGCCGTTCGGCGAGGGCGGCGAGGTCATCCGGATCAACCTCCTGGCCTCGACCATGCCCGGGAAGCAGGCGCTGTCGAGCGTCATGTTCTGGAACCTCGCGTACCGGGTGACGAAGCACGTCGCGATTTTCCTCGGGCCGCTCGCCCTGTTCCTGTTCGACCCGGACCGGTTCGGGATCGGGATGCTGCTCGGCTTCACCGCGGCCGCGGTCGTCGCCACCGTCCCGTCCCTCCTGTTCCTGCTCCTGCTCCGGAAGGGCGGGGCCGCCGTCGTGGTTCGCCTGCTCGGCCGGATCCCGGTCGTCAGGAAGCGCATCACACCGGACCTGCTGGAGAAGGCGCGCGAGACCGATGCGCTCGTCCACGAGTTCGCGTCCTCCCGCCGCCGCGACGCGTGGCTCGCCATGGCCCTCCTGTTCGCGGCCCGGCTCCTCACGTTCCTGGACGTCTGGGTGACGCTCACCCTGCTCGGAGCCGGGACCACGTTCCCCGAGGCGATGTTCCTGGTCACCGGCCTCCAGGTCGTTCGGATCGTGCTGTCGGTCCTGCCGGTCCAGATCGGGGTCGGCGAGGGCGGCGAGACGTCCGTCTTCATGATCCTGGGCCTGACCGCGGAACTGGGGTTCTCGCAGGCGTTCGTGCGGCTGCTCCGCCTGCTGATCCTCTACGTGATGGGGCTCGGCTACCTCGCCCGCGAGGCCGTCGTGGGCCGCCGCGCCCGGCAGCACGCCGGGGCCGGAGTGTCGTCCGCCGCCGTGCCCTCCGCGGCGCCTTCCGCGGCGCCGGTCGCGGCGCCCGTCACGCCGCCGGACCCGCCGGCATGAGGCCCGGCGCGGGCGGCGCCACCGCCAGTTGCGGCGTGCGGACCCTGGCGGCGCGCCTCGCGATCGCCGATGCCCCGAGGATCCCGGTGGCGAGGATCATGTAGAGCCCGACCTCGCCCTCGGCGTCGTTCGCGTACACGCCCTGGAGCGGGTCGAAGATCGCGGCCGAGACGAGGAACACGCCGATGGTCGCGCCGCGGCCGAGGAGGAACGAGGTCGCGAGGTCGCCGTCCCCGGGGCGCCCGGCGGTCCGCGCCGCGAGCAGGATCAGGAGCGCCGGCGTCACGTACCGCACGAGCATCGAGAGGCCGACGAGCCACCACAGCCGCTCCTTGTCGTCCGGCGAGATCCAGCCGAAGACGAAGCCGAACTCGATCCCGGAGAAGCGCAGGCCGGTCGCGACGAACATCGAGAGGATCGCGAGGAGCGCCACCGCGAGATCGACCAGCCACGCCGGCCTCGCGTCCGGGTCGAGGGCGCGGATCCGCGCGATCACGGCCGCGAACAGGGCGAGCCCGGCGAGCTGCGTCATCCTCCCGGCGTGGAACCCGGAGACGTAGCCGAGGAACGCGAGCAGCAGGCAGGTCACCAGCAGGGGGGCGGGCACGCCGAGAAGGCGCTCCCGTCCCGCCAGGGCGGCGGCGATCGCGGCCCCGAGGATGCCGAGGAAGACGAACGGGTTCAGGGACGGGCCGGCCAGCAGCGCGGCGAACGTCCCCGCGATCGCGGCGGCAGAGGCGTACGTCGCGGCGCGGCCCTCCGGGGGGCGGGAGGTCCAGAGCACCGCGCACAGCGCGCCGACCGCGACCAGCATGCCGAGGGTGATCGGGAGCCCGTCGGTCGGGAAGAAGAAGAACCGCTGGAGCACGAACAGCTCGACCCGCGACGAGTTCTGGAGCGCGAGCACAAGAAATGCCGCCGCCGCCGCCCAGGTCAGCGGACGCGCCGCCGCGCGCTCGGGACGGGTGCGGCGCCATCCCCACAGGATCGCGGCCAGCAGCATCAGCCCGAGCCCGGGCACGGCGCGGGCGATCCCGTAGTAGTACGCGCTCGGGATCCCCCAGGCGAGACCGGCCACGGCGACCCACGGGGCGGCCGTGCGCGCCCACGCCTCCATGAACGGGACCTTCCGGACGCGCGCGACGACCGCGGCCGCGATCGCGGCGACCGCAACCCAGGCGGGCATCGTCCAGATCGACCCGAGGTCGTGGATCGGCCGTGTCAGCTCGTAGTACCAGGCGCCGAGCAGCACGGGGACCGCCGACGCCGCCACGAGCTTGAGCGCGAAACGCGGATGCCTCCAGGGGCGGGTCATCGCGACCCCGGCGGCGGCGAGCGCGGCGGCGGCCCAGGGCAGGTGGCCGGTCCCGAGGAGCGCGAGCCACGCGACCGCGCCCGCGAGGAGCGCCGCAAGCCCGGCACGACCCGGAGGGTCCGCGCGGACGAGGCCGAGGAGCGCCGTGCCCGCGGCCAGGACCAGCACTGCGAGCGTCGCGAGCAGCCACGGCGCCGGCCCCGTCCGTCCGGCCTGCCCGGTCAGCGCGCGCTGCTCCGGGGTCCCGTAGCCGGCCGCGATCCCGTCGGGCACGAGGTGCCAGAACGTCTCCCCGTGGTACGGGAACGGCAGCGGCCGGCCCGACGGACAGGAAGAACCGGAGCGAGGCCTGGTCGAGATCGACGCGCACGCCGGCCGGCACGCCGGGACCGCGAAGGGCGAAGTGCGTGGGCGTGTCGAGCCCGAACGCGTGCATGCCGTCGTCCGTGGTGCCGTGATCGCCCGTGATGAGGAGGTACCCGTCCTCCCCGACCGCCGAAGCCACCGCGGCCACCATGAGGTCGGTCTCCTTGACCGAGGCGACGTATTCCGGCGCGGAGGTCGGATACACGTGGGACGTCCCGTCGATGTCGAGGATGTGGAGCACGACCACGTCGGAGTCCTGCTCCTTCCACATGCGGATCGCCTCGGCCGTCTGCGGCCATGCCTTCAGGCTCACGTCCAGCGTGTCGTCGTAGCCGTGGCCGTGCGAGTACTCGACGCAGTCGTGCAGGTAGGGCCGGTACGCGTTCGCAATCCCGTAGTCCGAGACCGCGTCCACGTGTTTGCCAGCGGCGGCCATGAGCGCGATCCAGTTGTCCTCCTCTCGCGACTCCGCCGGCAGGAAGTTGCCGACGAAGGACAAGGGCGAGGCCATGTCCCGGCCGCCGAAGATGTTGGCCGTGCACTGGACGGTCATCCCGGACAGGCACGACTTCTCCCTGCCCGACAGGCCGGCGCGGGCCACCGCGTCGAAGGCGGGCATCAGCTCGGGCTTCGTCGCCTCCTGCGTGCGGAGGCCGTCGAGGATCACGATGAACCAGCGGCGCCTCGGCAACGGCTCGGCGAACCGCGGCGCGGCGCCGGGGCCGACCGCGGCCGTGAACGCGTGGTTCATGCCGCGGAACCGCTCGACCATGGCGGCGTCGCCTCCGAGGGCCCCGGTCCAGCCGACCAGCAGGGCAAGGAGGAGGAACGACCATCGTTTCGCGGGACTGCCGATCACGAACCCTCCCGGCGCCGCGACGCGCGTGCCGCGGGTCGGAATCCTAGAGGAACGCGGTCGGGGAAGCAAAGCGCGGGTCAGGGGCCGGCCGGGCCACGCGCGCGGACCCGATGGAGTACCGTTCATCCACTCGGGTCCGCGCGCGTACTCCACCCGGCGGGTCCGACCTGGAGGTTCTGGTGCGCAACCGGCGGAAATTGTTGCCGTTAGAAGATCGTGTGTTCCCGGCATTTTTCTTGCAGAACGACCTCCTCCCGCAGGAGGCGATTTCCGGGCCCCCGGGGAGGAACGATGCGCGCTCGACGCAGGACGGATCGGATGACGAAGGCGACGCGGACGGGGCAGGCCCGCGCGGTCGAGGCGAAGCTGACGCACGCCCCCGAGGGCGTGGTGTTCGTGGTCGACGGCCCGGGCCGCGAGATCCCCGTGGCCGGCATGACGGGCCTGAACCGGAGCCTGCTCGGGTTCGACAAGGCCGGGGTTTCCGGCCTTGCCCTGGTCCTCGGCGCCGGCGACGACGCGGACGCGGTGCGCGCGACCCTGCATCCGAAGGTGCGTGACCGGGTCCGGTTCGTGACCCGGGACCATGCCGAGACGGACGTGGACGTGCTCCGCCGGATCGGCCGGGCCGACGCGGCGCAGGTGACCTGGCGCTCGAACGTGGTCGTGGGCCCGAAGGACGCGGACGCGATCGTGTCGCACGCCGCCCGCAACGGCCGCGTGCTCGACGTGGCGGGCGGGCTCGTGCGGGTGGTGACGCCCTCGACGCTCGCGACCCCGGGCTGCGCGACGACCGCGGACGTGGCCGAGGCGGCGCGGACCTCCGGCCGCCTGGACGCGATGGCCCCGACGTACGTGGTCTGCGACTTCGACCGTCCCGCGAAGCGCCGCGAGGTGCTGAAGGGCCTGGTCGAGGGGTTGAAGAAGCCCCTGATGATCGACGGCCTGATGGGCATCTACTTCCAGCGGCCGATCACGACCCGCATCTCGCCGCTCCTGGCGCGGACGCCCGTCACGCCGAACCAGCTCACCGCGGTCGCGATGGTGCTCGGCGTGGCGAGCGGCTTCTTCGTGGCCGCGGGCGGTGCGTGGGCGGCGCTCGGCGGGCTCATGTTCGTGGTCGGCGGGCTCGTGGACTGCCTGGACGGCGAGGTCGCCCGGCTGAAGTTCCACTTCTCGTCCTGGGGAGAGTGGTTCGACACGATCGCGGACGACCTGTCCACGACCTCGTTCATCGCCGGCATGTCCGTGTTCATGTACGCCAAGTACCCGTCGCCGCAGATGGCCGCGCTCGGCGTGGTCGCGGTCGGCGCGTTCGTGGCGATCCAGCTCCTCCAGTACTGGAAGTGCATCACGGTCTACCACACCGGGGACCTGTGCGCGATCGAGTACAACTACGGCGGCCAGGGCAGCTCGAAGCTGGGCGACCTCCTGAAGCTCCTGGTCAAGCGCGACCTGTTCAGCCTGCTGTTCTTCCTGACCGCGGTCGCGGGCGTGCTGGAGATCTCCTTCGCCCTGACGCTGATCGGCGGCCTGTCCGCCCTGTTCGCGTTCGCCCTCCAGTACGTGGTCGACCTCCGCGCCCGGACGGCCGGCGCGGGCACTCCCAACCTCGCCTCCGCGCGGTAGGCGGGCTGCAATGACCCCCGAAACGAAGGCCCCGGGCCTCGCGGCGGCGCGACCGTCCGTGTCGGTCGTGGTGCGCTCGTGCAACCGCCTGCCGCACCTGTGCGACCTGCTCGATGTGCTGCTATCCCAGGACTACCCGGCATTCGATGTCGTGGTCGTCGAGCAGACCGCCGAGCCCCCGGCCGACGCCGCGGCGCGGCTGGAGGACCTGGCGCGCGACCCTCGCGTCCGCCTGCTCCGGATGGGCGGACCGATCGGGGGGGCGCGCGCACGGAACGTGGGCGCGGAGGCGTGCCGCGGCGACCTGATCGCGCTGATCGACGACGACGACCTCCCGGCCGGGACCGACTGGATCTCCCGCCTGGCGGCGAACTTCGACGACCCGAAGTGCATCGGCGTGTCCGGCCGGAACGCGCAGGACCTCGCCGAGACGCGTCCATACCCGGACATGGAGCGCGCCGCGCGCCGGTGCCTGCGCTTCTCGCCGCTCCTCCGGATCCCGTGGACCTACACGCGGGTGCAGCGCCGCTGCGCGCCGGTCGATACGCTCGCCGGGTCCAACTCCGCGATCCGGCGGGACCTGTTCGCGCGCCACGGCGGATGGGACGAGGACATCCGCGTCGAGGACGAGGCGTCGTTCTTCTACCGGGTCCTGCGGTGCAAGGCGCCGGACGAGTACCTCGCGTTCGACCCCGGCCCGACGATCCTGCGCCGGATGGGCGTCCCGGGCGGGCTCGCGAAGCGCCACATCACCGCGTCCGAGTACTGCCTGCGCGTGCTCGACTTCTTCGTGCGCGTCATCGGCCGCTACCACCCGTGGCGCGTCGCGCTGCTGCTGCCCGCCTACGGCGCCATGGCGTGGTGGTGGACGGGCGACTGGGTCCTGACCGAGTCGCACCTCTACAGGACCCCCGCGTCGCGCGCGCTCGCGATCGCGGGCCTGCTCCCCCGGATCCCGTGGCTGGTCGCCCGCGCCGTGGCCCGCCGCAACGACCGCGGCGACGCCAGGGTGTATCCGACGAACCCGGCCCGTCCCGCTGCACCCCGCGCGGCGTCGTGAGCCCCCTGCGGATCGAGTCCCGGAAGAACCGGTACCCGGCACCGACCGCGAGGAGCGGGACGAACAGCCGACCTCGATGTCCGCCATGTGGAGCGCATCCGGGCTACAATCGGCGGCGGGCGGAGGTCGGACATGGCTCGGAACTGCGGGAACGACCGGGGGATTCCGGCCCGCGCCGCGGTCGCGGCGGCGCTGATCGTCATTGCGTGCACGGGGGCCTGCGGGGGCGCCTCGGACCGCGGCCCGGGGCCGGACGCGCAGGGGCCGGGGATCGACGCGGCGGAGGCGGGCGCGGAGGCGGAGCCCGGGCCAGGGGACCCGGGCGAGGGCGAGGGCCGGGAGGACGCGGACCGGGATGCGGCCGGCGACGCGGCGACCGACTCGGGGGGTGACGCGCGGAGCGACTCCCCGGACGCGCCGTGCGCCGACGGGGTCGTGTGGTACCGGGACGCCGACGGCGACAAGTACGGGGTGCCGGACGCGTTTGCGCTCGTGTGCCCCGGGGAGGACCCGCCCGAGGGTCACGTCGTCGCGAAGGCGGGTGGCTTCGACTGCGACGACGCGGACCCCGACCGGCACCCGAACGCCGAGGAGGCGTGCGACGGCAAGGACAACGACTGCGACGGCCTCGTGGACAACCGGCCGTCGAAGCCGTGCGTGATCACGAACGCGTTCGGGTCGTGTGCGGGCAAGGAATCGTGTTCGGGCCAGGAGCTGATCTGCTACGCGGCCACGCCGGCGCCCGAGGCGTGCAACGGGCTCGACGACGACTGCGACGGGGACACGGACGGCGGGCTCGTTGCCGAGCGCCAGTGCGGCTCGACCGAACTGGGCGAGTGCCGGTTCGGCGTCGAGCACCGGTGGTGCGAGGGCGGCGAGTGGACCGCCTGGCAGGGCTGCGACGCGGTGATGCCGGCGGCGGTCGAGACGTGCGACGGCAAGGACGACGATTGTGACGGCGAAACCGACGAGGGCCTTCTGCAGCCGTACTGGCCGGACGCGGATGGGGACGGCTGGGGCTGGGGGGGACAGCCGGTGCTCGCGTGCGGGCCGCCGCCCGGCGCGGTCGCGGCCGGCGGCGACTGCAACGACGCGGACGCGTTCGTGAACCCGGGCGCGTCCGAGACGTGCAACGGGAAGGACGACGACTGCGACGGCACGCCGGACGAGGGGGTGAAGAAGACGTACTTCACGGACGCGGACGAGGACGGGTACGGCGACCCGGGCTCGACCGTCGAGGCCTGCTCGAAGCCGGCCGGGACCGCGGTCGAGGCGGGCGACTGCGACGACTCGCGCGGCGCCGTGCACCCGGGGGCTGCGGAGGCGTGCGCTGGGGGGATCGACGAGGACTGCGACGGCGCGACCGACTGCGAGGACGACGCGTGCGCGGGCGACGGGGCGGCCGTGGGCGGGGTCGGCTGCACGCCCTGGTACGCGGACGCGGACGGCGACGGCCTCGGGCTCGACGGGACCGGCCGCTGCTCCTGCGCCCCGGACCCGGCGAGCGGGCACGTGGCCGGCGTGGGAGGCGACTGCGACGACACCGTGGTCCAGTGCACGCTCGACTGCGTGACGGACGCGGACAAGGACGGGATCCCGGATTGCGCGGACGGGTGCAGGGACATGGACCGGGACGGGTACGGCGAGACGGTCGCGTGCGGCGGGACCGGGTGCTCGTCGCCGTGCCCGGCCGCGGACTGCGACGACGCCACGGCGTCCGTCCACCCGGGCGCAGCGGAGGCGTGCAACGGCGAGGACGACGACTGCGACCTGCTGACGGACGAGGCGTTCGCGGACAAGGGCAAGGCGTGCGACGGCCCGGACCCGGACTCGTGCGAGACCGGGGTGTGGGTGTGCGCGCCCGGCGGGGACGGCCTCGAGTGCGCGTTCGAGCAGCGCGACGCCTGCGAGGGGCGCGAGTGCGGGCCGGACGGCTGCGGCGGGTCGTGCGGCGAGTGCGCGGCGCACCCGAACTCGTTCTGCGCCGGGGCCGCGTGCGGCTGCGCGGCCGATTCGTGCGATTCGCTCGGCCGCGAGTGCGGGGGCGGGGTGTCCGACGGCTGCGGCGGCGAGGTCGCGTGCGGCCCGTGCGGCCAGGGCTTCGCGTGCGACGGCGCGTACAAGTGCGCGTGCCCCTCCGGCGTGATCTGCTTCAAGACCTGCTGCAAGGCGGGCGAGACGTGCAACGCGGGCACGTGCAAGGCCGGGACCGCGGACCCGAGCGGGGCGTACGCGATATCGCCGGCTCCGTACTACAAGTGCACGTTCGGCCTCGTGACGGTCTCGTTCAACCAGCTCACGTTCGCGGACAGCGGGACGAGCCTGACCGTCTCGCCGGCCCCGAACCAGGCGAGCAACTGCTGTTCGATGGTCGGCGACTCGGCGAAGGACGGGAGCTTCAGCGTCACCTGCACGTGCCCGGGCGGTTGCGCGGAAACCTACACCCTGACCGGGACCTACTCGGAGCCCGGGAAGAAGTGGTCGGGCAAGTTCGAGGCGAAGTTCTCCGGTCCCGACTGCCTTGTGTTCGACCCCTGCTACGGGTACGCCGTGAACGTGACCGGCACGAAGCCGTAGGAGGAGGGGAGCATGGCGAACGAGGGGACGCCGGTGGTCCGCGACACGGGCCGGGCCGCGGCCGGGCTGTTCATGGCGGTGGCGGTGATCGTCGCCACGTTCCTGGCCGCGGGGTCCTGGAAGCGCGTCAAGACGCGGCCGCCGGATCGCACCATCCAGGTCACCGGGTCGGCGAAGAAGCGCATCGTGTCGGACCAGATCGAGTGGAGCGCGGAGATCGCGACGACCGGGCAGGACCGGACTGCCGCGTACCAGGCGCTGGCGGGCCACATGAAGACCGCGCTCGCGTACCTGTCGGCGCAGGGGGTCAAGGCGGACGACGTCCGGGTCGGGCCCGCGTCGGTCGGCGAGCAGCGGGACACCGAGTACGCCGGCGCCGGCGCCGAGCGCGTGCAGCGCCGCGTGTTCCGGGGCTTCCGGACCAGCCAGGACGTCGCCGTGCGGCCGCGGCGACGAGCGCGAACGACCTCCCCCCCGAGGCCCGCGGCGAGTACCGCTTCGCGGGCACCCGGAAGCCGCTCGGCTTCCGGGACGGCCACGGCCGGCCGGTCTCCGTGTACTCGGTGCGTCTCGAGCGCGCGCCCGCTCGAGCCAACGTGGCGTCCGTCACCTACGTGTTCGACCACCCGTCCATGCGCGAGAAGGCCCGCGAAGGGCGGCCCGGCGACGGCTTCCGCGTCGAGTACAGGGGCTGGGGGTGCCTGGGCACGGTCGTGGCGATCATCCACTTCGCCGCCCCCGGCATCCCGCCCGCGGTCACGTGGTTCGACCAGTGCGAGGTGACCCGGTTCGAGGAGCCGGGCTGAAGAGGAGGGAGGAACCGATGGGCGAGGCGTTCAGCCGAGACTTCCATTCCCTTTCCGTCCGGGACCTGCTCGACGCCCGGGAGGCGTACCACGTCCACCTGGCGCACCTGGAGAACGTGGTCGCGACCGCCGTCGGCCGGTACCGCATCCACCGGGACGACCCCGCGGCGAAATCGCCCGACCCGGGCGCCGGGAAGCCGTTCGGGAAGTCCGAGGTTCGCACGCTCGCGAACACGGTCGTCCGGCGGTGGTCGTGGCCGTGCGTCCTCGTGTTCGTGGACCGGTGGGCGAGGCCCGAGGAGATGGCGAGCCGGCCGGACCAGACCGTGCCGCGTCGCCTGTACCTGCCGGACGGCCGCGTGGTCCCGACGTGCGTGCTGCTGGCACAGCGCGATCCGACCCCACCGCCCGACGTCCAGCGCATCCACTTCGGGAACGAGATGATGGGGGGCGGGTACCCCTGCTTCGTCGAGTCCCAGGGCACGCAGAGGGTCGGCACGGTCGCGGGGCTGGTGTCGCGCGAGGGCATCACGTACGCGCTCACGAACCGCCACGTGGCCGGCGAGCGGGACCAGCAGGTGTTCACGCGCGTCCGGGGCGAGCGGCGCCGGATCGGCCCCACCGCCGACCTGCACGCGGGCAAGAAGGGCTTCGGCGAGGTGTATCCCGGGTGGAGTTCGTCCCGGACCTACGTGCAGATGGACGCCGGGCTCGTCCGCCTGGACGACATGAGTTCGTGGACCAGCCAGGTCTTCGGGATCGGCGAGGTCGGGCGCCTCGTCGACATGAACTCCGACACGATCACCCTGGACCTCGTCGGCGCGCCGGTGCGGTTCTTCGGCGCGGCCTCCGGCCCGAACGAGGGCGAGGTGTGCGGGCTGTTCTACCGGTACAAGTCGGTCGGAGGCTTCGACTACGTCGCCGACCTCCTGATCGGGCCGCGGACCGCCAACACGAGGCACCGCGGGAAGCGCGCGCCGCGGCTGGACACCCGGCCGGGGGACAGCGGCGCGCTGGTGTTCCTGGATCCGCCCGGGCAGGCCGGGCAGCTTCCGCCGCGCTCGGAGGGATGGGACCCAGTGCGGCGGGGCGAGGGATCCCTGGACATGCACTCGGACCTCCGGCCCGACCGCGGCGAGCGGGCGCGCAGGCTGAGGCCGCTCGCCGTTCAGTGGGGTGGCGAGCGCTTCAAGGCCGCCGACGGCGGCGCCGCCGGGCAGTACGCGCTGGCCACGTTCCTCAGCACGATCTGCCGCGTGCTCGACCTCGACCTGAACGGCGACTGGCAGAACGGGCACTTCGAATACTGGGGAAAGGCCGGCCACTTCAAGCTCGGCTACGCGTTCTGCGATCTCCTGTCCACGCCCGCGCTCCGGAAGCTGTTCAAGGAGAACCGGAACCTCATCGGGTTCCCGAACGCCAGGATCGAGGAGGGGAGCGGGTTCAGCGTGGGGCGCGAGGGGTTCGTGCCGCTGGCCGACGTCCCGGACTACCGCTGGGTCAACTCGCGGCCGAACGAGAAGGAGATGCACTTCGCCGACATCGACGAGGAGGACCCGGGCGGCGCCACGCTTCTGGCGCAGTGCCGCGAGGACCCCGAGCGGTTCCTGAGGGCGGCGGCGTTCGTGAGCTACTACGACTCGTTGAAGAACGACGACGGCTATGCGCCGGGCGGCGCGCTGCCCTTCCGGGTGCGGCAGATCTTCGAGGCCATGGTCGGCTACGCCGGGAAGGGGGACGTCCTCCGCTTCCTGTGCGCGTCGGGCGTGCTCGCCCACTACGTCGGCGACTCCTGCATCCCGCTGCACTTCTCGCACCTGAACCACGGCCACGCCCCGAAGGTCGGCCGGGAGCACCCGGACTTCGTGGAGTACCGCGCGGACCCGCGCTACAAGGTGCACGCCCTCTTCGAGCAGCGGATGTTCGAGGTCCGGCCGGACGACATGCTGGCGGCCGTGGACAAGTCGGTCAAGGGCTTCCGTGCCAGGCCGGGGCCGAAGAGCGGCGAGGAGGCCCTGGCGCTCGCGTTCGACCTCATGCACCGCACGTACGGGATGCTCGGGCCCGCCGAGATCGTCGATTCGGACGCTCCGTCCGAGACGCCGAAGAACCGCGCCGAGCGGCTGTTCGACGCGGTCGGCCTCAGGGCCGCGAAGTGCCTCGGCGAGGGGTGCAAGGTCCAGGCGACGCTGGTCGAGAGCGCCTGGGCGCTCGGCACGAAGCACGTTCCCACCGGGCTGAAGCCGTTCGAGGAGGAGGACGTGGAGGAAGTCTGCGGCCGCGCCGACTTCCTGCCTGCCTGGTCGTGGGATACGATGATCCGAAAGGGGTACTGAGCGAGAGGAGGACGGGAAGATGCCGGCGCCGAGGTTCGAGTTCGAGAAGGGGGAGGGCGGCGAGCTCCTGGACACGGCCACGAACGTCGTGCAGCTCAGGCGGCTGTGGCTCGACCGGCACCTGGTCTCCGGCGACGGTCTCGGCCCCGGGAACCCCGGGGACTTCGACCACGGCGCGTGGCACGTGTCCTGCCACCTGACCGGCGCCGGGGGGGTCCTGCGCCTGCCCGACGGGGCGCTGGTCTGGGTCGAGATCTCCCACGACGCGGCCCGCGACGTGTACTACGCGAGCGCCACCTTCCGCCAGGGCGGGGCGCTTCGTACGGTCCGGCTGGACTCGGCTTCGGCGCGCGGTCTGCTCGGCGGCGCCCGGGTCGCCGGGTACGTCGAGGGGACCTCCACGGGCCGGGTGTCGTGCGACGGCGTCGGCGACCCGCCCGATCGCTTCAACCTCTGGCGCCGGCAGGACTTCGACCAGCCGGTGGACGCGCCGGTCGAGGGCGGCAAGGTGTGGGAGCACTGGTGCACCCTCCGCGACCTGCGCCCCGCGTGCGCGGTCGCGACGTCCGTGGTCTCCGCGTACGTGTCGCTCGTGTCGGTGCTCGGCGACCGGTTCGTCGCGTTGGTGGCGCGCGGCCGTCGCACGTACGGCCACCCGGTGCAGCTCAGGGCCATGGTCCGGGCCGGCCTGGTCGCGGAGGCGTCGGCGCTGGCGGAGGTGCAGCCGCTCCCGCTCCCGGCCGAGGCGTCGGCGCTGCTCCAGGCGGCTCGGCCGGGGCCTGCGTTCGAAGCCGTCTCGACGCTCGATTGGGGGGGCGGGCTCCGCTACTACATGTTCCAGCGGAAGATCGCCGAGTGGAGCCGGGCCGAGGACGTCCGGAAGGACCTGGCCGCGCGCTGACGCGGCCGCCTGCGGGAGGTGGGCATGGCGACGAGAGGGCGAAAGGCGGGATTCCTCGACGGGGCGCGCGTGTACCTGTCGGGGCCCATGGACTTCGTGGCGGACCGGGAGGCGGAGGCGAAGCACGGGTGGCGGTCCCGCGTCGGGCAGGTCCTCCGGGACCTCGGCGTCGTGGTGTTCGACCCGTGGAACAAGCCGGAGGTCCGCGGGCTGCACGGCTTCGGTCGCGAGGACAAGAGCTCGACGGACGCCCGCGAGCGCTGGACGTTCGAGGACTCGCCCGAGGGCGCGCGGCAGCGGGCGGGCATCACCGGCAAGTACTGGGAGACGCTGCACATCGACCTGCGGATGGTGGACACGTGCGACTTCGTCGTGGCGTACTGCCCGACGAACGTCTATAGCGTGGGCACGCCCCACGAGATCGCGCTCTGCCGCCAGCAGCGCAAGCCGGTCCTGCTGGTCAGCCCGCCGATCGAGTTCCCGGCCGTCGCGGCGCTGCGGGCGCACCTGGCGGACAGGGGCGACGCGAGAGGGACGCGGCTGCTCGAGGACGTCGTGGGCCAGGTCCCGATCAAGCCGAACGAGCGCGGGATCCCGAGCCTGTGGTACATGCCGCTGGTCGGGGGACAGGGCTTCTTCGACGGTTTCGGCTTCGATCTCCCGGGCTTCCGTGACCGGTACGGGTGGCCGGTCATGGCGGGG
>Ga0194127_10002635_pt1 | contig 24009 bp, 14 predicted proteins | sample TA2KigC100mmetaG_FD_148624 | JGI IMG/M metagenome (GOLD analysis project Ga0194127, IMG submission 148624) | Freshwater microbial communities from Lake Tanganyika, Tanzania - TA2015036 Kigoma Deep Cast 100m | ecosystem: Environmental > Aquatic > Freshwater > Lake | place: Tanzania: Lake...
CCTCTCTCTCGTGGGGGTATCCGGCCGCCTCCCGGGGGGCCTGGCGACCCTGCGGCGCGCCAGATCAAGTGCGAATTGGGGTTGTTGCGAGGGCCTCAAGACTTCATCCCCACGGAGGAGTACTCCGAGGAGGACGCGCTCCGGGCGGTCGCAGATGCGCGGCTGGCCGTCGAGGTCGCGACCGCGTGCATCGGAGATCCCCTCGCCCGCGCTCAGTCGAAGTAGGGCCACGCGGCCGCTTCCGCGGCCTCCCGGCCGGTGACCGCCGCGCCGGGGCAGTCGTCGCGGCCGTGGTCGACGACCTCGATCCGGACGAGCCCCGGCTCCGGCGCCGCGGCCATGGCGCGGCAGCGGCCCGCACGCAGCACCCCGGAGATCGCGTCCGCCGGCGCGCCCGGGTCCGTGGCCGGCACCAGGACCAGGTGCCTGAGCGGCGGCAGCGGGGCATCGGGCGGCGGGACCAGGAAGGTCGCCGCGAGGACCGCGTCCGACGGCACGGGATCGAAGAGCGAGGCCACGATCGGCCGTGACGGGTCCCGGCCCGGGAGGGAGCCGGGCAGCGCGTCGGTCAGGGAGTGGTCGCCGGTCCACTGCCATGCCTGCCGGAACGCGGCGTACGCGTCCGGCGCGGCGAGGACCGGGCGCAGGCTGTCGGTCTCGAGGTCCGCCGGGAGGAGCCGCTCCAGCGTCGCGGTCGCGGCGGGCCGGCGGGTCGGCCGCACCACGATCAGGACCGTCCCGTGGTCGCCGGCCGCGGCGACGAGCGCCGAGAGCGCCGGGTCGGGCGGGGGCGGCGCGTCGCGCCGGGAGCCGGCGGCAGCGCACGCGACGAGCAGGATCGCGGGGAGGGCGGGCAGCGCGAGGTGTGCGAGGACCCTCATGGCGGGCCTCCTCACCGGACGGGGCGGACGTGACCCTGCCGGATCAGCAGGCCGAGGAACGCGCGCGTGCGGCCTTCGGCCTTCGCCAGGTCGGGGAAGCGGGAGGCCAGTGCGGCGGCGATCTGGTGGCCGGTGCGGGCGCCGTCGCACATCTCCCAGACCGCGGTCCCGACCGCGTCGAGCCGCAGGAGGAAGTCGGGCCGCCGCAGGCGCGGGCCGAGCAGCCTCGCGAGCCAGCCCTCGAAGCGCGGGACGCGGATCGAGAGAAGGCCGTCGTCGCCGCGCTCGTCCGCGCGGGCGCGGACCGGCCGGAGGTCGAGGGGGTCGGAGGGGGACGGCATCAGGCCCCACGGCCGCGCGCCCTCGGGCCGCGGCGTTCATGCCGCCGCGGCCCGCCCACGGGATGCATGGGACGGGCGCGCGGCTGCCGGATCCTTACACCACCGCCTGCGGCGGGGCCTCCTCGTCGGGCCGGCCGGCCTTGCCGAGGGGCACCTTGATCATCAGGAACGCGACCACGGCGAGCACGACGAGGCCCGCCCAGAACGTCGGATCCTCGAAGATCGCCGGGAGCTTGACCTCGAAGAACGCGAGGGCCGCGATGCACAGGCCGGTCAGGGCCTCGCCCGCGATCAGCCCGGCCGCGACCAGCACGCCCGCGTTGCCGATGCGCGCCTTCTGCGCGTCGTTCATGCCCTTGCGGTCCGCGAGGCGGTCGAGGACCCAGCGGATCGCGCCGCCGACGAAGATCGCGAAGCTCGTCTCGAGCGGCAGGTACATGCCGACCGCGACCAGCATCGGGCTCTTGACCTGCACGAGGATCAGGCCGAACCCCAGCACGATGCCCACCACGACGAGCGGCCACGCCATCTGCTGGTCCACGATGCCCTGCGCCAGCATGGACATCAGGCCGGCCTGGGGCGCGGGGAGGTTCTTGCCGCCGAAGCCGCAGGTCTTGGGGTCGATGCCGGACGCCTCGCACAGGTTGATGTCGCCCTGGTGCAGGACCATCAGCGGGAAGAACAGGAGCGCGGCGGAGAAGACCACGCCGACGATGTTGCCCAGCTCCATCTTCCACGGGGTACCGCCGAGGATGTGCCCGACCTTCAGGTCCTGGAGCATCTCGCCGGCGACAGCGGACGACGTGCAGATGACCGCTGCCACGCCGAGCACCGTGGCGACGCCCGCCTTGCCGGAGACGCCGATCGCGACCATCAGCAGGCCCGCGATGATGAGCGTCGAGACGGTCAGGCCGGACACGGGGTTGTTCGACGAGCCGATCGTGCCGACCAGGAAGCCCGACACGGCCGCGAAGAAGAAACCCGTGATCGCCATGACGATCGCGGCCGTGACCGCGCCGCCGACGTCGTTCGTGAACAGGTGGTACAGGCCGATCATGCCGAGCACGACCACGCCCAGGGCCGCGGCGACGAGCCGGAAGTCGAGGTCGCGGTCGAGGCGGCTGACCGCGCCCTTCTGGCCCGCGGCCTTCTTCACGTCGGTCACGGCGCGGGCGACGCCGCTGCCGAGGCTCTTGCGCATCCGGTACAGGGTGAAGCCGGCCCCGACGAGCATGCCGCCGACCGCGATCGGGCGGACGATGCCCTTCCAGATCCCGGCCGAGAAGCCGGACCACGTCGAGACGTCGATCGCGGCGCCCGCGTTGGCCTCCGCGTACTGCTGCGCGAGCACGGGCGCCATGAAGTAGGTGAGCAGCGGCACGAACAGGCCCCACGCGAGCAGGCCGCCCGCGAAGTTCAGCGCGGCGAGGCGCGGGCCGATGATGTAGCCGACGCCCATGTAGGCGGGCGCGATCTCGGGAGTCGAGAACACGGTCGTGACGCCGTCGCCGCCGACCCCGTAGCTGGTCTTGAACTTGCCGGCGGACAGGCCGATGCCGGTGCCGGGGAGGGGCACCGGGATCAGCGCCGCCGCGGCGAACGCCTGGAGCTTCGACAGGAGCTGGACGAGCGCGCCCACCCCGATGAAGCTGAACAGGAGCTTCGCGTTGGTGCCCCCGGTGCGGCCCGCCTTGTGGATCTCGGCCGCGGCCGCGGACTCGGGGAACGGCAGGTCCTTGTCCTCGACCATGACGCGGCGGAGGATGCTGACGAAGAGGATGCCCAGGATGCCGCCCGTGAACATCATGGCGGACGACAGGAGGTAGCTGCCCGTGTCGCCGAAGTCGGTCCACAGGCCCGCGATCACGAAGGCCGGGATCGTGAAGATCGCGCCCGCGGCCACGCTCTCGCCGATCGACCCGACGGTTCGCGCGAAGTTCTCCTCGAGCACGGACCCCTTGAACAGCCGCAGCACGGCCATGCCCACGACCGCGGCCGGGTAGGTCGCCGCGATGGTCATGCCCGCGCGCAGCCCGAGGTAGGCGTTCGCGGCGCCGAGCACGACGGTCATCACGAGGCCGAGCAGCAGCGCCCGGACCGTGAACTCCCGCATGTCGGTCTTCTCGGGGACGTAGGGGGTGAAGTCGCTCATGCTTCCCTCCAGACAGCCGCAACGTGCGGCGCGGCTTGTCTTGTATCGCGACGGGGGCAAGGGGGTCAACCGTTCCCTTTTCCGGAGCGTTGCGCCATGATCACCCCCGTTTTCCGGAGGAGCTTCATGGCGGGCAGGAAGAAGCCCCCTGCGGACGCGACCCCGTTCGTGCGGGCAGCGGCCTGGATCGAGGCGCACCAGGACGACCTGGTCGCGCTCGAGGCGGAGCTGACGCGCCGGAACGCGGTCGGCCCCGGCAGCGGCGGACCGGGCGAGGCGGAGAAGGCCGGTTTCCTCGAGGCGTGGCTCGCGGCGAACGGCTTCCCCCCCGTGACGCGCCTGACCGCGTCCGAGAACGGCGTGCCGCGGCCGAACCTCGTCGTGACCGTGCCCGGACGCGACCGCACGCGGCGGATCTGGTTCATGTCGCACCTGGACGTGGTCCCGCCGGGCGACCTCGCGCTGTGGAAGAGCGACCCGTTCGTGATGCGCAAGGAGGGCGAGAAGCTCGTCGGACGCGGCGTCGAGGACAACCAGCAGGGGATCGTGTGCACGGCGTTCGCGCTGAAGGCGCTGCTCGCGAACGGCGTCGAGCCCGGCTGCGACGTGGGCCTGCTGTTCGTCGCGGACGAGGAGAGCGGGAGCGCGTACGGCATCCGGTGGCTGCTCGACAACCACCCGGAGCTGTTCCGGCCCGAGGACGAGTTCGTGGTCCCCGACGCGGGCAACGAGGACGGGTCGCTCGCCGAGGTCGCGGAGAAGACCATCCTGTGGCTGAAGGTCCGCACGGTCGGCAAGCAGGTCCACGCGAGCACGCCGCACCTCGGGAAGAACGCGTTCGTGGCGGGCGCGAGCCTCGTGGTCAAGCTGCGCGCGCTCTACGAGCAGTTCGACCGGCGCGACCCGATCTTCGATCCGCCGATGTCCACCTTCGAGCCGACGCGGCGCGAGGCGAACGTCGCGAACATCAACACGATTCCCGGCGAGGACGTGTTCTACGTGGACTGCCGGGTGCTGCCCGGGATCCCGGTCGAGGCCGTGCTCGCGCACGTGCGCGGCATCTGCGTCGACGTGGAGCGGGCGCACCGCGTCGTGTGCAGCGTCGACGTGGTCCAGCGCGAGGACGCGGCCCCGGCGACGCCCGCGTCGGCGCGCGTGGTGCGCGACGTCGTGAAGTCGGTCCGGCGCGTCTATGGCGTGGACGCGAAGGCCCGCGGGATCGGCGGCGGGACCGTGGCGGGCAACCTGCGCAAGGCCGGGTACCCGGTCGTCGTGTGGTCGCGCATGGACGAGACCGCGCACCAGCCGAACGAGTACGTGTGGATCCCGAATCTGATCGGGGATGCGAAGGTGTTCGCGGACATGATGATCGGAGAGATCGTGGAGGACACATGAATCTGGACGCGATCCAGCAGGCGATCCGCGACGCGGGGCTCGACGGCTGGCTGTTCTGCGACTTCCACAACCGCGACGCGCTCGGGTACCGCATCCTGGGGCTCGACTTCGCGAAGTTCACGTCGCGGCGGTGGTTCTACCTGATCCCGGGCGTCGGCGACCCGGTGCGGCTGGTGAGCCGGGTCGAGCCCGCGCGGCTGGACGCGCTGCCGGGGCAGAAGCGGTTCTACCTGTCGTGGCGGGAGCTTGCGGACGAGTTGGCCCGGCTTGTCGGCGGCCGCACGGTCGCGATGCAGTACTCGCCCGACGACGCGATCCCCTACGTGTCGCTGGTCGACGCGGGGCTGGTCGACCTCGTGCGCGGCGCGGGCGCCACGGTCGCGTCGTCCGCGGACCTCGTGCAGCAGTTCGAGGCCGTGATCGACGAGGCGGGCTACCGGAGCCATCTCGAGGCGGGCGAGCGGATCGTGCGCATCAAGGACGAGGCGTTCGCGATGATCCGCGACGCGCTCGCCGGCGGCCGCGAGGTGACCGAGTACGACGTGCAGCGCTTCATCCTGCGCCGCTACGTCGAGGAGGGGCTCGACTGCATGGGCGAGGAGCCCATCGTCGGCGTCAACGACCACCCGTCCGACCCGCACTTCCAGCCGACCCCGGAGAACTGCCGCGTCATCAAGCGAGGCGACACGATCCTGATCGACCTGTGGGCCAAGCTCGCTGCTCCGGGGGCGATCTTCTTCGACATCACCTGGTGCGGGTTCGCCGGGACCGAGCCGCCTGCCGAGTACGTCCGGATCTTCGAGGTGGTCCGCGACGCCCGCGACGCGGCCGTGGCGTTCGCGCGGCAGCGGTTCGAAGCCGGGCTGCCGTGCGCGGGCTGGGAGGTGGACGAGGCCTGCCGCGCGGTGGTGCGGGGCGCGGGCTACGGCGACCAGTTCATCCACCGGACCGGGCACTCGATCGGCGTGCAGGTCCACGGCAACGGCGTCAACATCGACAACCTCGAGACCCGCGACCTCCGCCGGCTCGTTCCCGGGATCTGCTTCTCGGTCGAGCCCGGCATCTACCTGCCCGGGCGGATGGCCGTGCGGTCCGAGATCGACGTGTTCGTGCGGCCCGGCGGGACGGTCGAGGTGACCGGCCCGATGCAGCGGGAACTGGTGCTGGTGTAGTCGGCCGCGGTCAGCGGCGACGGGGGGCGCCGAAGCGAAGCCGCCACGGCATGCCCAGGGATTCCCAGAAGATGCCCCGGCCGAGCTTGGACTCGCCGGCCACGCGCTCGGGGAACACGATCGGGATCTCCTTGATCCGGAAGCCCAGGCGGCTCGCCCGGAAGTTCATCTCCATCTGGAACGCGTACCCCCCCGCCTGCACGGTGTAGAGGTCGATCCCCTCCAGGACCTCGCGCCGCCAGCACTTGAAGCCGCCGGTCAGGTCGGTCACGGACAGGCCCAGGATGGTGCGGGCGTAAAGGTTTCCCCCCTTGGACAGGACCTTGCGCCTGAGCGGCCAGTTCTCGGTCATGCCGCCCTTCATGTAGCGCGACCCGATCACCACGTCCGCGGTCTCGATCTCGCGCAGGAAATCGACCAGGTAGCGCGGCTGGTGCGAGAAGTCGCAGTCCATCTGGCAGATCAGGTCGTGGCCGCGCGCCAGGCAGTCCTTGAACCCGGCCACGTACGCGGTCCCGAGCCCCTGCTTGCCCGCGCGCGACAGGAGCCGCACGCGCTCGTCGCCGGCGGCGATCCCCTCGACGATGCGCCCGGTCCCGTCGGGCGACCCGTCGTCCACCACGAGCACGCTCATCGAGGGTACGGCCGCGTGGATCTCGGGGATGATCCTCGCGACGTTCTCGGCCTCGTTGTAGGTCGGGATGACCACGACCGGGCGGTGGTCCGCCATCGCTCCACCTCGGGTTTCCCAATGCGGCGCGGAGGATAGCACCAACCCGCGAAGTTGACACCCGGTGGAAGGCAGTCTAGCTTCGTCCGCATGTTGCGGCGCAGTCAGGTTGCGGCGTTGCTGGCGGCGGGAATGGCGCTCGTGCCCTCCGCGGCGGGCGCGCGCGAGCCCGGGGCCTCGGCCCGCGCGCTCGGCGTCGGCGACGCGGTCCAGGCGATCGGCCTCGGCACGGCCGGGCTCTACTTCAACCCCGCGACCCTGTCGCAGATCCAGCAGTACGCGATCGACGCCGGCTACGGGTACGACCACCAGCGCGGCGTGCACAACGCGCACGTGTCGATATCGGACTCCCAGACGAACCCGGAGTTCGCGGGCGGCGTCGGTTACACCTACTTCCGTTCCGACCGCGTGGCCGCCTCGTTCCAGGGGCACGACGTGCGGGCCGCCCTGTCCGCGATGTTCGGGTCCGAGGCGGTGAGCTTCGGGTTCGGCGCGGGGTTCCGCTACCTGAAGGTGTCCGGCGATCTCGCCTCGGATTCGGTGTCCGCCCCGACGCTGGACCTCGGCGCGCTGCTCGGCGTGGCCGACAAGTTCTGGCTCGGCATCGCGGGCCAGAACCTGATCACGTTCTCGTCGGCGCACGCGCCCCGGACCCTCGGGATCGGTGCCGGCGCGACCGTGTCCATCGTGAACATCGGGTCCGGCGTGGTCCTCGACTTCGAGACGAAGGACGAGACGCTGGCCAGCCCGGCGGGCGGCATCGAGGTCGTCGTGATGAACGCGCTCGCGATCCGGTCCGGGTTCACGTGGGACCGCGGGACCGGGCAGAAGCGGATGACGGGCGGGCTCGGCTACATCTCGCAGTTCGTCGGGGTGGACCTGGGCTACGGCCACGACGTGACGAACCGCGACAACTGGCTGCTCCAGTCCTCGATCCGGGTGTTCTTGCCCTGACCTGTCCGGTTCGGATACACTCCCCGTCGGGCGGCTTCCTCCGGGGAGGGATGGCGATGAAGCGGCGTCTGGTGACCCTGTGCGCGGTTCTCGCGTGGGCGGCCTGGGCGTGCGGGGGTGGCAGCAGGCCCGCACCGCTCCCGGAGGACGAGGAGGCGCTGGACGACGACGCCGAGGTGATCGAGGGTGACGCGGCCGACGTGCCGCCCGATCAGGCGCCCGACGCCGAGGTCCCGGTCAATCCCGACGCGACCGAGACGACCCAGGGCGACGAGGCCGTGACGCCTCCCGACGGCGCCGACGACGTCCCGCCGACCGAGAACCCGGTCGAGGCGGAGGAGGGCACCCCCGACGTCCCGCCGGACGGGATCGAGGAGGAGGTCGTGCAGTCCGAGTGCCCGTGCGACGAGGGGATCGTCGCGAAGGTCTGCGGCAACGACGGCACCAAGTCGGGCACGACGTTCGTGAACGACCAGTGCGCCAAGTGCGCGATCTGCAAGGACGCTCCGACCTGCAAGGGCTGCACCGGCACGAAGGAGTGCGGCACGCTGCCCGAGGACCCGTTCACGGGCTGGATCGCGTACAAGGCCGCGTGCGGCTTCTGCGGCAAGGACGAGGCCGGCGCGGCCCCCGGCGTCTGCAACGCCGCCCAGAAGTGCAATGATTGCCTCGGGGGGGAGGACGGCTGCCCCGTGGACGGCGTCTGCGGAGCCGACCCGCTCGGCGGCAAGGACAAGACGTACGGCGCGGACGTGCACGGCGTCTGCGGCCTGATCCAGGACTGGGGCTGCGTGATCGCGGAGTGGCTCGACTGCTCCTGGGCGGACCACATCGTGTCCTACGGCGAGTGCGCCGAGCCGGCGTGCACGGGCTGCGACAACAAGATGGACGACCCGGTCTGCATGAAGTGCGACGGGGGCGCGCTGGTGACGTTCGCGAGCTACTGCAAGGCGCAGAAGTGTCCTGGGGACCACACCGGATGCTCCTTCGAGCACGGCGGCCGCTGCCTCGCCGAGTGCGCGCCGTGCGCCGGGACCCAGGCCGCGCCGGTCTGCGGCTCGGACACGAACACCTACGCGAACGCGTGCGCCGTCACGAACTGCCCCGAGAAGGCCGGCGCCGGCGTCACGATCCTCTGGGAAGGCTTCTGCTGCCCGCAGTGCGAGAACAAGCCCAAGGCCGAAGTCTGCACCGAGGAGGGCGGGAAGTACGACAACAAGTGCTGGGCGGAGCAGTGCTTCCAGAAGGGGGCCTGCCCCGAGACCGGCGACGACGTCTGCGGCCTGGACGGCGTCACGTACAAGAACGACTGCCAGTCCGACTGCTTCGCGGGCGGCAAGCTCCACCCCGGCGCGTGCGTCGGCGTGTGCGAGCAGTGCCGCGGCCAGCCGCTCTCGCCCGTGTGCGATCAGGCGACCGGCAAGTCCTACCAGAACGTCTGCTTCGCGACGTGCCTGAAGTCCGGGACCACGGTCGCCGGGCTCTGCACCGGCGCGGGCTCGTGCACCGACCAGTGCGGCACGATCGAGACGCCCAAGCCGGGCACCGAGGACGGCCAGCACTGCGCGGACGGCCTGACCTTCCCGACCTCCTGCTTCCCCTCCAAGTGCTTCGCCAAGGCCACCGCTCCGACCCCCGGCGCCTGCCGGTAGCCGGAAGGGGCGTGGAGCGGCCCGCATGGGCCTTGACACCGGCTCGCACCTCTGCGATGGTGCCCCCAGCCTTAGCTCCCCGGGTGAAGGGAAGCGGGTGCGAATCCCGCGCGGTCCCGCCACTGTGAGAGGGGAGGCCCGTCCGGATGCCACCGGTTCGCGCCGGGAAGGCGGACGGGCCCCCGGGGTCGTCGCCGCGAGAGCGGTACGCGCCCCGGAGCCCCCGAGCCAGGAGACCTGCCCGGAAGAAGCCATGAGGACCCTCTTCGAGAGAAAGAGGTCTCGTGTCCCGGAAGTCCTACGTCCCGATCTTCCTCGCCGTGTGGCTGTCCGTCCCCGTAGCCGCGCAGCAGCCCCGCGCGCCCTCGGCCCTCGGCGAACTCCGGGGCGGACAGTCTCCCGAAAGGGATGGCCCATCCCACGGGCCCGAGCCCGTCCCCGTCCGGGTCCCGCCGATCGAGGTCGAGGGGGACGCCCTCCGTGGCCCCGCCCCCCCCGCGCCCGCCCCGTCCGACCGCGTGGACGACCCGGCGGACCTCGATTCCCCCCAGGGCCCCGCCCGCGCCGCGGCGCGCCTGCCCGCGACCCGCGTCGCCGAGACCGGCGGCCCGGGCCGGCCCGTCACCGTGTCGGTCCGCGGGTCCGACCCGGCCGCGACCCTGTCCGTGCTCGACGGCGTCCCGCTGAACTCGCCGTTCCTCGGCGGCGCGGACCTCGCGGGGCTCGCGCTCCTGCCGCTCGAGTCCCTGACCGTGGCCCGGGGCGGCCTGTCCGCGGCCTTCGGCACCGACGCGGTCGGCGGCGTGGTGGATGCCCGCGTCCAGGGCCCGCTCGACTGGCCCGGCACCGAGGTCTCCCTGCTCGCGGGGTCGTTCGGCACCGCCCGGCTCAAGGCCGCCCACGCCGCGACCGCGGCCGGGGGCCGCGTCGGGGCGCTCGCGTCGGCCGGGTTCCTGAAGTCGGGCGGGGACTTCCCGTACATCGACACGAACGGGCACTCGCGCGAGCGGACCCACGCCGGGGTCGCCGCGCTCGACGGCCTGGTCAAGGTCGAGGCCGCGCCCGGCCGCGGCCACCGCGTGTCCCTGCTCGCGGAGGGGTTCGCCGGCGACCGCGAGGTCCCGGGCATGGAGCAGTACCCGTCCGACACGGCCCGGCAGCGCGACTCCCGCGTCGTCGTCGCCGCGGCCTGGGACGGCCCCGGGCCGTTCCGCCGGGACGGCCGCTCCGCCGCCCGCGTCTTCGTCCGGCGCGTGGGCTTCCGCTACGACGACTCCGCGCCTCCCATGGGCCCGGCGGTGTCGAACGTGCTGGTCTCGTGGGGCGTCGGCGGGGACGCGTCCGCGAGCGTGCGGCCGCTGTCCTGGCTCGCGGTCTCGGCCGGCGCGGGCGGGACCTGCGACCTCGCCTCGGCCCGGCGCCTGCGCGGGTCCGGCTACGACGAGCGCAGGACCACCGCGTCCGCCTGGGCGGGGGTCGAGGTCGGCCGCGAGGAGCGGCTCGTCCTGCTCACGGCGGTGGTCCGCGGGCAGTGGGCCGGGGGGATGGACTTCGGCGCGACCGGCGGCTTCGTCGCGGTTCCCCGCGGGACCGTTGCGTCGAGGCCGGTCCGGTGGCTCCGGCTCTTCGCGGACGCGGCCCGCGCGTTCCGCCTGCCGACGCTGGAGGAGCTGTACTTCGACGCGGGCTTCGTCCGCGGCAACCCGGACCTCGACCCGGAGGACTCGTTCACGTGGGACGCGGGCCTGGAGCTGCTCCCGGCGGACGGCGTCTCGGTCAAGGCCGCGTACTTCGAGACGCGCAGCGACAACCTGATCCTGTTCCTGCCGCGGTCCGCGTACCTGACCCGCGCGGAGAACTCCGGGTCGGCCCTGCTCCGCGGCGTCGAGGCGTCGGCGTCGGCGCGCGCAGGGCCGGTCGGGCTCGCCGCGTCGTACACGTTCCTCGACGCCCGCGACCGGACCGCGGGCCTCTCCCTGCCGAACCGGCCCCGCCACGCGGCCGCGGGCGAGGTCTTCGGCGAGGCCGGCCCGGTCCGCGCCTCGGTCCGGGTGGCGGGGCAGACCGGGTTCTTCCAGAACCGGTTCGAGTCGCTCCGCGAGGAGGGGCGCGTGACCGCCGACCTGCGGCTCGAGGTCCGGCCGATCCCGGCCCTGCTACTCGCGGTGGACGTGCAGAACGTCTCGGACGTGCGCGACGCCGTGGACGCGCTCCAGCAGCCGCTCCCGGGGCGCGCGTTCTACGGTTCGGTGAAGGTCTCTCTCTAGGAGGTGGATGCCATGTGCCGGAAACTGCTTGCTTTGTGCCTGGTGCTCGCGGCGTGCGAGGGCAGCCCGTCGGGGCCGTCCGCGGACGCGACGGACGTCCCGTGGGGGGACGGATCGATCGAGGTCGGACCCTCGGACGTCGCGCCCGACGCGGCGGGCGAGGAGTCGCCGGACGTCTCGATCGAGGTGCCGGCCGACGCCCCGGGAGAGGCCGATGACGTCGCGGAGGACGCGCCGGCCGAGACCCCGGGCGACGTGGCCGCGGACGCCCCCGTGCCCCCGAGTCCCGGGTTCGCCGCGCCGACCGGGCTGGCCGCGTCGGCCGACTGGGTCGTGGTCGCGAACTCCGAGTTCGACGGGGCCACGATGTCCTACGGACCCGGCTCGGTGACCGTGGTCCGGCGGTCCGACTTCGCGCCGGTCGCCCGCATCCCGACCTCGAAGAAGAACCCGGCCGCGGTCGCGATCGCGGGCGGCAGGGCCTTCGTCCTGTGCGCGGGCGAGACCTCCTGGGACGCCGGGACCGGGCTCGTCACCCCCGCGTCCGACGCGGCGCTCGACGTCTTCGACCTCGCGTCGATCGCGACCGCGACCGGTCCGGCCGCGAGCATCGCGGTGCCGCGCGACCCTTCGGACCCGCTGGTCGGATACCCGACGTCGCTCGCGCTCTCGCCGGACGGGAAGAGGGCCTGGGCGGGCAGCGGAACGTCGGCCGCGATCTTCGAGTTCGACCTCGAGGCCGGCACGGTCGTGCACGGCGCGGACGACGCGATCATGCTCGGGAGCCCCGAGGTGCAGGACGGCATCACCGTGAAGGCGGCGGGCCCCGGCCGGATCATCGCCGGCAGCTTCAACCGGGACGTCGTGTTCCTGATCGACCTCGCGACCCCGGACAAGAAGGAGTGGGTCAGCGTCGGCAGGAGCGAGGCCGACATGGAGGGCGTCATCGACCTCGCGTTCCGGGCGGGCGGTTCCCCGGACCTCTACGTCCTCTTCGCGATCTCGAGCGCGATCGGTACGGTCGACACGACGACGAAGCTCACGGACAACGACTTCGCGACGGTCGGACTCTATCCGAACCGGATCGCCCTGGCGGGCGACCGGCTCCTCGTGGTCAACTCGGGCGACAACAACCTCGGCGCGATCGACCTCGCGTCGGGCGCGGGCGCCAAGGCGGCGACGTTCCCGGAGAAGACCAACCCCTGGGACGTGGCCGTGGACGGCGACGTCGCCTTCGTCACCGGCAACGGGTCGAACTCGCTGTTCCGGGTGGACCTCGCGAAGAACGAGGTCGCCGGCGAGGCGAAGTGATCGGGCGAATCCGCGACCTGGTTTCGACCTCCGCGCTCGCCGCGGCCCTCGTGGTCGCGGCGGGCGCGTGCCGGGGGCAGGCGCCCCGTCCGGCGCCGTCCCCGCGCGTGGTCTCGCTCGTCCCGAGCGTGACCGAGACGGTGTTCGCGATGGGCATGGGGGACCACCTGGTCGGGGCGACGCGCTACTGCACGCGGCCGGAGGCGGCGAGGGCGGTCCCGCGCGTCGGCGGGCTGCTCGACGTCTCGATCGAGGCGGTGCTCGCGGCCCGGCCGGACGTGGTCATCGGGTCCCGGGCCGTGCTGACCGGCCGCCTCGCGGACACGCTCTCCGCGGCAGGGGTCCGGCTGGTGCCGGTCTGGCTGGAGACGGCCGGCGACATCGGCCCCGGGATCCTCGCGATCGGCGAGGCGCTCGGACGGCCCGGCCGGGCGGCCGCGCTGGTGGCCTCGGTCGAGCGGGACCTCGCCGCGCTCGGCGGCGGGGCGCTCCGCGAGCCTCCGGTACGGGTCCTGTTCGTGGTCGGCCGGAGCCCGCTCGTGGTCGCCGGCCCGACCTCGTTCCTCGGCGACCTGCTCGGGCGGATGGGGGTGACGAACGTCGTCCCCGCGGGCCGGGTCCCGTTCCCGATCTGGTCGCTGGAGGAGGTGATCCGGTCCGACCCGGACGTGGTGGTGGACGGCGCGGTCGAGGCCGGCGACCTCGCCTCGGTGCTCCGCGAGGCCGGGCTCCGCGTCGCCGCGGAGGGCCGGATCGTCCGGCTCGCCGGCGACGCGGTGCTCCGGCCCGGGCCCGGCGCGGCGTCCGCGGCCCTGCCGCTAGCGGACGCCATCCTGAAGGCCGCGGGGGGACGGCAATGAGGCGTCTCGTCGCGCGCCCGGGGCTGCTGTTCGCGGTCCTGCTCGTCCTCCTCGCCGCGACCGCCGCGGCGTCGGTCCTGTTCGGGTCCGTCCCGATCGACCTCTCGGCCGCGCTGTCCGGGCCGGGCACGGACCGGCTGGTGCTGCTGCACGAGCGCATCCCCCGCACCGCGATCGCGGCCGCTGTCGGCGCGGCCCTGTCGGTCGCCGGGCTCGCGTTCCAGGCCGTGCTCGCGAACCCGCTCGCCGATCCCTACGTGGTCGGGGTCGCGGGCGGCGCCGCGATCGGCGGGACGCTCGCGATGGTGCTGCCGGTCGCCGCCTGGGTGGGCCCTCCAGCGGTGTCGGCGGGCGCCTTCCTCGGCGGGCTCGGCGCGATCCTGCTGACGTGGCGGCTGTCGCGCGACCGGACCGGCCGCATGCGCGCCTACGAGGTGCTCCTGGTCGGCGTGGTGTTCAACACGTTCGCCTCGGCCGTGGTCATGTTCCTGAAGGCGATCGTGCGGGCCGAGAAGACGCAGGAGATGCTGCTCTGGCTGATGGGCACGCTGTCGAGCGAGGCGCGCGGCCCCGTCGCGGTCGGGACGGTGACGCTCGCGACCGCGGTCGGGATCGGGCTGCTCTGGCCGCTCGCCCCGGCGCTCAACGCCCTCGCGATGGGCGAGGAGGACGCGGCGCGGGTCGGCGTGGACCCGGACCGAGTGACGAAGCGCGTGCTGGCCGTCGGGTCGCTGCTCGTGGCCGCCGCGGTGTCGGTCGCGGGCATGATCGGGTTCGTCGGGCTCGTGGTGCCGCACGCGGTCCGTGCGATCGCGGGCCCGGACCACCGCGTCGGCATCCCCGCGACCGCGCTGCTCGGGGCCGCGTTCCTGATCTGCGCCGACCTGCTGACGCGGCTCGCGTTCCCGGTGTTCGAGACCGAGGCCCCGGTCGGCGTGCTGACCGCGCTCGTCGGCGGGCCGGCGTTCGTGTGGCTGCTGAAGCGGAGGGTGGACCGTTGACCGCGGGAAGCACGGCCCCCCCGGTCCTGCGCATGGCGGGGGTGACGTTCCTCTACCCGGAGGCGGCCGTGCCCGCGGTGGAGGCGTTCGACCTGGAGGTGTCCGCGGGCGAGGTCGTCGGCCTGATCGGGCCGAACGGCGCGGGGAAGTCGACCGTGCTCAGGCTCGCGGCCGGCCTGCACGCGCCGTCGGCGGGCCGGGTGACGGTGGGCGGCGACGAGCCCGCCCGGCTGCGACGTCGCGAGGCCGCCCGGCGGGTCGCGCTGGTCCCGGCGGCCCTGCACGTATCGTTTCCCATGCCGGTCCGCGACCTCGTCTCGCTCGGCCGCACGCCGCACCTGCGCGGCGTGGTGGAGTCCGCGACGGACCGGGCCGCCGTCCGCGAGGCGCTCGATCAGGTGCACGCCTCCGACCTCGCCGGCCGCGACTTCGACCGCCTGTCCGCCGGGGAGCAGAAGCGCGTGCTCGTCGCGCGGGCGCTCGCGCAGGCGCCGCAGGTCCTGCTGCTGGACGAGCCGACCGCGAACCTCGACATCGCGCAGGGGGTGGCCGTGCTCGGGCGGCTGTCCGGGCTCGCGAGGGAGCGCGGGATGGCCGTGGTGGCCGCGATCCACGACCTGAACCTCGCGCTGCTGTACTGCGACCGTGTCGTGCTGCTCAAGGCCGGGCGGCCGGTGGCGATCGGGGAGCCCGAGGCGGCCCTGAGCTACGCCGTGGTCCGCGAGGTGTTCGGGTGCGAGGTCTATGTGGGCAGGAACGAACTGAACGGGCGGGTCTTCCTGGTGCCGATGGAGACGCGCCGGGACGGCGCATGACCTTCCGCGCCGGGACGGCGCATGACCTTCCGCGCCGGGGACGGCGCATGACCTTCCGCGCCGGGGACGGCGCGGCTGCCCGAAGTGCCCGCTACGGGCACTTCTTCGACACGTCCCTTGCGACCTTGGTGACCCAGTCCGTGTCCTTCGCGGCCTCGATCCAGACCTTCGTGAACTCGGCAGGGGTGTTGAAGCCGTTCGCCTTGTAGATGCCCAGGATCTTGTCCATCTCGCCCTTCTTCTGGGCGCAGTAGACGTCCTGGTACGCCTTGGCCAGCTTGTCCTTGTCGATGGCGGGCCCGTCGGCGGTCGCGGGCGCCTCGGCCTTCGGGGCCTCGGCGGGGGCTCCGGCCGCGCCGGGCTGGGCGGCCGCGGGCGCGGCGGCCGGGGTCCCGGCGGGAGCGGCGGCGGAGGCGGCGGGTGCCTCCGTCCCGGACCCCTCGGCGGCCTTCCCGGCGGCCGGGGCGGCGGGCTCCTTGCCCTTGCCGCAACCCAGCGCGAAGACGACCACGGTCAGTGCAGCGATCATCAGGCGCATTCCCGTCTCCTCCGGCCACAAGGCGGGCGGATTATAACGCCAACTCGCGAGTGTCCAAGTCCCGGAGCCCCGCCGGGTCCTCCTCCCGCCCTTGACACGGGTGGCACAAAAGCTGCTCTTGCCAGACCCTGCGGTTCCGTCCGTTGCGCCCCGTCGGGGAGACGAAGGGACGGAACCCCGGGAAAGGACGGGAATCGAGAGGAACGGGTGCGGACTCGCCGTAGGTGGGGTGCGCAATGTTTGCGGACGCCGGTGTCACGAGGGGTCACGGAGGCGCCATGAATACCGGAATCGCGCTGCGAAACTTCTTGCCGATCCTTCTCGTTCTGGCCGCAGCCGGCGGGGGGCTTGCGTGTTCCGGCGACGGGGACGCGGAGGACGTGGCGCTGGGCGACGCCCTCGAGGCGACCTCGGCGACCCCGGCAGGCGAGCCCGCGGCCGGCGATCCCGATGGCGAGAAGGCCGCCGGGAGCGTCAAGGGCGCGCTCGGATGCACTCCGCCCACGGGCCGGCTGGTCATCACCGAGGTGATGATCCACCCGGTCAAGGTCGCGGACCTCTACGGCGAGTGGATCGAGATCTACAACCCCTTCGCCGAGGCCGTGGACCTGAAGGACTGGCGCATCCGCGACGCCTCCGGCGAGGGGCACGTGATCCTGACCTCCGTGGTCGTGAACGGCGGCAGCTACGTCGTGCTGTGCGCGAACTCGGACTCCGGCACGAACGGCGGCGTCACATGCAACTACCAGTACACGGCGTTCACGCTCAAGAACGACGTGCCGGACCAGGTCACCCTGGCCGACGTCCAGAACACCGACGTCTACACCGTGAGCTGGACGGGCAGCGCCCCCGCGGGCGCGTCCGTCGCGATCGAGCACCCGTTCCTCGACGTCTCCGGCGCGGCGCTGGTGTTCGGCGCCGGCGGCACGCTGGACCCGGCCGCGAACTGGTCCGTGTCGACCGCCGTCTATGGCGGGGCCGGCGGCGACCGCGGCACCCCGGGCACGAAGAACATCGACGTGTGGCGGCAGGTCGAGTCGCCGGGCTGCTCGGACGGCAAGGTCTGCACGTGGGACATCTGCGAGATGGGCACGTGCGCGAACCCGTGGAAGACGGGCTGCTGCACGTCCCAGGAGGCCGCCCCGAACGAGTGCAACGACGGCAACGACTGCACCACCGAGGGGTGCGACGTCCCGAACAACCAGTGCACCTACGCGAACATCGCGAACTGCTGCAAGGTCAACGCGGACTGCCTCGACGACAACCCGTGCAACTCCGACTGGTGCGCGTGGGACGCGTCGGCCAAGGGCTACCGCTGCCGGCATTCGTCCCACAACATCGTGCCCGGCTGCTGCTACGCGCCGCCGGTCAACAACCCCGCGACCGGCCTGCCCTGGGACCCGGCCGACGCCACGACCTGGGCCCTCCCCGGCACCGCGCCGAACGGCGTGCCGGACCAGCGCGAGGCCCACGGCGCGACCCAGTGCGACGACAAGAAGTACTGCACGCCGAACGGGTGCGACGCGACCGCGAACTTCTGCAAGTACGGCGCGCCCGCGCCGGGCTGCTGCGACTGGCCGACCGAGTGCGACGACGGCGACGGGTGCACCTACGACTACTGCGAGAACCACGTCTGCACGCACTACCGGAAGACGCCGAACTGTTGCGAGACCGACCAGTTCTGCAAGGACACCTTCTACGAGAACGAGTGCTGGATCGACAAGTGCGTGGCCGGCACGTGCCGCCACCTGTTCAACCCGGCGAACTGCTGCGTGAACGACGCGTACTGCGCCGAGCCCCCCCGGGCGGACAACAACCCCTGCACCGACGAGAAGTGCATCCTCGTCAACCCGGCGACCGGCGAGCGCGAGTGCCAGCACATCTTCATGACCGACTGCAAGATGGGACTGCCGTACCAGGAGACGTTCAACACGGCGGAATCGCTCGCGAAGATCGGCTGGTCCATCATCGACTTCGGGACCAAGGCGGTCGCGCACTGGGTGCTCGCGACGATCGGCGAGCTGGGGCCGGACAAGTTCCTGCGGTTCGTCTGGAACCCGACCACCCCGATGGTCCAGAGCGTGGCCTACACGCCGAAGCTCGACGCGACGAAGGCCAACCCGGCCGCCCCGGACGGCGACTTCTACAACACGACGAAGAACACGACGCTCCAGTGGCGCATGGTCTACAAGCACTCCCCGGGCGGCGGCCCGGTCACGATCCGCGCGGTCGTCACGGACGACGAGTGGGTGAGCTGGACCCCGCTCGTGTGGGAGAAGTCGCCCGGCGTCGTCGTGAACGCCGAGTGGACCCGCCCGACCACGGACGAGGACGACAACGTCGTCTACGACGTCGAGTACGGCATCTACTCGTTCCAGCTCCCGGCGAGCGTGAAGTTCAGCCCGAGCCTGCGCCTCGGGTTCATGGTCGACACCGGCAACGAGACGACGTTCAACATGGACAACCTCCAGGTGGACGACGTCCGGCTCGCGGCCGGCCTGCCGAACAGGTTCGTCAGCGCCCAGATCCTGAAGTGCGACCCGAACAAGTCCCAGTGCGAACTGCCGACCGAGTACACCAAGGTCTGCGATACGAAGCCGTTCGGCACGTCCCCGGCCCCCCTCTGCGACGGCCAGTCGGGCCGGCCGAAGGTGAGGCAGGGCGAGGACCTGCCCGAGCTGTACCTGGGCGCGTGCCAGTGGTACAAGGTGATGGCCTGCTTCCGGGACGTCGACGCCACCGACTCGACGTGGAACTTCTACGGCTACCCCGCGGGGTGGCTCGAAGGCAGCCCGCTCGACTCGACCCCGTTCGTGTTCGCGAAGGGCGGCTGCACCCAGGACCTCGGCAGCTTCTGCCCCACCGGCCAGGGGGCCGGCGCGTTCATGTGCGCGTTCGAGATCAAGCCGGCCTGCCAGGAGGGCCACGCGGGCACGTACCGGACCGGCATCGTCACCCAGGACGAGTACGACCCGGCCAGGCCGCAGCACAGCATCTTCCAGTCCCTGACCAAGATGTCCGTCAACGTGCTGCTCGAGTCCGGCTACATCGTGTGGTCCCCGAACGGGTCCTCGGACGCGTCCGCGGTCGCGCTGCGCGACGGGATCATCGCGGCCGGCCGCAAGGCGCAGATCCTGCGGAACATCCTGATCGTGCAGGACCTCTCGAAGTACTCGGGCGTGTTCGCGGTCCTGGGCGTCCACGGCCGCTACCACAAGGTCTCGGCCGACGAGGGCGCGAAGCTCGCCGGGTTCCTCGACGGCGGCGGGAAGGTCTATGTCGAGGGCGGCGACTTCTGGTACACGGGCGGCTCCGGCGCAGAGCAGGTCAAGCTGTCGCTCCACGACTACTTCGGCGTGACCGTGAAGTCCGACGGCGAGGCCAAGACCGCCGGCCCGGTGGGCGGCCGCAACTTCCTGTGGGGCATGGGCTTCGACCTGTCCCAGAACGCGGCGCTCAATTCGTGGAACGACCAGATCGCGCACACCCCGGGCGGGGGCGGGCGCGAGGTCCTGCGGATCGGCGACGACAAGGCGGGCTGGGCCACGGCCGTGACCCGCGAGGCGGCCGGGCTCCCGAAGTACCGCACGGGGGCGTCGTCCTTCGCCCACGCCGCCATGCTCGAGAAGGGCCTCGGCACGCGCAACGAACTGGTCGCGAAGTGGGTCTACTTCTTCGAGAACGGCTACCCGGCCTGCACGCAGAACGCGCAGTGCAACGACTTCGAGGTCTGCACGGACGACTCGTGCGGCCCGAGCTTCGCCTGCGTCAACGCCGCGGTCCCGAACTGCATCGAGTGCATGAACGACCTCTACAAGTGGGACGAGGTCTCGCCCTCCTGCGGCGAGGACCAGGCCTGCGACGTGGCGAAGGGCTACTGCGTGGACATCGAAAAGCTGGTCTACACGTCGAAGACCGTGACCGCGTGCTCGCCCAAGACGTTCGGCACGAGCCCGACCGCCCGCGCGTGCCAGGCGGCCGTGGTCTCCCCCGGCGTGGTGAAGGACCTCCAGGTCAAGGTCCAGGTGGACCACTCCTACCGCGGCGACGTGAAGCTCTCGCTCAAGGGCCCGGCCGGCTCGTCCATCGAGCTGAAGCGCGCGGACCCGGCGGACGCCCGCGCGCACGTCTACGAGACGTACGACCTCGGCGTGCCGCTGCCGGCGGGCGTGTCGTTCGACCCGTTCGTGGACGGCTACCTGAACGGCGTGTGGACCCTGACCGCGTCCGACGACTTCCCGCCGATGTTCAACGGCGCGATCCAGTCGTGGCGCCTGTACGGGAAGTACGAGCCGATCGGGTGCACCGAGGCGGTCCACTGCCCCGACACCCCCTGCATGAACAAGGAGTGCGTCGCCGAGGAGTGCAAGTACACGGCGTTCGAATGCGACGACGCGGACCCGTGCACCTCGGACTCGTGCGACCCGGTCGCGAACGAGTGCGTGCACAAGGCGAAGTCCTCGTGCGCGTGCGACAACCACTCCGACTGCGAGAGCCCGGACGACGTCTGCCTGAAGACCGGCACCGACGAGGCGTGCCTCGGCGCGGACCCGTGCGAGTGCCGCTCGATCTGCCCGGCCGACGAGCCGACCTGCCGCCCGTACTACGTGACCGGCGGCCTGCCCCTGACCATCCCGGACGACGACCTCGACGGCGTGTCGCGGGTCCGGACCATCGTGGCGAACGAGGCGAGCGGCGTCGTCAGGAAGCTGTGGGTCAAGGTGCAGACCACCCACACTTCGATGGGCGACCTCGTGGCGTCGCTGTGCCACCTCGGCGAGTGCGTCACGCTCCACCGGAACTCCGGCGGCAACTCGAGCGGGTTCTGGAAGGTGTTCGAGTACGACGTCCCGGCGGACGGCGCGGGCGCGCTCGCCGTGTTCGACGGCATGCAGATCCGCGGCGACTGGACCCTGAAGCTCGTGGACAACATCGCGGGCGACGAGGGCAAGCTCGCGACCTGGACCCTCTACGCCGCGTCCGTGGACTGCTACCACGACTGGGACTGCGACGACGGCAACGCCTGCACCGTGGACACGTGCGAGTCGCCGGTTGACGGCGGGACGTGCAAGCACACCGCCATCCAGTGCACCCCGTCCGCGGACTCCTGCTCCGCGGACCAGTGCGACCCGGCGGACGGCGTGTGCAAGCCGCACCAGCAGCCGGACGGGACCCCGTGCGACGACGGCGCCTTCTGCACCGCGTACGACACGTGCCAGGCCGGCGCGTGCGTCCCGGGCGACCCGCGGAACTGTTCCGAGGTCGGGGACCCCGCGACCTGCAAGGTCGGAGAGTGCAACGAGGACCAGGACATGTGCGTGCCGGTCCAGGCGGCCGCCGGCGCGACCTGCGACGACCTGAACCCCTGCACCAGCGTCGATACCTGCGACGCGGGCGGCACGTGCGTGGGCGCGGCCCAGCCGCCGGTCTGCATCTGCGACTCGACCAAGCCGCCGGAGACACAGTGCCAGGACGGCAACCTCTGCAACGGCACGATGAAGTGCGTGGCCAACTGGTGCGTGGTCGACCAGGGCCCGAAGGACTGCGGCGACGCCGCGGCCGAGTGCCGCACCATGCGCTGCATCCCGTCCACGGGCGCCTGCGTCGAGCAGAACGCCCAGCCCGGCACGCCGTGCGACGACGGGTCGTACTGCACCATCGGCGACACCTGCCTGCTCGGCGCGGTCTGCAACCCGGGCGGGCAGCGCGACTGCTCCGCCCTCGGAGGCGACTGCGCGCAGGGCGTCTGCGACGACGTCCAGGACGCCTGCGTGGCGCAGAACGCGGCCGACGGCACCGCGTGCGAGCGCGGCGACGGCGGCTGCTCCGTCGATACGTGCCAGGCCGGCACGTGCACGTTCGACCACGACATCGCGTGCGCGACCCAGGACTGCAACTCGGTCGTCTGCCAGCCGAGGAACTGGAACGGCTACGAGTGCGTCTATGGCCCGATCCCGGACGGCACGGCCTGCACCCCGGACCTCGACCCGTGCACGGACGACAAGTGCCTGGCCGGCCACTGCCTCCACACGCAGTCCGACAGCTGCGCGGGCGCGCCGTGCGGCGGAGGCCACACCTACGACGCCGGCGACGGGATGTGCGGCGTCGAGGACAGCTGCGTCGGCGGCCTCGCTGGCTACCCGAACGGCACGTGCACCCGCACGTGCGCGGACTGCGCGAAGGGGGCGTCCGGGGTGATCAACCTGCCGATCGACGAGAAGATCCCGGGCGGCACGGTCAGCTCGGTCGCGCTGGCGTCCCCGAAGCCGTACGCCGAGCAGGTCTTCGTGAAGGTCCGCGTGGAGCACGACTACGTCGGCGACCTCGTGATCGACGTGATCGACCCGAAGGGCTGGGTCCACACGGTGTGGAACAACATCGGCGGCTCCCGGCACGACTTCTCGAACACGTACGACCTGTCGTTCCCGATCCCGTACGGCGGCAATCCCGAGTCCGGCGTGCCGATGTGCGCGCTGCGCGGCGAGGGCGCCCCCGGCACGTGGTGGCTGCGCGTGCTCGACACCGGCACGGGCAACTCCGGCGTGCTGCGCGAGTGGAAGGTCTACGTCAAGCCGAGCGACGCGACCGACCTGAACCTCGGCCACCGCTGCACCGACGCGATCGACCTCGGCGACATCGACATCAACCCGGCCATCACGGTCCTGGGCACCACCGCGTGCGCGCTGAACGGGACCTCGTCGTCGTGCGGCGGCCAGAACGGGCCGGAGCGGCTGTACAAGTTCACGCTCTTCGTGCCGAAGCGCATCACGACCGTGCTCCGCCAGCCGGACCGCGACCTGATCCTGTTCATCAAGAAGCACGTGGACGGCGTTGCCTGCGACGCGTCGAACCTCTGCTCGCAGCCGGGCGCGGTGTGCTACTGCTCGCAGCAGACCGGCGTGTGGGGCCCGACCAACAAGGCCGACGAGAAGATCGACGTCCAGCTCCAGCCGGGCGTCTACTACGTCGGCGTCGACACGAACGGCGACATCTACGACACCGGCACGTTCAGCTTCGACATCCGCATCAAGAACCTGATGGCGGACGGCGAGCCGTGCAGCGACCCGGTCGAGGACCAGGACATCGACTGCCTGTCGCGCCACTGCCAGAACGGGTACTGCTGCCAGGCCGGCGACTGCTGCCCGTCCCACGAGTGGACCGTGCCGCCGGACGGGACGAACCCGGAGACGATCAAGGGGAACGCGGACTGGATCTCGGCGAACGTGACCGCGGACCAGAAGTGCCCGGCCCAGTACCGCGAGGTCCCGGTCTGCACGACGCCGGCGACCTGCCAGGGCGAGCGCTACGACGCGATGTGCGTCAACCACATGTGCGTCAAGACGAAGGTCGACGACGACGCGGCCTGCACGGACAGCGTCGAGTCGGACCTCTGCGGGTACTGGAAGTCGGTCTATTGCGGCAGCGTGGGCCCGGTGATCCCGGGCGCCCAGACCGAGCCGCCGTGCCCGACGTGGTGCGAGCAGGACCAGGAGTGCGACGGGAACGCCCACTGCGACCCGGTCGGCGACCCCACGATCCCGGACTCGCCGCCGGGCGCCCAGGACATGACGTGCCAGCCGGACCGGCCGGACGGCGCCACGTGCAACGAGGAGGACGCTCCGCCGCCAGGCCCGGGCGGGCCCGACGACTCCGACTGCATCAGCGGCCATTGCCGGAACGGGTACTGCTGCGAGTCCGGCGACTGCTGCCCGACGGACGACCTCGACGGCGCGGCCGTCTGTCCGGCGTCGTACCAGCAGGATCCGGTCTGCGCGGAGTCCGCGACCTGCGAGGGCTACCGCTACGACAAGACCTGCATCGACAAGATGTGCGGGACCTACTACGTGGACGACGACTGCGCCTGCGCGGACCAGGTCGCGTTCAGTTGCGGGTTCTACCTGCCCAAGCAGTGCCCGTCCGCGCCGGCCTGCCCGGCGGGG
>Ga0194127_10002638_pt1 | contig 23996 bp, 23 predicted proteins | sample TA2KigC100mmetaG_FD_148624 | JGI IMG/M metagenome (GOLD analysis project Ga0194127, IMG submission 148624) | Freshwater microbial communities from Lake Tanganyika, Tanzania - TA2015036 Kigoma Deep Cast 100m | ecosystem: Environmental > Aquatic > Freshwater > Lake | place: Tanzania: Lake...
CTGGTCTCACGGGTGGGGTGGGCGTAACAGTAGTTCATGGTTGATTCGGTCATCTCGGCAATCCTATGGAATTTTCGTTCATGTGTGCGGTCAGGTTTCGATAGAAATACCCGGGATCTCCAAAACGGACGAACTGGGCAGTGACCTCGGCGGCGTGCACATCCACACGATCATCCTCCATCAGGGGAATGGGAGACTGACCGTCGATGCTGATCACCGCATTCTCACTGTGCACCGCGAGACCGACGGAGGATCCCTCGGCCAGGACCACCGCCCGGTCCACCGAAAGATGCGGGGCTATGGGCACCAGCAAAATGTTCCTCAACTCCGGCGGCAGGATCGGCCCGCCGGCAGCCAGGGCCCCCGCCGTGGAGCCGGTGGCCGTGGAGGCGATCAATCCGTCCGCGACATAACTTGTGAGCAGCCGGCCATCCACAGAGGCGGAAAGACGGACGGGACGCAGGTTCTGCCCGCGACCGACGACCACCTCGTTCAACGCGTTCCAACTGCCGAGAGAATCGCCCGCCCGCACATGATCGGCATGCAGCATCATGCGGTTCTCAATCCACGCCTCGCCGCTGAACAGTTTTTCAAGATATTCGCGCCACTCCCTGCGATCCACCTGGATCAAAAATCCAAGCCGGCCCATGTTCACGCCCAGAATAGGCACCCTGGATGGAGCACATAAATGGCCGGCCCGCAGCACGCTGCCGTCGCCCCCCACAACCACCAGCATGTCGAAGTCGCCGGTCTTCACGCGCCGCCGCAATTCCTCATCATACAGTGAGCCGCAGGGCGCTTCCAGGCCCTTACCTTTTAAATAGGATGCGATCGCCTCCCCTTGCGCGAAAGCCTCGGGCATCCTTGGATACGCAGTGACCACGGGTCGTTTGGGTACGAAGGCCGAGGACATGACGCAAATTATACCTTTGAAGGAACCGTGATCTATGCAAGACTTTGATCGCAACCATGTCGATATCCACAGCGAACGCAGCGCGAGGCCTGCTCGTGCGAACGGCGAACCTCCTTCCGCCTTCCCTCTGCCTTCATGTCCTCCAGGATCTCCAGCAGGGCAGACTCCAGCTCGCGCGTGTAATCCACTGCAAAATCGCGATCCTCATAATGAATGATGCCATAGGGCGGCCGTTTTCCATACGCGTTTTCCACCAGTAGGCAATAGGAGGCCAGCTGGAAGATGTGGGAGTCATAGGGAGCCAGCGGAGCGCGGCCGGATTTCACCTCCACCGGAATGATCCTTCCGTCTTTTTCCACCAGGTAATCCGGTTTTCCGGTTAACCCGAGCGCGGCATGATACAGCGGCTTCTCCGGCTTTCTCCATTCCTGCGTATCGGAGTAGAGGATTCGTCCACCGGGCAGGCCGGCTGCCCGGCGCTGGCGGCCAGATTGCCACAGCAGGATGATGGCCAGCAGGAAGAGCAGCAGGATGAGATAATTCATTCTGTTCGGGCTGCCGCCTGTTTGATGGTTCTTTTCAAGCGTGCGAGCGCAGAGCCATTCAGATCCTCGATTCGCTTTTCAAGGACCCTGATGAACTCATCTCTGTTTCGTGGATTCACGGCAGGCAATATTTTCTCCGAATGTCCCGCCACCTCCTTGGGCCGGCAGCCCGAGAGGTGTTCCAGTAGATAGGGAAACAAGGCCCGGTTGTATTTTTCATTCGCTGCCGCGGCAAGAGCCAGCGCGGAAATGGACTGATCCACGGTGATGACCGAGCCGGTTTCCCTGGCTGCCTTGATCTCATCCCGATGATTGAATACCGCGTCCGGATCCGCGTGGGCGACTGCGGCCAGCGCAGTCATCCCGCCCCAAACCAGGCGGTTGTTCCTGCTTCTGAGAAGCTTCGCAAAATCCTCGGTGTAAGGCGCGATCAATTTGGGCATGAGGAAACCGACCTCGTACAACACCTTGATGCAATCCGCCTGAATGTTCTTATCCTTGTTCCACAGGTTTTCGGCGATCTCCCGGATTCCCTTCTTGTCCTTTTTCGCGGCCAAATCGCGCGCCAGTTCCCGGTTGGGGACCTCATCGCGCCGGTTTTGAAGATGGGCGATCCGGTTTAGAACGGTCATGGTTCCTCCTTCCATATTAAATCACTCGCATGGTGCAATACGCCACCAGCAGGAGGATCCCCGCGAGCAGCAAGATCAAACCAAGGGTCCGGGTGAGACCGGCTACCAGCACCCGGCGCCCATGCTGCGCGTGCAGAACCGTACCCGCGGCCAATTCCTCCTGGTTTTCAGAAGGCACGCCCTGCCTGCGATACCACCAGGCCCGACGACAATACAAGTAGCCGCCAATCTCCGAGGAGCGAAGAACATGCACAAAACTGAGTATAGCACAAATTTTCTAATTTAAGGTGGTCGCTGACAGCCCTCCATGGAAAATGAGTTGTGATACACTTCACGCGGTTTTTACGGAGAGGGAACATGCCAAAACGAGATACTCACCCCATCGATATCGCTGGAATCCACCGGGAACTTCCCCTGTTCGAGATCAAACCCGGCTTGAGGATCGCCATCCTCAACATCCTGGGGGATACCGAGCTGGTAAGGGCATGCGCGCGGGAACTCGCGAAAAAAATCGCCGGTGTGGAGTATGACCTATTGCTTACCGCGGAAGCCAAATCCATCCCCCTGGTCTGCGCGCTGGCGGAGGAGACCGGAAAGCCGTATATCGTGCTGCGCAAGACGTACAAGCCCTACATGGGAGACGCCATCCGTGCAGAGACGCTGTCCATCACCACCGGCCAACCCCAGATCTTAATCCTGGATGAGAAGGACCGCGGAAGGATCAAGGAAAAAAGAGTGGTCATCGTGGACGATGTGATCAGCACCGGATCCACCCTGCAGGGAATGCGCATGATCCTGGACAGGGCCGGCGCCACGGTCGCAGGAGAAGCCGCCATCCTGACAGAAGGGGACCGCGCCCAATGGATGCACATCCATTCGCTTGGGCACCTGCCGTTATTCACGGATTAACCAGTAAGCGCGGTCAACCGTGCTCCCAGGTGGACAACTTCAATTTTTGTCTGCGAGAGAGGGCCTTGATGGCCCTCTCCCGTTTCATGGCTGTGCCTCGATCCGGTTGTGATTCCACATAGATCAGCTTCACCGGAGTGCGCGAGCGGGTGTAACGGGCCCCCTTTCCCCGGTTATGCTGGGCCACCCGCCGCTGCGGATCGGTGGTCCAGCCGGTGTAATACGTCCCATCCGCGCATTCAAGGATGTAACAATAGCAGGTCATTTCCTGGAGGGTTTTCTCGCGATCGCGCTTCCCAGCAGGCGCTCCATGAAGGACGGAATATCCACAACCCCGCTGCGGGGAGGCTCCAGCCAGTCCGCTGTCAGGCGCTCGTGCAGCCAGCGTTGACGACCGTGCAAAGCGGATTCCAATCGCTCCGCCACATCGTCCTGGTTTCCCTTCTCAATGTCATCGCGCAGACCTCGCATGGCTGCGATCATGACATCCAGGGCATGCACGACATTCGCGCGGTCCTGCAGGGAGGCCATGCACAAAGCCTCCACCTCATCCTGGTAGGCTACGCCGGAAGTGGCGATTGCGTAGGAACGCCCGGCCATCTTGCGCGCCTCCTGCCAGCCGGGCTGACCCAGCGTCGCATTCAAAAGGGATACAGCGGTCAGCTGGGGCAGCAGGTGCACTGCGGCCATCAACCCATCCGATTCCACGGAATCCGACAGCAGCGGCTGAGCTCCCAACAAGCGCACAAAATCCATAGCCAGTAACAGCGCCGACTCGGGTACGCCATGGGGAGCGGTGATCAGAAAGGTGCCTTTCGCGAACAGATTCGGCCCGGCCGCCTCCGTGCCAAACCGCAGATCGTGCAGCGCCTCCGGGGTGATGGCCGGCACGAGGCCCACATAGTGGCGCCCCTGCGGCAGGAGTTCCCTGGCCCATTCAAGTGTCCCGGACTTCACCGGGGAGGTATCCAGAACCACAGCGTTGTCCCCCAGATCCGGGGCAATCGCTTCAAGGGTTTCACGGACCTGACTGATCGGCAGGCACAAGACCACCATGCGAGCGCCCTTCACGGCATTGGGAAGATTGTGCTCCGTCCGGTCGACCGCGTCCTTCTTCAGCGCCTCGCGCTCCACCTCGACCTTTTTATCAATCCCCACGCGCCATAGACTTGCTTTGTGCTGCGCCAGGGCCTGACCGATCGAAGCACCGATCTGGCCCAGTCCAATGATCGTCACTTGTACTGGCATGTTACCCTCGCAAGAGTTTGATGAGAGGATTATACTGCCTTGGTGACCCGGCTTTAAACGGCGAGAACCGCGGACGCCGACCGCGGTTCTCTCTTGAAAGGAGGAGAAGAGAAATCACCTTACGAAGGCAAATGTATCACACCTGTTCTAAGAAAACTTGACGCCAAACCTACGATTACCCTACGATTGTCCGACAACTAACAAGTTTGTAATCAATCCTTGCATGGTTTTCAGGCGGAGGCCTCTCCTATGTCCCGCTCCTCAAAAAAAATCTTCCTCGGCGAATTGAATGACACCCCGTTGGGGGATCTGCGCCTCGCCGCCTCGGACTCGGGATTGCTGGCTGTCGAATGGGCAGAATCCCTGCCCGAGCTGGAAAAGTATCTGCAGCGGTTCCATCGCCCGATGGAGTTGAATTCAAAGAAACTGAAAGCCTACGCCTCCGAACTGCTCGATTACCTTGCGGGTTCGCGCCAAAAGTTCAGGTTCAAGATCGACTGGCAAACCCTGCGCCCGTTCCAAAGGCAGGCGATGCAGGCGGTGTATGCCATTCCATATGGAGAAACGCGCACCTACGCCGAGATCGCAGCCCGCATAGGGCGCCCCAAGGCTTACCGCGCCGTAGGCCGGGCGAATGCCACCAATCCCATGCCGCTGGTCATTCCCTGTCACCGGGTGATCGGCTCGGACGGCAAGCTGCATGGTTACGGCGGCGGGGAAGGGTTGAAGACGAAGGAGTGGTTGTTGAAGATGGAGGGGGCGATCCTGAACTGAGCTCAAGGCCCACAGGTGGCGCGGAAATTCACCTGAGAGGTCATCTCATTGGGGTGCAGGATGTGCAACTTCACCCAATAGTCATTCGGTCCACCCACCTGATAGTATTCGTTGATCACTTTTGTGCCCGCCTCATCGAAAAGGAGCGTGCGCACATCGGAGGTGACGCCGGTGCTGGCCTCCCATTGCCAGTTGACCAGGGCCGGGCCATTCGCGGCCACCTCCGCTTCGAAGAAAAACGTCTGGGGAAATTGGGTACAATCCACCACCACGCGGTTCGGTTCGACGATCAGATTCAGTTGTGTCACATAGGTGTGCGGTGGCTGAACGACTGGCAACCGGTCCCCCTCCCCGATAATCCCTGTAACGCCGGCAGAGACCCAGCAATACCCATTTGGATTGCCTGGATCGCGGATGTACCACCATGTAGAAGTGTCATTCCTCCCCAGCACGCGGGCAGAGGATCCCTGATCCAATTCGTTTACCGGTTCATACAAAGTGGACGGCCCATAGCGGCAGTTCACCAGCTTGTCGGTCACGCGCAGGGTCAGCTCCACCGGCGTGGGAGTGGGGATGCGCGTCGGGACGGAGGTCCTTTCCGCCGTTTCCGTCGGTTGAACGGCAGGCGCAGTTGCAGGCGGAGTTGACGCCAGGGTGCAGGCGCCAAGCAGGGCCAGGGGCAGCCCAGCGATCAGGAATCGGACAGACATGTTCTTCCTCGAACACAAAGGCGGCCGCGGGGTCGCCTTTGTGATTTCACTGGAATATTGTACTTTAACCATGAACGTGGCCACCGTGGCGGAGGACTCAGCGCAAGGTCAGCTCCCAAATGTGATCTTTCGTCGGTGAGCCGGCATAGACATCCAGTATTTCCAAGCGCATGAACTGCACCGAGACGGGTCGTGGAAAGGCAAAGGATAATTCGGGCTCTTCGATATGACCCTGTCCTTCAAAGATGTACGTCTCAGCCTGCGCATCGAGAGCCGGGTAGCATTGCACCGTTACCCTGACGTAGGCCGAACCAATGATGATCGAAAAGCCGTTGAGTGTGCGGGTGGATGGGAAGGTCAACTCGATAACGAACGGATTGGCTTCATATGTTTTTGCCAGGGTATAGGGGTCATTGTCGAAGATGAGTTGGATCCCGAGTGTTTGATCATCGGCTTCCAGGTAGGTGTGGCGAACCTTGACTTGTTCCCCGTCGATTTGAATCACCCCTTCCTGCAGTTGAGCCCGGTAGGCTTTTTCGGCGGCGAATATCTCCTCCGCGATGTCCGCGTAACGCAGGCGGACGAAGTAAAAACCGGGTGAGCCATCCGGGTAGGGCACGATCCTTTCCACTGCCAGGTCGCTGAATTTCGTACTGCTCTTTGCAAGGTCATATTCATTCTGGATCATGATGAATACCGTGTTATCGTCAAGCGGGAGCTTTTGTGCGAGGTACCCCAGAATGCTTCCCATCTCGAAAGGCAAAGGGTCATTCATGAAAAAGCGCGCGATGACGTCGGTGCCGTTCGCCCAGGTAGGTGTCAGGACGATGCGGGTTGCGGGATGGTCGCTCTGGTATTGATTGATAATATCGAAGATTTGGAACGCGCCGTACTGCATTCCGCCCAGATCGTAGATGCGGTACCAGGTTGGACCATTCCGGATCGCATCGACAAGCACGTATACGTTGGTGCCGGTCAGTACGGCGAAGACCGTCAAGGCGAGGAACACATACCGCAAGCTCCACCTCCTTATCTTCGCGGCGATGTGCGTGCGTTTGACGCGCCTGGCATACCATGCAGGCGCACCAGAGATCGACAACGCAAGCAGGCAGGCCAGGATGGAGACCGCGATTCGATCCGGCATATGACCCGCGAAATACGCCGCGCTCCCTCCCGCGATAAGAACCAGGGCGGCGGCTAGGATCCTTTGCCTGCTCCAGCCGGCCTGGCGGCTTAATTCAGCCAGACGACCCCCCGGGTTTTCCAGCCAGAGCAGTACCTGTTCGAGACCGATCGCGGTCAAAATAGCGGCTGGAACGACGAAAACCATGGCGCGTGTAATTCCGGTGGCTACGAAAGCGGTGGCTACAGGAGACATCAGCAAGGCGAGCAGGATGGTACGCGGCGTCGACTCGCGCACCCGGCGCAGGATATGCACCAATCCGAGCAGGGCAAGAGGCAGGGTGGCCATCATGATGTGCCCATATCCCTTCATCAAGTGACGCTCAAGATCGCGATTGTTGGGCGTATACCAGTACCATGCGCCGAGGCCAAGGAAGTATTCAGAGAAGTAATGCAGGATCTTTTGCGAAAGCGGGGTATCCGCAAATACATAAGAGCCTAATGTATGCAGGTGGGCTACCGCATTGTCCGGATCGATCAGGCGGAAACGGATGTATTGAATGGACAGGATGGCCAGCAAAACAAGCGCCTTTACTACCGTGTCGCGGTTTTTCCAGTGATATCCCCAGTCCGAAACCAGCAGCGTCAAGGCGGTTACAGGTACCAGCACCTGCCCCGGGCTGTATGTATAGAATCCCATTGCCCCCAGAAAGAGCGCCAGGTACAAATATCGCGGCGAGCGGTTCCGGTAATACAGGTAGGCACATAGCGCTCCCGCATAGAATCCCACAAACTCCGCGGTCTCCCAGGCGGTGCGCGAATGCAGGAACCAGGCCGGGGTAATGGACAGGAACAGCGTCCCCGTCCACCAGTATTTCACCTTGAGCGCGTCTCTCAGGATTAATCCAACCGAAATCGCCGCGATGACCGTGACCAACGCCGAGGTGGCACGTGTAACGACTGCCGACTTGCCAAAGAGCATGAACCCCAGCCATTGGAGATACACGCCCATTCCCAGTGTAAAGTAATCGCCGTTCCTAAAGGCCGGCGGGAACAACCCGGCGTGGGAGTCTCGATATCTCTGCGAAACCAGATCGGCAACAAATTGGGTTTGCAGGGCTTCATCGGTAAAAAAGTAGATCGGGAATTTGGCGAGTCCAATAAGACGCGTGGCGATATAAACCACGACGGCTCCAACAAACAACCAGGTCGCCAGGTCACGGTTCTTTACAAAGGTTTTGACTGTCTCGAAGGCCGGCCGCAGCCGCTTCTCAAGAGCGCCCGGTTTTTTCTTCCTGGCCGGACGCAACGGCTCTGTCTTTTCCACCCTCACCTTTACCGGCACCCTCCCTTGCTTTTCCCTACCCGCCTCCAGCGTGATCTGCCATTTCGTGCCGGGTTTTACTGAAAGGTCCGCTTGCCAGCTTCGAGGGGAGGGGATCCGTTTCCGGGCGGTTTTTTTTCTTGGGGGCATCTTGGTCATTTCTGCAGGCAAATGCCGACTGATTATATCCCTGCTCAGGCCCGTTCTCTCATCGGGGATAGACTGGCATGATGGAAGACCTTCCCGTCGATTTCTTCATCCACGATCCATCTTTTTTCGCACCGTCAGGTACAGCCTGTTGCCCATGGACAACTGCGCTAGCGCAGTTTGAACTCCCATACATGAACCTGCAACGGAGGTGGGGAAGAAAAATCCAGCATCTCCATGCGAAGAAGCCGGACCCGCTGAGATTTGGGAAGTTCGAAAGAGAGTTCCAGTGTGTCTTGCAGTCCCTCCCCCTGCGATCGTGTAAACGATCGGTTGTGCATCCAGTGTTGGATAGCACTCCAGGGTGATTCGAACGTAAGCGGAACCAAGGATGAGGGAAAATCCTGTGATCTCACGCGGCTCAGGAAAGGTCAATTCGACAACGAGAGGATTGGCTTCGGCGGTCTTTGCGAGGGTTTGCGGATTGTCATCGAAGATCAGCCTGATCGCATCCGCCTGAGCGCCGGCGTCCAGGCGCGAGTGCCGGACGATCACCTCCTGGTCATCGATTGTAACCATCGATTCGTACAGGATCTGACGCCGTTCGGCTTCCGCAGCGAACCTATCGTCGACGGTATCCACATACCGCAACCGGGCAAAATAGAATCCGGGGCTTCCATCCGGATAAGGCAGGATCCTCTCTACATGAACATCCTTGAATTTGCCGCTGTGGGTCATGCGATCAAATTCACGAGAGGTCATGATGAACAACATTTCATCGCGGAGAGGCAACTTGTTCCATAGATGGCTTTCGATGCTGGCCAGCGTGATGGGCAAAGGATCGCCAAGGAAGAAACGTGCCACGGTCATTGCCCCATTCGTCCAATTCGGCGAAAGGATGATCTGTGTATCGGGATGCCCGAGTTGATACTCCAGTATCTGATCAAACACCTGAAACGCTCCATATTGCATTCCACCCAGATCATAGTCCCTGTACCAGGTCGGTCCATTTCCAAGAGCGTCTTGCAGGAGGAAAATATTCGTGCCGGAGAGAATCGCAAAAACGATCAAGACGATCGCTGCCCGCGGTCGACGCTCGATCTTGCGGGGCCGCTTGAGCCGTTTCCAAAAAAGGTGGTGAGCGATCCGTTCGAACACTCCAGAGGCTTGCAGTGCAAGCAAGGCGGTCAATGCGCCCACAACGACGCGGTCGATAAACTCCTTGGAGACAAGAATGATCAGCATCCCCGGCAACAGGATCAATACAGCCGAGAGAACACGGCCGCGAGTAATTCCCTTGCCCCTGGCAAGGTCAGCCAAATGGTCGGCGGGATTTTCAACCCAAGCCAGAGCCCGGTCCAAACCAAGACCAGTGAGAATCGCCGCTGGAACCACGAACGCCAGTGCACGCGTGATGCCGGTTTGCACAAGGGCCGCTGCCATGGGCGCCGTCAACAACGCAATCAAAACGGTGCGATGGGCGGATTCACGCAGAGTCCGCACGATATGCGCCAGGCCCAGGAGGGCGAAAGGCAGTGTGGCCAACATGATGTTGCCATAACCCTTCATCAGGTGGCGTGCAAGATCGCGCTCATTGGGCAGATACCAATACCAGGGACTGATGCCGATGAAATATTCCTTGAAATACTGGATGATCTTCTCCAAGGCGGGAACATCCCAGGTCAGGTAGGATCCTAGATGATACAGCTGATCGACTGGCACATCGGGAAAATCGATCAAGAATCGAAGGTAGGAAAGTGCCAGGATCATCGCCAAAGCTGCGCCCAGCTTAATCGCAGGCAAGTTTCTCCGGTGATAGCTCTAGTCCGATAGCAGCAGAACGACCGCCGTGGCCGGGATGATCAACTGGCCGGATCCCTTTTTGGATCTCATTTCAACGCTCGCGCAAGGGGATTTTCCACACGATTATCACGCGCTCAAACAGGGTTGATTCCGGCGCTTGGCAGGGTAAAGCAGAATGTAGATCCCTTGCCCACTTCGCTTTCCACCCAGATCCGTCCACCATGCACTTCAATGATTCGTTTCACCAGGGCAAGACCAATACCCGTGCCCTCGACCTTGGGATCCAGCTTGTTGAACAGGCCGAAGACGCGCTCATGATGCGCCGGATCAATCCCAATCCCGTTATCCTTCACAAAGAAGATCTGTCTGCCATTCTGCTCCCCGCGTTGACCGACCTCGATTTTCGGGTGCCGGTTCCCCCCCATGAACTTGGCGGCGTTGTCGATCAGGTTTTGCAGAACCTCCACCAGGCGCTGATGATCGCCGAAGACCTGCGGCAGATTTGGCTGGACATCAATCGTTACGTTGATTTCCTTTAGTCTCCCGTGCAGCATGTCAACTGCTTCCTTCACCAGTGTTTCAAACGGGATGCGGACGGGGGTATTCATCATGCGCCCGATGCGGGAGAGTTCGAGCAGTTCGTTCAGCAAGCGCTGCATCTTTTTCACCGCATCCTGGATGCGCAGCATATCCGCACGAAATTGTTCCATGTTTCCGGATTCAGCCGCCTTTTCCAAATATCCGAGAAAACCGATGATCGTGACCAGCGGTGATTTCAAGTCGTGGGAAACGGTATAGGTAAAGCGCTCCAATTCTGCGTTCTTGCTTTCAAGCTCCCGCACCAGGCGTTCGCTTAACGCCAGTTCGGATTGCAGAGCGGAAAACAAACGCGCGTTTTCCAAAGCCACCGCCGCCTGATTGGCAAGGCCGGCCAGCATGTTCAGATCGTCCTGGTCATACGCATTCATCTCATAGCTTTGCACCGAGATCACCCCGATCACCTTTTCGCCAAAGATCAGGGGTGCGAACATCAGCGAGTCCGCGATTCGCTCCTTACTACCCAGAATGATCCGGTTTTCGGTTTCGGTGGATCCGCTCTCAGCCCATTGATTGATCAGAAGCGGTTCGCGGGATCGGATCGTGCGGCCGGAAAAGGTCTTATCCGTCACCGGCGTTGGATTCTGTTCCCAGCGGAGGTCCCTATCGTACATCAACGGAAAGGAAAGCAAGTTGGTGTGCTCGTCATACAAGCCGATGAAGAAAAAGTCCACCCGCAGGCTCTTCCGGGCTTGTTCGAAAATGGTTTTCATCACTGTGTCCAGGTCGGTTAATCTGGAGATCGTCCGGCTGACCTCGTTCAATATTGCCAGCCGATCCGCCCGCTGCTGCGTTTCGCCAAACAACCGGGCATTTTCAAGCGCAATGGCAATCTGGTTGGCAAATGCCAGAGCTATCTCCACGTGATGTTCGTTGAACTGGTTCTTCTTTTTCCCGTCGAGGCAGACCACGCCGACGATTCGGCCGCGCGTCTGCAGCGGAATGGCCAGCCAGGAATTGACATAGTTGTGCGGAATGGTCTGGAAGTCAACCAGTTGCTCCTGGACGTTGTTATTCAAAATATACGCGACATCCCCCGTGAGTATCGGCAAAGACGAGTTGGATTCACTGATTGGGAATTCGACCGCGGATGTCCGGAAGACCTCGGGCAGGTCACGTCCGCCAATGAATCGTTGGTAATCTCCCACCACTTTCCAGATCGAGGCGGAATCGTACGGTATCACCCGCCGTATCTGGTCGAGGATACGCTGGATGATCTCGTCGAATTCCAGTGTGCCAACCAGGCTGGTCAGGCTCTCTCGCAGCGTTTCGGATTCGGCATTCCGTTCGGCTAGTTCATGGATCAGGCTCTCGCGCTCCAATTCAAACCGCCGGCGGGGTGTGATATCGCGCAGAATGCCTTCGTGGTAGAGCACGTTTCCCTGTTCATCGTGCACATATCGCCCATGGTCCTCGACCCAGATCTCGGAACCATCCTTGCGGCGCATGCGAAAGACATCCACCTTCTCCTGTCCGGTATCCAGGAACAGGTTTTCACGGTCTACGGGTGCAAAATACATCTCGCGCTTGATGTCCACTGTAAGCATCTCCTCCCGGCTCGCATACCCGAACATGCGTACCATGGCCGGGTTGACATCCAGGAACCTTCCTTCATGGGTGCTGCGGTATATCCCATCCAGCATGCCGTTGAACAAGTTGCGGTAGCGCGCCTCACTCTCGCGCAGGGACTTTTCTGCGTTTCTCTTTTCGGTAACGTCATTCACCAGCACCAGTTCGGCCGGCCGGTCTGCAAATTCCAGGGTATGCGAGGTAATTTCCACGTCAATCAACGTACCGTCCTTTTTATAATGGCGCCACGTGCCTGCCTCGTCAATCCCACTGGTTACATGCGCGACGTTCTCGAGAAGCCTCGGCGGATCCTCGGGAGGGCGAATATCCTTGATGGTCATGGACATGAACTCTTCCACGGAAAAACCGTAATGTCTCACAGCCGCATCATTGACCTTGAGGAATTTCAGGGTTTCAAGGTCATAGATCCACATCGGAAAGGGATTGCTCTCAAACAGGGAACGGTAGCGCGCCTCGCTGGACTTCACTTCATTCTCAGCCTGCTTGCGGTCTGTAATATCCTCAAGCGTACCCTCATAATGGAGAATGCGGCCGTCAGGGTCGCGGATCGCGCGCACATTCATGGCAGTCCAGAAGGTGGAGCGATCCTTGCGGTATTCCAGGGATTCAAAATCGAGGAGTTCCCCTGCCTCATCCAGTTGCCGACGCACTTCGTCCCTCGTTCCGGGGACGGCATAGACCTGCGTGGATATATCCGTTATGGCCTGGATCATGTCCTCGGGCGAATCGTATCCGTACATGTGGGCCATGGCCGGGTTGACGGTGATAAATCGTCCCTGCGGAGTGCTCTGGAAGAACCCATCCACTGCGTTCTCAACAATATCGCGGTATTTTTCCTCAGTATGTTTCCTTTCCACCAATTCCTGCTGCAGCTGGCGGTTGGCGGCGATCAGTGACTTGGCAACCAGGCGGATCATGGTCGAGGTTGCGACCAAGATGATGGAAACCGAAATAAAATCCACCGGCACACTGCGTACGAACACATCTGGAACATAGGCACCGGATATTTCCCCGAAAACCAGCCAGGCCGCGCATAGGATTGTGTACAGGGTCAGCAGGATCATGATGCGCGTGCGGATGACCAGGCTGGCAATGATCAGTACCGCCGGGAGTCCAAGCAGGCTGATTTGATGGATCCCGAGCCCGTTGGTGGCTACCAGGGTGATCATGGAGATCATCACAACCGCCAAAAGGGTTACAGCCAGTTCAAATTTACCGCGGCGAACCAGGGGAAAAGATGCCAGCGTGGGCAGCAGGCTCAGGGACATGATCGAGGCGCTCAACGCGTTTTCGCTGTACAGCAGGATGAGCACGCCGCCACTCACACCGACCAGGATCAGTACAAGAAACCAGTAATGGATCCTGCGGATCCTGGCCACGTCCCCATACAGGCGCTCGAGTTCAGTGGATTTTAAATCGCCATCCAGGGATGAATCCGTCATAGATTAATCTCCCGATCTAGGAATTTCCGCCGATCGCACGAGTCTCCAATTCCGGACCATATTCCATGTTCACAGCGAGATCGATCTTCAGTGAATTACCGGATCGCTACATTTCCCAGAGTGAAAAAGAACGTGGCGCCCTCCCCGACCCTGCTTTCGATCCAGATCCTGCCACCGTGCATCTCGATGATGCGTTTGACGATGGCCAGGCCGATCCCGGTGCCTGCCGCGTTCGCATCCAGTTTTTCAAACAATTCGAACACCTTTGCATGGTATTGAGGATCGATCCCCATGCCATTATCCCTGACGAAGAAGATATCCGAATCCGCATCCCGTCGAACGCCGATCTCGATTTCCGGATTCGGCTGGCTGTCCATGTATTTGGCTGCGTTTTCGAGCAGGTTCTGCAAGGCTTCCACCAGGCGCGGACGGTCTCCATATACTTCCGGCAGATTCGGCTGAAGACTGACTTTGATCCCTCCGGCCTCCAATCGTCCATGGACCAGGCTCAGGGCTTCCTGGGCGAGGTCTCTGAACGGAATGGATTCGAAACAATTGGTCATGTGACCGACCCGGGCCAACTCGGTCAATTCCCCCAACAGATGCTGCATCCGGTCGGTCGCATCCTTGATGCGTTGGATGTCCGCCTCCAGACGCACGAAATCGCCGGCGTGCGAATCCTGTTCCACGAATCCGAGGAATCCTCGAATGGTGACCAGCGGCGATTTCAGGTCATGCGAAACGGCATAGGCATAGCGCTCCAGTTCAGCGTTCTTGTTCTCGAGATCAGCTATGAGTTGCTCGCGCTCCTGCTCGGCCTGCTTGAGCTCTGTAAGATCGATAAACACGCCATGGATATATTGAGGAACGCCGGCCTGGTCTCTGACGATCACCGTTTCATCCTGCACCCAGCGCCATTCCCCCGCCTTGGTTCGCATGCGGTATTCGACGGAGGAGCGATCCTTCTTGGTTACATAACGACTCACGTCCTCCTCCACCCTCGACCGATCATCGGGATGGACCAGAGTGGTCCAGAAGGTCGGCCTGCTCAACCATTCCTCGGGGGTATACCCGAGCAGGCGTTCAATCTGCGGGCTGATGTACAAGGAGGATCCCAGCTCGTCCGGTTTGTCTCGGTAGGCCACGATGGAGGTCGTTTCCACTAGCGTGCGATACAGGGTTTCCGCTTCCTTGAGGGCTTCTTCCGCCCGTTTGCGATCAGCAAGCTCCTGCTGCACCATCGAGTACAACCGTCCATTTTCAAGGGCAACCGAGGCGAGCCTGGCAAAGTGGCTCAAGAGCTCAATGTCCTCCTCGCTGAACGAGCGGCCGGGTTCCAGGTGCGCTAAGCCCAACACACCAACTACACGGGATTGCGAAGTCAGAGGGACCCCCGCAACCGCATGAAAATCAATCCCATTAAATTGCAGGGACCGGCCCGCCCAGGCTTGGTAATGAGGGATGTTCAAGGGCTGCCCGCTCATCCACACCTTGCCGGCCAAGCCCTCCCGCGGCTTGAGATTCTTTCCAATGGAATCGGCGTACACGCCCGTGCCGACCGTCATTTGCAATGTCTGTTCATCCGGCTGGACAAGATAAAGAAATCCATGTGACGTATCCATGATCTGCGCCGCCTGTGAAACGACGGTTCTCAACACTTCGTTCAATTCCAGCCGGCTCATCAGGACCAGGGTGGATTCCTCCAGGGCGGAGAGAATCCGATTTCGTCGTTGAAGACCGCTGTACAGCCGCGCCTGACGGATGGCCAGGCTGATATGCTCTCCCAGACCGGTCAGGAGTTTCAGATCGGATTCGGTCAGCTTGGTATCGTGCGTGCTCTCTACGTTCAGCGCGCCGACCGCATGCCCTTCATCGAACAAGGGAATGCAAATTTCGGACACCAGGTTTTCGATCGCGCCGAGAAACTCCGGTTCGGTCCGCACGTCCTCCAATAAAATCGGTTTGCCGCTTCGGACGGAACGGCCGATGACGCCCTGGGACAACGCGATCTTTGGAATGGTTTTTGCATACCCGACCTGGTGCTGCAGGCACAAAGTATCCCCCTCGAGCAGGTAAATGCTGACCAGGGTGTACCCGAACGAAGCCGCGATCGATTCGACGACATTTCGAAGCAGGATGGGCAGGTCCAGCTCCTGCGCCATGGCCGTACGGACCTGCCCTACCAGGGCCAGTTCCTGTGTTTGTTTCTGTGTCGTTTCATACAATTGACGAAATCGCTGCTCGCTCTCCAGCAGGGATTTTTCCATGAGTCTGCGTTCCACCAATTCGCGGTGGGCGTGCGCCAGCGAGACTCGCATCCCCATGGTGGCCATGCGAAGAAGCGCGGTCACCATGGTTGCAATAAACATTTGCGTGAGCAGGATGAGCCGGTTCGAGTAGGCTAATTCCACGGCGTGTGGCAGATAGCCGAACTCATCCGCGAGGATCAGGAGCAATCCCTTAACTAAGGTCAAGGCCAGGTAAGCCACAGCCTGCCCAAATCCATCCAGAATGGCCGCGCCGAGGATCACGACGATATTTCCCGCGAAAGCCGGCGCCTTTACTCCGCCCTGTGTGACCTCTGCGGCGGTGACGGAGAGCCACATCCCCAGGACAAGCACCCGGCTGGCTGCCCGCACGTGACCGCTCCGCATGAGCCACTGCCCCCCAAGGTAGATCAGGTACAGGGGCAGGACGAAATACCAACATGGTGGCCACCCTGCGGCAAACACAGGCATCAGAATGGTAAAGATGACCATGCCGATCAACAGGATATTCAGGATGTTGTTTAGTTCACGGGACTTGAGGGTCTTCTCCAGATCCCCTTCGAAGACTGGTGCAGAAAACAGGGCTTTGATTCTCTGGATCATCGTCCATGTCACCCGGGTTATCAAGAGATTGTACCCCCCTGCCTTGGGAAGGGGAGAAATCATCATGGAGCGGCAATGGTGAAGACAGTTCTTCGAAACCTTCCTTTTCCGAGAGTTCTTCGCACCTTCACACTCTCTTTACAATCCCTGCTTATGATGGGATTCCAGATAAAGGAGAATTCAAATGAAGAATATTTGGAAATGGATCGTTGGCGCCTTGATCACACTGGTGTTTCTGTTCGCCCTGCCCTACTTCCTGCGCATATTCCCCGCCTGCGGCGGCATGATGGGTGGATCTGCGGCATGGCGTCACCCATGATGGGCGGTTTTGGTTACTCCCCCCTGGGAGGACTGTGGATGGGTTTTGGAATGCTGCTCGCCTGGATCATCCCGCTTGGGATTCTTTTCCTGGTCATCTACGGCGCGGTGCGCCTGGCAAACCGAGCGGATCCGCCTGCTCCGTCACAGACCTGCGCCAATTGCGGGAAAAGTGTACAGACGGGCTGGAAAAATTGTCCGCATTGCGGCGCACCGATTTAGCATCAGGCTGAGTAAATCCATCAATGACTAAAACGAAGAAGGGACGATCGTGAATCCGTCCCTTCTTTGTGCGCCTGATTGAAGAGTCGCCAGTCAGTTTAGGGCGCCAAAATACCGCGGTCTGCAAACGCCTGATGCACCGCCTTCGACGTGGCGTGATTGTACAGGGCTTCGGCGGTATCCACCGTGACCTGCGCCGCGGCAGGCATTGTCGTATCGGGCGCGAAGGAGAATTGAGCCTCGAGGATGATCGTATCGGCTGTCACATTGCCAAGGGCATTCCGAATATCCCAGAGGGCGCGCGACCAGATCTGCCCGTCGTGATGGACGCGACCGTTCAGATCCTCGGGATAATGCAGGTTCCCGTCGCCGCGAGTGGTCACGCTGATGGGCGGCGATGTCCCCGCCGCATTGGACATGGACAACCTGCAATCCGAAAAATCCTTTGATGGATTGAACGCCTATTCACAGACAAAACTGGCGATGATGGCGTTGATGTTTGAATTTGCCCAGCGCGAAAAAGATGTGACTATCAACGTCTGTTATCCTGGTCAGGCCAGCACCGCCATGACGCAGGGCGTCACGCCCGAAATGTTTCCCCGTGCCATGCGCTGGATTTTTCCCATCTTCAAATTTATGACGCGCGACGATGGCGGTAAGTCCGCGGCAAAGGCTTCGCGCTCATCGGTATATCTTGCGTCTTCGCCTGATGTTGAAGGCGTAACAGGAAAATACTTCGACACGAATTGCAAAGAGGCGGAATGGTCGCCTGTGGTGAGGGATGCGGCGACGCGCGAGAAGTTGTGGAAGATTGTAGAGTCGTTGATTTGAGAGTTTAGGCTTCGGCGAAGGTCAATTCGAAGGAGTCGGCGCGTTCGTCGAAGCGCTGACGGGCTTCCTGCACGGCGCCGGCGTTTTTCTCTGCCCACGCGCCGAGCATCGAGATGGGTTCGAGCAGTTCTTTGCCAATGGGGGTGAGGGTGTATTCCACCATCGGCGGAACGACGGGATAGACCTTACGATTGACGATTCCGTTCTGTTCAAGTTTGCGCAAGGTTTGAGCGAGCATTTTTTTGGAGATGCCGCCGATCTCGCGCAACATGCGGTTGTGGCGGTTGATTCCGCGCGCGATGGAAACAAGCACAAGGGTCGCCCATTTGTCAGCGATGATTTCGAGAGTCTGCCGCGATGGGCACATTTCGTTCAATACATTGGGCGGATATTTTGTCTGCATGGTTACCTCTGGGTAACTGGGTTACTAAAAAGTGCGTTCTTGGAAAGAATCGCATTGGCGAATAAGATTGGATTATATCTGAAAACGGAGCCTGCCATGCACATGCGCGTTGTGAATATGAGAATCAAGCCCGAACTGGTGGAGATGTTCAAAGCGTCTTCTGCGGAGGGGATCGAACAACTGCTTGCCGAGCCTGGCGTGGTCAGTTCGGCGTTACTGCAAAAGGTGGACGAGCCTGCCAGTTTTCTGTTCATCGAAGCGTACGTCAGCGCGGAAGTGTACGAGGAACATTTGAAGTCGGATTGTTTTCTCGACTGGCAGAAGCAGGTCGTGTCGCTGTTGGACGGGGAGGCGGCGTCGGTGGAGTATGAACCTGTCTACCCGCCGAAAGAGGCTTGGGTGCAGGAATCCGCTCAAGGCGTGGAAGGAGGCGGATGATTGGGAGGAGGAAAGTGTTCTGGCGTTGTGAATGCCGGTAAGTCAGGTTAAGTCCAGATTGTGAAATTCATCCAAAAAATAAACAAGGAGAAGAAGTCATGAAGTATTTTGCCTATAGCACGTTGAAGCCTGTCGCCAGGTTTTTTATGGCGCTGAGCACAAAGTTTTCCAAGCCGAAGCCGCCCACTTATATTGATCCGCTTTTGGTGACCGAAATCGAAACGGGTTGGGGGCTGGTTAAGGATGACCGCATTCGCGAGTTGTACTGGCGGAAGGATGAGATGGGCTCGGTGGTGATTCTGGAAGCCAACAGCCAAGCCGAAGCGGAGGGTATTGTCAACAGCCTGCCGTTTGCAAAAAAGGGTTACATCTCGTTCAAGGTAATTCCTGTCGGTTACTTTGAACCCTACGAAGCCGTGTATCTGCGATTGCAGAATTCATAAGGAGATTGAAATGAGAGTTATCGCGATTAGCAAATTAAAATCGGGCGCGGCAAAGGAAAAAGCCGCCGCGTTGAACGCCAAAGAATTACTCAAAGAATGGGAACTTCAGAAGGCGGATGTGATTCGTCAGGTTCATTCGCGCGCTGACCAGTTCGGTTCCATCTTTATGATGGAAGTCAAAACTGTGGAAGATGCAAAAGCCAAACTTGCGTCGCTCCCGCTTGTAGCGGAAGGGGTGATCGAGTTCGATCTGTTCCCCTATCAGGCGTATGAAGCGTACGGAAGCATCTTCGGTAAGATCGCTTAGGGAGTCAACCACAAAGGACACGAAGTACACAAAGGATTTTTGTCATTCCTTCGTGACCTCTGCGGAGCGCCCTGCGGGTTGTGTCCTTTGTGTTTAATTTCTTTGGAGTTTCCCATGTCTAAAACCCGTCTCGAAGCATTCAGCGATGGCATGTTCGCCATCATCCTGACCATTCTCGTGCTTGAACTGCACGTCCCCGAATTGGAAAGCGCTTCCTTTGAAGCCTTCCGCATTGGCATGATTGAACTCGCGCCCAAATTTTTCGCCTTCCTGTTCAGTTTCTTCATCATCGCCATCTTTTGGGTGAACCATCACGCCATTATTCACCACGTCCACAAAGTGGATACGAAACTGCTGTGGCTCAACATGGCGCTGCTATTCTTCTCCAGCCTGTTCCCGTTCATCACTGCCTTTATCGGCGACTACATGCTGAATCCCTTTGTGGTGGCGTTGTATCCGCTCAACATGGCGCTCGCCTCGGTGACCATCAACGCGCTGTGGAAATACGCCTACGTGGATACCGACCTTGCCCCGAACAACATGACCGACGAAGAAAAGCAGGCGCGAATGAAACGCGACAGATGGGCGCTGTTCATGAATCTCGCCTCCGTCGCGCTGACCTTTGTGTGGGTTCCCATTACGTTGACGATTATGGCAGTTATGCCGTTTGCGTTTGTCGCGCCTGAGTTTTTCTCGAAAAAGGAGTGAAAGTTTTGGTGAAACAGAAAGGGGCGGATGCAAGACCCGCCCCGACGATTTACCGTTTCATCGTTCTATATTTGACTCGATGCGGAGTCAAATCCTTGCCGAATTTTTCCTGCATCATGGTTTCGTAACCGGACCAAACCCCTTTGCGCCTTTCCAAAAGAGCCAGAAGATTAGAACCACTTCGCCGATGAAGGTGAATTGAGAAATGGATAAGCTGTATGCAGGCGAAAGTAGTTTACCGAAACCGTCTATTATGTAACCAGCCGCCGCTACTACGAGTAAAACCGCCAGCCATTTGGGCACGTAACCAGATTTGAAAGTGAGATAACCAAGCAATAGCAGATGAAAGCCGAAGAGAATCAGGGATTTATCCCAGATGCTTTGGAAGGCTTTCAAGTATGACATTGCTTGAACACCATCCGCGGAAAGGACATTCAAGGCAGGGGGAAGTTGAATGATGGCAAAGGCAAAAATGACGCCGTAGATCACTCTCAACCATGCTGTGATCGCGGAGAGTTTTTTATCCGCAGGACGGAATACGATATACATCGCCCATGCCACGATGATATCGAGCAATGCCACAATTAAGAGAAGGATGATGGCGGTGCGGAATGCTCCCATGGAGTTCAGGATGTTTTGGGCGGTTAGAGCGGCGTCATCAAATTTGACAAGGCTTTGGAAGGTGTTCAGATAGGCAATTGGAGCGAGAATTGCCATCAGCAACAGACCTGCGCCAGCGATGATGGCGGCAGTGCGTAAGGAGATATTTGTAAAGCGGGATGTGGTGTTCATTCTTTTTCCTTTATAAAATGGAGGGCGACGTCTCGTCGCCCTGTTGGGGGGATGAAACGATAAGGGGCAAAATGACCTCGCCCCTACAAAATCATTATCTCTTCATCGTTCTATATTTCACCCGATGCGGGGTTAGATCTTTGCCGAATTTTTCGGTCATCATAGTTTCGTAATCAGACCAGTTGCCGATGTACATCTTGGCGACGGAGTCGCCTTCGTAGACGACGATGTGGGTGCAGATGCGGTCGAGGAACCAGCGGTCGTGGGAGACGACGAGGGCGACGCCTGTGGTTTCTTTGAAACCCGTAGCATCTCTTCAAAGTCTATTTGCTTCTTAAATTACGGGATACCCCAAAATCGAATCGTGCCATCAAATGAACTGGTAACAAGCAGGTTGCCGTCTTCCGAGAAATCCAAACCTGTAACAATACGGGTATGCCCTTTGAGTGTCCGCAGGAGTTGTCCATCGCTGACCTGGATGAGCACTATATCGCCTTCCTCTGGTGAATTTCCCACTGCGATCAGGCTGGAATCGGGGGAAAATGCGATGGGGGAGGTTTTCCAGTCGTCATAATTTACAAAACGCAAGGGAATGCGGCGGAGAAGACCGCCTGAAGCACTATCCAGTATATCCAATCCTATCTCGTAGGTATCCGAGAAATCCGGCCCTGGTTTTGTCGTTGTCAGCGCGAGCAATGCATTGTCGGGGGAGATTGCCTGATCAAGGAGATAGAATGTAGCGAGTCCTTTTTGGTTCAACGGAACGCCGTCAAAATCGAAAATGGACAAATACCATTCCCTCATGTGCACGATACCCTCAGGGCTAAGTGTCGGTGGGATTTCATTTGTACATGGTTTTTCACCCTTACGCCAAAACGTAACGATCAGAGATTGGTCCGGGCTGAGCAGCAACTTTGAAACATCTGTGCTCAGACATCCGATACGTTTTACCTCATTAAAGTTCGTGGATTGTTTATAAATAACGGTGTCGCCGTCCGTCAATTCCAGGATATAAAGCGCCTCGTCGGTGTTTTGAAGCGCAACGGAGACGGTAGTGTCCTCCGTAAAATCAAGATAATAGTTATCTACGTAATGGTCACGCGTCACTTCCATTTTTTCGAGAGACCATTGATATTCGTAAGATTCGGACCAGCCTTTATCGAGAAAGACCAAATACTGGTTATCATTGGTGAAATTCAAATCAAAGTGGCGATAAACAATGTTATAACTATCGCCTGTGGACATGTCAGCCTGCAAAAACTCACTTAGAGGGGACCCGCTCCCCGTCTCCCAAATCGTAACATAACCGAGGCTCGATACTGCCGCCACATATTTCGAATTTGGTGAGATTGCCACATCATCGAGCGGGCTGACGCCAAAGTCCGCGATGGGACTGCCGCCAAAAGTCAACGTCTCTTGCGATGTGCCATTCTTGATGCTCCATACCTTGACCGTATTGTCACTGGAAATACTGATGGAATTCCCGCCTGTCCCCAAGAAAGCGATTCTTTGAACCCCTAAATGATCTGCTACTGTCAATTCTTGCAGCCTTCGCTCCTGGTATGATCCTTCCTTCGCTTCAACCTTTACCTCTGCTACCTGCCAGAACTTGATTTTCGAACCCTGCAACACGCTAGCAAAGTATTTTCCATCCGGAGAAAACCTAACCTGCATTGCCCCGCCCTCGGTAACGTAGTTGCGCGACCGGTCGATGTCGAGATTCCACAAAACCACTAGCCCACTGGTTGGGTCCATACCGCTCCAGCCCACGGCGATGGATTTCCCGTCCGGTGAGAATGCAAAATCATTTACTTCGCCCCAGGGCAATTCCAACCATTGTTTTTGAATATCGCTGGATGACTCGACTAAATTGAGATGCCAAACTGAAACGTTAACTTTCTCCGGCTTACAGATTGGTTGCTGTTGTGCACCGGGGAAATCACAAAATGCTGGAACAATCTCTTTTTCAACAGTATAAGGTCCTGTTTGTTCTAGATAATATTGTCCATCTGGTGAAACGGTTCTCCCTTGATCCATTTGCTCGGTGAGCTCTGGGACGACCTGGGAGATGGAATCAGCATTGTCAAAATGATTAATGCGTTCAAGGGTATTTCCATCGTAGACATCAACGCCCTGGTCGCTCCGCACGGCGAAAACTTCACCATCTGCCGCAACTGCGATTTCCCGAATGCTTTCATCCTTACCCCATTTGGCAAGTCCGACGATACGCGAAGCGCTGCTGACCGAAATAGGCGTTGACGGTAACGGAATCCGGGTCCCAACGCCGGCCGGCGCAGGCGTCGGCGTAACAGTTGGTGTTGCGCTTGGTATTGTAGTCGGTGTTGCGCTGGATTGTTCTGTGTAGGGTGAAGTTGTGACGACAGTTTGTTGAGTTTCGATCCCCGGTTGGTTTCCACCGCATGCATTTACAAGAAATGCAAGCACCGCAAACACGGCCCAGATTATATGCTTGTTCATAATCGGCCCTCCCGTTTCTACCAAAACTATACTACCTTTAGATGTCTTTTTCAAGCCTTTTTTGAGAATATCAGCCGCTATGATTGAATCAATGACTGGGAGCAGAAAAGAAAAACACGGAGAGACGCTGGCCTCTGTCCTTAAGTATTTCAGAAGTGTCGCACACTTCGCCGCCTGGAAGACAATTACCTCTTCAGCGTTCTGTACTTCACCCGATGCGGGGTGAGGTCTTTTCCAAATTTCTCCGTCATCATCGTTTCATAATCAGACCAATTACCAATATACATTTTCGCAACGGAATCCCCCTCAAATACAACGATGTGGGTGCAGATGCGGTCGAGGAACCAGCGGTCGTGGCTGACGACGAGGGCGACGCCTGCAAATTCTTCGATGGCTTCTTCGAGGGCGCGCAGGGTGTTGACGTCGAAAA
>Ga0194127_10002642_pt1 | contig 23974 bp, 24 predicted proteins | sample TA2KigC100mmetaG_FD_148624 | JGI IMG/M metagenome (GOLD analysis project Ga0194127, IMG submission 148624) | Freshwater microbial communities from Lake Tanganyika, Tanzania - TA2015036 Kigoma Deep Cast 100m | ecosystem: Environmental > Aquatic > Freshwater > Lake | place: Tanzania: Lake...
CTTATGTGCCGGGAAAACCGATCTCCGAACTGGCGCGTGAGTTTGGCCTGGATGAGGCCGATATCGTCAAGCTGGCCTCGAATGAAAATCCGCTGGGCATTTCTCCCAAGGCCAAGGTGGCCGTGGCCGCCGCGCTCGGGGACTTGGCGCTGTATCCCGATGGCAATGGCTTTGCGCTGAAGCAGGCATTATCGGCACGGCTTGGAGTCGGGGCCGATCAGATCGTCCTGGGTAACGGCTCCAACGATGTCCTGGAATTGGCGGCGCGGGTGTTTCTGGCCCCGGGTCGTTCGGCAGTCTTTTCTGAACACGCCTTTGCGGTCTATCCCCTGGCGATTGCCGCCTGTAATGCCCTGCCGATTCAGGTGCCTGCGCGGGATTTTGGTCACGATCTGGCGGCTATGCGCGCAGCGATCCGCGAGGATACGGCGCTGGTGTTTATCGCCAATCCCAATAATCCAACGGGCACCTTGCTGTCCAACGCGGCGCTGGCGGAGTTTCTGGCCACGGTGCCGCCGCGTGTCATCGTTGTGCTGGATGAGGCCTACACGGAGTTTCTTGACACGCCGTCGGAGGCCTTGGCCTGGCTGGCGCAATACCCTAACCTCATTGTCACCCGCACCTTTTCCAAGGCCTATGGGCTCGCTGGCCTGCGCGTTGGTTATGCGCTGGCCTCCGTCGAGGTGGCCGATCTCATCAACCGTCTGCGCCACCCCTTTAATGTCAACAGTTTGGCGCTGGTGGCGGCTGAGGCCGCGCTGGATGATGCCGATTTTCTGGCGCGCTCCAAGCAGGTCAACGATGCAGGCCGCGCGCAATTGCTGGCGGGTTTCGAGCGCCTGAAGCTGGAGGCCATTCCTTCGTCGGGTAACTTTATCTGCGTCAAGGTGGCTGCTACTGCCGAGGCCGCGCAGGCGCAGTACCAGGGCTTGTTACGGCGCGGTGTCATCGTTCGGCCGGTGGCCAACTATGGCTTGCACGGTTACCTGCGTGTGTCGATTGGTTTGCCGCATCAGAATGCCCGCTTTCTGGCCGTGCTGAGCGAGGTGCGGTCATGATTCAGAAACTGGCCGTCTTGGGTGTCGGTCTGATCGGCGGTTCGTTTGCGCTGGCATTAAAGCGTGCCGGTGTGGTGGGTAGCGTGGTCGGTTATGGCCGTAGTCGCGCGAACCTTGAGGCGGCACGGTCATTGGGCGTGCTGGATGCGATCGCTGAAACGCCCGGAGCGGCAGTGCGGGATGCGGATGCGGTTTGTCTGGCTGTGCCGGTGGGTGCCTTGCCGACCTTGCTGGCCGAGATCGCGCCTTACTTGCGCGATGATGCGCTCCTTACCGATGTTGGCAGCACCAAGCAGGATGTCATCCTCGCCGGGCGGGCGGCCTTGGGCGATCGCATTGTCCGCTTTGTGCCGGGGCATCCCATCGCCGGGGCCGAGGATAGTGGGGCGGCGGCTGCGCGGCCGGAGCTGTTTCATGGCAAGTCGGTCATCCTGACGCCGTTGCCGGAGAATCGCGCCGAGGCGGTTGCCCAGGTGTCCGCTTGGTGGCAGGCGTGCGGCGCCGAGGTGACCGTGATGGAGGCTGAGAACCACGACCGCATCTTTGCCGCCGTCAGCCATCTGCCGCATCTGGCGGCCTTTGCGCTGGTTGCCGAGCTGGCCGAGCGCCCCGAGGCGGCCTTATTTTTCAAGCACGCCGGCAGTGGATTCCGTGATTTCACCCGCATTGCCGCCAGCCACCCCGAGATGTGGCGCGACATTGCGCTGGCCAATCAGGGCGCGCTGCTGGACGAGATTAACCGCTATCAGGAGGCGCTGACCCGCCTGCGGCAGTTGCTGGAAGACGGCGACAGTGCGGCGTTGCATGCGCTGTTTGAACGCGCAGCCACGGCGCGGCGCGCATTAACATCTTATCTGGACCGATTATGAGCGAATACATCGACATCCCCGCTGCGCGCGGGGCCTTGGGCAGCGTGCGTCTGCCCGGTTCAAAAAGCATCTCCAATCGGGTTTTGTTGCTGGCGGCGCTGGCCGCCGGTACGACCGAGGTCAAGGCGCTGCTTGATTCGGACGATACCCGGGTGATGCTGGAGGCCTTGCGGGCGCTGGGCGTGAACTGGCAACGCCATGCCGACACGGACAACTATCGTGTTGAAGGCATTGGCGGGGTGTTCCCGGTCAAACAGGCCGAATTGTTCCTGGGTAACGCTGGCACGGCGTTTCGTTCGCTGACCGCTGCCTGCGCGTTGGCTGGTGGCGACTATGTTCTGAAGGGCGTGCCGCGCATGCACGAGCGCCCCATCGGCGATCTGGTTGATGCCTTGCGCCAACTGGGTGCGCAGATTGAATACCTGGCGCATGACGGTTTCCCGCCGCTCAAGATGGCGCCGGCCCAGTTGCGCGACAAGGCGGAGGTCTCGGTCAAAGGCTCCGTCTCCAGCCAGTACCTCACCGGCATCCTGCTCGCCGCGCCGCTGTTGCGCCGCGAGGTGACAGTGCGGGTAGAGGGGGAGCTGATTTCCAAACCGTATGTTGAGATCACGCTGAATCTGATGAAGCGCTTTGGTGTTGAGGTCAGGCGTGAGGAATGGCACACCTTCACCGTGCCCGCGGCGACCTATCAAAGTCCCGGCGAGATCGAGGTGGAGGGTGATGCCTCGTCGGCCTCGTATTTCCTCGCGGCGGGGGCGATCGGCCACGGTCCGGTGCGCGTCGATGGCGTGGGGCGCAACAGCATTCAGGGCGATGTGCGTTTTGCCGAGGCCTTGGCGCGCATGGGCGCTGAGCTGAGCTTTGGCCCCAACTCCATCGAATGTCGGCGTGGCTGTGCCGACCGGCTGGAAGGCATTACGCTCGATTGCAACCACATCCCCGATGCGGCGATGACCCTGTGCGTGGTCGCTCTGTTCGCCAATGGCCCGACGCGGCTCAACAACATTGCCTCTTGGCGGGTCAAGGAAACTGACCGCATTGCCGCCATGGCCACCGAGTTGCGCAAGCTGGGGGCCACGGTGGAAGAGGGCGCCGATTACATCCTTGTGACGCCGCCGAAGAAGCTCACACCCAACGCCGCCATTGATACCTATGACGATCACCGTATCGCGATGTGCTTCTCGCTGGTCGCCGTCGGCGGCACGCCGGTACGCATCAACGACCCGAAATGTACCGCCAAGACCTTCCCGACCTATTTCGACGCGTTTGCGCGGATTCGGGTGTAAGGATCCGGGTTAACGAAACGCTGAGATGAACATGACAATTCCTGTGATTGCAATTGACGGCCCTTCTGCCTCGGGCAAGGGCACGGTGGCGGCGCGCGTGGCGCAGGCCCTGGGTTTTCATTACCTTGATTCTGGCGCGATTTATCGCGTGACCGCCTATGCGGCGCAGCAGCGCGGCGTGGCGCTGGATGACGAGGACGGCTTGGCGCGTCTCGCGGCCGCCCTTGACCTGCGCTTTGACGGAGTGGAGGTGTGGCTGGCGGGGGTGGCGGTGGGCGATGCCATTCGCACCGAGGAGGCCGGTCGTGCCGCTTCGCAAATTGCCGCGTTGCCGGCCTTGCGTGCGGCGCTACTACAGTTGCAGCGGGGCTTTCGCAAGGCCCCTGGATTGGTGACGGATGGGCGCGATATGGGCGCGGTGGTCTTCCCGGACGCTGACCTCAAGGTATTTTTGACGGCGAGCGCCGAGGTGCGTGCAGATCGGCGCTATAAACAGTTGATCGAAAAAGGATTCAGTGCTAATCTTGCGGCCCTCTTGCAAGACCTTCAGGAGCGGGATGCGCGTGATGCCGCCCGAGCCGCAGCACCCTTGCAGAAGACCGCCGACGCGCAGTTGCTGGAGACCTCGAACATGGGCATTGATGATGCCGTGAATTGGGTCCTGGTAGCGTACGCGAAGGCATCCAGCCAGGCCTGATGGCCCGGCTGAATTGACGACCCGCAGGGCTGTCCTGCGGTTTTTTTATTGCGATCCTAACGCAGCCCGATCCGGCACCTTGCCTTTCGGTTTTTTAACGAGCCCTTATGTCTACTGCTACTGCAACCCCCGTCGAATCCATGGAATCTTTTGCCGCCCTCTTTGAAGAGAGCATCGCCCGTCAGGAGATGCGTTCCGGCGAGATCATCACCGCTGAGGTGGTGGGAATCGATCACAACTTTGTTACCGTCAACGCCGGCCTCAAGTCCGAGAGCCTGATCCCCCTGGAAGAGTTCCTCAACGACAAGGGCGAGATCGAGGTCAAGTTGCATGATTTCGTCAAGGTGGCTATTGAGTCCATCGAAGACGGTTTTGGTGCGACCAAGTTGTCGCGCGATCGTGCCAAGCGTTTGGCTGCCTGGCTGGATCTGGAAGAGGCCATGGAAGAGGGCCGCGTGATCAAGGGTCAGGTACAGGGCAAGGTCAAGGGCGGTCTGGCTGTTATGGTCAATGGTATCCGTGCCTTCCTGCCGGGTTCGTTGCTGGACAACCGTCCGGTCAAGGACACCACCCCGTTTGAAAATCGTGAGACCGACCTGAAGGTCATCAAGCTCGATCGCAAGCGCAACAATGTGGTTGTGTCGCGCAAGGCTGTTCTGGAAGTCAGCACGGGCGCCGAGCGTGCCGTTCTGCTGGAGACCCTGAAGGAAGGCGCCATCATCAAGGGCGTGGTCAAGAACATTACCGAGTACGGTGCCTTTGTTGATCTGGGCGGCATGGATGGCCTGCTGCACATTACCGATCTGGCCTGGCGTCGTGTCAAGCACCCGTCCGAAGTCATCGCCGTGGGTGAAGAAGTCACCGCCGTGGTGCTCAAGTTTGACCAGGAGCGCGGCCGCGTCTCCCTGGGCATGAAGCAGCTGGGCGAAGATCCGTGGGTGGGCCTGGCGCGTCGTTATCCGGCCAAGACCCGTCTGTTCGGTAAGGTTGCCAATCTGACCGACTACGGCTGCTTCGTCGAGATCGAACCGGGCATCGAAGGCCTGGTGCATGTGTCCGAAATGGATTGGACCAACAAGAATGTCAACCCGGGCAAGATGGTTTCCCTGGGCGACGAGGTCGAGGTCATGGTGCTGGAGATCGACGAGGACCGTCGTCGCATTTCTCTGGGCATGAAGCAGTGCCGCGCCAACCCGTGGGAAGACTTCTCCATGAATGTCAAGAAGGGCGACAAGGTCACCGGTCAGGTCAAGTCGATCACCGATTTCGGTATCTTCATCGGCCTCAACGGCAACATCGACGGTTTGGTGCACCTGTCCGACCTGTCTTGGGACAAGCCGGGCGAAGAGGCCCTGCGTGACTACAAGAAGGGTGACGAGGTTCATGCCGTGGTGCTGGCCATCGACACCGACAAGGAACGCATTTCCCTGGGCGTGAAGCAGCTCGACATTGATCCGTTCACCAGCTATGTGACGACCAACGACAAGGGTGCCATTGTCAGCGGCACGGTCAAGTCGATGGACGCGAAGGGCGCCGTGGTCCAGTTGGCCGAGGGAATCGAGGGCTATCTGCGCGCATCCGAGCTGTCGCGTGAGCGCGTCGAGGACATCCGTACCCATCTGAAGGATGGGGATGTGGTGGAATGCGTGATCATCAATGTGGATCGCAAGAACCGCCAGATCAACCTGTCGGTGAAGGCCCGCGACATGGCCGAGCAGGCGAACGCAATGAAGAAGGTTGCGTCCGAGCAGCAGGTCAATGCCGGAACCACCAATCTGGGCGCATTGCTCAAGGCTAAGCTCGAAAACAACAGCTAACGGGTGAGTCATGACCAAGTCGGAATTGATTGACCGGCTGGCTGCGCGTCATCCCCATCTGCTCGCAACGGATGGGGAACTCGCGGTCAAGACTATCCTTGATCTGATGGTGGATACCTTGATGGCGGGTCGTCGCATCGAGATTCGCGGCTTTGGCAGCTTTTCCCTGAGCTGGCGTCCGCCGCGGGTCGGGCGCAATCCCAAGACCGGTGATCGCGTGGAGGTGGGCGGCAAGTTCGTCCCGCACTTCAAGGCCGGCAAGGAATTGCGTGATCGCGTCGATGGCATGAGCAACGAGATGGCTGAGTCGCCGAAAGACTGACCCGCTACACGGGGCATCTGTAGGTGCCGCTCGCAAAAAAGACACCTTCGGGTGTCTTTTTTGTTTTAAGGTGGGCGTTTGGGCGCGGAAATACCTTAGGGCTACTGAGCAAAGCTCCGTTACAATCCCGCTACCTTGAACTCCTCCGACCCACTGCATGGAACTTGAAATCTGGCACCTGTTGCTATTGCCACTCTTCTTTGCGCTGGGCTGGTTAGCGGCGCGAGTCGATCTGCGCGATGTGATCAAGGAGTCGCGTGCCGTTCCGGAATCCTATTTCAAGGGTCTGAGTCATCTCCTCAATGAACAACCCGATCAGGCTATCGAGTCCTTCCTTGAGTTAGCCCGCCTGGACCCGGATACCCTGGATCTGCATTTTGCGCTGGGCGCCCTGTTCCGCCGTCGGGGCGAGGTTGATCGTGCCTTGCGGGTTCATCAGAACCTTGTGGATCGTACCGATCTGGATGCGAGCCAGCGCCAGCGCGCGCTCTATGAGCTGGGCCAGGATTACCACAAGGCCGGCATGCTGGATCGGGCCGAGGACACCTTCAGGCAGTTGCAGAAGGGGCCTTACGCACGCGAGGCCTTGCAGAACCTGCAACAGATCTTTGTTCTCGAAAAGGAATGGGCCCAGGCGGCCGATACCTTGCGCAAACTGGCGGCCTTGGGCGCGGGCGGGGGCGATGCCGAGATTGCCCACTACCTCTGTGAGCAGGCGCTGAATGCGATTCAGGAGCGACAAACCGACGCCGCGCGTGGCCATCTGGCCGAGGCGGTTGCGGTGAGTGCGAAATCGGTGCGGGCCTTGATTCTATTGGGCGACCTGGATGCACAGGCCGGCGATGATCGGGCGGCCCTGGCGCACTGGAAGCGTGTCGAACAGGTGCAGTCGGCGTATCTGCCGCTCGTGGCGGAACGCATCTTTGCCGCCAGCCAGCGTCTGGGGGAGGCCGAGGCGGGCCTGACGTACCTGCAGGCCTGTCTGGATCGCCATGCCAGTGCCGACCTGGCGCACAGCCTGTTCTCGCTGGTGGCGACGCATCACGGTTGGGCGGCCGCCCGCGACATGGCGGCGGCGGCCTTGCTCAAGAAGCCGGATCTGCTCGTGCTGGATGACTGGTTGCAGGCCGAGACGGCCTCTGCTCAGACGAGTCTGGAACTGCGCACGGCCCAAGACCTTGTGCATCGGCAGGCGAGTGCGCAGTCCTATTATCAATGCCGTAGCTGTGGTTTCAAGGCGCGGCAACATTTCTGGCAATGTCCGGCCTGTGCGCGTTGGGAGACCCTCGCGCCGGAACGCTTGCATCGCGACTGATCCAAGACCTATCTCGACACCCTACATTCCCATGCATGACCCTCGTATTATTGTGGCCCTTGATTATCCTGAGGCCCCTCCCGCGCTGGCCCTGGCGCGTCAACTGGATCCCATGCGTTGCCGGGTGAAGGTGGGCAAGGAGTTGTTTGTCGCAGCCGGACCGGACCTGATCGAGGATCTGCATAGCCTCGGCCACAGCGTTTTTCTTGATCTCAAGTTCCACGATATCCCCAATACCGTGGCGGCGGCGTGCAAGGCGGCGGCACGACTGGGGGTGTGGATGGTCAATGTCCATGCCAGCGGCGGCCTGGCCATGATGCAGGCGGCGCGCGAGGCCCTGATGGATTTTGAGCATCCGCCGCACCTGATTGCGGTCACCGTGCTGACCAGCATGGAGGGCAAGGATTTGCACGACATAGGTCTTGATTGCGAACCTCAGGACCAGGTGTTGCGCCTGGCGCGGCTGGCGCAACAGGCCGGGCTGGAGGGGGTGGTCTGTTCAGCGCGCGAGGCCACGATGCTGCGTGAGACTCTCGGTGATGGTTTTATCAAGGTCACCCCGGGCATCCGCCCTGCGGGGGCGGAGCTTGGGGATCAGAAACGCATCCTGACCCCGACCCAGGCCTTGGCCGCTGGCGCGCATTACCTGGTGATTGGCCGTCCGATTACCCAGGCCCCTGATCCGCTGGCGGCCCTGTTAGCCATCCATGTCGAGGTGACGGCGTGAATTATCCGCACATCGAGAATACCGTCGGCAATACCCCGCTGGTGCGCTTGAAACGCCTGGGCCTTGGGCGCGGCAACACCCTCTTGCTGAAACTTGAGGGTAACAATCCGGCGGGCTCGGTGAAGGACCGTCCCGCCCTCAGCATGATCCAGCGCGCGGCCGAACGCGGCGAGATCCGGCCGGGTGACACCCTGGTCGAGGCGACATCGGGCAACACCGGTATCGCGCTGGCGATGGCGGCGGCGATGATGGGCTACAAGATGGTGCTGGTGATGCCCGAGCATTTGTCCATGGAGCGGCGCTGGGCGATGAGCGCCTATGGTGCCGAGTTGGTGCTGGTGAGCCGTGAGGCCGGTATGGAGGGCGCTCGTGACCGTGCTGAAGCGATTGCCCGTGAACGCGGGGGGCGCTTGCTCGACCAATTCTCCAATCCGGACAACCCGCAGGCGCATTTTGACACCACGGGCCCGGAGATCTGGCGTGACACCGGCGGTGCGATAACCCATTTTGTCTCCAGCATGGGGACGACCGGCACGATCATGGGCTGTTCGCGTTATCTCAAGGCGCAAAACCCCGCCATTCAGATTGTGGGTGTACAGCCAGAGGAAGGCGCGCAGATCCCCGGCATTCGCAAATGGCCGGAGGCCTATCTGCCGGCGATCTGCGATTTTTCGCGGGTGGACCGAATGATCTATGTGGGCCAACAGGCAGCGGAGGAAATGACGCGCCGCCTGGCGCGTGAGGAAGGCATCTTTGCCGGCGTCTCCTCGGGCGGTGCGCTCTGCGCCGCGTTGCAGATCGCTGCCGAGGTCGAAAACGCCACCCTCGTCAGTATTGTCTGCGACCGCGGCGACCGTTATTTGTCGACTGGGGTGTTTTCCTGATCTCGCGCTGGGTCAATGTGCAGGGCCCAATACACCGCAGCCCAGCCCGCCATGGCCAACACCATCGCGGCACCGGCTGGCCAATCCCAGCGCACGGAGATGAGGAGACCGGTCAACACCCCAAGGGCACCCAGCCCCCACGCCTGGCGATGCGCCGCACGGGTCTGACCCAGCGTTGCTAGCGCCGGAATGATCAGGCAGGCAAAGACTAAATACACACCGATGATCTGTACCGAGGCGGTGATGGCGATGGCAAACAGGGCGTAGAAATAGCGCTGAAAGGCGTCTGGGCTGAGCCAGCGTAGCAGGCCGACGAGGACCGCCACCAGCCCCAGGAGCCATAAATCTTCCAGCCGCGTCCACAGGATTTGCCCGCCCAACAGGGTCTGTAGGTGTTCGCCGCCGTGCGGGTCATGGCTGACGAGCACCAGGGTAAAACTGGCCACGCTAATGAACACAACCCCGATCAACGCCTCTTGCCGCTCGGGCGCATGGCGTTCCATGGCGTGTAAAAAGGCCGCTCCCAGCAAGGCGACCAGCAACCCGCCCGCCGCAACCCAGCCGCTGGCCGCGCCGGGAACGGCTTGTTGTACCAGCAGCGCACCGACTGCAGCGAGCTGGGCAATGGCGAGGTCGAGAAACACGATGCCCCGTTGCAAGACCTGGCGTCCCAGAGGGACATGACTGGCCAGGACCAACAGACCTGCCAGCGCGGCCGGCAGAAAGACCCACTCGGGACGATTGAGGTCCAACATCATGGGGCTGTCAGCACCCGCAGGCTGCTGTCGAAGAGGCCAAACAAATCCTTTGCCGCGGTATTCCCGCCCACCGTGTAGGGAAGAACATGCACCGGAATCTGGCTACGGCTGGCTAACCATTCCGCCGGCCGGGCCGCCTGATACGGGGTGCGCAGAATGGCGATGGCCGCGCCGGGACGCAGGCTGCTGGCGAGGCTGGTCAGGTGGTTCACCGACGGTTCCACGCCGGGTATCGGCTCCAGATCGGCGACAACCTGCAGGCCGATCCAGCGCAGCAAATAGGCCAGGCTGCCGTGTTGCACGACGACATTCCGGCCCCGCAAAGGGGCCGCCTGTTGCTCCCATTTGCTGATGGCGGCTTGCCAGCGGGCCAGAAAATCAGTGCCCTTCTCGCGATAAAAGGCGGCCTGGGTGGGGTCCAGTTGTTGCAGCCGCTGGCTCAAGGCGCGGGCAATAGGCACCAGATTGTGGGGGTTGAGATGCAGGTGCGGATTACCAGCGGTATGCACATGGCCGGCTAAATGCTGACCGGGTTGGGGTTTGTCGAGCAGGGTGACAAACGCTGCGGCCTCAAAATAACCCGGGGTGCCGACCTGGATGGCCGGATTGCCCGACTCGCGCTGCAACAGCGGCAACCAGCCTGCCTCCAGCTCCGCCCCGGTGCACACCAACAGGTCGGCCCGCCGCGCCTGCGCGAGCAAGGACGGGCGCGCCTCAATATGATGCGGGTCCTGGCGCGCGTGGGTGGCGCTGCTGACGCTCACTTGCGCCCCGCCGAGTTCGGCCACCAGGCTCGCCCATTCCGGCTCGCAGGCCAGGACGGTCAATTTCGCATGCGCCGGGGTCAGGCCCAACAGCAATGCCAAATTCAGGATGATCAGAAAACGCATAACACTCTCCAAAGGTGCCATCCCGCCCAGCGGCAGGATGGAGACAGGGCTTAGAAGCGGTGGGCGCCGTGGGCACCAAAGCTCTGCACATACTGGAGCAGCCATTGGTCATCCGGTGCGCCCTGCATTGAGGTATCGCGGTTGTATTGCAGGCGCAGGTTGCTCATCTCGCTGGGGCTGAAATTCAGCATGACGCTGTGCCGCGAGGGCTTATAGGTCGCCAGCTCGATGGGCAAGGAAAAATCGAGCGTGCCGCTGTCGAGCCGTTCATAACGCACACCGACCTGCCAGCGCGGCATGAACTGATACACCGCCTGGGCGTATCCGCCGGATTGCTTGCTACGGAAGGCGCTGGTGGTGCCGATGCAAGCGCCGTTATCTGCGCGGTTATCTTCACAGGTGAGTTGGCCATCCTGGGTGCGGTGGAAGTATTCAGCCTGCAGTTTGAGATGGCGTTCCTTGCTGTTGCCGTCCGGCGCCCATTTCCAGAGGACATCGGCCACCCAGGTTTTACTGGTGCCGGTGAAAGTTGTATGAGCTTCTACCTCATTGCTATCGTCAACATGCCCTGCGCGATTGACGGGTTTGGCGTGCAGGTAGGTGAGGCCCGCCCGCCACGCGTGGCTGGTGCCGAGATCATCGCCCAGATGCGCGCCCAGGCTCCAGGCCTTTGGGCTGTTATCCGATTTTTTGGCCAATTCTGCGTTGACCTCGACAAAACGCTCGGTGGGAGCCAGCCATTTCATTTGCACGCCATCGTGGATCAGGTGCGAGCCGCTCAATACCGAGTTCATCAGGCTGCTGCCGACAAAGTCCCGGGCGTGCGGGTGTTGACTGTTGGCGTAGCCCAGCTCGCTCAAGAAGCGGCCGGCCTTAAGGCTGACGCCGGGCAGGACGCCGACCTGTTGCAGCCAAAGTTCTTCGACCTCGCCCTTGTCTTCGGCATCGACAAAGATCACGCTGCCGGATGCGCGCAGGGTCGGGGTCAGGTTGGCGGCCAGCCCGAACTCGCTGTGGTCAAGACAGAGTTTTTCCGGGTTGCAGCCGTGGGCGTGTCCCTCGGGCAAAAAACCGGAGATATGGCGTTCGCCGGCCGCCATGTCGGCGTACAAGGCTTGCAGGGTAAAAGAGACTTCCGGGGTTATGGTGTGCCCTCCAGCGAGAGCCGGGGCGATGCACAAACTGCTGGCCATGGCGGTGCTCAGGGCCAAAAGCAGGGTGGACGGGCGTTGACCGCTGCGCGGGCGGCAGGCGGAATAAGACAAAGTAGACATCAGTTTTCTCGAAAATGACCAGAGCAATCCGTTACGCATAGGCGCACAACGGGACAGGAACGGGGAGGGTCAGGCGAGAACGGGTGGGGCGCGGCTGTGATAGCGCCGGCTGAAGCGGGTTAAGCAGGGTTGGGGGGCGGGCGCGAGATAGGTCGGCGCGGTGCTGACCGGTGCCCACAGCGGCAACTGCGGCAACAGGCCGGTTCCGGTCTGGGCGTGTAATTCGCACAGTTCACAGACGGCATCGGCGTGGTCGGCCTCCTGGGTGGAGGCGTGCGAATGTTCCGTGAAATGGGTACACGTGAAATGGGTAATGGCGTGCGCGAAACCCAGTTGCTGGAAGCACACCAGCATCAGGGAAAACAGCCATACACGGAATTTCGTCACTTGCATGGCGTGTGAGTATAAAGGGCAAAGAGTGCCGGGTGGAGAAGGGTGGAGCAGGTTTCAGTCGTGCCGGCGTGGCCTGGTTTTGCGGCCCGGCCTGTTCAGGGGCGGCGGCCCTGACGATAAATGATGAATACACAGGGCCGCTTGTTGAGGTCCGGAAGCGGATTCATGATGTCTGCCATGCGAAAGGTTCGTAGCCACTCGCTGGTCAGGGTCAGGTCGCAGGCAACCGTGCACCAGGTGTCTGGGCGGCAGGTGGACCGCAAGGTTTCCAGCATGGCCCCGTTGCGATAAGGGGTTTCAATGAATGCCTGGGCGGCGTCATCGCGCGTGGCGCGTTGTTCCAGATCCTTGATTGCGGCGATGCGTGCCTCGGGCTTGGTGGGCAGGTAGCCGTGGAAGGCGAAGCGCTGGCCGATCAGGCCGGATGCCATCAGGGCGAGCAGGATGGAGGAGGGGCCGACCAGAGGCCGCACTGTAATGCCATGTTCATGCGCGAGCCGTACCAACGGCGCACCGGGGTCGGCGATGGCGGGGCAGCCCGCCTCGGAGAGCAGACCGACATCCTGGCCGGCGAGGAGGGGGGCGAGCAGTTCTTTGAGCGCGGCAGCCGGGGTGTGTTCGTTGAGTTCCCGGAGATCCAGTTGTTGCAGCGGCAGGATTGTGCCGGTCTGTTTCAGGAAGGCGCGTGCGGTTTTGGCGTTTTCGACGATGAAATGGCTGAGCTGGGTGGTGATGCGCAGGGTCTCGGCCGGCAGGACGCTATCCAGCGGGGTTGGGCCCAACGGGGTTGGGATCAGATACAGCACACCGGCCATCTCAGTCGGGCCAGGTCAATACATCCAGGCCTTCGCGGGCCAGCATTTCGGTGAGCTTGATGAGCGGCAGGCCGACCAGGGCGGTGGGATCTTCGGTCTCGAAACGGGCAATCAGGCCGATTCCAAGCGATTCGCTCTTGGCTGAACCGCAACAGTTGTAGGGCTGGTCTTTTCTGAGATAGGCCTCGATCTGCGCATCGCTGTAGTCGCGCATCACCAGTCGTACCAGCACGGTGGCCGTTTGCGTTGCGCCGCTGCGGGCGTTGAGCAGGGTCAGGGCGGTGTGAAACTCCAGGGCCTTGCCGCGCATGGATTGCAACTGGGCAACGGCCTTATCGTGCGTGCCGGGTTTCCCGAGTTGTTGACCTTCAAGCAGGGCCACCTGATCTGAACCAATGATCAGCGCGTCGGGGAACTGTTGGGCTACGGCGCGCGCCTTGGCGAGCGACAGGCGTTCCGCTGTGGCAGCGGGCGATTCGCCCGGGTGCGGGGTCTCGTCCACCTCCGGTGCGACAGTCGCAAACGGTACGCCCAGGCGGGCGAGCAGTTCGCGGCGGTAGGGTGAGGTGGAGGCCAGGACGAGTTGCAAGCCGGCTTACTCGGGTTGAATCTCGACCAGCACCTGGTCCGGAGTGACAGCGTCACCCTTGGCTACATGGACGCCCACCACGGTCCCGCTGACGGCGGACTGGATCTCGTTTTCCATCTTCATGGCCTCGATGACCAGGACGCCATCGCCGGCCTTGACCTTGTCACCGGCCTTGACCTTGACCTCAACGATGCTGCCGGGCATGGCGGTGGTGACACAACCCGCATGGGTCGGGCGCGGCCGCGCCGAGGCCTCCTTGGAAGCGCCGCTCTTGGAGCCCGTTTTGCGGGTGGAGGCAGAGGGCGTGACCTCAATTTCATCCAGGGATTTGAGCAGGACCTCTTCGGCAACGCCATCGACATGCACATAGAAGGGGCGTTCGTTGTCCTTGTCACGGCCGGTGCCCTTGATCTTGATGTGGAAGGTCTCGCCGTGCAGGGTGACATTGAATTCAGAGGGCGCGTACACCGCCGGGCAGGCCATGGCCTCGCGTGAATCCGGCGGCAACAGGGTTTCTGGGGTGAGTGTGCCGGCCGCCCGTTCTTGCAGGAAACTGCGGCCAAGATCCGGGAACATGGCGTAAGTCAGTACATCTTCATCCGATTTCACCAGACCTTCGGCCTCGCTGCGCAGACGGTCGAGCTCGTCTGACAAGAGATCCGCCGGACGGCAGGTGATGACCTCCTGATCGCCGACAGCAAGCTTTTTGACCTCTTCATTGACGGCACCGGGGGCCGCACCATAGCGGCCGAGCAGGTAGTTTTTGACCTCGTTGGTGACGGACTTGTAGCGGCCGCCGGTGAGCACATTGAGTACGGCCTGGGTGCCGACGATCTGCGAGGTCGGCGTGACGAGTGGCGGAAAACCCAGGTCGGCGCGTACGCGGGGGATTTCGGCCATGACCTGATCCATCTTGTCCAGCGCGTTTTGTTCTTTAAGTTGGTTGGACAGGTTGGAGATCATGCCGCCCGGCACTTGTGAGACCAGGATGCGGGTATCGACCGGGTTGGCCTTCATCTCGAACTGCCAGTATTTTTTGCGCACTTCGGTGAAATAGGCGGTGATCTCCTGCAGCAGGGGCAGGCTGAGGCCGGTGTCATATTCGCTGCCCGCCAGGGCGGCGACCATGCTTTCGGTCGTGGGGTGGCTGGCGCCTTCAGAAAAGGCAGACAGACAGGTGTCAATGATGAGCGCGCCAGCCTCAATCCCCTTCATCTGCGCCATGCTGGCGAGCCCTGCGGTGGCATGGCTGTGGATGTGGATGGGCATGGATACGGAGGCCTTGAGGGCCTTGACCAGATCGACCGTGGCGTAGGGCGTGAGCAGACCGGCCATGTCTTTGATGGCCAGGGTGTCGCAGCCCATGGTCTCGAGTTCCTTGGCCATGGCCACGAAATATTCGATGTTGTGCACTGGGCTGATGGTGTAGGAGAGGGTGCCCTCGGCGTGTTTACCCGCGGCCTTCACGGCCTCGATGGAGACGCGCATATTGCGCACATCGTTCATGGCGTCGAAGACGCGGAACACATCGACGCCGTTGTCCGCCGACTTTTGCACGAAGGCGCGTACGACATCGTCGGGGTAATGGCGGTAACCGAGCAGATTCTGGCCGCGCAACAGCATCTGGATGCGCGAGTTGGGCAGGGCCTGGCGCAGTTTGCGCAGACGCTCCCACGGGTCTTCTTTCAGAAAGCGTACGCAGGCATCGAAGGTGGCGCCGCCCCAGGCCTCCAGCGACCAGAAGCCCACCTGATCCAGGCGTGGGCAGATGGGCAGCATGTCGGCCAGGCGCAGGCGGGTTGCGATGAGAGACTGATGGCCGTCGCGCAGGACGAGTTCGGTAACTTGGACTTTTGACATGAGCGTACTTTCTTACATACCCAAATGTGCGGCGAGGGCGGCAGCAATAGCGGCGGCCTTGTGCTCGCGCGGTGATTGAACAGCGTATTCGAGGAGTTCCGGGTGAGCATCGACAAAGCCCGTATTGAACTGGCCGCTGCGGAATTCGGCACTGTCAAGGATCTCTTTGTAATACGGGATCGTGGTCTTGACGCCATAAAGACCCATGTCGTCCAGGGAGCGGCGGCCACGCGCAATGACGGCTTCCCAGTTGAGGCTCCAGACGATGAGCTTGGCGCACATCGAGTCGAAATAGGGTGGAATGGTGTAGCCGGTGTAGATGGCGCCATCGACCCGTACCCCGGGGCCGCCGGGGGCGTAGTAGCGGGTGATACGACCCAGGGACGGCAGGAAGCTGTTTCTGGGGTCCTCGGCGTTGATGCGAAACTCCATCGCAAAGCCGCGATGCTGGATGTCTTTCTGGGCGTATTGCAGGGGCTGGCCATCCGCAATGCGGATCTGTTCCTGAACAATGTCAACACCCGTGATCTGCTCGGTGATGCAATGTTCAACCTGGAGCCGGGTGTTCATCTCCATGAAGTAGAACTGATTGTCTTTGTCGAGCAGGAATTCGACGGTGCCAGCGTTGACATAGCCGACCGCCTTGGCGGCGCGCACGGCGAGTTTGCCGATGTATTCGCGTTGGGCCTCGGTGAGCTGCGGCGAGGGGGCGATCTCGATCAGTTTCTGGTTGCGGCGCTGGATGGAGCAGTCGCGCTCATAGAGGTGGATGACATTGCCATGGCTATCGCCAAGGACCTGCACCTCAATATGCTTGGGATTGACCACGCATTTTTCGATGAACACCTCGGGCCGGCCGAAGGCCTTGCTGGCCTCGGAGATGACGCGGTCATAATTGCTCGTGAGTTCGGCCTCGGAGTCGCAGCGACGAATGCCACGCCCGCCGCCGCCGTTGGTGGCCTTGAGCATGACCGGGTAGCCGATCTGGGCCGCCAGACGCCGCGCCTCTTCGAGGCTTTCCAGATTGTGGTCGGAGCCTGGGGTGACGGGGATGCCGGCCCGTATCATGGCCTGACGGGCGGCGATCTTGTCACCCATTTCGGAGATGACCTTGGGCGAGGGACCGATGAAACGGATGCCCCGACGCGCACAGACCTCGGCGATGACGGGATTCTCGGACAGGAATCCATAGCCTGGATGCAGGGCGTCGCAGCCCGATGCGACCGCCAGGTTGACGATGTTATGGGCGTTCAGGTAACCCAGGATGGGGTCGGAACCGATGTTGTAGGCCTCATCCGCTTTTTTGACATGGAGGCCGTGGCGGTCCGCATCCGTGTAAATGGCGACCGAACGGATGCCCATCTCGCGGCAGGCACGGACGATGCGGACGGCAATTTCTCCGCGGTTGGCAATCAATATTTTCTTGATCACAGGAGTCGATCAATCTATGGAGGGATAAAGGGTTGCGAGTCTCAGGCACGGCTTTGACTTGGCGGCCTTAAAAGGATATCATTTAAGGCTTATGTCTGCACAGGATCTGCCCTTTATTGACAGCCTGCGCTTTGCGCAAAGTGGCGAGATCCGCGAGGGCTATTATGCCATTGCGGCCTTGCCTCGGCTGGCAAAAATGGTATCTTCTGCGGAAGGCAGCCTGCATTATCGCCTTGAGGGGCGTACCGAGCTTGGGCGTCCGCAGTTGTGCCTGACGGTGCAGGCCGTGTTGGCGTTGGAATGCCAGCGTTGTTTGCATGCGCTGCAGCAGGATGTGCAGTTGCATTCTTGTGTTTGTGTAGCGCGTAACGAGGCAGAGTTGGCGCGCTGGGATGCGATTGATCTGGAATCTGACCGTGACATGGCTGATGCGATGTTGGCAGAGGCGCGGATGTCCGTGCAGGATTTTGTTGAGGATGAGGTGTTGCTGAGTTTGCCGGTGGCACCTTCGCATCCCGAGGGAAAATGCCCCGAACCTATTTCCGGGTTCGGGAGTTTGGAGGCTGGCTCGGAAGCGAGTTAGTCGTTAGGTAAGCGTTGTCGAGTTAAGATTCAGGAGTTTTATTATGGCCGTTCAGCAGAACAAGAAATCCCCTTCCAAGCGCGGTATGCACCGCTCGCATGACTTTGCGACCCCGCCGAACACGGCCATCGAGCCGTCTACGGGTGAGGTGCATCTGCGCCATCACATCAGCCCGAATGGTTTTTACCGTGGCCGTAAGGTTGTTGCGACCAAGTCTGACGAATAAACCTCGCTTCCATCGAGGTTGATAGCTGTGCGTGACATCACGATTGCGGTTGACGCAATGGGTGGGGACCACGGTCCCCATGTGACGGTTCGTGCCGCTGTTGAGTTTTTGAAGCGGACCCAGGGATCAAACCTGATCCTGGTGGGTTTGACTGACGCCATTCAAGTAGAGCTCAAGGCTCTGAACGCCAGCGTGGGCCCGCGCTTGCGCATTCAGCATGCCAGCGAGGTCGTCAAGATGGATGATCCCTTGCAGGTGGCCTTGCGCAGCAAGAAGAATTCGTCGATGCGGGTTATGGCGGATTTGGTCAAGAGCGGCGAGGCGGATGCGGGTGTCTCGGCCGGAAACACCGGCGCGCTGATGGCGGTTTCCCGTTTTGTCCTCAAGACCCTGCCAGGCATTGATCGCCCGGCCATCGCCGGGGTACTGCCCGCCAAGACCGGTCGCACTTATGTGCTCGATCTGGGTGCGAATGTGGATTGCAGCCCGGAACACCTGCGCCAGTTTGCGGTCATGGGCGCGGCGCTGGTGTCGGCTGTTGATCACATTGACCGTCCCACCGTAGGTCTTCTCAATGTGGGCGAAGAGGAGATCAAGGGCAATGAGGTGGTTAAACAAACAACCGAATTGCTCCGCGAATCGGGCCTTAATTTCCGGGGCAATGTCGAGGGTGATGACATCTACAAGGGTACGGTTGATGTCGTGGTCTGTGATGGCTTTGTTGGCAATACGCTGCTGAAGGCCTCGGAGGGCCTGGCCAAGCTGATCAGCGGTCATCTCAAGGACGAATTCAAGCGTAACCCCCTGACCTGGATTGCCGGTGTGATGTCTATCCCGGTGCTGAATGCGTTCAAGCAGCGCATGGATCCGCGCCGTTATAACGGTGCCACCCTGTTGGGGCTGAACGGCGTGATCATCAAGAGTCACGGTTCAGCGGATGCCTATTCCTTCCGTCATGCGCTCGAACGGGGCGCCGAGGAGGTCCGCGGTGGCTTGTTACGGCGCATTACGGAGACCGTCGGGTCGCATCATGCCGCCATGGACAACGACGCTTTGCCCGATGGCGAGACCCTGGCGGATAATTCCCCTGCCTGACGCGCCCTTGCTTGGCGTATCATGCGCCGTGGTTTGAACCAAGGACGCAAAAAAATGACGCAGAAGTACGCCAAAATCACCGGGACGGGGAGTTATCTCCCGCATCACATCCTGACCAACGCCGATTTGGCGAAACGCATTGATACCACGGACGAATGGATCGTCGAACGAACCGGTATCCGTGAGCGGCATATTGCCGGCGAGGGTGAGTTGACCAGCGACCTAGCCCTCAAGGCGGCAGAACGGGCCATTGAGGCGGCCGGGATTGAAGCGGGCGAGATTGATCTCATCCTTGTAGCCACCACGACGGCTGACCGGGTTTTTCCAAGCGTGGCGTGCATTGTTCAGGCCAAACTGGGTCTTGAAAATCATTGCCCGGCCATGGATGTTCAGGCCGTGTGTAGTGGTTTTACCTACGCGGTCGCCACGGCCAATGCCTTTATTCAGAGCGGTCAGGCTCGCACGGCGCTGGTTATCGGCGCTGAGACCTTGTCCCGCATCACCGATTGGGACGATCGTTCCAATTGCATCCTGTGGGGCGATGGCGCGGGTGCCGTGATCCTGCAAGCCAGTGACGAGCCGGGCATCATCTCCACGCATTTGCATGCCGACGGTCGCTACCAGGATCTGCTCTTTGTCGATGGCGGTGTCTCTCTGAAGACCGAGGGCGCGTGCCATATGCGCATGTCTGGCAATGCTGTTTTCAAGATGGCCGTCAATACATTGGATGCGATCGTTGATGAGACGATTGCGGCGAATGGCCTGCAAAAATCGGATATCGACTGGCTGGTTCCGCATCAGGCCAACATTCGCATCATTCAGGCCACAGGAAAGAAACTGGGCCTGCCGCCGGAGCGTGTGGTGATTACCGTCGACCGGCATGGCAATACCTCGGCGGCCTCCATTCCGTTGGCCCTGGATACGGCGGTGCGCGATGGTCGCATCAAGTCGGGTGAACTGGTCTTGATGGAGGCCTTTGGCGGTGGCTTTACCTGGGGTTCGGTGCTGGTGCGGTTTTGATGGGAGTTTGAAATGAGCTTTGCTTTTGTATTTCCGGGCCAGGGTTCGCAGTCGGTTGGCATGTTGGCGGCCTATGGTGACGCCCCAGCCATACAACAGACCTTGCAAGAGGCGTCCGCTGCCCTGGGTGTCGATCTGGCCGCGATGTTGGTGAATGGCCCGGCTGAGGAACTCAACAAGACCGTTAACACCCAGCCCGTCATGCTGGCGGCCGGTGTGGCGGTCTGGCGTTTGTGGCAGGCCCAGGGCGGACGGGATCCGGCCTTTATGGCGGGCCACAGTCTGGGTGAGTACACGGCCTTGGTGTGTGCGGGAGCGCTCGATTTCGCGGCTGCGATCCGTCTGGTGCGTCTGCGTGCCGAGGCGATGCAGTCGGCTGTGCCCGAGGGTGTGGGCGGCATGGCGGCGATTCTGGGTCTGGACGATGCCGCTGTGGTTGCCGTGTGTGCCGAGGCCGCGCAGGGCGAGGTTCTGGAGGCCGTCAATTTCAATTCACCCGGTCAGGTCGTGATCGCGGGCCACAAGGCGGCGGTTGAGCGCGGTTGTGCGTTGGCCAAGGAGAAGGGCGCCAAGCGGGCGCTTCCCTTGCCGGTATCGGTTCCTTCGCATTGCGCCCTGATGCAGCCAGCCGCAGAAAAACTGCGGGCGGCCATGGCCGAGATCACGATCAAGACCCCGACCGTGCCGGTCATTCACAATGCCGATGTTGCGGCTCACCGTGATCCGGCGGCGATTCGCGATGCCCTGGCGCGGCAGTTGTACAGCCCGGTGCGCTGGGTGGAGTCGATGCACTTCTTGGCGGCTCAAGGGGTGACCTTGATTGCCGAGTGTGGTCCGGGCAAGGTGCTGGCAGGGCTTAATAAACGCACCCTGGAAAGCGTGCCGACTGTGGCTTTGGCCGATGCGGCCGCGCTGGCGGACACCTTGGGCAAGATCTGATTGGAGAAAAAATAATGCAAGGCAGAGTGGTATTGGTTACAGGCGCGTCGCGGGGTATTGGTCAGGCGATCCTTTTTGAGTTGGCGCGGCGGGGCGCGACGGTCATCGGTACGGCAACCAGCGCAAGTGGGGCACAGGCGATTGCCAAGTCGCTGGCTGATGCCGGTTTGGGCGGCGAGGGCATGGCGCTGGATGTTACCGATCCCGCGCAGTGCGATGCGTTGGTGGACGCCCTGGTGAAGCAGTATGGCCGCATTGATGTGCTGGTCAACAACGCGGGCATTACTCGCGACAATTTGCTCATGCGCATGAAGGACGAGGAGTGGGATGCCATCATCCAGACCAACCTCAATTCGGTGTTCCGCATGAGCCGGGCGGTCTTGCGGCCGATGATGAAGGCCCGTTTCGGTCGCATTATCAGCATCGCGTCCGTGGTCGGTGCCATGGGTAACGCTGGGCAGACCAATTACGCCGCCGCCAAGGCCGGTATGTTTGGCTTTTCCAAGTCTTTGGCGCGTGAAGTGGGGAGCCGAGGCATCACCGTTAACTGCGTAGCACCGGGTTTTATTGATACCGACATGACCCGCGCCCTGCCCGAGGCACAGCGCACCGCCCTGGCTCAGCAGATTCCGCTGGGTCGCCTGGGTGGAGTGGAAGACATCGCTCAGGCCGTTGCCTATCTGGCCTCCAGTGGGGCGGGCTATGTCACGGGCGTAACCCTGCATGTCAATGGCGGCATGTATATGGATTGATTTTGCTGGGGGATGGCAATCGACGCAGGAAGATTGCTGACTCCCATCTTTACTTGGGCTAGAATTCGCCCACCATTTTTTCCAACAACGGAGTAGCAGATGGACAATATCGAACAGCGTGTCATGAAGATCGTCGCCGAGCAGCTCGGTGCCAATGAAGCCGATGTGAAGATTGATTCTTCCTTCGTGGGCGATCTGGGCGCGGACTCTCTGGATACGGTCGAGCTGGTCATGGCCCTTGAAGAAGAGTTTGGTTGTGAGATCCCGGACGAGGATGCCGAGAAGATCACCACGGTCCGTCAGGCCGTGGACTATGTAAACAGCCATAAATAACGGCCTCTACGGCCTTCGCATCAGCCCGTTCTTCTAGAGGTTTCTCTTGTCGAAACGCAGAGTGGTAATTACCGGCCTGGGGATGATCTCCCCGGTTGGAAATACGGTTGAGACGGGCTGGGACGCCATCCTCAAGGGGCAGTCCGGCATTACCCGTATCACCCGCTTTGACCCCAGCCTTTTTGCCGCGCAGATTGCCGGCGAGGTCAAGGGTTTCAATGTCGAGGACTACATCTCCGCCAAAGAGGCACGGCGTATGGATGTCTTCATCCATTACGGCATGGCGGCGGGCATCCAGGCGGTGCGCGACAGTGGGCTGGAAATCACCGACGCCAACCGCGAGCGGATTGGCGTCAACATTGGCTCCGGCATCGGTGGTCTGCCGATGATCGAGGATACCCATTCGACCTATGTTGAGATCGGTGGTCCGCGCAAGATTTCTCCCTTTTTCATTCCCGGCACGATCATCAACATGACCTCGGGCAACCTGTCGATCCTTTACGGATTGAAGGGTCCGAACCTGTCGGTGGTCACAGCTTGCACCACGGGTCTGCACGCCATCGGCCTGTCGGCGCGCACCATTGCCTATGGTGATGCCGATGTCATGGTCTGCGGCGGTTCTGAGGCCACGGTCTGTCCGTTGGCGGTCGGGGGTTTCTCCTCCGCCAAGGCCCTGTCCACCCGCAATGACGATCCGGCCGCCGCCAGCCGTCCCTGGGATATGGGCCGGGATGGCTTTGTGCTGGGCGAAGGTGCCGGTGTACTGGTCCTGGAAGAGTATGAGCATGCCAAGGCGCGCGGTGCCCGCATCTATGCCGAGCTGGCCGGTTTTGGCATGAGCGGAGATGCCTATCACATGACGGCACCGGACACCGATGGCCCCAAGCGCTCGATGCAGAACGCCATGCGCGACGCCGGTGTCAATCCCGACCAGATTCACTATGTCAACGCCCATGGCACCTCGACGCCGCTGGGGGACAAGAATGAGACGGAGGCCATCAAGCTCGCCTTTGGCGATGCGGCCAAGAAGCTGGTGGTCAACTCGACCAAGTCGATGACCGGTCACTTGCTGGGCGGCGCGGGCGGTCTGGAATCCGTGCTCACTGCCTTGGCGGTGTATCACCAGGTTTCGCCGCCGACCATCAACCTGGTCGATCAGGACCCGGCCTGCGACCTGGATTACTGTGCCAATACCGCACGACCGATGCGCATCGACTACGCGCTGAAAAACAACTTCGGTTTTGGTGGCACCAACGGCTCGCTGGTCTTTAAGCGCGTTTAATTTACGGTCTTTCTGGCCATCGGGGCCACTCGATGGAATCCACTTGCACCTTTGTCAACGGCTCCCCGACCGAATGGGTTTCGGCGGGTGACCGTGGCTTGTTGTACGGCGATGGGGTTTTTCGCACCCTGCGCGTGGCCTCGGGTCGTCCGCTCTGGTGGGGCGAACAGTTTTCAAAATTGGCCAGCGATGCCGCCCGGCTGGCGCTACCCTGTCCGCCACAACCCGTGTGGGAGGCCGATATGGCGGCCTGTCTGGAGGCCTGTCTGGGGGCCGTTGCCGGGCAGGATGGCGTCCTGCGCCTCACCCTGACGCGGGGTAACGGTACCCGCGGCTACACCCCGCCCGTGACCGGGGCCCCCACACGCCTTCTCCAGTTTTCGCCCTTGCCGGCGGATGTCGATCAGCCGGCCCTCGGCAGGCTTCATCTCTGCCAATTGCGTCTGGCACTGCAACCGGCGCTGGCCGGGGTCAAGCATCTCAACCGTCTGGAACAGGTTCTGGCGCGAGCCGAATGGACGGATCCGCAGGTGAGCGAAGGACTGCTCCTGGATACCGAGGATCGGCTGATCAGCGGGGTCAGCAGCAACTTTTTTCTCTTGCGCGGCCATACGCTGTACACGCCGCGCCTTGATCGCTGTGGGGTGGCGGGTGTGGCCCGTGAGCGCCTCATGGCGCGAGCGCCGTCCCTTGGGTATGCCGTGACGGTGGCTGATCTGCTCCGCTCTGATCTGGATAGCGCAGAGGCGGTTTTGC
>Ga0194127_10002645_pt1 | contig 23934 bp, 17 predicted proteins | sample TA2KigC100mmetaG_FD_148624 | JGI IMG/M metagenome (GOLD analysis project Ga0194127, IMG submission 148624) | Freshwater microbial communities from Lake Tanganyika, Tanzania - TA2015036 Kigoma Deep Cast 100m | ecosystem: Environmental > Aquatic > Freshwater > Lake | place: Tanzania: Lake...
TAATGGCGAGGGGAAGCGCGCCGGGCACGCTGCGGCGCCGCCAGGCATAGATGCCCAGCACTGCAATCAACGCGGCAGAGACCAGCATAGGCCAGATGTAGGGTGTGTAGGCGTAGGGCCAGCTCATTTTGGTCAGGATATTGTTCCTGACTGACCTCCTCGGTTCTATAGTACCACACTGCTGAGGCAAAGTCAATGTAGCTGGAAGCTACCTGGTCTGGTTTCTGTAAGGGCGATGAAGCGCCATCACGCCCTGACTTGCCATCACGCCCACCGTTTTGGGGAGTAAGGCGGTTGTAGTATTAACTTCCCTCCTGACCCTGGGCAGCGATTAGAGAGACGAAAACATCTTCAGTGTTGCGACGAGAACACCTGGCAGGTCTGCCAGACCTCAAGTAGCTTTTGGGTGGTTCGATATCTCACCTCCTGTTCAGGACAAAAATGGCAGATTACTGGACCGTTTCACCTTGTATTTGGGCCGCCAGCTCACCCTTGTCGGAGGCAAGCGCTGCATTGGCCTGTCCGGTCTCCCGGCAGTACGCCTCTACCGCCAGGCGATTGGTGGCGTAAAGCCGGTCTTGGCCGATCTTGTCCAGCAATCCGTAGCGCTCCAACAGCTCAGGGACGGGCGCGACGGCGCGCACCAGCGCAAAGCTGATGCCGCGCTTTTCCAGATCTTCGATGGCATGCGCCAACGCCTCTGCTCCAGTCGTATCAATATCGCTCACCGCTTCCGCATCCAACACAAACCAACGGACTGGGGTGTGGCCTTCGACGATCTGCTTGACGCCTTCCTGAAACGCATTCGCATTGGCGAAAAAGAGCTGTGCGCCAAAGCGAAACAGGATCAAGCCCGGCACCGGCATCGCATCCGACAAATCGGAGCAAGGCACATACGCACTTCCCCCGGGCAGGGCGTGCATGGCGCTCATTTGCGGGTTCGCCGCCCGCCGCACCACTTCGATCGTCGAAAGCAAGAAGGCGATGATCACAGCTTGCAGCGGTCCTAGCGCCAAAACGCAGGCCAGGCAAACCACGGCGACCTGAAATTCCGAACGGCGCAGGCGGCGGATCTCCTGCAGGCCATGGACTTCGATCAGACCCAGGGCTGCATTGGCGACAATGCCGGCCAGCACGGCGATGGGCATGATCGCCAGGAGGTCGGTCAGGAACAGTAAAACGATCGCGACCACGATAGCCCCAACGATGCCCGGAACCTGCGAGCGCATCCCGGCGCTGTCCATCGCCGCGGTGCGCGAGGCGCTGGCGCCGACAAGCAGGCCACCGGTCAGCCCCGTCGCCAGGTTGGCCATACCCAGGGCGAACAACTCCTGGTCGGCGTCGGTTTCGTCGCCGTACTTGGCCGCATACTTGCGCACCAGCAGCAGCCCTTCGGCCATGGTGATGCCAGCAATCGCCAGCGCGCCGGGAAAAAGGTTGATATAGTCCATCCATCCGACCTGCGGGACGTGCAGCGTGGGCAGGCCGGCGGGGATTTGCCCCAACATGCTCACACCGCGCTCCTCCAGGTGGAAGACAGCCACCGCAGCGGTGCCTAAAACCAGCGCCACCAGGGCGCCGGGAATTTTGGGCACATAGCGTGACAGCAGGCGGATCAGAACGATCGCTCCGACGCCCAGGGCGACGCAGTAAAGGTTGGCCATGGGGAGGCTGCGCACCATCTCCCAAACCTCGGCCAGCCAGCCATTGGCTTCCACATGAATGGCCATGATCTTCTGCACCTGGCTGGTGAGTACTTCAATGCCCAGGCCGCTGACCAAGCCGAGCAGCACCGCTTTGGATAAAAAGTTGGCCAGCCGGCCCAGGCGGAAGAGCCAAAGGGCGAAGAGCACTGCCGCCGTCAGGAGCGCCAGGGCATAGGCCAGCTCCACGTAGCGCGGGTCCTGTACCGGCGCCAGGGTGATCAACAGCGAGCCCATCAACGCGATCACCGCCGCGTCAGCCCCGGCAACGAAGTTGCGAGAGGCGCTGAATAATCCCAAAAAGATCATCGGCGCCAGGCAGGCGTACAGGCCGACAATGGGGGGCAGCCCCGCTACCTGGGCGTAGCCGATGTTCAGGGGGATCATCAACGCGGCCAGGGTAATCCCCGCGCTGATCTGAGTTGGCAGGCCGGCGATGCGCAGACCGTGCAGCGCGGCCAGCATTTTGATTTTGGGCAGATAGCGCAAATGGGTCGAGTTGAACATCGTATCCCTCACCTCGTAGTGCTGTGCGCTGCACAGCAGCGCACAACACCACACAGGAAAAACTCGTTACTGTAACGCCAGTGCCACGCGGAAACGCTCTTCACCGGTGAGGATGTGATCCATGTCCAGCGCTGCCTTGTCCACATCAATTTCTACCCAGTTGACCTCGCCGTTGAACGCGTTGCCGCGCGGCCCATAGTCCGGGGACACCGGCGACCCCCCATCCATGCCCACATCAACCGTTTCGCCGGAAAGGGCGAAGGGTTCTGTGATCTCGACACGGCCTGCCCCGACCTCCCGGCCGTCAATGAAGAGCGCCACCGCGCCCCCCTTGGCCAGACCGCCACCGTCGTACGTGAATTCCATCCTCACCTGGTGTTTGCCCGCGGGGATCGCCTCTGAGCCTTCGACGAAGAAATGCCTGATTCCGCAGAAGTTGTAGCAGAATTTGGGCTTGCCGCTTCTGACATAGAGACTGACCCCCCCGCCGATCCCGCCGTAGGCAAAGATGACGCCTTGCGCCCCTGCTTCCGGCGCCACGACTTCGGCCGTGATGGCGTAGGACTTGTTCCCCGTGTTGACGATCGAGTGCGGAGACAAGTGCCTCATCCCGCCAAAGAGCAACTGCCGGTTTCCGCGCACCAATTGCGGGCGTCCGGCGATATCCGGATTACAGCGCTCCGTCATACGGTCGTCCAGCGGCACCACGTTGTATTTGACCGCCTCGATCAGCCACAGGCGCTGGAGCTCGTGCAACTTCTCCGGCATCTCCTTCGCCAGATCGTGGGCCTGAGTCCAATCGCGATTCGTGTCGTAGAGCTCCCATACGTCATCGTCAAAGGGAGGCAGCTTGACCATGCCCGGTTCCCACGGCGTGCGATGTTTGGTGACCGCGGTCCAGCCCTTATGATAGATGCCGCGGTTGCCGACCATCTCGAAGTACTGCGTCTCGTGCCGTTCGGCCGCCTTGCCGTCGTCGAAGGAGTAGGCCATGCTCACCCCTTCGTACGGCTTCTGTTGGATGCCGTTGACGAAGGCCGGCTGCGGCAGGCCTGCGGCCTCCAGGATCGTCGGCGCGACGTCGATCACATGGTGGAATTGAGAGCGCACCTCACCCTTCGCTTTGATACCTTTGGGCCAGTGGATGATGGTGCCGTTCCGCGTGCCGCCCCAGTGCGAGGCCACCTGCTTAGTCCATTGATAGGGCGTGTCCATAGCATGGGCCCACCCCACGGCATAGTGATTGTAGGCTTCCGGACCGCCGAACTTCTCGAGATTCTTTTTCAGGAATTCGGGGGTTTCCAGCTGCCCGAATCCATTGATGGGAATCATCTCGTTGAACGTGCCCTGGAGTGTGCCCTCCGCCGAGGCGCCGTTGTCGCCGATGATGTAATAGATAAGGGTGTCGTCGAGTATCTCCAGGTCCGCCAATGCGGCGATCAGACGCCCGACATGGTGATCGGTATGCTCCAGGAACCCGGCGTAGATCTCCATTTGCCGTGCCAGGATGGGCTTCATTTTCGGGTCAATGGTGTCCCATGCCGGAATCTCAGGGTGGCGTTTGGTGAGTTCGCAGTCGGGCGGAATGACGCCCAGCTTCTTCTGCCGGGCGAATGTCTCTTCACGCAGCTTGTCCCACCCCTGGTCGAACTTGCCCTTATACTTGTCCGCCCATTCCTTCGGAACATGGTGAGGCGCATGCGTCGCGCCGGGCGCGAAGTACATAAAGAAGGGCTTGTCCGGCATGAGCGACTTCTGTCGACGGACCCATTGGATGGCCTTGTTCGTCAGGTCTTCGGTAAGGTGGTATCCCTCCTCTGGCGTCTTTGGCGGTTCGACGGGTATGGTGCCTTCGTAGAGGTCGGGGTAGTACTGGTTCGTCTCGGCGGCGACAAATCCGTAGAAATACTCGAAGCCGCTGCCGGTCGGCCACGCGTCGTACGGGCCCGCGGGGCTGGTCTCCCAACAGGGCACTTCATGGCACTTGCCGAACTGCGCGGTGGCATAGCCGTTCAGCTTCAGCGTCTCGGCCAGCGGGGCGCAGGACTTCGGGCGGATTGAGCAGTTGCCGGGCGCCGACGTAGCCATCTCGGTGATGCCTCCCATGCCGACGGTGTGATGATTGCGCCCGGTCAGCAGCGCCTGGCGGGTGGGAGAGCACAGGGCGGTAGTGTGAAAGCGGTTGTAGCGCAGCCCGTTGGCTGCCAGCCGCTCAGCGGTCGGCGTGTGGATGGGACCGCCAAAGGCGGATGATGCGCCAAAGCCCACGTCGTCGATCAGCACGATCAGCACGTTGGGCGCGCCTTTCGGCGGGCGCAGCGGCTCGATGGGTGGATACTTCGTATCCGGGTCTTTGGCGTCGTAGGTGGTCAGCCCGACATGCGGGATGTCGGGGATGGGCAGGATCTCCCGTTGGATTTTGTCTTGCGTACTCATTTTGTTTCCTCCTTCCAACATGGTAGTAAGTCGAATCCGTAGGCCCCTTTGGGCCCAAGGCCGCCGAACCGGCGGCGGTCATCCACAAGGTCTCTGGTCAATTACTCACCTCCTTTCTCCTTAGGCACTTGCCACTTCAGATTTGCCACTCGACTCTTGCCATTTGCCACTTTACGCACCAATGCTCAGCCGCCGCTCCGTTTTGGCACGTAGTCCAGCGGTGCCCCGGCGGGGATCAACGGCTCACGCTTTACGCTCTCTTGGAACTCCCTTATCAACCGGCCGAAGTGCGCTGCCGTCCAGGAATGGAAGTAGCGCGGCTCGACTGGCTGGGTCTCCTTCGGATCCCAGATCAGGTTGCGGCAGTTCATGAAGCCATAATCCGGGGCAGGGTCGAACCACGAGCGTTGCTCGACCAAGGCCATCTTGAAATTGCGCCATTTCACGCCATACAGGCGCGGCCCGTTCCAGAAAAGGAACCCCTCCCGGTTCGACTCCTCCTGCTGGCCGTAGAGGAAAGGCGACTGGTCCTTGCCGTCGATCACCCGGTCGTCGGGGACTTGGAGTCCTGCCATCGTGATCAGGGTGGTGAACCAGTCCGTGATGTGAAAGATCTCGTTGCTTTTGCGCCCGGCGGCGGTGGGGTCCGGCCAGCGGGCGATGCACGGCGTGCGCAACGCGCCCTCCATGCCGGTGAATAACGAGCCATCGAAAAAGCCCGCCGTCCCTCGATGGAGCAGGCTTGGATCGTTGCCGTTATCACCGGCAAACACGACGATGGTCTTGTTGCGCAGGCCCAGGGCGTCGATCGTGTCGAGCAGCTCGCCAAAGTCGCCGTCGAGCTCCAGCAGGCTGTCCGCAAAGTCGCCGTTGCCGCTCTTGCCCTTGTATTCGTCGCGCGGCACCACGGGGATGTGCAGCATGGTGTGGTTGAAGTAGAGCAGGAAGGGCCGCCCGGCCGCCGCGTTCTCCTCCAAGAAGCGAAAGGCGCGGCGTTTGTATTCGACGTCAACGTTGCGCCTCACCTCATAGGTGAGTTGTATGGCTTCTCGCGGAGGCGCGCCCTTGCGCCCATCGAGCATAAAGGCCACCGGGTCGCGGCCCGGCACGTACCACGGGTCCGTCTCCCACAGCGCCTCGTCGTAGGAATGCGGGGGTCCATACCACTCATCAAAGCCGTGATCGGTGGGCCAGCGGCCGTCCCCATCGCCCACGTGCCATTTGCCCAGGCACATCGTGGCGTACCTCGCCTCGGAAAAGATGTCGCCGAGGGTTCGCTCCCAGGCGACCAGGCCAGTGCCTTCGCAGGCCCCGATTGGTACCGTGTGGGTGCCCGAGCGAATGGCGTGGCGGCCGGTGAGCAACGCCGAGCGCGACGGTGTGCACTGCGCCTCAGGGGCGTAGTTGAGCAGTTGAAACCCTTCCCGGGCGAAGGCGTCAATGCGCTTCGTGTCGGCGCCGCGCAGGATGCCGCCGCCGTAACAACCCAGCTCGCCGTAGCCCAGGTTGTCCACGTGAAAATAGACGATATTCGGTCTGCTATCTTGTGCCATCGGAAACCTCCCTCGTTTGGCCTCCCCAGAGGGTTGTGCGCGGCGGCGCCGCGCACAACCCTAGAAAAGAAGCCCTCTACTGCCGGGTCATGGCCACGTGCCAGCGTTCCTCGGGGCTGATCAGATGGTCGTGGTCGTCCGCGCCCTGGTCGAGCTGGATCCACTCGATCTTGCCGTTGAACTTGCTCGTCTGCGACGTATAGTCCTCGGCGACCATCGATCCGCCTTCGCAGCCCACGTCCAATGTCTCGTCAATGGAAAACGTCATGGGCTGGGTCATATCGACGCGCCCTTCCCCGACCTTGTTGCCATCCACATAAAGCGCCACATCTCCGCCCTTGGCCAGCCCGCCGCCATCGTAGTTGAACTCCATACGTACCTGGTGCTTGCCCGCAGGCAGGCTGGAGCTGGCTTCGGTGTAGAATCGCTGGATGCCCAACAGGTTATAGCAGTATTTGAGCCGACCATCTTTGGCATACAAGGACCAGCCGCCAAAGCCACCGCCTTGGGCGACGATCACCCCGTTGGCCGCACCGTCCGGGAGCACCACCTCGGCCGTCACCGCGTGGGACTTGTTCTTGAGGTTGAGGACCGTGTTCTCGGAGAGGCGTCCCATGCCGCTGAAGAGCAACTGCGACTTGCCCCGGATCAGCACCGGCCGGCCCGCCAGGTCGGAGTTGAACCGCTCCGGCCGGCGGTCGTCCAGCGGCAGCACGTTGTACTTGGCTGCTTCGATCAGGAACAGGCGCTGCAGCTCGTGCAGCTTCTCCGGCATCTCCTTGGACAGATCGTGGGCTTGCGTCCAATCGGTGTTCGTATCGTACAACTCCCATACGTCGTCGTCGTACGGTGGCAGATCGAGGCCCCCGGGCACCGGCCAGGGGATGCTATGTCGAGTCACCGCCGTCCAGCCCTGGTGATAGATGCCACGGTTGACAAACATCTCAAAGTATTGGGTCTCGTGGCGATCGGCGGCCTGGGCGTCGTCGAACGAGTAGGCCATGCTCACCCCTTCATACGGCTTTTGCTGCACGCCGTGCACCATCACCGGCTGGGGCAGGCCCGCCGCTTCGAGCACGGTCGGCGCCACGTCGATCACGTGGTGGAACTGGCTGCGCACCTCGCCTCTGGCCTGGATGCCATTGGGCCAATAGACGATGGTGCCGTTGCGCGTGCCACCCCAGTGCGAGGCGACCTGCTTGGTCCACTGGTAGGGCGTATCCATGGCGTGCGCCCAACCCACCGCATAGTGGTTGTAAGCGGCAGGGGTACCGAATTCGCCGATATGGGCGAGGACGAACTCGGGCGGCATCAGTGTGAGTATTTCTGGTGTAGCGCTGTTGATGGTGATCATCTCGTTGAACGTGCCGTTGATGGTGCCTTCGGCGCTGGCGCCGTTGTCGCCGATGATGTAGTAGACCAGGGTATCGTCCAGGATTTCCAGGTCCTCCAGGGCGTCGATCAGTCGCCCCACGTGATAGTCGGTGTGTTCCAGGAAGCCGGCGTACACCTCCATCTGGCGCGCCAGCACGGGTTTCATCTCGGCGGGCATCTCGTCCCAGGCGGGAATCTCGGGAGGGCGCTTGGTCAGTTCCGCATCTGGGGGAGTTACGCCCAGTTGCTTTTGGCGGGCGAAGGTCTCCTCGCGCAGCTTGTCCCAGCCCTTGTCGAACTTGCCCTTGTACTTATCTGCCCATTCTTTTGGGACGTGGTGCGGGGCATGGGTGGCACCGGGGGCGAAGTAAACGAAGAACGGCTTGTCGGGCATCAATGCCTTCTGCTGGCGCACCCAGTTGATGGCTTTATCGGTCATGTCCTCGGTAAAGTGGTAGCCTTCCTCGGGCGTCTTTTCCGGCTCAACCGGCTTCGTGCCTTCGTAGAGGCTGGGGTAGTACTGGTTGGTCTCGCCGCCAATAAAGCCGTAGAAGTACTCGAAGCCGCTGCCGGTGGGCCAATGCTCGAAAGGACCCAGCGGGCTGGTTTCCCACACCGGCACCTCGTGGCACTTGCCGAACTGAGCCGTAGCGTAACCGTTCAGCTTGAGCGTCTCGGCCAGCGGGGCGCAGGTGTTGGGCCGGATCGAGGTATAACCGGGCGCGGATGTAGCCATCTCGGTGATGCAGCCCATGCCGACCGTGTGGTGGTTGCGCCCGGTCAAGAGCGCCTGGCGCGTCGGCGAGCACAACGCCGTGGTGTGAAAGCGGTTGTAGCGCAGCCCATTCGCCGCCAGTCGTTCGGCAGTCGGCGTGTGGACGGGACCGCCAAAGGCAGATGACGCGCCAAAGCCCACATCGTCAAGCAAGACGATGAGCACGTTGGGTACGCCTTTGGGCGGGCGCAGCGGCTCGATGGGTGGATACTTCGTATCCGGGTCCTTGGCGTCGTAGGTGGTCAGCCCGACAGGGGGAATGTCGGGGATGGGCAGGATCTCCCGTTGGATCTTGTCTTGCGTACTCATTTTGTTTCCTCCTTTAGTTTGGGCGAAAAGTCGAATCCGTAGGCCCCTTTGGGCCCAAGGCCGCCGAACTGGCGACCGTCATCCACAAGGTCTCTGGTCAATTACCTACCTCCTTCCTCCTGACTAAGGCCATAAGGGGAGCCAACTGGACTCCCTGTTCACTTACATTGGCAGGTAGCTCACGCTCCCGATACGTCACTCTCTGAGCGTGTCTCGGCAGGCTGCTGGCTTTCCGCAGCCTCCACTTGTTGCTGTGCCCGCCGCTGCCTCAGTCGGGACACGAGCGGCCATTCATCCCAGGCGATGAACCCATAGGTCAGCAGAGTCAGCAGGACGCCGAGGATTTCGTGTCCAGCACCGATGGCTACGCCGATGGCGCTCATGGCCCACAGGCTGGCGGCCGTGGTCAGGCCGCGCACCTCGCCCATGTCGGAGCGTATGATCACCCCTGCGCCCAGGAAACCGATGCCGGCGACGATACCCTGCACGATGCGGCTATTCTGTTCGTGGAACAGCTCCATGCCCACCGCGGTCAGAAGCGTGGAGGTCATGGCCGCCAGGGCGATGGTGCGCGCCCGGATCGGCGCTCCGGCAGCCTTGCGCTCCCGGCCGATGAGCAGACCGAGCAGGGCGGCTAGCCCCGCCCGCAAGAGAATGGATAGTTCGGATTCGGTCAGCATGACGGCCTCCTTTCGCTTGGATGCTTTACTCCGTTCAGCTTGACCGGTTCATTCATAATCTCATCCGCATAGCGCCCGCGGCGCAGCAGGTCAGCCATGCGGCGCATCGCCGGGTCGATATGCTTGAAAAACAGCTTGTACCCGGCGCACAGGTAGTTCAGGCCGGGCTCGCCATCCGGGGCGCACAGGAAGCGGTCTTTGGGACAGCCCCCGTGGCAGGCAAAGCGCACCGGGCATTCCCGGCAGGCGCGCGGCAGCGTGTCGCGCTTGGCCTGCCCGAATTTCCGCTGCCGTTCGGAGGCGACCAGCGCGATCAGGTGTGTCTCTTGGATATTGCCCAGCAGGTAGCCCGGCTCGACGAAATGGTCGCAGGCGTACAGATCGCCGTTGTGCTCCAGGGCCAGCGCCTCTCCGCAGGTGGGGGCGAACATGCACAGGCTGTGGAGGCCCAGCCAGCTCCCCAGGGCGACGTCGAACATCTGCACGAACACCTTGCCCACGTCACGCCGCACCCACTCATCGAAGACGGCGATCATGAACTGCCCAAACTGCTTGGGCCTGATCGAGCGGTCGGTCACCCGGTCGCCGGCCTGGATATAGAGCGGCCGCTCGCTGCCGGATCCGCTGCCCCACCCCTGGTTGGCGATGGGCAGGCCTTCCCGGGTGGCGCGCTCGATAATGGGGATAAACTGGATGTACCCGGCGTGCAAGGTATCCCGGAAGAAGCGGTACACCTTCAGCGGATGATCGGCATTGGCGGCGTGCACCGAGCACAAGATGTTGACATCCACTTGATGCTTCTGCAGAATTTCCCAGCCGCGCAGCACCTGATCGAAGCTGCCCGCCCCACCTTTGTTCACCCGGTAGGCGTCGTGCATGGGCTTTGACCCATCCATGCTCAATCCGACCAGGAAGTCGTGCGCTTTGAAAAACGCCGCCCAGCGCTCGTCTATCAGTGTACCATTGGTCTGGATGGTGTGCAGCACCCTTTGGCCCGGCCTTTGGTACTTTTGGACCAGCTCGATGGAGCGCTCGAAGAAACCCAAGCCCATCAAAGTCGGCTCGCCGCCCTGCCAGGCGATGGTCACCTCCGGCGCCTGGTGCGCCTCCAGCAACTGCCTGATGTACAGCTCCAGCAGCTCGTCTGTCATGCGCAAGCGGCTGCCCGGGTACAGCTTTTCCTTGGACAAAAAGAAGCAGTACTTGCAGTCCAGGTTGCAGGCTGCGCCGGTGGGCTTGGCCAGCAAGTGAAAAGCTGGCGGCGCCTCGGGAGGTCGGGTAGCGGGCATCGGGGGTTGGCTCTGGTCTATCATGGATTCACCATTTCGCAAGCACGATCACACGATCTTGCTCGCTGAACGAGATGGAAGCGAAGCGATCCGGGTTCAAGTGCACGCCCGAGAGTCGCCCGTCCTGCTCGGCCTCGGAAAGCAGGCGGTACCCGATGGCGGTTTCACCCCTGTACTGGGCTGCCGCCATCACCGTAGTAAAGCTCACCGGCGCGCCCGGCTGTACGTAGTCTCCGGCCGGCCTGAGGAAAACGTGAGTGCCTCCCGGGCTGAACAGGTCTACCAGCACCAGGCCCATGTCCGCGTTCTCGGCGATCTGCACCAGGACCAGGGCTACGATCACCTCGCTGATCATCTCATCGCTGGCCTGGGTGATCCCGGGCAGGTCGCGGTTGCGAGCGTCGGCGATTTCGACCAGGATCGAAAAGTCTCGACCGGTCCTCTGGGCGATGTCACGCAGGTGCAGGAAAGTGGTCATGGAAAAGGCATCGGCGGTGTGCATATCACCCTCTTCAGCCGGCCCGAGGATCACGATGTACGGGTAATCGGCCGCAGCCAGCCTCTCCAGGGTAGGCCGGTCCTGCGGGCTGGCCGTTTCGAGGGTCACCTGCAGGGACCCAAGGCCTGCTCCGGCGCAGTCCGCCTGCATCTGTTCGATCGGGAAGGGCGCGGCGACCCGTACCTGCGACCCAGGGGGAGCGCAGTGACCCAACTGCTCCAGGACGGTGGGGGCGCGGCGGTTCCAACCCAGGAGTAGGAGGCGATCGGGCGGGAGGGGAACTGGTGCTTCCCGGCGGATCGGACCGGAATCGGCAGCCCCACGGCTCACGCTGGAGAGATGGATCGGCTCCCCGTCGCGGTGGATCACGACGAGCCGCCCCCCGGCCTGGAGCGGGGTATCCGCCGGCGGGTTGAGCTGTACTGCACCATCTGCCGATTGCAGGCCGATCAACGTGGCGTTATCCAGGCGATGGTGCGCTTCTCCGTATGTGGTGCCGGCCAGGGCGGGAACGTCGGCAAACTGGATGGGATTTCCCTGGAAACTGAGCAACTGTTCATACACCCGCAGAAGGCCCGGCTGGCGGCAGGCCTGGGCAACGAGATACGCCATCAAACGGTCTGCCGAAAAAACGCGCGCTCCCTCCCCCGCCATCATGCGCATGATCTCCAGGTTCGCCGGGTTGTGCAGCGCCGCCACGATGTGGCCGCCCTGCTTGCTTCGCTTCCGATGGCTCGCCAGCGCCAGCATCGCCTGGCCAATTGGCAGGTCCGGGTACCGGCCCCCTGGCGAGAGCACAATGATGGCGCGCGCCGTCTCAGGACGCACAATCTGCAGGACGTCCGGGTCGAGCGGGTTGCCGCTGCGGCAGGCGATGCGCGTGCCCTGGGTGTCCGGCGCCTTCAGGCGGATCTCCTCCTCCATCTCCAGCCGGTCCCGCTCGGCCAGGATCACCACGCAGGGGCTGCGCCGGCTTCCCGTTCCGGCCCCGCCCGCCTGGCGCCTCCCACGCCGGCTGCGGTTGGCGCAGGCCAGCTCGTGCAAGATGGCAAAGATCTGCCTCGACCAGCCCAGGATCAACGTGTGGCCTGTCTCCACCACCGGCGTGCGGCCCCGGCGCAACTCATTGAGGCGCTGGTCCAGGCCGCTGACCAGGACGCTGATCAGGGCGCTGGTCAGAAAGATACCGCCCACCGTGACCAGCAGCCCGATCAGGCGATACGGCCAACCGGAGTCGTCGGCGACCGTGCCGGGATCCAGGGCGCGCGTGGCCGCCAGCCAGACCGCTTCAGGGAAGCTCAGTTCACCTGCGCTTCCCGCAGGCTTCAGACCGGCAACCACCAGGGTGGCGGCTGCGCCCAGCACCACGCAGGCGGTAACGGCGAACAAGGCGGCCACCAGGGCAATCGTGCGGCGGGACAGGAAATTGTCCACACGGTAGCGTAGCAGGTCGCCGACGGTCGCTCTTTTCATCATCGGTGCTTTCCACGACCGGCCTTCTAGGCAGCCGTCGACTTGGCGGTCATGCCGTCCGTGGTTCTTGACGGTTCACGGCGGAGGTTCAGGATCAAGATGTAGACGCTGATGATCAACACCCAGGCGGGGAAGATCAACACCATCCACAGGTTCTGGCTGATGCTCACCAGCATGACGACCACCACGGCGTAGGTGAGGTAGGACAAAATGCGGGGCATCACGCCGGTGCGCAGCCAGAGCGTGCTCAAAGAGAACATAAACACCGCCGCCATTCTGAGCCCGTAGGTGTTGAACATCTGGCTGATGATGGACCGCCCAAACAGGTATACCTCCTTCGTCATGACCTGGCCCTCTCCGAGCTGGTAGGCGGCGAGCATGCCAGCGGCAGTGGCAACGGCGCAGAACGTCATGGCCAGGAACAGCAGCCCGCTGCCCAGGAACACCGTGGCGAAGAAGCGGTCCTCGAAAGTGCCCAAGCGGTCGCGGGCCACGCCTACGAACCAGAGAAAGGCGAGTCCGGCGAAAGGCATCAGACCCAGGGCCATGGATACGCGACCCCGGGTCGCATCAGTCCACGCCTCCATATCCGCCAGATCGGAAGGCATGGACAGGCGGATGAGCGCAATGCTGGTGATGAACAGTATAGCAAACAGGATCCCGGCGATGGCCGCAGCGCGCGGCGTCGTGGCCGGATGCGCGAACTTGACCGTTTCTGACTTGGTCATTAGTAACACCTCCTCAAGCTTTATTGGGTTCTTTCTGCGGTTCCGCATTGTCTTGATGCCGCTGAATGACTTGTAGCAGATCCTCGGTCGTCAACGCGCGGGTGGGTTGGCCGGAAAGCACCAGGGCCTGTTTCGTCGCCAGGTCAACGCCGATCAACAGCACGTCGGGCTGCGCTTTCCATAGGGCAATGGCAAAATCAGAGCGGACGGTCGCCAGGTCAAAGATGACGATATCCGGCTGGAGCACACCCAGGCGTTGCGCCGCGTTGTGCATCGCCGCATCCACGGGCATCACTTGCAGTCCCGCGCAGCCTTGCAGGCTCGCGCCGATGCTGGACATCACCAGGGAATTACCGAAAAGCACGACCTTTTGCATGTCTTTCACTGACTCTCGCCATCGCCTAGGCTCCCCGTCGCGGCGGCGCGCCACTGGAGATTCTGACCCACAACCATCTTAGCACAAATTCCTCTGCCAGACCATGTCCTTGACGGACAGTCCAAGTACAAAAAAAGTACAGTCTCCGGCGAGCCGGAGACTGTACCTGGCCTGTACTTTCGCCAAATCGGGAAGGGGAAGGCCGGGGTCAGGTTTTCACTAACCCTGTCCGCCTGGCATACTCGATCACCTGGGCGCGGTTCTCCAACTGAAGCCGTGCGATCATCTCGGACATGTGATATTTAATCGTCCGCTCGCTGAGATACAGTTTTGCCCCGACTTCTTTGTAGGTCAGCCCTTGCGCCACCAGCGTCAGGACCTCCAACTCGCGGCTGGTCAGGGACTCGCTCTGCTGCCGCTCTTCATGCACCCGGACTGCGCTCGCCTGCTGTCCGAATTGCTGCAAAATCCTGGCGGCAAGCCCCGGCGAGAGAGGTACCTCCCCTTGCTCCATCTCCATCAAGCGCCTGAAAAATTCCTCGGTGTCCAGCGTTTTGACCAGATACCCGCACGCACCACTCCTGATCGCCTCGAACAGATCATCATCATCGCTCGACATGGTAAGCATCACGATCTTGATGTCGGGCATTTCGGCTTTGATGAGCCGTGTAGCAGCCAGCCCATCACAACCGGGCATCTGGATGTCCATCAAGATCACCTCCGGGTGCAGGCAGCGCGCCTTCTCCAGCGCTTCCCATCCATCCTTTGCCGTGCCGACCACTTGCACGCGGCGTGCGGTGAGCAGGTTCTGCAAACCGTCCAGGAAAAGCGGGTGATCGTCAACCAATAGCACTCTCATGGTTGCTCCTTTCGCCGTGGGACGCAGATGACAACCTGTGTACCTGCGCCGGGAACGGAACGGATCTCCACGCTGCCGCCCACCTCTTCGGCTCGCTCACGCATAAAACCCAACCCGTATTTCTGCCCCTCGGCTTTGGCCAGCAGTGCTGGGTCGAATCCCACGCCGTCGTCCTGAACGATGACTTGCGCGTAGTCCGTATGGAGCTGAACACTCACCTGCACACCACGAGCGTGCGCGTGTTTGCGGGTGTTGGTGAGCGCTTCCTGGATGATGCGCAGAAGCTGTGCTTCCACGGTTGGCTCTAAGGAGCCATCGTGCAGTCCGGGGGGCACCATCAATTCTGTACGAAGTGAGTAGGTTTCAGCGAAGCGCTGCAGATACTGCCTGAGCGCGGGGAGAAAGCCGGGTTGGGTAGACGTGGCCGACTTGGCGCCAAGGATGTACTCACGCACATCGGCATGGGCATCCTGCGCGACGGCGACCAGTTGTGCCAGATCGTGGTCTGCCGCCGCCTTCTGATCCTGGGCGAGCCGATCGCGTGCAGCCTGAGCTTGCATCTTCACGTAGCCCAGCACCTGGCCGATGCTGTCGTGCAGTTCGCGGGCCAACCGTTCCCGTTCCGAGAGCATGGCCAGCGCACGCTCCTGCTCCAGGAGCTGGGCTTGTGCCCGCTTTTGCACGGTCACGTCGTGCAGCAGGAGTAGATGCCCCAGAGCCTCGCCTTGTCGGTTCTTGAGCGGCGAGAGATGCAGGGCATAATGGCGAGCCTGGCTGCCCGTCCCCAGGCTGATTTCACACTGCGCCGTTGCCGGGTCATCCAGGCCTGCGCTCATCTCTGTCCAGCCGGGCAAGAGGTCCATCGCTGGATGCCCGCGCACCTGCCCGGCGGGCAGGCCCAGGATTCTTTCCGCGGCGGGGTTCAGGTCGACGATGTGCTGCCCGGTATCCAAGACCAGCATGCCTTCCTGCATCTGTTCGATCACCGTCTTGCGCGCCACCGGGATCGGGTCGAACATGCGAAAGCCAAACAAGGCCAGGCCGTACATAATGGCGCCGACATTCCAGACCAGGACGGTGGGATCCAGCGGTGCAAAGGGATTGGCGTCGGTTTTGTCGACCAGAAACACCGTGCGCGTGATCAGGATCTCGCACAGGACCAGGGCCACCGGCCAGCGGTGCTGCGGCGAGCGAAGGAACAGGCGGATTAGGGCAATGCACACCGGCAGGGCCAACACGTAGGCATAGAGGAGCAGGATCCAGGTCAGGCTGCTGCGCAGGGGACGGACCTCGCCCTCGAATGAGAAACCGAGCCACATCCAGTGATGTGCGTCGTTGGTGAGCACTAGTAACAAGGCCAGGAGGGGGGGAATGGACAGCCAGGCCAGGTTTCGGCGGGTCAGGAGGTGCCCGAGGTGAGTGTATTGCAGAGCGAAACAGAGTTCGGCGGTCGCCGCTGGTAAACCCCATACGACCTGGAACTTATGCCAAAAGATCTTGGGCTCGATGCCCACAGCCGCCAGCTCCATCGCCGCGCCGATGGACCAAAGCGCATTGAACAGGACCATCACGGTAAACCAGCGCGCGCCAGTTACCGAGCGGCGTCGCCAGCCATAGATGCCCAGCACCGACCAAAACAAGGCCGGGGCAAGCATGGGCCAGATGTACGGGGTGTATGCGTAGGGCCAACTCATTTTGGTCAGGATATTGTTCATGACCGGCCTCCTCGCCCCTACTCCTGCCCCCCCTCTTGGCCCTGCTCCGCAATCAGCGAGACAAACACGTCTTCCAGTGAGGGAATAATGCGTTCTACCCGCTGCACGGCGATGCCCCGCTCGCTCAGGGCGGCGGTGAGGCGTGGGGCGGCACTCTCGGCTGAGTCTACCCCCACGTGCAGGAGCACGCCGTAGAGGGCGGCGTCGCGCACGCCCGGCACTCTGGCCACAACGTCCACGGCTTCGATGGGTGAGGAGCATTCTACTTCCAGTAGCTCCTCCTCGGCCCAGCGAAGCCGTTTTAGTTCGTCCGGGGTGCCCAGGGCGATGAGCTTGCTGGCGTGCATCAGCCCCACGGTGTTACAGTGCTCAGCCTCATCCATGTAGTGCGTGGTGACGAAGACGGTGGTGCCCTGGCCGGCCAGGGTGTAGATCATGTCCCAGAAGTGACGGCGGCTGGTGGGGTCTACGCCGGCCGTAGGCTCATCCAGGAAAAGTATAGGTGGCTTGTGGACGATGGCGCAGCCCAGGGCCAGGCGCTGCTTCCACCCGCCGGAGAGGTTGGCGGCCAGCTCGCGCTCCCAGCCGGTGAGGTTGGCCATGGCGATAAGCTCGGCGATGCGCTGCGACTTCTCCGGCAGCGGCACCTGGTAGATGCTGGCGTAGAAGTCCAGGTTCTCGCGCACCGTCAAATCCTGGTACAAGGAGAAGCGCTGCGACATGTAGCCGATGTGCTCCTTGACTCGCTCGGTCTGGGTGCGGATGTCGAACCCCGCCACCCGCCCCGTGCCCGACGTGGGCGTGAGCAGCCCGCAGAGCATGCGGATCACCGTGGTCTTCCCCGCCCCATTAGGCCCCAGGAAGCCAAAAATCTCGCCCTCCGGCACCTGGAAGCTCACCCGATCCACAGCGGTGAAAGCGCCGAATTTCTTGGTCAGCTCCATCGCCTCCACGGCGATCTTGTCCGACAAGCCATTTCCTCCACAGGCAAACGTCATCCGTCATCCGTCATCCGTCATCCGTCCTGCCTCCTGCCTCCTGCTTCCTGCCTCTTGCCTCTTGCCTCCTGCCTCTTGCCTCTTGCTTCCTGCCTCCTGCCTCCTGCCTCCTGCCTCCTGCCTCTTGCCTCCTGCCTCCTGCCTCCTGCCTCCTGCTTCTTGCCTCCTGCCTCTTGCCTCCTGCCTCTTGCCTCCTGCCTCTTGCCTCCTGCCTCTTGCCTCCTGCCTCTTGCCTCTTGCCTCTTGCTTCCTGCCTCTTGCCTCCTGCCTCTTGCCTCCTGCCTCTTGCCTCCTGCCTCTTGCCTCTTGCCTCCTGCCTCCTGCCTCTTGCCTCTTGCTTCCTGCCTCCTGCCTCTTGCCTCTTGCTTCCTGCATCCTGTCTAGATAATGGCGGCGGCGCTCATGACGGCCTGTACATCAGCCTTCTCCTTGTCGTTCAGAGGCAACAGGGGCAGGCGCACCGGCCCACCGTAGATGCCGATGAGGTCGGCGGCGTACTTGAGCCCAGCGATGCCGTGTTTGGTGGTCACGGCGGCATTGGGGGCCATGAGGCGATACTGCAGGGCCCGCGCCGCCTCGTGCTGGCCGGCCCGGGTCAGGCGGTACAATTCCACCGTCTGCGCCGGAGCGACGTTGGCCAGGGCACAAACCCCGCCCACCGCTCCCAGGCACATGCCCGCGTACAGAAAACTGGCCGAGCCAGCCAGCAACTGGAAGCCAGGCCGCACCTGGCGCAGCATATCGGCGTACTTGGCCATGCCCCCGCCACTGTCCTTCATGCCGATGATGTTGGGGTGCGGCGAGAGTTTGACCACGGCGTCCACGCTGATGTCTACGCCGGTGTAAGGTGGCATGGTGTAGACGGCGATGGGGATAGGGCTGGCCTCGGCCACGGCCTGGTAGAAGGCCACGAAGGCCGCGCTGTCCATCTTGGGCTTGTAGTAGTTGGGCGTCACCACCATGGCGGCCTGAGCCCCCAGGTCGGCGGCCTGTTTGGTGAGGGCGATAGTGCTACGGGCGCTCTCCGCCCCGGTGCCAGCCACGAACACCTTGCCCGGGGTGATGTTCTGGCCGGCGATCTCCAGCACGGCCAGCTTCTCGGCCTCGCTGAGGAAGGGGAACTCGCCGTTAGAACCCAGCACGATGTAGCCGGCGATGTCGGTCTGGTTCCAGAAGGCCAGGTTGCTCTTCAGCTTATCCAGGGCCAGCTCGCCGTCGGTCCGAAACGGCGTGGGTATGGGTGGAAATACACCGGCTAGAGAAACAGACATAGCTATCCTCCGTTTCGCTGTAGGGCGGGCGCGGCGCCCGCCGCCGTCATTGCGAGCGAAGCGAAGCAATCTCCACCATACTGAAACAAGGAGATTGCTTCGTCGCATCCTTCGACTCCGCTGCGCTCCGCTCAGGATGCTCCTCGCAATGACAGTTGAAATTTAACATTGTCAAGCTAATCATGAGGTCCAAACAGCTTGAGGACGAAGGACGAAGGACCAAGGACGAAGGACTAACTAACGCCGCGTTAGGCTGACGAAGACGTCCTCCATTGATGGCCGGATGGTGCGCAGGGTGACGATTTCCACATTCTGTGCCGTCAACTCCGCCCGCAGCCGCGCCGTCACCGCCTCGGCATCGCCCACTACCAGGTGCAGCATGTCCCCGAAGATTTGCACGTCTTCCACGCCGGGGGTGGAGCGCGCCACGGCCTGGGCGGCCTTACGCGGCACGCCGCGCAGCTCGATAATCCCCTTGTTCATCAGACCTTTGAGCTTCTCCGGCACGCCGGCCACCAGCAATCGCCCCTCGGCCAGGAAGCCTACGGTGTTGCAGCGCTCCGCCTCGTCCATGTAGGGCGTGGAGACCAGGATGCTGACCCCGCGGCGCAGCAGCTCGTACAGGATGAGCCAGAACTCGCGGCGAGAGACGGGGTCCACGCCCGTGGTGGGCTCGTCCCCCAGCAGGAGCTCCGGCTCGTGGATCAGGGTGCAGGCCAGGGCCAGCTTCTTCTGCATGCCGCCGGAGAGGTGTTCGGCGCGGCGGCTCTGGAAGGCGGTGAGGCGACTGAAGGCCAGGAGCTCGGTGGCCTTCTGCTCGCGCACGTCACGCGGCACCTGGTAGATGTTGGCGAAGAAGTCCAGGTTCTCGCGCACGGTAAGATCGCCGTACAACGAGAAGCGCTGCGACATGTAGCCAATGCGCTCCTTGATGGCCTCCGACTGCCGGACCAGGTCGAACCCCACCACGGTGCCGCCGCCGGACGTGGGCGCCAGCACGCCGCAGAGCATGCGGATGGTGGTGGTCTTGCCCGCCCCATCCGGCCCCACCAGGCCGAAGATCTCGCCCCGGCGCACCTGCAGGTTCAGGCCATCCACGGCCACACCGGTGCCAAACTTCTTGGTCAGTTCTCGTGTCTCGACGACGTATTCCTGGTTCATGCGTTCACGTTCCACGTTCCAAGTTCCACGTTCCAGGTTTCACGGCGGAAGAGGACGCCGATTAACGCGGATAACGCAGATAAAAACATAAAATTCAGCGTTTATCTGCCTCTTGCCCCCTGCCTCTTGCATCCTGCCCCCTGCCTCCTGCTTCCTGCCTCTTGCATCCTGCCCCCTGCCTCCTGCCCCCTGCCTCCTGCATCCTGCCTCTTGCCTCCTGCATCCTGCCTCTTGCATCCTGCCTCCTGCCCCCTGCCTCCTGCATCCTGCGTCCTAAATCTTGATGATGGCGTCCGCCGGCATGCCCGGCTTGAGCTTGTGCTCCGGGTTGGGGATCTTCACCTTCACGGCGAACACCGTGCTCACCCGCCCCTCCTTGGTCTGCACGTTCCTGGGCGTGAACTCGGCACGATTGGCGATGAAGTTCACCTCGCCCACAAACGTCTCGCCAGGGAAAGAATCCACCTGTACCTCCACCTTCTGTCCCACCTTGACCAGGCCGATGCGGTCTTCGGGGATGTAGACGGTGAGCTTGACGCTGTCCAGGTTGGCGATAGTGAGCAGGGTGGCGCCGGGGGCGGCGACCTCGCCCACGTGGATGGCGCGGCTGGTGACCAGGCCGGCGATGGGCGATTTCAGCGTCCCCAGTTGCACCTGCAGGGCTTCCAGGGCGGCCTGGGCCTGGTTGACCTGGGCCTCGGCGATGGCGATCTGCTCTTTGGTTGCCCCGGCCACCAGGGCATCCAGCCTGGCTTGCGCCGCGTCGGCGGCGGCCTGGGCCACCTGGTACTGGGCTTGGGCGGCGTCCACCTGGGCATTGAGCGTGATGGGGTTAGCGCGCTGGGCGATGAGGTTGTCCAGGTTGCGTTGCGCCTGCTCCACAGCGGCCATAGCGGCGCGCAGGCCGGCGTCGGCGGCGGCCACCTGCTGCTCGGCGGCGGCGTAGCGGGCCTTCTCCTGGTCCGAGCCGTTGGAGCCGTGGAAGTAGCGATCACGCTGCACCTGGGCGGCGAAGAGGGCGGCCTGGGCCTGGATGGCCTGCCGCCGGACCACCGCAAACTGCGTCTGGGCGGCCTCAATCTTCAGGTTGAGTTCCTGCGGGTTGTCACGCAGGGCTACGGTGTTTTCCCAGGCCTTTTTAGCCCCCTTAAGCCCGGCCACGGCCTGGTCGCGATTAGCCTGGGCGGCGCGCACGTCCTCCTCCCGCGCCCCGGCGCGCACCTGGGCGAGCTGCGCCTGAGCCACGGCCAGCGCCGCCTCGGCCTGTTTGGCCTGGGCGGCCAGCAGCGCCGTGTCCAGCTCTACGACCACGGCGTTCGCCGCCACCTCGTCGCCCTCCTCGGCCAGGAGGCGCAGGACGCGCCCGCCGAGCTCGGCAGTGATGCTCACCTCTTCGGCCTCAATCGTGCCCGAGGCGCTGAGCGGCCCCGCGGTGGTTTCGCCGCGCCCCCGGAAGTACCACCAGGCCACGGCCGCCGCTGCTGTCACGGCCACCAGAACAATGGCCAGAAAGATTCGTCTGCGCATAACTGCGGATGAGTGACGAGGTACGAGTGACGAGGTACGAGGTTTTCCCTCATCCCTCATCCCTCGTACCTCATACCTCGTACCTCATTCCTCCATCTTGATCTTGGCGTCCGCCGGCATGCCTGGCTTGAGCTTGTGCTCTGGGTTGGGAATCTGCACCTTCACGGCGAAAACCGTGCTCACCCGCCCCTCCTTGGTCTGCACGTTCTTGGGCGTGAACTCGGCACGATTGGCGATGAAGGTCACCTCGCCCACAAACGTCTCGCCAGGGAAAGAGTCCACCTGTACCTCCACCTGCTGCCCCACCTTGACCAGGCCGATGCGGTCTTCGGGGATGTAGACGGTGAGCTTGACGCTGTCCAGGTTGGCGATGGTGAGGAGGGTAGCGCCGGGGGCGGCGACCTCGCCAACGTGGATGGCGCGGCTGGTGACCAGGCCGGCGATGGGCGATTTCAGGGTCAGCTTGCCCAGTTGCACCTGCAGGGCCTCCAGAGCGGCCTGCGCCTGGCCCACCTGGGCCTCGGCGATGGCGATCTGCTCCTTCGTCGCCCCACTCTGCAGGGCGTCCACCCTGGCCTGAGCCGCTCGAACAGCGGCGGCCGCCGCCTCGTGCTGGGCTTGGGCGGCGTCTAACTGGGCGTTGATGGCCAGGGGATCGGCGCGCAGGGCCAGCAGGCCATCCAGGAGCTTCTGCGCCCCCTCCTGGCCGACGGTGGCTATGTTCAGGGTCTCCCAGGCCGTCCACCACTGGCTGGTGAGCAGTCCTTGCTGCGCCGTAGCCTCGTCTATGAGCTGCGAGGGGTAGTTCACGTGCACCTTGCCCTGGGGGGTCTGCACGTCCATCCCGGCCTTGAGCTGATCCAGCCCCCGGTCGGCGGCGCCTTTGCTCTCGTTGGCGGCGGCCACGGCGGCTTGCGCCTGGGCCAGGCGCTGCTGGGCTACGGCCAGCTCGCCGCGGGCGGCGTCAATGCGAGCCGCCAGCTCCTGCGGGTTGGCGCGCAGGGCCTGGGCGTTCTCCCAGGCTTTCTGCGCCCCATCCCTGGTGGCCACGGCCTGGGCAAGCAGGGCTTTGGCCAGGCGCAGCTCCTCGGCGCGGGCGCTGGCTTTGACCTGGGCCAGGTTGGCCTGCGCCGTTTGCACCGCCGCCTGCGCCTGCTTGACCTGAGCGGCCAGCAGTGCCGGGTCTATTTGCACGACGATCGCCCCTGGCGCCACCTCGTCGCCCTCATCGGCCAGGATGATCTGCACCCGCCCGCCCACCTCGGCGGCGATGGTCACCTCCTCGGCCTCAATCGTGCCCGAGGCGGTAATGGTGCCAGGCGCTGTCTCGCTGCGAGTGTGCCGCCACCACCAGAGCGCACCCGCGGCCGCCAGCACGACGACCAGGATAATCGCCAGAACGATTTGCCTTCGCATGTCTTACTCCAGGCGCTTGTGGAAGCGCAGCGTGGACAGGCTCATAATCGCCACGCCAAAAATCGCCAGAGCCACCACCTGCGGCAGCAGCACCTGCAGACCCACTCCCTTGAGAATAATCCCCCGCACAATAACCAGGAAGTAGGTCAGCGGAATGCCGTAGCTCAGGGCGCGCAGGACGGCGGGCATGGCCGCCAGGGGGAACATGAACCCAGATAGGAAGATGCTGGGCAGCATCGTGAACCAGGCCAGCAGCATGGCCTCTTGCTGCGTGCGGGCCACGGTAGAGATGAAAAGTCCAATCCCCAGTGAGCTCATCAGGAAGAGGCCGGCCAGACTCAGGAGCAGTGCCACGCTCCCGTTGATCGGCACCTTGAACCATAGCGTGCCGATGAGCAGCACCTCCATGGTGTCGAAGAAGGCGATGAGCACGTAAGGCACGATCTTGCCTACCACCAGCTCCCACGGCTGGAGGGGTGTGACGATAAGCTGCTCAATGGTGCCCAGTTCTCGCTCCCGGACGATGGCCAGGGCGGTGAGCATGGCCGTCAGCACCTGCAGGATCACGCCAATGAGGGCCGGGATCATGTAGTTGGCCGAGGCCAGGTCGGGGTTGTACCACACGCGGGTGCGCACGTCCAGCCCCGGCATGTCGCTGACGTTCAGCCCGCTGCGGCTCAGCATGGCCTGCACAATCTCCGCCGATTTAGCCTGGCCGATGGTCTGCGCCGCGGCCAGAGCGGTGTTGGCCACAGTGGGATCGGAACCGTCAATGGCGAAGGAGACCTGCGCCGATCCGCGCCGGGCCAGGTCGGCGCCGTAGCCCGCCGGGACGATGAGGCCGGCCCTGGCCGCGCCGCTGTCCATGAGGTAAGCCAGCTCGCTCTCGCTGCCCACGTTGTAGGCGACGTCGAAGTAGGTGGAAGCCTGGTAGGTGTCAATGAGCTCCCGGCTGGCGGCGCTCTTGTCCCGGTCGAGCACGGCCATAGGCAGGTGCTTGACGTCCGTGGTCACGGCGTAGCCGAACATGATGAGCTGGAAGACAGGGATGAGGAACATGATGGCCAGCGTCCGCCGGTCACGCCGGATCTGGATGAACTCCTTGCGCATGATGGCCAACAGGCGAGTGTTCATGGTCAGATTTTCGATTTGCGATTGCCGATTGCCGATTTATCCAACGAGGGTTCAGGGCAGGAGATATGGCCGTAGCCAGTTGGTGCCGGTAATGATGTTGCACATCAAGAACAGGAAGATGATCAGCAGCAAGAAGCCGCAGCCGAAGCCG